>Ga0315903_10001467_pt1 | contig 35769 bp, 70 predicted proteins | sample LakEriMetagenome_7_FD_203524 | JGI IMG/M metagenome (GOLD analysis project Ga0315903, IMG submission 203524) | Freshwater fungal communities from buoy surface, Lake Erie, Ohio, United States - Buoy 2 MA119 | ecosystem: Environmental > Aquatic > Freshwater > Lake | place: USA: Lake Erie, Ohio...
CACCCACAGTGATGCCCGATCCATTGGCCTGGATGGCATTGGCCGCTGTGTTGGCCAACTGTATGGTCTTGGTGTCAGTGACGATGTTGCCAATCTGTATGGTATCGCCTTCCACAGTGAGATTGCCACCAATATAAGCATCCCCAGGCACCGTTAATCCGCTGTTTATTGAAACGTTATTGGCATCAATATTGCCAACATACAGTCCACGCCAGCGATTCGTAGATGACCCTAAAAACCATGTGTTGTTTGCACCAGGAATAGTGTTGTTGTTTAAACGTACATTGCCTACACCGTTTGGGCTCAGTACCAGATCCTGATTGACCTGCAGAGTAGAAATAGTGTTGCCCTGGATCCGTACATTAGATCCCACAGGGCCTTGAGCCCAAACATTAGAAAAATTGTCGTTTACTTTGTCAAACGCGGTGCGTAGATTATCGCCTTCTCCGTCGTTTGGAGCCGCGCCTATATTGATGATTTGCTGAGTCATTCGCCTATTCCTTTTGTATATTTACCGGAATAGGCAGTTTGGAAATATTGCTAGTAAGGTGAAAAACTGCTTCCGCAACCGCAGGTTGTTTGTGCGTTGGGGTTGTTGATCACGAAGCTTGACCCCATGGCATCGTCTTTGTAGTCTATTTCAGAGCCTTGCAAGTATCCCCAACTCATTGAATCTACCAAGATTTTTACGCCCGAGTATTCAAAGTCAAAGTCGTCTTCGTTCTGTGTTTCATCCAGGGTAAAGCCGTAACTCATGCCTGAACACCCACCACCCTGCACAAATACACGCAGTTTAAGATTGGGGTTATTTTCTTCTGCTAGGATGTCTTTTAGTTTCTCTACTGCTGAGTCTTGTACTTGCATGATTATGCTATCACTCCGATGCGTTCATTTACAACTTCCCAGTTGATGATTTTCCAAATATTATCTAGGTACTTTTCTTTATCCCACCGATAATCTAGAGCCCAGACATGTTCCCACCAATCAATAAGTAGGGCTATATCGGTACGCACAGCATGATTACGAATGGTTTTGATTTCGCCCGATGTTGACATATACACCCAGCCAGAACCTTGAATTTTCATGGCTTCTATTTTTACTGCTTCTTTGAAAGCATCAAAATCCTTGAACTTCATTTCGATAAGTTGCAGGCTTGACCCACGGGGACGATTTGCACCTTTGGGAGCTCTAAGCTGAGGGAAGAACATGTTGTGTAAAAAACTGCCAGCACGATTAAAATCAGCATTGCCTTCACCGGCATTGTAGCGTTTGGCATAACCCTTGGCCAAGTGTCCGTAGTGATATTCCAGGCTTTCTTTACTCAGCACAGGATCAAGATCCCGTTCACCATAAGGCAAAGGAGTGGTTTCCAGCTTGGCAGGGCGTGTGCTGGCTTCCAACAGTTCTAGATCTTGACGTATGGTTAGATGCATGTTGTATTTACCGCCTACGGGTAATACGGCCCTTGGTTATGTCGTAAGGGCTGAATTCTATTTCCACTCGGTCGCCCAGTAGGATTTTGATATTGTGCATACGCATTTTTCCTGAGATAATGCCCATGACTTCTTTTTCAACATTGTCCACTTTGACGCGGAACATGGCATTTGGAAGTACATCAGTGATGGTGCCTTCCATGCGGATTCCTTCTTCTTTAGCCAATTGAGAACTCAATCCTTTTCAGCCGATCCCAGCGAAAACTACGCCAAGCGCCTTGTTCAATGTCCCAAATTTTGCAGACATCGTTGTTGACTCGCGGCGGCAAATGTGCTCGTTCCACCGGTACTGTGTTTTCTTTCATGATGTACTTAGCACCATGTTCTTCGCTGAGTGTGCAATTCATCACACGGGCTGATCCGTCGGCTTTGAGGAATTCTACCAGCACTGGTCCGTCCTGTAGGATACCCTTGATGAAACTACGGAATTCTTCACGCTCGGGTTCGGCGCTTTGCTCGTAGTAATTGCCCGGCTCATTGTTGAGTCGGTTCCAGGTTTGCTGTTGTTCAAATGTCAAACTCATTGTTGCTCCGGTAAAATACGAGCTGACCATCCTGTGAGAAACAGAATACGGTCCTGCTCTGTGTAAAATTTAAAATCCATGTAATTAGTATCCAGTTCTGTGACATAGCGGTTGCCAGGCAATCCAAACACTTCGATCACAGACTCTAGGAATCCGTCCCATAGTAAAATGGTATCACCATCTTGCCAATCAACTCTTGCTGAGTACAGTGTCATCGTCTCATCTTGCTGATTTCAACTGCTTCCTCATCACTGAAGATAGGCACAGCATTTGACTTGTGCATGGTACCAATGCCCTTGACCTTGGTACCTGTGTAGACTTTTTCTGCGGGTTTTACACAGGGTCCACCAGTGAAAGGCAAGCTACCAATAACAGGAGTTTCTCTGCGAAACACAGTGGTCTTTGGTTGCCAGGTATCTGCAGTCATGGCTCGGCGCTGACGTTTCTTTTCTTGCTCTATGCCGTGACGCTTGAGCATTTCTTTCCAGGATTGGTCCAGCTGTTCTGCTTTGCGTTTGGCTTCAGCAGACGGCCATTTTTTAGGGCCTTTCTTTTTGCCAGTGGTTGAAAGCCAAGGACCTTCAAGATGCATGGTCATTGATAACTCCAAAATGTTTGCATTCTAGTATTATAAGCGATCGCGAATTACTGGTCAACCACGATCCAAAAGCTGTCTTTTTGGCAGTACCTTGGCCCAGGCATCTGCATCGGGCAAAGCCAATTCTTTTTTGGTAATATTGCTCCATACCGCACTGAGTTCTCGATTGATCTCAATGAACTCCTGTTGATCTGCAGGAACATCAGCGTCGGCATAGATAGCATTCACTGGACATTCAGGTACACACACCGCACAGTCAATACACTCGTTGGGGTCTATGACAAGGAAGTTGGGACCGGCTTTGAAACAGTCCACTGGACATACGTCAACACAATCTGTATACCTGCATCGAACGCAGGCTTCAGTCACAACATAAGTCATCTTATTCCTTGGGCATGGTGCAAACCGGAATGGGTTGCATTTTGTGTAAATTGCGAGAGCGAAGTTCTCGATAGCGTTTTAATTTTTCTTTGTCAGCTTTTGACCAACTGTTGCCTGTAATTTTAGCAATATCAGCTCGATCCAATAAGTCCAAACTCATCATGCGCTCTAGCTCAGGATAAGTCATGCCAATCTGATCTTCATCTGTGCGCCCGTCGGACCAAAGTCCATCTGTGGGTGCGGCATCGATAATGTCCTGCATCACACCCAGTTCACGACCCATGGCCCATACTTCAGTTTTCAAGCAGTCACCAATGGGGCTAATATCCACGCCACCGTCACCATACTTGGTAAAGAAGCCCACACCAAAATCTTCTACTTTGTTACCTGTGCCAACAACAATACCAGAGTTGGCCTGTGCTAGTTGATACAGTGTGGCCATGCGTAATCTAGCACGACTGTTGGCATAGGCCAGTTCATCACTGAACACACGAGTTGCATGTTCAAACTGTTCAAAGGCGGGAGTGAGATCTATGACGTAATGATCTACCAATTCAAAGTTGTCTTTTAACCACTGCCCGTGCCGCACACTGAGATCATGTGTGTGTTCACTTTGTCGGATGGGCATGCTCACGGCAATGACATATAGTCCTGCACGAGCACACAGCGTGGATACCACTGCTGAATCGATACCGCCCGACACTCCCACAACCAAGGTGTCTATTTTGTTTTTAGTGGCATAACTTTTAATCCACTTGACGATATAGTTAATACGTTGTTTTGGTGTCATTTAATTTCCGGTGGAGGCATTTTTTTCAATGCGTCCCACATCTTGCCTTGTTCTGAAAGTTTCTTTTCTAGCTCACGGTATTGCTCACCCAACTCACGCAGTTGATCCCACTCAGCTTCCAACTCTTTATTGGGAGTTAGAATGTTGAGACGTTCTTCAATCCGGTGGAGCATGGTCATCAAACTTTCACCATTGACTTCAATGTCAGCGTCAGGGCCTTGCAGAGTGATTCGACCTGATGCTGGTTCACTGAGGTTAGCCCAAGTCAGTCCACTGGTACCGTTGGTGGTCACCCAAGGTTGACTGATACTCACACTGCTGGTTGTTAGATCAAGATTGCTCAGTGTATAAGTTGTATCAAACCCACTGCTACCAGTGATATGAGTGCTTAGGTCTGTGGTGAAGAGATCTTTTTGCGTATAGTCCATGTTCCGTCCTTGTTGTCTACCCATTCGATCTCGTCACCGGGTTTCCACCCTAGGTGTTCGCACAGTTCTGTGCCAAGATCCAATAACATTTCTCCTGGATGGTCAGGATCATCCACGATGGTCAATACAGAACTGTAACGTGTCATAGCTTTCGTTGACAAGTAAAACTGTCAGTGTAGTGACGAAAGGCTCCGGCATATTTGCAATCCATCATTACGTCCTGCCCTTTCATGTACCACCCAAAAGAATATCCAATGACCAACACAGTCAAAATCAAAAGCAATTTAGGTGATGCTTTGGTCAGCTTTTCCTTGATTGCTTTCCATTCTTCAGGAGTAAACAAGCCCCACATTATCGTCTATCTCCAATGAGTTGCAACAACGAAACAAAGATATTGATAAAGTTGATGTACAAGCTCAATGCGGCAAACCATTGCATGCGGCCAACTTCAGACTGTGAAGCTCCCCAGAACATGTCGCGGATGCGATTCATATCATAGGCAGTGAGTCCAAGAAAGATTAGAATGGTCAACACATTCAAGGTCATCTGTAGTGCGGTGCTGGCCACAAAGATATTGACAATGCCTGCCACAATCAATCCAATCACTCCGGCAAACAAGAATGGTCCCCAACCCGAGATATCACGCTTGGTAAAATATCCCCAGCCTGCCAGTGCGCCAAAGCTCACTGTGGTTCCAATCAAGGCCTGTGCTATGGATGCTGATGTGTACACAGCAAAGATAACACTTAAGCTCAGTCCCATGGCGCCTGCAAAAGCAAAATACCATGCTTTGATGGCACCCTCGGAAAGGCTGTCACCTTTCCAGGCCAAGTACAAACTCATGACCAGGGGTGCAAAGATAATAACATATCCCAGGATACCTGAAAACAGCACAGGTACTAGACCCAAACTGTTGATGATTCCTGCAATGACCAAGGTGGCCAGGATGCCTGCGGACATACGTCCAAGCACACCAGCAATGGCTGTGTTAAGACTAGAAGCGGCTGATAATGTGTTCATCGACTAGATCCTTATTTGGCTGAGAGAGCTTCTTTTTCTGCTGTGATTTCTTTGCGGCGTTCCTTGATGGCCTTGCTCATTTCTTGTAGAGCTTTACGGGCACGAGCTGCCGCGGCTTTTACACCTTTGCCTGCAAACTTTTCGTTCTCGGCGATGTATGTTTCGAATGCTATTTTGATTGCTTCATGATTACTCATTTGATTCTCCTTTGGTAAATTGTTCTCGCAAGGCGTTTTGACGACGCACACAGTCTTGCATCTGTTGCATCACGGCCTGGCGATCTGGTGCTGTATTCAATTGTTGATTCAACGAGCGATACTCATCGATCAATATTTTAATTTGAGCATTAAATTCGTTCTGGTCCATTTAGACTCCTTGTGATAATGCTATTATGTATGAATCCTGAAAGTTTGTCAAGTGGTTTTACCACCAACTCACTGCACGTCCATATCCAAATACATTGACACAGGCAAAATATGCTGTGAGCAACAGTGGCCACATGAGTTCTCTGCGCCAGTATGCATACACTCCGGCTATACTGCCCACAAAGAAGCCCGGATAGATCCAGGCCATGTTGGGATTTTGAGCAGTGAATGCCAAGGTAAGACTGGCACCCACAGTGAACACAAAGCTCACAAGGTCAAACCAAAACGCAGTGCGATCAGAGTGAAAACTGGCACTCCAGAAATCTTTTATTTTTTGCAAAATTATATTATCTCAATGTGGCGTTTGTTCCAACAGTCCCAAACAGTAACACGCTCCCAAGAGCGATTCCAAGTGGTTCTGAATTTGTCCCAGCCATGTTGATTATATAGTCGTAAACGATTGTCGTCCACATGTTTTTGATCTATGCCGTTCTTCTTGGCCCATTCTTTGAGCAAGTTAGTGGCCTGTGAGTCTCGGAAGATCACTATGAATAAGGGCTCAAGACCCGAGTACGAGTTGTAGTGCATTGGTTAGTGTACAGTAGTGCCCGGGGGTGCTACTTCAATTATCTCTGTTTCTTCGCCTGCTTGTTTTTGCAGTTGTTGGATGTCTGTGATGACCATGAGCTCATCATCATGCTGGGCCGCGAGCTCTTCATCAATGCCCACCAGTCGCATTAGTCCTCCCACATGAACTTCGGTTATTCCAAAGTCTGCTAGAACCAAACAGATGTTGACTACTAAATCTTTAACCGACTCTTCGTTTAGTATGTCAATGACAAAATCTTGTTCCATTGTAATAGTTATTTAATCCGTTTGAAGTCAAAAAAAAGCGGCCCTACTAGAGCCGCTTTTGTAGATTGCAAGTTGCAATTAGGCTTCATCAGCCACTTTAGCAGACTGCTTGGCAGTTGCTTTAGCGGGTTTGACAGCCACTTTGATCTCGCCTTTTTTGGCTTCCTTGACTTTCTCAGCCAACTTTGATGCCACAGCATAACCAGCATCACCTGCTTGACCTTGCTCTTGCAGATACTGCAAAGCCTCAAGTTTGGTCATTGGCTTTGGGAGCTCAATGAGATTGATGTTGGTGCAACCTGACTTGGTCAGGATCTTGACACGAGCAACCATGTCGTTTGCAAAACGTGCCTTGGTAACACCATTTTGTGTAGCGGTACCAGCAACGGTAAACAGTTTATCAGTAGCCATAATATTGCCTTTCAATTGTGATTAACGAGAAGTTTAAAACTGCATGCCTTTTTAAAGCATACCATTATTGTAGCAAATTCCGGATTAGTTGTCAACCGGTTTCGCCTTCTTTGATTTGCTCATTTTGCCAGATTTTGGGCTGGCTATTTGGGCAAGTTCAAAGCCTTTGACAGCACGTCGGAGCTCATGCAAGCCACGACACACTGTTTCGTACCTACGGAAGGTACGATCAAATCGATTCTGATACACCGCGGCATAGGCTTCAAGCACCTGTACCGCATCTTCGGCACCCATGGCACCGTGGCGTATATCAGCCAAGATGTCTTTGACATCATCAACCATGTTCCAACATTTTAGAATGTCTTGTTCCAAATCAAAGTTTGCTTCGGTCAAGTCATCATCTAACATACGGTCATTCATTTACTTAATTCCTGCGTTTGAGTTTTTACTGCTTCAACACCGCGATCCAAGATCTTGGCCACTCCAGAAAACCCCACTGAAGCGATAGCAATACCAATCAATACACCCATAATGAATTGCATACTGTCTCCTTAGATAACACGCACACGACTGAGTTGGGTAGCATCCGGACGGTGTGCTTTCACGGTACCCTTGATGGTCAACCAAGTGCCAACATCATGACGCTCGCGATAACTGAAGAACACCGCTTGGTTGGTGTCAGTGATGCCCGAGATAAAGTACACCCCGTAGTTCTGTGAGTAAACGACTTTGGTGATCTCTACATTGGTGCTGACTTTGGCGCCCACGTCGGCCAAATAGCCCTTGGTGTGATCGATGCGTTCGGCTGTGGCCAAGTCTTTCTTGGCACGCTCATAGGCGCTGATTTGGCTGGCAGTGATAGCGATCTCAAGACGGTCACGATCAGTAAACTCTTCACGGCTGACTACACCGCTGAGACTGCGATCAAAATCACTCACCGCACCTTTGAGGGTTTTCATTGTGAGTTGCTGTGCAAGGAAATCTCGAGCCTGCATGCCAGTGGCACGGTCTTCGTTAGAGATCAAACTTTGATTGCTCAAGGCCTGCTTGACCAAATCACGATTGGGTTCTTTGATGCGAGTTTGAGTGCCAGTTTCCTGATTGACGTCCCAAACACCATCTTTGAAATACCCATCATTGATACGATGAGCATAGGCCGCGGCACCCCATACTGTGTCAACCGAGTAAGCCACAGCAGGTTGAGCTGTCTTCACAGCACGGGCCTTGCGAGCATAACTTGGGCGATAATAGGTATGGTACATACGAACTCCTGTTTATTAACTATACTCATATTATAGCAAAATGGGCATTTCTGGTCAACCTCTTTGCACCCGCTAAGTTAGTGCGTACTAACCTGTGCTTGTTGGTGCTGGTATTCACGTTTGAGCCAATATTTGTATTGGCGGAAGTATTCCTGTTGGGTGTAAGGTAATTGTTGATATTCTGTGCGTTCGTCACAGTTGCGTAACCAAAGCTCGTGTAACCATCTGCGGAAGTTGGAATCTTTCATTGGCGACTTTCGTTTAAGATTGGCGTGAAGCGGAGAACAAAACTGTCTATCCAACATGAAAAAGTCCGTGATTCGTTGATGTTATCTTGTTCATAATGCACCCAGGTATGACCATCCTGGCATTCAGCCACACTCATGACATGAAATACATTACCATCTGAACTTGCCCAACGAGTACCTGCTTTGACTTTGACCATGCTTTCTCCTCCTTATCTAATTTTTACTTCATCCTCTCTGACCCGATCGCTGTGAAAACAATGCCCTATCCTGCGGATAGTGTCAGCGGCCATTTGCGGGCTGGCTTCAAACATTTCGCGGATGTCTTCCGCTGTGATACCATCAGTGGCATTGAAAAAATAAATCTCATAATGCCTTTGCATATTATACTGGGCTCTGAGCTTGAGATGCATCAAATTGGGAATATTGACCGTGGCTGGTTCGCCTTTGAGTGCCGACCAAGTACGGCTCTGTTCGGCTTGAGTAACATCGCCGATGTACTCCAAGCCATTGCAATCCCACATCACAACAAATTGATGATCAGCCATAGTCAACTTCCTGTGCCGAGACGCAGATGTCCAGGTTTATCTGCAATGGGTGTAAAAGACTCGATGAAGATATGGTGTCCATCGCCGGATGCCTGGATGGCCGAATCCGCGGCGCGATAGAGGGCGTTCCAATCCTTGCCTTCAATCCGGCGTACCACTTCGCCACCTTCTCCCCAGTGATCATTGTAAACCACATATTCGGCATCTTTGTAAGGATGGCACAGGGTCATGTTGTCTACTTCGTAGAGGCTCCAGACTGTTTTTAGACCATAATGCTCTTGCCAATGACGATATTGATCGTGCTTGCGTTCAAACTCACGATTGTCCTGCTCGTAAGCACCGGCCAAGGCCTGGCTCCTGATGCGCTCAACCAATTCGGCTACCTTGGGGTTATCGATGTTGCTCAACTCCCAAAGGCTGTTGTGCAAGACTTTGAATTCTTCTGCGGTGAGTGTGGGCGAACAGTTCATTACAGTCTCCTAAAAATTAAAGGGTGGGGTGTGTGTTTGGCCTGCGGTTAGTTCAACACACATTAAGATATTGCCACGGCATCCCAGATGACAACCACAGGGCCAGCGACTTGGGAGGCGTTTATTTCTGTCGCTGTTCAATGTCATATATCCGTGCTAGCCAGTATCTCCCCGTAAACTTAATCTAGTCGGCTACCTGCGTATGCACGGAAACCGTATCGTTCAAAAACCTTTGCGGCCGCTTCGGCACCAGCTTCAAGGGTGTCAATGTTCTGGCAACCAAAATCTGCAGGATTCCAAATTTGGAAACTGCCAGAGTAGCTCTTACGCACACCGGCGGCTTTGAGAGCACGGCCCAATTTGGTATTGCCTTTGATGCCAAAAATGTCTACCCAAGCAAAGCCACAGGCATATTGATCTTTGCCACCCAATTTTTCTTGAAAGTATTTTTCAGCGGCTTGACGGGCTTCTGTTTTTGCTTCGGTCAAAATGTTTTGAATCTGTTCTGCTGTGTATTCCATGTCTAACTCCTTTTTGTTTACTATATCAATATTGTACAAAATGGGCAATTTCTGGTCAACCAAATCAACGGCTCAAATTCATGATGCGACCTTGAAACTCATTGAAGCTCACTCTCCAAGGTACAAACATCTCAATGCCAATACGACCTTTGTCGTCGTCACCGTCTCTCCATGAGTCGTTGGTAACACGAATCTTGTAGGCTTGAAAACCCATTTCATTGTTGTGGGCATCGATCACTTCGCCCTCTATAAAAGTATCTTCACGACCCAGCATTGGCTTGAAGTCATATGCACGGATTGTATCGCCTTGAATAACTGTTAGTCCAACCATTTTTCGCTCCTTTTTATTAACTATACATACATTATAGCCGAAAACGGGGTTTTTGGTCAACCTCTTGGTTAGTCCGCACTAACCTGTTGTTTTTCAAGGACTTCTGCAAGCAATTCAAGCTCACCGCTGTACTGTTTGACGTACCACTCACCGTCCTTCATGATGTAAGCATACTCGGCACCACAACCATTGAAAAAGTCTTCAAACTGGCTCCAATTTGTCAGGGTCTTCCAGGAAACATTTTCTTCGCCGCGATCACGACCGTAGAATGTGCAGTAGCCTGCTTCCTTGGCCGCGTCGTATGCGACTTTGGAACCTTCATCAAAGTGTGGGCTGAACGGATGCTGTTCGCCAATCTGTGTACCCAGCGAGCTCAGGTCGCCCATGGATACCAAGTGATTGGCCTTGACTGAATCGTAGTGCTCCAGGAGAATCACACCATTATGGTCCAAGTAACCGTCCCAATGGCAATAAACTGCCTTACAAACATCACCATGCATCACACCAATAACAGAACGAGTAGCCATCAAAAACTCCTTTTTGTTTACTATACCCATATTATAGCAAATTGGGCAATTTCTGGTCAACCGCCCATGTTTGCTAGGTTAGTGAGTACTAACTTACAGAACGAGATGCTTGAAGTAGTCGAAGTGCCGTTCCAGTGTCCATGTTTCAGGATCAATCACAGTACCATCAAAGGTAGTAAAGTCAGCATCAAACACTTGACTGTATCTACGGAATGGCAGCCACATGTCCGGAGTATGGCTGGCCCAACCGGCATCTTTGAGTGCCATGTGTTTGCTACGACTCAGTTTCACTGTGGGTGCATTCAAGGCCTGCTCCACTGTAATCACTCCGGCCAACAATAAGTCACGGATACGAGCCGCTGGAATCAAATGCTCAAAGTCAGTGTCTTCTTCTGCACCTTGTTCGTGATAGTGAGCATCCATGTTGTCTCGTTGCTTGATACAGTATTCATGATACCGGCGCAAGAAGTCATCAATTTCGTTGCGTATTTCACGCAATTCTTGGGCATCATTTTCTGTGGTGTTGTACTCTTCGATCAGACGCTTGAGATTGCGAGTGCAACGATTTGCCACAGTCTTATAGGTGTCAGCATTTCGCTTGGTGCGACCATACACCGGAGGTGTAAATTTTTCTAGACTTTCTTTCAACATATTAAGCCTCCGGAAACAAGCCAGGTGCTACATTGCCAGCAGTGATTCCCATGCTGGCACCAGGCCCGTGAGTTGGTAACTGTAGTTTACCGCCAGACAGGATGTGTAACTCGCGCATGAAATTGCTCATAGCACTTGGAGCACTCCAGGTAGCACCTGGGTTCTTGTGTTCCCATTGCGTCTTGGCTTTGTCGTGAATGAGCTTGGAGCCTTTGAATGTGGGCTTGATGCTCTCCAACAATGTTTTCATCCAACCTTGTGGTAGTTTGACATTGTACTCGCCGGCAAGGCGTTGCAACTCATACAAGCCAATAAACACACCTTGATCAATTTCTTCTTGAATGGGGAATGTTTCTTTGATGGCTTTGAGGACATCAAACAACACCTGTCCTTTAGGGTCAATGTCAATGCCTTTTTGTGCATACTTGAAGTGACTGAAGAAGTAGTCGTTATCACCACGCAGAGTAGGACTGTTGCGAGAACCTTTGTCTTGTAAGTCAATTTCTAATGTGTCAAATTGATCTTGCATAGCCCGAGCACGAACGTTCTTGATATCGCGACTTCCAAGTTTGTAACGCACCAGGGCATTGCGATGTTTGTCACCGGGTGTCAAATGTCGTACACCTGTGTCGTTGAGCATTTCAAATGCCAAACTGGCAAATTGAGGATCTGTGGTTGTTACCACTGCGCCAGGAAGTTCTGTGTAGCCAAGAATGGTAGCGGCGATGGTACGATGCTGTCCATCATAGGTATCTATAGTGGACTTGCCAACGAGCTGGCAAGCAGAAACAGGACTGCAAATACGTGGATCCCATTTCTTCATGATGTTTTTGACGTGGTCATGGATCACGTCACGCTGTACCTCATAGTCAATGTAAAGATCATCGATTGTGACCATATGACTGGCAGGAAATGAATGTGGGGAACTCTGTGCGGCGGCACGCCAGGCAGTGAGTTCTTTTTGAGTTACCCCGTAGTGGGTTTTGAGTGTGGATTCAACTTCACGAGCAACATCCGTGAGTTTACGTGTGAGGCGTTTGGCCATTTGATTCTCCTTGGGTTATAACGATGCACCATGCATCTACCGATAAAACTCTCTATAAGCACCATGCTTGAGTTAGAATTTTATCAAGTTCCTACAGTATAACAGGAAATTACTTTCCTGTCAACCCCACTAAGTTAGTGGGTACTAACTTAGAAGGGCCACTGTTTTTTGGTTGCTACAGTTTCGCCTGTTTTAATTTCTTCAGGTACAGCAATCTTGTCAAGTTCAGACGCTGGATCCCATTGTTCTTCTACTTCCTGGGGCTGTGGACAGTTGGCCCAGTCTGAGGTATCCCAGTTGAGACCTTTCCAAGTCACAATGCCTTTTTGATCAATGTTCTGTTCTTTGTTGTATTCAAAGTCCACAAACTCTGTACCGTTCCAATAGAGCTTGCCAAAGGTACTGCCGTAGTCCCAGTTCACAGTGTACCACCCTGCATACGCAGGTTTGTGTTTTTTGAACTTGAACTCTAGTTCTTCTTTCTCTTCAGGATAGTAACTGGCAGGCCATCCAGCACCACCATTTTCTTCGCCTTCAGGAACAGCATCTGAAGGATCGTATGCTTCTTCATCGCCGCCAAAGATCCATTTGTTCTCGCCCCACTTGCCTGTGGTGCTCATGTCATCATTGCTGATATCTTCGCCGTCGTATTCGACTCCGTTGCAAATATACCATCCATCAGCGTTGGTAAAATTCAACATCAGTTTTTTAGGATCAAACGGTTGTTTGAGCTCAAACTCACCGCCAAACAACAAACCTTTTTCACCTTGTCCACCCCAGTATGCCACTTCGCCGTCTTTGAGATCATCCATGGTAAACACTTCCCATTCGTTGACAGGAATTTCTGAATCGTCTAAAGCATTGAGATCTAAACTGTGTTGCCAAACTTCTTCGCCGTTTTCGTCATACACAGTGATGTAGTTGCCGTCGTCCATGGTGGCACCCGATGCATGTACCAAGCCATCACACTCGTAGGGGCTGCCTGGCGGAAACGGTTGCATGTCTTCAGGTACTTCAAGTTCGTTGTCCCAGTCTGACGCATACTCATCTAGGTCAATTGATCGTGATTTAAAGTAGTCATAGATTTTGCGATCCACACGGCCTGCATACACTTCTCCACCATAAGCACCCAACTCCACACGATAGGTTCTAGGAGTAAACTTCAAGGTTGCAATTAGTTCTTCTTTTTCTTTTTTAGTTGCCATTGTTAGATCCTTTGTTTTCAAATAAATGTGGCACCCATCCGGCCAAGGCCACTACCCAACCATATACGGCTGTGGTATCCCAATATAGAAAAATGTTGGCCACAATGGCCGCAACCACTATGGCAGTAAGCCAGTTTTTCATTGTTCTTTCCTTTCCAGCTCTCGAATGAGTTGTTTTTGTTGCATCTCATAGATACTGTAACTGAATCGGAACCAAGAGCGAACAGCATCGCCAAACATCAATATCAATCCTGCGATACTCATCACAGCAGGCCAGGGCATAGGGCATCCCGTCAACATGGCCACCAACCCTAGGATGTTTAACACAAATCCATAGAAACTGGGACTGCTCAAACTGCCTTCAAACTGCCAACGCAGATAACCTCGAATATTCATATCAACTCCATTTCATAGTGAACGCCAGGTAATCTCGTTCGCTGTCAAAATAAAAGATATACCTACCTGGCCGTATATCAGAACTCACATCTACCAACTGCCAGCGCCAGTCATGACTGACCTCGCTTTTGCACCAATCCAACACCCGCTCAATCTCGCCAAAAGGTTTGACAATCTCTCGAGCATGCACAAAACTATCTCGACTCCTAATGTCAATAGGTGGTTTCAATGGCGGTTGCCGACGTTTCAGCATACAGTGTATTATACGGGTTTATGGATAATTGGTCAACGGCTCGATCCAAACAGTCAAAATCCAAATTCCAATCTCGATAGCCTTGTTCAATGATATCCAAGTAGCCCACACCCGGAGACCCAGTCAAGGGATGATTCATGATATAGACCATGAATTCTCTACCATCTTGTGCTAGGATGCGTTTACTGTAGTAACTTGGATAACCTTCAAACTGGTCAAGACTACGTTCGCAGTCTTCGGTAATTTTCCACAGCGCACCTTCCACACTACGACCCGGGTGTGGAACAATGGTGGCATGGTGAGCAAAGTCCAGGCGCCAGCCTCTCAAGGTAAATTTCTGATATGGTACTGCATGTGGACAGCGGTATGCCATGCCTTCTCGGCTTAGATTGGCACCATAGGCAAAGTAAAGTTTCATTCAGCAGTCCGAAATTGATTGAGATACATGGTCCAGTAATCTATGCCGGCCAATGCGGCATACAGTTGCCAATAGTTCATTGTGCCCTTCATATACATCTGATACATCTCCATGCCCATGATCAATTGTGGCGGAATCGCACCTGTACAAATCATTTCGTTGTCCTTGTTGTTAGTTGTCATCTTTGTATTCCTCTACGCTTTTAATTTCAATCTTATGATTGTATCGCCAGGCAGTCAATACTTCTTCTGCGGCTCTCTCCGAACTGTCACTATCTACCACAGCAGTTCTGGCTATCCAATATTTTCCTGGAGGACAGCAGTTTTGCTGTTGTTGATGGAATCGTACCAGCCATTTCATAGATACTGTTTACGAATCATGGCCTTGCATTTTTCTACATCACGTTCGTAGAACACATGATTGTCTGTGATACCAAAGTGATTGCAAAATGCTTGGCCAAACCGCTGATCTTTCATTGCATCAAAAATATAACCATGACACCAACGATCATAATTCTCTTGTGTGAGCTCTTCTTGCGCTATTCTACCGTGCTGTGCCAACATGAGTTCTTGTACCAAATGTGCCATGCTCATGAAAGCAACTCCACATTGCCCAGCATCCAATGTGTGCGATCTGTGGAGAGATGTTTTTTATAATGCCAATGAGCTCGAATCTTCAAAGGCTGTTGTCGGTTAAACAAACTATCAACCAAACTACGCAAAGTGTTCTGAGAACTAACTGTCCAAACAGTGGCTTCTCCTTGACTGTTAGTAAACCAATACTGATAGGTTTCTTGATGCTTTCTACTGGAAAAAACCATTCTCAAAGGTATAACAGTATCTTCTTTGGATTGCATTAGTCTTTCATGCGTTTCCACAGGCTTGGTTCGACCAAACACATCAGCCAAGTAGGCATCTTCTGTGTAGAAATATGGTAGCTTCATCAGCATGCCCATTTGGTCACTCATGATGGGTGCTTCGCCGGTGACCAAGCCATACAGCACTGTTTGGAACTCACTGAGAGGACGGCCTTTTAAAGTTTGCAACATCAGCTTGTCACGATAGTAACGACGTGTTTCTGCGGCAATGGCTCTATCATGTTCGTGAGCTTCCACTTCGTTGAGATTGACCCAACGACGTGCTGGCCACTTTTGCCATACATGATAGCTGGCCCAGCTCAGTGCAATGGGATCGTCGGCAAAGGCCACTTCCTGTACAGAGTTGCTTTTGCGTACAAGATCGTTTTCCCATCCTTCAAATAGTTCTTTGATGTTTACTGGTGTGTTTTTCAATGCTAGTCCCATAACGCCTCATAGTATTTGCCAAACAATCGGAAGCCATTGGCCTTGCGAGCTTGCCACACAGTGTGACCGTCGTTGTCATACTTGACTTTTTTGTAGCTTTCTGGATCCCATGGTTCTAAATCATCACATTCAGAATGATCAAAGAACTGACCTTCGGAGTCATCCTGGACTTTTTGTTCAAAGGCCCAGATCATTTCTGCCAGAGCCCAATCCCAGCGCAGGAAGTGATTTGAATCAGTGTCCCACTCGTTTTCTTTGGGTTCTGCGGCTGTGCTACGTAGATGTTCGGGCACGTCTTCGTCATCCACAAACGGAGCACCATGTTTGGTTGCTTGCAGTTGCTTCAACATTGGAAGAATAATAGGACTCAAGGTATGATCCATTGACCATGAATCCCAGCGATCAATCTTGACATAGTTTACTTCTGGATGTACAAGATCCAGCACCCACTTGATGGCATTGCTGATGGGCATCAGTCGATCACTCCAGGTATCTACCCAGGCTGGTGGCTCTACAAAGAGCTTTTGTTCTTCCATGCTGAAGATACGTTTACTGCGACTGCACTTGGACCACTCAGTCCAAAAGAACATGTAGTCCAGGATGGTGTAGGGCGAGATCCAATGGTCCCGATAGCAAGACATATAAACTTTCATTTTGCAATCTCCATAGATTCTTTGGTATAGTCCAAGAAGTCACCGTGTTCGTTTTGAACTAGTTCGGCACTTGAATCAACAATTTCAATTTCACAATCATAGTGAAGAATATCGTAGTCCACAAAGTCATGATTCTCATCGTACTGACGGAACCATATTTGTCCATCCATACCACGGATCAGCATGCCACGTTGGCCCAGAGCAGGTTTACTGATTTTCATTCATTGACTCCAAAATATTCTTTGATCAACATACCTTTGGTCTTGGTGATGTATCCGCATCCGAGATATCCGGGCTTTTCTTTATCAGCAATGTCGGCACATACCTGAACGACCAACTCAGCAAACTTTTCAGCATGGTCCACACTCATCCATTTGCCACTGACATCGGTACCGGCCTGTTGCATAAATTCTTTGATACGTTGGTTCATTTGATTCCAAAATGTTCTTTTATCAGACTAGCGGCTAGATTCTCGTCAAAAGGAAAAGGTTCGCCCTTCCACTTCAATAAAACTTCAACACATTCCTGGACGATCAACTCCCCAAACTGTTGTTGCAGGTCTGAGTTGATACTAGGGTAGTGACTGCCGCCTGCCATCAAACTAAGTTTCTTAAATTGTTCGTTCATTACCATGTACTCGTGTCTGTTAAATCTGTTTGAAACCCTTGATCATCATCGGGAAGATTGTAATTAAAATAACCTGTATGGCCAACACCAATTCCTGAATTATGATGTTCTTGTATAGTGACTGATTTTACGCGATTATCAATACCAATAAGTGTTATTATACGCTCAATCTGATTTCTGGTCAAGGTTATTTTATCCAGCATCATCACCAATCTCCGCAATCAATCCAAATCCGTACTGTTAGGCCTAAAAACCCAAACGCATAAGTGCGTTCAGCCTCTCCAAACTCCGCGGTGGTTTCATTCCTAGCCCAGGGTAGCACCTTCCACCACAGTGGATTTAATGCTAGGATAATGCTTATACCGCTGTAGCGGACATACTGTCCAAATCTATGTATTTTGCTTGCCATGTGTCTGCCTTTGCTTCGTATCCAATATAACCACGTGGGTTGCATACCACACGAGTTGATTTAATCATGTAATCAAAATCCTCGTGAGTGTGTCCGTGTGTCCACAGCACAATCTCTGGATGATCCATAATCAGCTGGTCCAGGGGAGTTGAGTAGCAACCATTCATCAACACGTCATGTTGATACTTGGGATGTGTAGACAATCTACTGGGTGCATGATGTCCTACCACAACCACACGTCGATCATACTGCTCTTGTGCTCGGCGATTGGCCAACACTGTGAGGATGTAATCCTTCATCCGGTAGTGATCCTTTAAGGTGTGTTCAGGAATCAACTTCCAAATACCACTGACATGACCTGCCTCAGTGTTCTTGATTCCGTTGTAGTCATTCATACCCCAAGAGGCATGTTGCATGGTCTGCCGATCTGCACCGTTGAAATCTGTCCACAAGGTACCACCAACGAACAGCCAACCATCAATCTCCCGGCACTCTTTTTCCAAGATGTACACATTGTGGAGATGGTTATCGGCCAACATATTTTTGATCTTGGCATAGGTCTTGGCAAAGTCACCGTGATAGTGTTCATGATTGCCCATGACAAAAATCACATGTGGAAACTGCGAACTGCAACGCTTGAAGAAATCCGTAATGCGATTGCTACGAGCACCTTCCATAAATCCATGCGGGTCTGGACGGCCAATGTCATGCGCCACGCAGATGTCCCCTGATAGAATCAAGACATCAGCGGCTTCTGTGTTTGGAATGTCACAATCACCAAATTCAAGATGGATATCACTTGCTACTGCTACTTTCATTTAGTTGTGCTTTCAATAGGTCCAAGGCGTGGTCATCACCAGCAACCACGCTGACTTTGTATTGGCTCCAACGAGCCCGGATGCGTTCACGAAGCTCAGTAAGATCGTTACCTTGTGCCATGAACTCGTTTGTTTCATTATTATACACGAAAAATACATTGTTGTGCAACTCTACTCTGGCCGGAATAGCTTTTTCAGTTTCTTCCAGCGCGGTTTCAATTTCTTGGATGTCTTGCGCCAAACGGCGCATCAACATGTTGAGAACCAGTTTAAGGGTAAGATAGAATCCAAAAATTCCAATAGCAATGCCTACTATGATCCACAACACAATATCAATCGTTTCCATCTTTGATCAACCCTTTCTCTTTTGCACCGGCCACATACCACTCAGTGAGCGGTTCTTCATCTTCGTATTCAGCCATGCATTCTGAAATACCAAACATATCATCCAAGTCCTCGGGCAACATGTCTCGTACTTCGCCACTGCTCATGTTGGAAAATTCGTAGCAGTTATCGCCGCCTTCGTTGTACTTACCGGCAAAGCACATTCCCGACTCGTAGTAGTAAGCATCAACCATAAACCCCTGTTCCTGTACATTCTCATACCAGGCCACAGGCGGTGCCCAGGCGCTGTCAAAGCTCACAGTCATGCTACACCCATCATCAGTGATGTTGACATTGTAGTTGTCACCGCCTACGTCCCACTTGGTGCCCCAGTTGGTAATATGCCAATCATACCAGTTGTCTTTCTCCACAGAGGGCAACGGCACAAACTCGTTGAGCAGTTCGCCTCGACGAAACGCATCTGCGGCACGAGTGATTTCAGCAGGATCTTCGTGGCTGAGTGTGAGTGTGTTGCTACACCAATTGGGCATGATTACTCCTTGGATTTAAGTAGTTGACGAAGTTGGAAATATTCATTGTGTGGGATCCACTTATTGTTATACAGGAATCCCCACTCACGCCGGTGAGGGCCAGGCATGAACAAGGTCCAGGCGGTCACACCCGGTTTGAGTTCAACACGGTGATAACTGTCAGCACCGCACACCCGGATATGTCCGGGCCCACGCCAGTGACGAACCTCGCAAGACTTGCGGCCTTGGCTGTCAAACTGTGGAACCCACTCATAGTAGCCTCCTGCAAGTATGACAGTACAATACGGCCATGGGTGATCATGTACATCGTCGGGATCTCCTTTTAAGAATTTATGCAAAAATACATTAAACGGGAATCTCTTCCGGTCTTTGAGGAAAAGATAATATCTTTCCAGGTAAGGTTCGTTGTCCTGGCGATCCATGATCACCCGGTAGCGTCCAAATCTTTGCATGAGTTTTTTAAGCATACAAGTATTATATTAGAAATGTCGTTTCTGGTCGACCTTATACAACTTTATATGTGTAAGCACCTTTATCGTGCCCTGTATAGAAACGGCTATTCTTAAATACAGGACGACCATTAGCATCAATGGCGTGAATGACGTGTTCTACACGAGGAAACGCATTCATATTGTTTTTAATGTAAAGGAGCCAACCTTTGGGTTTCTTTACCCAGTGTGCTTTTACTAACTTACCGACTGTATGATTCTTAAAAGCGTGTCGGGCATAATTATCCGTTGTATAAGATTGATCTTGGCGAAGTTCCCATTCGTCTTCCTTTGTGCTAAAAGGATTAAATCCTTGAGTAATAACAAATTCGCAAATTGCCTTTTTATCATTGTGTATTTTTTTATAAATTGGTGAAGGAACATCAATTAGCATATCTGCTTTTGTGCTAATATAGCGTTCATTATCATCGATTACTTCACTAGCACTTCGTGTGTCAGATCCGTTAAGGATTCCAAGTTTCTTTTGAATAGCGGCTTTTGTAATTGGACGACTACCCATTACCCAATCTACTATTTGTGTAGACGACATTGATCCTACGTTATTTAGATGGGATATAAACATCCTAATTTGATCTCTATAGTTCTCAATATCCTGCTTTGTGTCGTCTGTCGTCCACATTACATTTTTCTTCAAGGATGGACGGATACCAGTACAACGCATAGCCTGAATTGCTGTAGTGATATTCTCTCGGCCGGGGCCGTAGTATGCTGTAAAGTTACAATAGAAACCAAACTCAGGACTAGTTTGATCATGCCAATGTTCGCACTCTACGGTAATACTCTTACCAGTCATTAGTTTGCTAATGATAATAATTGCTTTAAGTTCGTCTCGGTCCCATCCGTGAGCAATGGCTGTAAGTTTTTCTGAAATAGTCCGATCCTTTGCGTGACCGTTATGGACAATAATAACAACTTCATTAGAATGATTTAACTGATTGAAGTCTTCTTCGTCCCAAAGTGTTACGGTTCTGTTTTTATTTTGAAATGCTCTTGTAAGTAATTCGGCAACTTTAAGATGTCCAGAACGCATACGCCCAAATACAACATTACCAATTTGTACCAAAGATCTGGTTTGAGTATCATCACCCCAAGTTTTTTGATTAGCTATCAACAATTCTACTTGGTCTACAACAATTTTAATGTTGGAAGTATTCCGCAGATTGGCTTTTTTAGTGTAACAATCTCCGCTAAAATTAGTTTCCAGAGCAAGCACAGGCTCAATAAAATTAGGAATATTCAAGCCTTTATAGTCTGGATGATTTGGAATCTGATAAATTTGTTCTTTTGTTAAGTATCCTAGGTCTGAACTATACTTGCCGTGGATAAGAATGTGGCTCAATAAAGTAGCACTTACTTTTGCTACGGTGATATTATGTTTGTTATGTACAATCAAATTTCCTAAGGCAAGATCGCATTGACTAGTTTCTGTCAGTTCGTGGAATTCCTCTCCCTCGTCCATGATTACAAGAATTCTAGGAGCAGGCTTATTATTTTTCTTTGCTGTTTTTTCAGCATCTGCTACAATAGCATCAACACGAGTTGTCCTATTTGCATTGGTCATATTGATAAAAATGTCGCCTTTTATCATATAGGCATGTCGGTCGTCGGTACTCTTAACAGATCTGCCAATATCTTTACCCCAAGAAATTGCACGATCTCGAATTTGTGTCATAGCACCGGTAAGGTTAGTAGTGCTAATGATTACATTATCAACAAGATTATCTTCTAGGGCGTTGTGTGCTAACCAGAATTTGAAGAAAGTTTTACCAGATTGTGTATCAGCAAGAGCATAGATTGGCCACTTGTTTTGGATACAATTCTTAAAATTTGGCCAATTACCAATAACTCGATTACGCTGTAAATCTACCAAATCTCCAACAGGAGAATTACGGCGTTTCTGGAAATTTTTAAGAATTTTAGACATATTTTCCTTAACTGTTTTTAATATACATATATTATAGCAAGAGGACTATTTTTAGTCAACCAAAGAAAAAGGCTACCGAAGTAGCCTTTTCGCAGAGGTGGTTGGTTTGGGCCAACCAGCGAACTCTATTAGACCAAGCCCATTGCAAGAGCTTTGTAGCCAGCGGCCACAATCTTGCGGCTAGGTTTGCCGAGTACATACTCAGTAACCTTGACACCGTTACCAGCCACACGCTTGTTTGCATAAACAGCAAAACCAGCTTGACGGATACGGCTAACTTCGGCAGAAATATTCTTAATGCCAAAACGCTTTTCTGCTTGAGCAGGGGTCACAACGTCGCCGGAATGGAGAGCGTTGAATAGTTTGTAAGTCTTAGTTTCTTCGTTGAATCGAGTAATCATTTTATGATCTTCCTTTTAAAGTAAATCGCCGATCAATTTAATTGCTTCAGCGTAGAGCTAGTATAGCAAACTCTGCGGGCAGAGTCTACTTTTCTGGCAAAGTGTTTTGGCATTATTTTGCCAATTCTAAGTGTTTGCACTTACCGCGGAATTTGAATCCCGAACACGAGCAAGTTAGGTTACCATTCAGCTCAGAAACGGTGTAAACATCTCCCCGGCTACCTTTGACTTCCCAGGTTCGACCTTCGGGACGGTCTTCTACTGCAAAACCCCAGGAATTCGGCACTTCCACGAACTTGCGTCCACGGATGTCAATCCTGATTGGTTTCTTGAAAGTGAATACTTCCGTGGTTCCAACTCGGATGTAAGCATACATCTTGCTCTTGGAGTCGTCACAGAAGTAGGTATGGTTGGGAGTTGGTACTTCCCATTTGGTAATTTCTTGAAATACTTTCATCGTGAAAAGAACAATCCCAAAATGTAGATAGCCAGTAGTCCGGCATTCACAGTGATCATGGCACGGTCACGAATACGGAATGCCCAAATCACGAACACGAAACTGCCCAGGTTCAAGAGATAGACATTGAGTGGATCAATCCTGAGACTGGTACACAGGGCACCAGCCAAGGTGATGACAGTTCCGGCCCACTTAAGGCCAACGGTGAGCCGATCCGATCTCACACACTCTCCACAGTGAGCATGTTGCAAGGCACACGATAGCGACCCAAAGGAGTGACCACGATAGCATTCTTGATCTTGATCGAATCTACCCGTCCTGAGTATTTTTGACCAGTTCGGTTGCTGACAAAACTCACTGTGCAACCAATTCGCAATTCACGGCGTACCTCTTTGCGGATCTGTTCACGAGCAAACTTGATGGCCGATAGGATGGAATCCAGCTGATCGTTGGTGAAACCACCATGCATGATGGCAGAGTTGATTTGAGCGATGTTCATGCGGCCTCCAAAAGTTTGAGTTCTTGAGTGCGGTAAGTGATCTTACCTTCGTATTCGAGCTGGCTTTGCTCAAAGTCTGTGAGGTAGTCGTCGGACTCAACAGACCACCCCAGGATGTATTCGCGATAACCCTCGTTGTCGCATTCAATCTGACCACGCAAGGCTTGGACCAGTTCAGCTAGAGCTTCGGTGTTGCGAACATGACTGCCCAAGGCATACGAGTAATCGTTGCCACCTTTGAACTTCCAATACTGAGGGCACTCACCGGTACCGTCCCAATCGTGGGCACCGTAGTTCTCTTGCACTTGGGTTGTGATCATCAATTTCATCTAGCTCTCCTAATTTCTTACTATGTTAATATTATAGCCGAAAATGGGGTTTTTGGTCAACCGTTTTTTACACGGTCACTGTGCGCCAAGGATCGTTGTAATCACGTGCAATAGCGTCAAACACAGTTTGTTGTATTTTCGCAACATCTTCACGGTCTACATAAAAGTCCGTGCGGGGGTCATAATACTCGCCCTGTTTGGGATCGTAGTAAAGCACCTGCCCATTGGGATAGTGGAATGGACCTTCCAGGCCCTGGCGAGGACCATATTCCTGATTGTGTTTGAAAACGGTGTAGGCCATATCACATGCTCCAGTAAGATTCAGATGATGGTGAGCAGAAGCGAGGCGTATCATAGCGTTCCTGATACTCTGCTCCGCCCATCAAGTTGGTACGAGTCACAAAGGTTTCGTGTAATTCAACAATGAAACCCTGTGCCGTCTTGTCCGCGACCACGGTTTGGATGTAATCACGGGTGACTGGACAGAAGTCACGCTTTTCAACCAATCTGCGACCTTCTTTGACACGGCGATCAGCTTTGTAAATTTCTAAAGTGTATTCTTTGAGTGCTGACATTTGGGCTCCTGTTTTCTAACTGTATGTCCATATTATAGCAAAATGGGCAATTTCTGGTCAACCTCTTTATGTTAGTGCTTACTAACCTCTAGGCGTCATAAAAATATAATATTTTGCGGTGGTGCAACATATAAATATCAGTAGAAACACTAATATGGTTTCTACTAAAGGAAAAATATGAAAAAAGTAATCGAAAATATATGGGATTTTTTATGCGCTCTTGGTGAAGCCAAGTACGCCGCTGATCTAGCTCGCAACGGCAAAATAGAAGAAGCCAAGCAGGTGTATAGTCGTGCTAGTTAATGTGCAACAATGGTGGCCTGTGACTGACGAAGAGTGGGAACAGCTCAACTACCCCACTCCAAAACGCTAGTCACAAACCTATCCACTACGAGTTAAACTCGTATCAGGTGCTGTTGAAAAACTTTTCAATCAAGCATCTCGGTGTTCAATGATCCGATCTACCAGCCCATATGCCAAAGCTTCTTGCGCTGACATAAATGTATCGCGATCCATATCACGTTCAAAATCCTGATAAGTCTTGCCTGCTGTGTTATGTTTGACATAAAGCTCAGTCAAGATGTGTTTCATCTTGGTGATTTCTTTGTACTGAATTTCAATGTCACTTTGCATGCCACGGGCGCCGCCCGAGGGCTGATGAATCATGTGTCGTGCATAAGGTAGCATCATGCGTTTGCCTGCGGCACCTGCGTTGGCCAAAAAACTGCCCATGCTACAGGCCTGTCCCATCACAATGGTCTGTATATCACACTTGATAAACTGCATGGTGTCATAGATAGCCATGCCTGCTGTGATAACGCCGCCCGGTGAGTTGATATAAAATGATATGTCTTTGTCTGGGTTCTCTGCTTCTAAAAACAGCATCTGCGCCACGATCAGCGATGCTGAATGTTCGTTGACATCAGTATCCAACATAATCACCCGGTCTTTAAGTAGTCGACTGTAAATGTCGTAGGCACGTTCACCGTTTGAGGTTTTTTCTAGCACAGTTGGCACAAAATTTGGCATTATTTCTCCTTGATAATGTAAGTATCCTAGATAAGTATAGCATACATAGAAAAGAATTGCAATGAGAGACCTATTAAATCTAGTTGATACCTTATCAGAAGCACGTGGTTTGAGTGCTCGTAAACCTGGCGAAGTTTATGCTCGCATTGGTAGCGATGCCGACGAAGACAAAATAACTTTTCAAAATCTGGATTTTTACCCAGATCGAGGATCTTATCAATCAATGGATCAAATGATGGACGTGTTGGATCAATTGGAAACTGAGGCTGGGATCAAATTTGAAAAAATTAACCAACCCAGCAATCGTACACTGGCATTTGGTGTGGCAGCGTTTGATACGGCCGTGGGTCGCAGATATCTGGTAAAGTTTGCCTCGGAAATCAAGCCAGTGCGTACACAAAACACATTCTTCCAGACCAAAGACATTCCTGGAGAGTTTAGCCAGACAGATGCTCGTGGAAGCAAAGAGAAAGTTGGGTACAAGCCCAGTGATGTGCTTACAGAGTTTAAGAGCCAGACACCTGCCACTATATTGTCACAGATTGCCTCCAAGTTTGGCGACCAAAGTGATGAATACAATGCGGCCTTGATCATTGTCAACGCTACACAGTTTCCTGTGTTGGTTCCTGCTGGCAACATGGACTTCAAAGGATTCCGCGATTACTTCTGCGAGATGCTACAGCCCTGTGTGTTGATCAATGGCGGTCCGGTACGAGGCAATGCTGCCAAGGCCGCAGAAGTGTTTATGGGTCAAAATGGATTTGCAGACTGTGTTGTGAGTTTCAACACCAATGTGTCAGGCACGTTGTATGACTCATTGTTGGTGAACCCTGCTGGTAAACAAATCAAATTGTCCAGCAAAGGTGCCAAGGGTGCCATGGCGTCAGTGATTAACCTGCTGAAATCTGCACGTGAACTTGAGGAAGCAGGCTTGGGCGATATTGTTGAACCCTATCAAGAAATCATTGACATCTTGAAAATCATTGACGACGGAGATCATAACTCAGGACCACTTGAATTGGCCATTGACCAAGAGATGATCACTCCCGATGAAGCACAGCAAGTGATGTCTCTGAAACAATATGCAGGGCAAAAGTTTGATATTGATGAAACCAATCTAACAGATAACTTAAAAGCCATCTACAAAGAACGCACCGCAGAAGATCCCAGCAAGATAGTGCCGCTGAATCACATGGTAGCGTCAATAGCATACAAGGTATGCAACGAGATCAATACCAAGACCAACTTCTCAGAAGCGGCTGCCGACATACTCAATAACTCAGCCTTTGTGCAAATGTACACTGATGCCTCTCAGAAAGGCGATCAGTTTGTGATCAAAGGATTCACAACTGTATGGCCCAGCAAACTGTTTACTGACGTTACGCTGGAAGCACAAAAGAGCTATAGTTCGACCACAAGCTCAGGTGGTAAGTTGGTATTCAATATCAACAAAGAACCCAAAGCAGTGCCCAATACCGAACAAGGTGCCACAACAGATGCACCAGGTGCAAGTCGCGCAGGTGAGCTTGTTGACTTTATTCCACCGCGAAGCGATCTCAAAGCCGCGGATACAGAAAAGGCCGCGGATTCAGCGACCTTGGGCAGAAAACGTCGTAAAAGTTTTTAACGTACAATGTGTGCGATGTGATCGCAAATGCCCAGCTCTTTGGCTTCTGTGGCACTCAACCAAACATCGTTGGCCGGTAACAATTTTGTTTTGACAGTTTCTTCATCTAGTCCTGTGGTTTCACAGTAATGATCAATCATACGTTGCTGTGCCAAGCCAAACTCTTTGGTTATAGCAAATAGCTCGTGATGTTTGCCGTCACTGCCCCAACTGTACTGATGACTCAAGATTGATGTGTTGGGAGTAAGTACTCTGCGACCATGAGTTCCGGCCAAGAATATCAACAATCCGCAACTGGCTATTTGTCCCAAGCCCACTGTTTTGATAGGTATACCACTGCTCTTCATTACGTCAATCAAGGCAAAAGCATTTTCCATGTCTCCACCGTTGCTACAGATCATCAAGATTAGTTCTTTTTTCTTTTTCTTGACAATGTAATTTTCGTGCAAAATCCACTCAATAATGGGCAACATGGATTCCGAATCAACATCACCCATGAATGTGTAGATGCCGCTCTTTTTGAGATCGTCACCAGGAGAGTATGTAAGATCGTCTTTTTCTTGAATCATCGCTGACATAATTTAGAAATGGTCCTGTTCATAAAGTACATACATTATAACATACATTTTGAACAGCTCACGTACTTATGAGCAAATTCAAAATCTACTAAGTTAATTTGGGCACTGATTGGCCCGTACCACTTCCATTTTTACCTGATCTAGCACAGGGGTAGTGGGCGTAAGGTTAAAAGGCACACGAGCATCCAGGGTCAAATACCCGTTGATTTGTACCCCATTTTGGGTGGGTTGTAGCAGTCGTTCGTTGGGCACATACCCGGACATTTCGTTGTCTAGCTCGCTCCAGCGTTGGCACCCACTCCATACTCTACGACCCTGACGATCATCGATGGTGATCAACACAGCCGGTCGACTTTCTATCAAATTTTGATGTACCAGATTTAAAGTGATAGCATCATCAAAGGCCGCACTGCGACTCCACCCATGCTTGCCCGGGCGAGCTTTGATTGTGACATAGCCTTGGTACGAACAATTTCGGGCATATAGTCCCAAGCAATCACCAGCATTGGCGTTTTGACTCACAGTGGCCAAGGCTTCACGTAGATTTTCCAAATACGCATGTCGCCACCGTAACTTAAAACTGAGCTCCAGCTGTTGTTGGCGCTGGTCATTGTAATAAACTCTACTGGGGCCTTGCTCGATCTCAAATGCTCGTCGGGGAAAATCCGCCAGCACCATGGCCAGCAACCGATCTCCTTGTTGACGGCTGTGGGTTAGAGTTTCAGCCTGAGCTTGCAGTCGTTCACCATCTATTTTGCCCGGAATCTTGTGATCGCCCAGCAAGCGGTCGGTGAGCCTGCTACGTTTGACGTAGACGTCTACAGTCATGGCCACAAAACCGTTTTCTTGCTCAACTCGTTTGACTTCATAACGGTCCACAAAGCCCGCGGCATACTGTACCACTTCACTGCGTTTCAATCGTTGATTGTCTACTTCACGTTCAGAATTGACCACCGACCCCACTGCTTGATCCACTGCGGCTCTTAGAGCTTGAGTTCGAGCTTCATCTGTGGTCTGGCCATATCCCTTGGCAGTGACAAAATAATATCGTTCGCTGTCTTTGAGCAACCAAGGAACCACTGTGATTACCACACTCACAGGGTTTGGTTTTAGGATGGATGCTGTGTCAGCAGTTTGCGCTGACACACTGGCCGAAAACGTCAAGGCCAGTGCCAGTGCTAGAGATCGCATCACTGCATCATTTCTTTGAGAATCACACGACGCTGAGTGTTGTCTTTGCGATCCCAACGCACAATCACCTGTACGTTTTTGCCGTCATTGATCACTCGGCCTTCTTTGAGTACCACACCGCCTAGGATACCACTGCGCTGGACACTCACTGTGGTACGGATGTTTGATGCAATATTGAGTGCATCATTGCGGACCGCTGTGTTTTCTTCGCGATTGATTTCGCCTGTTTTGGCCGCTTCAGTATCTGAGGTTTCAAAAGAAAAGTCGTTGTTTTTGTTTGTGGCAAACTTGTTGGTTTTGTTGTCACGAGCCTTTTCCAAGTTTTTAGTAATGGTATCTACCATACGCTTGCTGGTAATCGTTTCTGGATGCAAAAACGAACTCATGCGGTCTTTGGCCATGACATAGGCCACTTCGTAGGCCTGTTGAACAGCGTTCTGACTGTTGCCCCACACCGGAGCATAGCCCACCGCTTCCACGGCTTCTAAGTTACCTGTGAAAGAGTAGATCACTTTCACACCTTCACGCTTGAAGTCCGAAGACGCTCGTTGTTCAGAAATAGCCTGCTGTGTGCCAGGAGGAACAGCGGCGCCCGAACCTAGATCAGAGACCTTGGTTGAACTACATGCTGTGAGTCCTAGAGCTGTGACCAGGGCTAGGTAAAGTGCTGTCTTTTTCATTTAGATTTGATCCATTCTCCGGCTTTAGAAAGATCGGAACCAGCACCGGAAACTGCGCCTCCAATCGTACCACACCCTGTTACACAGGCTACTAAAAATACCAAAACCAAGTGCTTCATAGCAACTCCTTAAAGATTGGTCATAAAAAATCCTACTATGTGTGTATTATTACACAAGTAGGATTTTCTGGTCTATCAGAAAGTTAACCGAATTTTACCGATTTACTTGCCTTTGGTTTGGGCTGTGTAGGCCTTCATGATACCTTCACCAAATTTGGTATAATCAAACTTGGCAGCTTCTTGGGCATGCTTGACAGTTTCTTGAACTACAGTGGTACCTGCATCCAAAGTAGCTTTGACAGCTTTTTTGGTGTACTCAGTTTGGTTGTCAATAAATTGGTTGAGTGCGTCTGCAATCTTTTCGTCAGTTACGAAAGTTTTTACAAATTGCTTCTTGCCTGTTTGTACTGCATCGATTGTCGCGTCATATGAAAACATAGTGTTTCTCCTTAGGTTAAGCGAGTTTACTGCTCAGAGACCCACCCTATGCGGCATCTCCTTTGAACTATTATATATGATAGTTATGTTGCAACGCAACAAAAATATATACCAATATTATGGATTTTGGCGAAATTAGTTTGTACGTAAGGTTGCTAGACCAAATCGTTCCAGACCTTTGATATAGGTCCAGCCTAGATCCCATTCCCATTTTTTCACGCTGAGTTTGGGACTGGCAGGATCAGCATGGTGATTGTTGTGTAGTTCTTCTCCACCGATAAAGAATGCCCAAGGCACAATATTAGTAGAATAGTCTTTGGTTTGGGTGTTGCGATATCCCCACCAGTGTCCTAATCCGTTTATGACACCTGCGGCCCATAAGGGAATCCAAACCATTTGCCATAGCCATGGTAACCAACCCCAGGCCCAGCCAAATATCATACAGTTGATAAAAAACATCAACACAATGCCCGCGAAGTTAAATGGTGTGTAGATATGACGCTCTATCCAGTCGTCAGGTGTGCCTACTCCGTACTGTTCAACCATCTGTCGATCTTTGGCTGCCCAGGCATAATAAAAAGCACCGCCTAGCAAGATCTGCCAAATGCCTTCGTTTCTAGGGCTGTGCGGATCGCCATCGGCATCGGTGAATCTATGATGTTTGCGATGTGTGGCCACCCACTGTTTGGTGACCATGCCTGTTGTGAGCCACAACCAGAATCTCATGAAATGTGCCACACGTGGATCGAATGTCACACCTCTATGTGCCTGACTGCGATGCAAGTAAAGAGTGACACAGGCTATGGTGATGTGTGTCATCACCAGGATGTATAAAAATAGGAGCATTAAATTACTTATCCTTTATAGTGTGTTTTAATATTATAGGGTTAAATAGTTTACCCAACAAAGGAGATAGAAATGTTGTCATTTTTGAAAAAGTTTTTTGGTTCTAAACCCACAGTTTCACCTTGCCCTGACGCACCTTACAAAGTTGAAACACCACAAACCACAGTAGGTACAGTACCAATGAGCACACAGTATGCTGAATCAGCAACAGCGCCCAAGAAAAAACCAGCTGCCAAACGGCCTGCTGGTGAAAAGAAACCTGCTGTTCGAGCTAAAACTGCTAGAACTAAGAAACAAGCATCCTAATCAATCCAATGGCATCGATGGTTGTAAGCAGTATGTAATTAGCCAGCATGCCAAAGGAACCCCGACTAAGAGCACACCCAGCATAGATAGCACACCCCAATATCCAAACGGGGTAAAGAGCCAGTAGAGGTGGTGTTGGAACGGTGAATGCCATAACGAGAGAGCAACCAATAGACAGAGCCCAAGCAAGGACCTCAAGACAAAAACGTATTCTATTACTCGAGTAATCTTCATGTATCCACTTCCAAGTTGTTGAAAATATATCAATCATACTGTTTTTACAAATTTAACAAAACCATCACGAGCCAGGTTCTTGCCCTTGGCTTCGCATTGAATATCAAATTGATCTGAAAAGCCAGCGGCCCATTCGTTCACAGCCGAGTTCCAATAGAAGTCGGAATGTGCCCGGAGTTGCTGTTTTTTATGACCTCGTGCAAGAAGTCCAGCAAGATCTGGGCGAACTCGGGGATCATGATCAACAAGAATATCTTCGCGACTAACACTGTAATGCATAGCAGGGCGAACGTCACGCCAAGACTCAACCACACGCTGAACACGACTGTCTTTGGGATCGATGTATTCTCCTGTTTTGACCCAATGGTGATGAATGTCCAGCACAAGAGCCACGTTATTAGCCACAAGCAAAGTAAGGTCCAAACCATTTGATATCTCGTCGTTTTCGATAGTTATGAGGTTTCTAGCCTCGGGGCTAAGTTTGCCAAGGGTGCGCAGGAATTTTTCTGGGCCACCTTTGCCACTTAGATGTATATTGATTTTAAATCCATGATCATGCCAGGTACTACCATAGCCCATCCAACGAGCCATGTCTGCGTGATATTCAAACTCTAGGATACTGCGTTCCACAATGCCGTCGTTTTCACTGGCCAACACACAAAACTGTCCTGGATGGAAGCTCAGTCTAACACCTAGTTCGCGAGCACGTTGTCCCACAGGCGCAAAGATTTTTTCTAAGTGTCGTTGAATGTCTGCTTGTTGCCACCAGTCAATCCAATTGGGCTCAGTGTAGCCTTGTAGCATTTCACTGCCTAGTCGAACCATGCGGAGATGTTGCGGCAGTGAGCCCACTCGTTCCACCATGTTCAGTGCGGCACGAGCATTGTGGTTCATGATATCCCATTGACGTTGTTCAGCTTCATCTTTGTGCTCACGAAGCCAACGCATTGTGGTTGAACGACCGTTTAGGTCTCGACTCTCCGAAGTAGGTTTGCGGCCTGCTGTTTCACTGGGGTGGTCAATCCACTTGCAACAGAAACCAATACGAGCTGTCATAAGAGCCTAAAAAAGAGTTATCAATTGAGTAATTGTAACACACTTTCAAATTTATCGCAAGTGATATTTGATATGTTTTGGAAACTTTTATCCAAAGAGTCTGGATGATCAATCAGGACAAACTGTACATTTGGGTAGGTATTTAGAGTAGCACGAAAGGCATTTTGGTAATTGAGCTGTTTGTGACGTTGATATTTGTCTTCAACTGTGATTTCGGACAAATCGTAGCCCAACAGCAAGACTAGGTCATTGTGTTCAGCTACCAGGTGCATGGCAATGATTTCCTCTGGGTGATCTAATTCGCCAGGAAAGTCACCTTCGTAGAGATTTATTCTCTGAGGACGCCCCACTGTGGCATAATTTTTACTGGCCGTGTAAAAATTACAAACTGCTTGAAAAGCTCGTTGTACAAGTTCTTGAGCCTTGGTCACATCATGACAAAGTACATTGTCCGTTTTCCAGGCACGCCAAGTGCGCCAGGATCCCCATACAGGTGCTATTTTTTTTATTTGTTCTGGTTCAATGTGTGTGCTGGCAAACTCGTCAGCAACAATCCAACAAGTTCTCATCTAGCGGCTTTCAATGCTTGCCAACGAAATGAGCCAAGACAGGCCCAGGCAAATGGAGCATCTGGAGCAACATTGAGATTGAACACTATGTCACCTTTGGTTCCACTGTAGTTGGGTACTTCTGTGGCCCAGGAAATGTTGTTACGGCCAACACGCAGTCGTTGGATGGTGGTAAGACCTTCTGCGTCAATTTCTATGTGATTCTGCCTATTGGTGCCCAGCACAAGGTTTTGTTTACGACCTGTACCAACAAAGCCAACATTCTTGCTGAGTTTACCTGCGCTGACATTGACTTCTTCATCCCAGATGGCCAAAGCACAGTCCGGATCTTCGGTATTGATACCCACTCTATTTTTAACCACATGCATGGTGTCGTGCAAACTGGCCGATCCTTTTACTGCCAACGATTCCAATGTGCCTACTAGTGACAGATTGCTCTTGGTTATGCCATGGCTGAGACGATCGCCTGCAACCAGCGGAGATCCATCAACTGTGATATTGCTGATGTCTATACCATCTTTGGTAGAGTCAATCACTGTTTTTATAAGCTCGTTGGCAAAGTCATGTTTGATACGATCGTAAGTGACTGTACCAACATAGGTGCTGAGTTCTTGCCAAGTTTCATTGTCCACAGCAATCTTGCCTTGCACTCCCAAACTACCTTTGATCAACACCGATCCATTGAGTGTGGTGTCACGATCTACCACAAGATCACGTGTGACTGTTTCGCCTTCAACCACAACCACACCATCCATCACAGTGAGTTGTTTGGCAGTGGCAAGATCAGTTATACCTGCTGTTTGGAAATCTTTGCGTACTTCTCTGGCAATGGCTTCTTTGTTTTGTACTATTGCAGATTCCACTGCTTGGTTGAGATCTATTTCTCTCAAACGAGCACGTATTCTATCTTCAGTGCGCTGTGCAATGAGATTTTCTATCTTTGTGACCCACACAGGATCAATGCTCAAGGAATCAATTGTATTCTCAACAAACCTTTCAATGGCCAAGTCCACAGTTTGACGTATGCGTTCTTGATCAACATAGGCATTGAGGTCGGGCACAAAGCCCTGTTCAAACATACGCCCAACACTTTTCTCCACAGCATCAACAAGGTCTGGTACAGTGTCAATGTTACTGAATCTTGCGTATATACGAGCTTGTACAAACTCAATGATTTGATTTTCAAGTTCTTCAAGCCAAGCAGTTTGGCTCACAGCCTGTTGTACCTGTTGATTCACAGCAGAACGTATTTCTTGTTCTACCATTTGTGCGACTAAATTTGCATCAAGCATGTTCTCTCCATAGATCCAAAGTCACACAATGGAATCCTCCTCCCAGAGTGCGACTATGGCTTAATTTGTGTGGAATCACTGTGAATCCGTGATTTTTTTCCAGTTCACGTATCAGTAATTTTTGATCCTGATCAACTACCACTGTATGAGGATCTACCACTAGCATATTTAACGCAATCCATTTGCTGGCATACGGGTACTGATAAAAGTCCTGTTCAATCACATAATCTACGTACAGCACTTCCCATCCTTCGAATGCTCTGGGCAGAGTATCCGGGGTCACACGAGCCGCATTGACTATGACTAGTCCTTCTCTCAGCGGCACTATGGTCGAATCTATATGCACACCAGCGTAAAAATTACAAAGCTCTATTGTGATCTCAGGAAACTGCTTGCAAAGCCAATCATAGGCAGCTCGGTTTCCTGATGCACTTTCCAAGTACAACCAAGTGTCATTGAGTCTGCAGACATTGGCAGCATCCAAGGTCATACCTTCGTTGCGAGGCATGTGTAGATAGCGTTCAGCGGCATCAACCACATCGTAGTAGGCTGCCAGCTCCATGTCTCTACAGGGATACATCATGGCAGGGTCAACTATGGTGGTTCCAGCAACCAACAATCTATCTCTAGGGCAATAGTTATACATGCCATTTAGTGCCACAAAGTCCATGGTTGTTGGACGATGCACTTCTACACCAAGGTCAGTGAGTTTATTGGCAAGGTCATCTAGCTCTGCTTCAGCTTCGTCAATGATCCAATTAGGTACAGGACCCGCGGGCACAGGTGTTTCTTTCCACAGCGTCTTTTCACTTTCCTGTGCAAACACAGGATCTTGCGTGGGCCAGTTGGCGTGGCGAGCACTACCAACTATGATGCTTTTCAGCGGATCCCACTCGTTATAGGAATGGATCTTCAACAGGAACTCCAGTTATTTGTAATGTGTAACGATTGGTCATGCCATTGTTGGCTGCCAGGTGCTTGACATCATTGCGCCAGATATATGTGTCGCCGGCTATCCATTTTGTTATTGGAGCGCCGTCTATTTCAAGATAGTGGCCGCTTTGCCAATCTTCCATCATGACAATGGCACGACAGATAGAATTGCTGTCTGTGATGTTGTATATCTCTCGGAATCGAGCATAGGTATCGCTATGGGCGGGTAACACAGTGCCAGGCGGCATACGATACACTGACCATGAAAAATGCAACCAAGGAAAATGAAAGCGGAAAGGTGCTATCCAAGCAGGTTCAGGATTACGCATGTCATACATGTCTCCTGTGAATCGTGTTTGAGTATAGCCCAGGTTCCTCCATAGTTCCAGACTTTCTGGATCATTGAATGGTTCATTGACATAGGGCAAACTTTGATGACTGACCCACCAAGGTTTGACCCAAGTCTTGGCCCATTGTTTACTTTCTGGTGTTGCCATAATGTATGATTTTGTAACCTGCCATGTCTGCCATTTTACGCCAAGGATCAACTATCACAGATCCTGCTTCAATGGGAGAATAGAAAGTATCGTCACGCACATCACCGGTGTATCCATAAGTGATTTGTCTGTTATGCGCCATCAACAACACACAAGCGCCTTTGACTGATTGAATCACATTGGCATCATCATCGGCCAGAGGATCTAGATAGCTCACAGAAAATCCAGCTTCATTGATATAATATCCAATCAAAGTAGAGTATGATCCAATACAGTAAGGCACATCTGGCTTGTATGCTTTGCAATGTATTATAATAG
>Ga0315903_10001470_pt1 | contig 35714 bp, 19 predicted proteins | sample LakEriMetagenome_7_FD_203524 | JGI IMG/M metagenome (GOLD analysis project Ga0315903, IMG submission 203524) | Freshwater fungal communities from buoy surface, Lake Erie, Ohio, United States - Buoy 2 MA119 | ecosystem: Environmental > Aquatic > Freshwater > Lake | place: USA: Lake Erie, Ohio...
GAGATGACCGTGAAAGCCCCCGGGACGAGAACCGATCCCGGAGCAAACTGGAACGCGATGCCATTCACAAAGCGCACCCGGGCAAGGTCCAGCGTAGCGCTGGCACTGATGTTGTGCAGTTCCACGAATTCCGGAGTGCCGGCACCCGGCGGATTGTACATGACTTCCGTGATGCGGAGATTCTCGAGGAGCGGATTGAGTGCCGTGAGATCCGTGGCATTCGAGTAGCCCGGAGTCGGCAGGACGAAGAACGAGAGCGCCGATCCGCCATCGGGCAGACGACCCTGCGAAACATCTTCCGTCTGCGGCTCAAGCATGATCTGGTCGATGACCCGTCCGGAAGAGTCGAGCAGCGCCAGAGGTTCACGCAGCCGGTTGAGGCCGAAGGCAAGGTGATTGGAGCCAGCGTCCGTGCGCCCGTCCGCAATGCAGCGGATGAAGCCCTGCGGTCCGATGAAGCTAAGCGGAGCAAAGGGTGAACGGGCCGGGTAATTGATCGGATCGTCCGTCAGCGCCAGCCCGGCGAGGGCCACTGGAAGACTGGCCGGATTGTGCAGTTCCACGAAATCGTCTTCGAGGATGAAATCGTTGGCAGCCGACCATTCATTGATGCGCAGCCCAGTCGCTGACGACAGTTCGGCTGGCTGATTTGCCGCGCCGAGGGATGGATCAGTGAGCGCCCATGACAGATCCGTGCAGAGCCGGCCGATTGATTTGTCAGCCACCTGGAAACCGAAGGCGATGCCATCGATGAGCGGGGCGGCCGCGGTCGTTCCCGAGTGCAGGTAGACAGCGTCGCCATCGCGGTCGAGCCCGAAGCCCGCCTGGTCGAGCCGGAGGACGAGGTAGCCTCCTGCGGGGATGACCGTGCCGGCCGGGAAGATGTAACGGGGGCTGCCGCCGGAGGCGAGAGGACGTTCCGAGAGCGACCAGCCCTCCATGCTGACTGGGTTGCTGCCGAGGTTGCGGAATTCCATGACATCCGGACGCTGCAGTCCCTGCGGCCATGCGCTGACATTCTCCGCGAGGATTTCGTTGATGACGACCGGCTGGGCGGTGGCGCGCACCGTGAAGGTCCGCGAGGCTGTGGGCACCGTCTGCCAGACGCCGGCGTCCGTGCGGCCGAGCACCGTGACCTGATGCGGCCCTTCCGCGAGCCCCGTGAGCGTCAGCGGCGTGCCGATCGGAGTTTCCGCGGACAGCGGACCACCATCGAGCGAGAACCGGTAGCTCGTATAGCCCCAGTTGAAGGCAGGGGCCGTGCCTGCGATGAAGGACCCACCCGGTCCCACCGCGAGCGTGACGGATTCTCCGGTGACCGGCACGGGAGGTGCACCCCCGATGGCAATCCCATCCTTCTGGAGCCCACCGCGGTTGCCGCCGAACATGCCCGTGCAAAGCGCCGGCGAGAGCGGACCGGGCACGAAAGCCGACTGGATGGCCGAGGCGGCCACCCTTCCCTGATCGACCGTTCCCGCCGTGAGCGTGGCCGGAGGCACAAGGCTGGACGTTCCGAGGCGCGAGGAAGTGAAGAAATTGCCGCTGCCCGGTCCGGTCCATGCGAGGCCGGCCGGGAGGAGATTGCCATCCATGCGGACCGTCAGGCTCGATGGATTGTAATTGGTGATGAGCGCGGGGCAGTCATCGATGATGTTGTCCGCGATATAGGCCCCCTGCCCTGCGGTGAGCGGGGACAGCGGAGCACCGGAATCCGAGAAGCTGAAGGCAGCGATGCCGGTGCCGGATCCGTAGGACCGGCTGACCCGGAAGACCGTGTTCGAGACAAAGCTGAAGCGGTTGCGGTTCCGCGCGAGGACAGCGTGGTCGACATCGTAGAACAGATTATTGAGGATGGTCCATTCCGAGACCTCCGTGCCGTCTTCACCCCCGCCAATCGCATTGGCCGTGTCGGCCGGGTCGCTCCGGCGGGTGTCCTGGTGCACGCCGAAGAAGACATTGTTCTCGATCCATGCATCGGTGGCATTGAGTTCAAGACACTCATCCGTCGATCCATCGAAGGTATTGCCGATGACCTGAAGGATGGCCGCTGGGCGGTTGCCGCCCGTGAAGGAAATCGTGTCACCCGTGCCCCATGAATGCCCAAAGTAGTTGCGGCGGAAGATGGCGTAGCCCGCAGCAGGCGGACCATTGCGGCCCACGATGAGCGGCGGAGCTGTCGTCGTGTTGAAGGTGCCGGGATAGCTTGGGAAAGTGGAATTGGAAACGAGGAAGGAACTGCTGTCCGTGTGGAGGTAGGTCACGGCGGGAGAGTTGCCCCATGCCATGCTGTCGAGAATGACACTGCCGCTGAGGACATGGCATTTCGCCGTGATGCCGTTCTGGGCAGTGCCCGCAGCATTCTCGATGTCCGCAAAGGTGATGCGGCTCTCGAGGGTGGCATTGCGGAAGACGATGCCACCCCATGGGCCGGTGGCTCCGGGAGCGGACGAGAAACGGATGCGGTTGGCCTCCGTGCCCTGGGCCACCAAGCGGCCGGTACCCGTCACTTCGATGCTGGCGCCTGGTTCCATGAAGACACTGGCACCCGCCCCGATGGTGAGCGTGACTCCGCTGGGGACGGTGAGAGTGCCGCTGACCACCCACGGCCCACCCGTGGCGATCCATGTTTCGCTGGCCGCCAGCGTTCCTGTTTTCTGAGCCACGCTGCCGTCGTCGAACCAGATTTCGAGCATCTGGCTATCAATGACCGCATCCCCTGCGCCGAGCGCGCGGATGGTGAGGCGGTTGATGCCCGGGCGGAGAGTGAAAGCGGTGCCGGCTGACCATGGGGCCAGTCCATTGCCGCCCTCTCCGTCGCCCGCAGCGCTGCCGCCGCCTGTGTCGTTGTAGTTGTCCGGGAGGATATCGACATTATTGATGCGGATCCTGCGGACGCGGCTGGAATCGACCGTGCCGGAGAGTCCGCTGTTGCTGGCAGCGGTCGCTCTCGGAAATCCATTCTGAATGGGCAGACTTGTGGTGACGGTGAGCGGAGCCGGCGGATCGTAGCTGGCGCTGTAGCCGAGCACCGTGCGGAGAATGTGATCGCGGCGGGACTGATTGAACGTGCGGATGGCATCGCGGGCAGACGTGCTGACGCCACCGGCCGGACCTCCCCAGTTGCCGAGGGCATTTTCGACGGCCGCATTGAACCGCGCGGGCAGGAAGACCGTGTTCAGCAGGTCGACCATCTGTGCCTTGTAGCGCTGATTCGCTTCCGGGATGGTGAACATGGGAGCGAGGGCCGGCAGACGTTCTCCGCTCGTGCTGAAATTCCCCGTCACCTGATAAACCGTGGCGGTGGGATTGGTGGGGTCGAGTGAACTCGTATTGCCGCCGAGGCCCCAGACGGTGTCGAAATCGTGCGCCAGGGGGATGAAGCGTGGGTCGACGATGCCGCGGTAGAGTCCGTAGTCATCGTTGCTGCCATTCGAGAGATTCGTCTCGTTGTGATTGACGATGGCCTGGAACGCGCACCAGCGGAGCCAGTATTCGAGGTTCACGACTGCCTCCATCTGGGGAACGGTGGGAGCGGTGGAACCTGCGAAGGTCCGCATGAGGGTATTCAGATCGGTCCAGTCGTTGAGGCCTTCGTTGGAATTCTTGATCCAGCCGTCGCTGATGTAGCCATTGGCATTGGGGACGCCGGGTGAGCTTTCGCGGACCGTGAAATTCTGGTGCGGGCGGACCTTTTTGTAGAGGTTGCCATCGTCGTCGAGCGGGCGGCGGTAGTTAAGGTATTCGCCGCCGGCTGGCTGCAGGTGAATGAAGTAACCGAAGCTATGCTGCTGGTTGTTGCTGGCGCGGTTGGTGCCATTGAGGCGGACCTGGACTGGCCACGAGCGTTCGTGGATGAGTCCGGCGGCGTCCATGAGGGTACTGGCGAGATGCCCGAGGTGCGGGTGCCACACGTTGAGGTTCATTTCCGTGTCGCCATTCCAGTCGTTGTCCTTGGGGATATTGAGTCTCCAGTTGTTGACGGAATTGCCGCGCGAGCCGGCCCCGCGGACCCGGAGGCCGCAGCGGTAGCGGATTTCGATGTCGCTGCCCTGTCTGGTGATGAGGGTGACATTGATCTGGGCGTCGCTGTTCCGGTTCCAGCTGCCGGACATGAAGAGGTCGGTATCGGCGGTCGCACCGGCGAGCCGGTAGATCGGATAGTTGCTGTTCCAGACTTCCTCATCGACGCGGTAGAAGGCATTGGCGGCCTGCACGAGCGTCCCGCCGAGGTTGCGGCCCGCCGGTGGCCACGTGCGACCGAGCCCGGCGCCATCAGTGGCGGCCACGTAGAATTCGATGGAACTACCCACCGCCTGGGGAGGAATGACGGCTCCAAAGACGGCGTCGCCCGCTGCTCCATCGCCAGCCGTGCCCAGATCGGACATGGCGAGTTGGGCGAAGGCACCTGGTGTCGCCGTGGAAACCCGCCAGAACAGAGAAACCTGGAGCGGGTCGATGGCGTCGTCCCGGACCCTCGCGGTCACAGTGACCGGCTGGGTCGACGACGGGATGGCCGGGCTGTGCATGACGTTGTCAATGAGCGGAGCGGTGGCAGCCGAGCGCACGCTGTTGGGCTGACCGGGTGTGGGATTGCTCTGGGAAGCCGCCCAGTTGGCTCCCACTTTGCTGGAGACGGCGGGGTTGATGAGTTCGAGGGACGAGCCGCCTCCGTCGTGCCGGGCGAACCAGTTCCATCCGGTTTGGCCACCAAGTGTTTCCTCGCGGCGTTCTGCCCAGTCGCCTTCGTCTGCGTAGGTGACTTCGCTGACAAGAGCACCCGAGGCCGTCACGAACCGCACGCGTTCGCCGCCATTGCTCAGTTCGCCGGTCCATCCACCGCGCAGGAGGGGAACGCTTCCGTAGGCCGCCGAGAAGGCGGTGGGGTTGGCAGCAATGACAAGGAATCCTGAGCCCGGAATGACCGTGCCGTCCGGGATGGTGAAGCCGATGCCCGCATCGATCTTCCAGCCGGAGACGTCGAGTCCACCGGGGTTCCCGTTGAAGATTTCGAGGAATTCCTCCGCTGGGTTCAGCGTGGCCGGGCTGTACATGATTTCGTTGATGACGACCTTGGCCAGATCGACGCCGACGGAGATCGTGGCGGTGGCGATGGCAGATGTCAGTTCGCCGTCGCTGGCGCGGTAAGTGAAGCGGTCGATGCCCGAGAAGCCGGGATTCGGCTGGTAGGTGAAGCTTCCGTCGGGGGCGAGGGTCAGAGTGCCGTTGGCGGTCGTATCGATGAGGATGGCCGTGAGCGTCTGGCCATCGACATCCGTATCGTTGCGGAGCACACCCTCGGCTGGAGAAACTGCGAGGAAGCTATCGAGTCCCGTGCCGAAGCTGTCGTTCGAGGCGACCGGGGCATCGTTTACCGGAGCGATGGTGAGAGTTACATTGGTGGTGGATGCCGAGTCGCGGAGGCCGTCGTTGGCGCGGTACGTGAACGTATCCACTCCATTGCTGTCGGCTCTGGGAGTGTAGAGGAAGGAACCATTGGCCTGGAGAGCGAGAGTTCCCTTCAATGGCGGAGTGACCAGCGCAGCGGTGAGCGGATCGTTATCGGGATCCGTGTCATTGGCGAGCACACCGGGAGCACTGATGGAAAGCGCGGTATCTTCCGTGCCCTCGTAGCTGTCCGGATTCGGGACCGGACGCCCATTGAAGCGCAGGGTCACGGTCACCGGGGCGGATTGAGCAATGCCATCGCTGGCGCGGTACTGGAACGTGATATTTCCGGTGAACGCTCCGGGAGGCACGAACGAGAACGATCCGTCCGTGTTGAGAGTCAGCGTGCCGGCATCCGGCGGGGAGACGAGCACGGCCGTGAGGATGGTGCCGGTATCGGCATCCGTGTCATTGGCAAGGACGCCGGGAGCGGAAACATCAAGCCGGGTGCCTGGATCGCCCGCGAAGGCATCAGGCAGGGCCACGGGTTCATCATTGACGTTATTGACTGTGATGGTGACGGTTACAGCAGTGGAAAGGCCGCCGTCATCCCTTGCCGAGTAGGTAAAGACATCCGTTCCGGCGAAATCCGGATTCGGGACATAGCGGAACGAACCATCCGGGCGGAGTGTCAGATTTCCGCTGGTTGGCCCGGTCACGAGAACGGCGGTCAAGGGATCGCCGTCCGCATCTGAATCGTTGGCCAGCACGCCGGTGGCGGCGGGCACGTCGAGTGCGATGTCTTCCGTGGCGGTGTAGGTATCAGCGACCGCGCGGGGCCGCACATTTGGTCCGGGAACCACGTTGATGGCGACGGTGGCCGATCCGGAATTCAGTCCTCTGTTATCCTGAGCAATGTAGGTGAAGGTATCTGTGCCGAGGAATCCATTATTGGGAGTGTAGGTGAAGGTTCCGTCGGGATTGATGCTGATGCTGCCGTTCGCGGGATTGGTGTGCGAGAGGATGCGGAGGACGGTGCCGGCGTCGGCATCCGTGTCGTTGGCGAGCAGGCTGGCGGCCACGGCGCGGGTGAGTCTGAGCCGCAGATTGAAGCTGATGTCCGAGCTGGTGGGCAGGTTCTGATGGATTTCCGTGGCGAAAGAGTTCTCACCTGCTCGCAGGGATGCGAGGGGAACCGTGAAGTTCGCAGTCGCGTTATTCGAGGAATTCGCGCAGTAGAAATCGAAGGCCGGATTTGGGTTGTCCGCTGCTGCGGGCATCGTGGGCGTGCGGCCCAGCTCGCTGCCATTGAGGAAGACAATGCCGCCATCGTCGAAGACCAGCGAAACTTCCGCAGCCGTCACGTTGTACAGTTCACCGATGGTGAATGTCCGGCGGAAATAGGTCGTGGCGTACCGGTTGCTCTCTCCTGTCTGGTAGCCGGGCGTGGGGTTGTCCTCCACGATGGTGACTTCGTCGCCGTTGCCGTAGCCGAGTTCCGCGCCGCCCGATTTCCATGTGGCGTCGTCGAATTCCGGGGCGCGCCATGCCGTTCCCTGGTCGGATCCGTTATCGAGGTACTTCCAGATGCTGGAGACGGTACTGGAGCCGTAGGGGACCACATCGTCGGTAACCGTTCCGGCAGTCAGGGCGGTGACCGTCAGCGGGGTATTGCGAGGGGTGCTGTAGACGTCGTTGACGGCGGTGGGCGGGGAGCCGAGACCGACCACGTCGATGCGGACGGTGACGTCCTGCGAAGTGGCCGAACCGTCGCTGCAGCGGTAGATGAAGCTGGCCTGTCCGGCAAAGGCGGGAGCGGGTGTGAAGGTGAATGATCCATCCGGGCGGAGCACCAGTGTACCCTGCTGAGCGGTCACATTGGTGACAAGCTGGGCCACGAGTTCCGAGCGGTCATTGTCAACGTCAGTATCGTTGCGGAGCACACCTTCCGCAGCGCTCACCGTGAGGGTCTGCTGCTGGTTGGTGGTGTAGTTGTCCGGGGCGGCGACGGGAGCATCGTTGACGGGGCTGACGATGAGTTCGACGGTCGCCGTGTTCGACGGAGCCGGATCCGTGGCATCGAAGGCGCGGTAGGTGAACGATTGGGTTCCGAAGTAATTGGCGGGTGGGCTGTAGGAGAAGTTGCCGCTCGGGTCGAGGACGAGGGAACCCAGGGAAGGCCCGCTTACCAGTTCTGCGCGCACCGGGTTGCCGGTATCATTGGCGAGGATTCCGGTGCCACTGGAAAGGGTGGTGATGCTGACATTATCGATGAAGGCGACGCCCCATTCTGAATTGACGGTGGTTTTGTTGGTGTAGCCGCCGAGAATGAGAGTGTGCGAGCCAGCCGGGAGGTTGACATCATAGGTTTGCCGGGCCCACTGGGTGTTCAGGTCGCCGTCCCCGTTCCCGGTTCCGAAGAGCTGGCCGATGAATCGGCCCTGAGTCACGTTGATGTCGCCGTAGCGGTCGCCATTCAGACTCATGGCAAAGGCGGAGAACTCGTCCGGTTCGAGACCGCCGCGTGTTCCGATGCGCCAGTCGAAGGCGATGCGGACGGAGGCAGGAGCGCCGAGATCGAAGGTGCGTCTCCAGCCACCCGAGAAGCCCGACGAATTGTTGACCCGGCCGGTCTCGACAGTCAGCATGCCGCCGGGATTTCCTCCGGTGGCGACGGTGGCCCCGGAAGCATTGTTCGGGCGGTTGGTGCCGAAGGTGTCGTCGGCATAGACGAATCCCTGGGTACTGTCGCCACCGGGACTGAACTGGACATCGAGTCCGACGTCTGAGCTGGTGTAGCTGCTGCCGCCCGCCTGGTGGAGTTCGACGGCGAGGACGTTATTACCCGGCACGAGCAGTCCCGCTGGGATTGTAATGGTATCGCTGGTGTAGACGGATTCGTCGGCGATGCTGTTGATGACCGAGGTATTGGTCGTGACGGGCCCGGTTGGAAAGATCTGATCGGGAGCCATGCGTACCTGATGGATCTGCTGACCATTCAGGTAAACGATCATGCCATCATCCACCACGTGCCGGAGTTGCCATGAGGTGACGGCTGCCTGGGCGGCGGTCAGGCTGAAGGTTTTCCGGAAGAGGTAGGTGGTGACGTTGTACGGTCCGCCGCTGGTGTTGAGACCCTGAAGGATATTGGGGGCATTCGGGAAAGCACCGATGCCGCCCGCCTGGATGGGCATGGGCGAGGTTCCCCATGGGGAGACCGTCGATGTTGTCGGATCGAATCCGAGAGCACGCCAGTCGCGCCCGGCTCCATCTGTCGGATAGCTGTCTGAGGTCTGACCGTTCTGGTTATTCCGGATGCGGTCGAGGTAGGCCCAGTCGCCAGTGACCACGTTGGCAGCAGGCTCGAAATCCGCCGAGACGAGGGACGCCGAGGCGGTGCTGAGCACGGTATCCTCGTTCAGGGTATAGCTGTCGTTCACGGCGACCGGGGCCCCGCGGAGGACGGCGGGGAGGAGACAGCAGAGAGCGAACCGCGGAACGGCACGCAGACCAGAGATCATGGGCATGGCAGAACAAAAAGGGTTGTCAGGGGCACAGGAAACCTGACGGATTTGTGACGAATGTAGACTGGGGCAGCGGGGGCGCAAGGTACGCACCTCCCTATTGCGCCTAAGGGAATTCCCTGGTCGAGGCCAAGGGAAGCGTCGATTCAGCAGGGTTTAATGCATAAGGGATCACCAGATGATGAAAATTCGTCCGGTTGCCGGTCTCCGGGAAGGAAACTCGCTCGTCCTTACCGTTTTGGTTTCGATTTGAGGGAACTGAGGTAGGCGACGATGTCGCGCAGTTCACGGCGGGAGAGGATGGCCTCCATGGGGGGCATGCCGGAGACGGGCGGGGGCATTTCCCTGATCTGGGAACGCTCGATGCGGCGGATTTCACCTTCCGGAAGGCGGATAGTGACATTGGTTTCCGAGGAAGCGGCGAGGGTTCCGGCCACCACGGATCCGTCGGTGAGGGTGGCGGTGACGATTCCGAAGCCATCCGCGACGGTGGCACTTGGATTGAGGAGGGATTCGAGCAGGGCAGCACGGTCGCGCAGCGATCCGATTTCGTGGAGGGCAGGGCCGATGCCGCTGCCGGGATTGGCATCGAAGCGGTGGCAGGCCACGCAACCGGCGGAGACATCGCTCAGGCAGATCCGTCGTCCGGCGGCGGGGTCGCCGCCTTCGAGGCAATCGCGCCATGCGACGGCGATGGGTGCATCATCGGGCACTGCGGTCAGCTTCTGGAGAGCGGGTGCCAGTTCCGGGTAGGAGCCGGCGGCTTCGCGGAAATCGAGGAGGAGGGCGGCGGGCAATGATGGCTCGCTCATGCGGGCACCGAGGACATGGCCTGCTTCCGGTGTTTTCAGTTCACCGAGAATCCGGCAGGCGGCCTGCTGGAGCCGGACTGGTGCGCTTTCCCGCAGAAGGCGATCGCATTCGGCCGGAGTGGCTGCGGGGTTGATGTGGCGGAAGGAATCGAGTGCCGTGATGGCAACTCCGTTGTCTTTGTCGCGGATGGCGGAGGTGATCGCATGGAGGACGCCGGGCGACGATCCGTGGCTGGCGGCGAGGAGACGGATGGCGGCTTGCCGGGTTGCGGGAGCGAGGGCCGCGTCCGCCAGTGCTGTGGTCAGGCGTTCCGCAGGGAAAGGAAGCTGGTGTGCGAGGGCAACATCGAGGGCCGCGGCCTGCAGGACGGGTTGTTCCAATGCGAGGAGTCCTGGAACGAAGGGCTGCAGCGCCGTCCGGGCGGCTTCGGCATTCCGTTCGGGAAGCTGCCGCGCCATGCCATCGGCGGAGTCGAGACGACTGGGCGATGTCCAGTCGCGCAGCAGATCGAGAGCGAGGCGGCGGATCGGAATGGCGTGATCCGGACTGAGGGCGAAGGCGGCGACGGCCGTGGCGGCGGCGGCGGTCCCGCTGCGGAGCTGCGCTGCGAGAGCACGGCGGAGAACCGACTCCGGCTCGGACGCCTGTGCTTTGCCGAGGAAATCGGCGAGGGACGGCAGGGCTTCCGGAATTCCATCTCCATCGTGGATGGCAATGGCGGCCGCTTCTGCGATGCGCGGATTGGAGTCATTCAGAAACTGAGCGGTGGCGGCATGGCGGAGTCTGGCGAGGGCAAGGACCGCAACTGCCCGGCGGCTGACAGCAGGATCAGCCGCGAGGGCCGAGAGTTCCGCCGGATCGGCGCAGCCCGCGAGTCCCGTGACGATGGCATGGCGGGTGAAGGGCTCCATTTCGGGATCGGCCATGCGCAGCAGGGCGGGAACCGCGGCCTTGCTTCTCCTCGGTCCACAGGCAAGGGCCGCCGCAAGGCGGACACGTGGCAAGGAGTCGGCCAGCAGCCGGACGAGGGCGTCGTCGGTACTCGTAGAGGAAGGTGATTCCGTCGCGACCCTTGCGGCGGCGACGCGGATTTCCGGATCGGGATCCGCCATGGCATCGGCGAGCATGCGGGAATCAGCGAGGCGGCCGGACCGCCAGCCCTGGCCAAGTCCCCAGAGGCCGTGGAGCTGTGCGAGACGCTGACCGGCCTGGCCTGCGGCAGACTGAAGGACATTCCACGCGCTGCGGTCTGCCAGTTCCCACTGGGCACCGCAGCGGATTCGCTGATCGGCATGGGAGAGGAGTTCCGCGAGCCGGGGTTCCGGGAGGGCCTTGAATCCTGCGGCGAGAAGGTTCCTGACTTCTTCGCGGAGGGGATGGCGCTGGGCTGCGGTCACATCGGCGCGCCAGACGGCTCCTTTTCCGTTGAGTTCGTACCCGCTTTCCCAGTCAGTATAATAGAGGGCTCCGTCCGGTCCCCAGCTCATGCCGACGCCCATGATGCCGCTGCTGACGCGCACGTCTTCGGCGAGGCGCCATGCGCTTCCTTCCTGAACGAGCCGCAGGGCATTCATGTGACCCGAGGGGAACTGATTGAGGAAGAACCAGCCGCTCCATTCCGGGGCGAGGGCGGTGCCGGGATTGCAGGCGAATCCGCTCGGGCCGTCGTGGCTCAGAGCGATGGGCGGGGTCAGGAAAATCGGCTGTGCTCCGTGCGGTGTCTGCCAGCGGCCCTCGCTGGTCCACGGGCACCAGTCCTTCATGTACTGCCATGAACAGCGCCAGCCGCTGTCGCTTTCGGGAAGAATCCAGACGAGCCGTTCCTTTTCACCGGGCTTGTCGGCATCGTTGTCGACTCCAAAGAGGTCGCCGGTTTCATTGAAGGCGATTTCCTGAACGTTGCGGAGGCCGTGCGCGAAGACTTCGAAGCGGCTGCCATCCGATTCGCAGCGCAGCACGCAGCCTTCGTGGGGAAAGGAAACTATGTGGCCGTCCTCGCGGCGCTGCACATGGACGCCCTTGTCACCGATCGTCCAGTAGATCCTGCCATCCGGCCCGCGGGTCAGGCCGTGCATGTCGTGTCCGGCATAGGCGAGGTGGATGCCGAAACCGTGCACGAGGGATTCACGGTGTTCCGCCTTGCCGTCGCCATCGCGGTCGGCCACGAGCCAGAGATCCGGGGCGATGGTGGCATAAACATTGCCATTGATGGCGAGGACGCCGGCGGCAATGCCCGTGACATCGGATGCAAAGCCTCCGGCGAATTCGCCAAGGTGATCGGCGGTGCCATTGCCGTCGCGGTCCTCGAGCAGAAGAATCCGTTCCGCGGGCACGGCAAGGTCCTGCCAATCGATGGATCCGTCGCCGTTCCAGTCGCGCAGGTCTCCCCGTGGTCCCCGCAGCATGCCCGGGGCCAGTTTCGCGCGGAGAAACGCACTCTTGGCAGCTACGCTGGTGAGTCCGACGTCGTCGGGAATCCATTCGCTCCACTGACGGATATCGAGGTCGGCCGTCTTGCGGCGGGAGGTCCGGGTCACGAAGACACGGCCTTGTGCATCGACGCTGCAGGCCACCGGATCCGGGACATTGAGGTCACCGCTCCAGCGCTGCGGAACTAGGGACGGGCGTTCCGCGGCCATGAGGGCGGAAGCACAGAAGATGGCGGGCAGCACAAGTTTCAGCATGGAGAAGGACAGTCCTTCGCTCTCGATGGTGCCCTTCGAACGTCAAGGCAAGCCGTTGCGTTCCCCCATCTGCGCGGAGGGAAGGAAGCTGGCTGTGTGTTCCTTTGGCTCAACGAAGCGCAGCCCTGGCTCTGCAGAATGGGGATTCTGATGCAGGCTGTCGTGGGCGCATTCTCCCCGCCGACCCGTTGTTTTGCCATGCCAGCAAGAAAGTCCCGCGGACTGAACCAGGTAACCCGCTGCTAACCTCCGGCCAAAAGAAAAACCGCTCCCTGCCGTGTCTCCGACGGCGACACCGCTCCGGGCTCCCGGGGCCGACAGCATCCGCCAGACATCAGAATCGGACGGGTCGATCCACTCATTGTCGGCCGTCCTTCCCTCGTGCGAGGACCCGGTGATGACCAGATTGCTCCCGCGGGCCTCCTTGATCAGGTGTGACGAGAACTATTTGCTTTTCCCGGCCGCCGGCTGCCAGCCTATCGAGCGGAGGAGCCGCTCGGCTTCCCTGAGCTTTTCCCGGAAGATCGGGTGCTCATCAAGGTAGGCATCGCCTGCGTCGGTGAGCAATTCGAGCGCTTCCTGCGCATGCACGAGGCCCGCAGAAGGATCCCCATGCTCAGCGGCCATGACCCGCGCCGTCTGCAGCTGGGCCGACCCGCGCCGCGCAAGGAATTCCGACCGTCTCTCGCGGAGGTGCGCCGCCTTCCAGATGCGGTCAGCCTCCAGATAGGCCCATGACGCCGACTGATGCTCTCCCGACTTCTCCGCCGCATCGGCAAACCAGTACAGTGTCCCGGCGAGCTGCAGCGCCGGGCCCGGGGAACCTTCGCGCGGCAGCGCTCCAGTCGTCCGATCCCGGCGGACCATGCCGGCAGCTTCTTCGAGAAGAATCCGGCCATCGTCACGGTCGCCCCCACGGGCGGCAATCTCGGCCTCCGTGGCCAGCGAACGGAAGGTTAGGCTGCGGGGAGCATCGCCTGACTTGTGGGCCAGCATGTGCCGACCCGACTGCGTGGCCATCCTGACCAGATCCAGCGGCGTGAGGCCGGCACCGCCGTTCCTGCCGTAGCGAAGCGCCACACGCGCTGCTTCCCGGAAGACCCTCGCCCGCTGACGGCAATCAGCATAATTGGAGAGGTCCTCCGGAATCTCACGCAGCATGCCGGCGTAGCGCAGCATGCCGTCGGCGGCCCGTTCCGCGAGGCCCGGCGGGAACTTCGTGGCAGGGTAGCCGAGGACCTGCCATTCAGACGTACCGCATAGCGCGTCGCCCAGATTGGTCACGACATCGGCCAGCACGCGTTGATCGGCTGGCGTCTGCGTCCTGCCCGAGTCAAGCATCTGGTGCAGAAGTTCGACGCCAGCAGCCACCGATTCGTCATCCCGATCCTGACGCAGCAGTGCAGTCTGAAGGCCCAACTGCACTTCCCGCATTTCCGCAAGGTAAGGCACATGCCCCGGTCGATCGCGAAGCAGAGATTCCAATTCCTCGGCGGCCCGTGTCCATTCCCGCTCAGCCGAAACCCATGAGACCGACGAAGTGAAGCTGCGCGCATCAGTCATTGCCATTCTCACCGTGAAACGGCGGGGGTCGCTCGCCTCTTCGCCGAACTCCGGATCCCAGCGGAACCTGTCCTGCCACTTTTTCACGAGGCTCCTGAGTTCATCGTCTTTCGTTCTCCGGGAAAGGCTGCTGGCCTCCACCAGAAACTGATTCGCCAGTTCCTGCGACTGTTCGATCATCTGACGGCGCTTCTCGGCGAGTCGGCGTTCGGCCTGGAAGCGTTCCCGGGCCCAGCCCGATCCGGCGGCCAGCACGGCGGCGGCGGCGGCCACCGCGACCCAGTGGCGCCGGAGTTTCCGGCCCGTCCAGTAGAGGACCGAAGCCGGACGCGCCTGCACCGGTTGGCCGTCGAGCCAGCGGAGCACATCGGCCTCCAGTTCGGAAACACTCTGGTACCGCCTCGCCCTGGGACCGGAGAGACACTTCTCGGTGATGGCCGCAAGGTCGCGCGGAATCTTCGGAGCCATGGCCCGCAGCCGCAGGCGGTCGTCCGACTGCGCTGCTGCCAGCAGGGCCGGCGGAGCCAGCTTCGTATCGAGGGGCGGACGCCCACTCAGCAGAAAAAACAGAATGGCTCCCAGCGCATGAATATCGCTGAGGGTGTCGACCGACTGCACTTCCCCGCGGGCCTGTTCCGGTGGCATCCAGGCTGGCGATCCGAACAGTTCGCCCTGCCGGGTGAGCGTGAGATCCATGCTGCCCGGCTGCGACCATGCCGCCAGACCGAAGTCCGCCACCTTGGGAACACCCTCACGGCTCACGAGAATGTTCCCGGGCTTGAGGTCCCGGTGCACCACCCCCTTCTGGTGCGCGTGCCGCACCCCGGCACAAACCCCCGCAAAGACGCGCACCCGTTCCCGCAACGGAGGATCCGTCTGCTGCAGCCATCGGTCAAGCCGTTCGCCATCGACCATTTCCATCGCCAGCCACAATCCGCAGTCGGCTTCCCCACTGTCAAAAACCGCCACCACGTTCTCATGCGCAAGCGCACCAAGAATCTCCGCCTCACGCGCAAAGCGCTGCACCGCAAACCGCTGCCCCCCATACGGTCGAAGCACCTTGATGGCCACATCCCTCCCCACCGCCTCCTGATACGCCTTCCATACCACCGCCGACCCCCCGCTCCCCAGATACCCATGCATAGCATAACCCGGAATCTCCGGCTCTCTTTCCAGTGGCGCAGCGGTATTTTCGCTCATTAAAGAATCATAAGCGGCACAGCGTCAGTGTGGCAAGCTCATAAAATCCGGAAAATACCAACGGGTAAGACTACCGCTTTTCCCGCAGTTGCTAAAACGCTCCTATGGCTGCGCGGTGGCGGGAAGGACGTTGAGGCGCAGGAAGCGGCGGCCGGATTCACCGCGCGGAATGATGGCTTCGACGTGTTCGAGTTCGCCTTCCGTCTTGAGGATGGTTTCACTGACGCCGTCGCGGTACCAGATGGAAAGGTTGTCGCTCCATTCGACGAAGAACTTCGTGCCGCCGAACATGGCCGACTTGCTGCGGGTGTAGCGGTACTTTCCGAAGAGCGGGGACCACTCGCCGGAAATCGGCAGCACGCCATCGCGGAACGACGCTCCCGCATTGAGGGCGAATTCCATGAAGCCAGGAATCGGATCCCGGGTAGACCGGGCATAGACGACCGGATTGATGTTGCCGGAACTGTCCTCAGCCACCACCGCGAAGTAGTACACTTTGGGTTCAAAGGCAGCCGTGATCATGGCGAAGGCATTCCCGTTCTGCAGGCCACCGGGGACTTCCATGACGCCCGGCTCGCGCACGTCGCTGAAGAAGGTGTCGCGGTAAAAGATCCGGTACTTCACCACATCACGCTGACTCCACAGGTCGTAGGTCGACCAGTCGAGGTTGACTCCGCCGTAGAAGAATTTGGAAATATTGACCGTGAAGGGGGAATCAATGCCCGTGACGGGAGCCGGTACCGTATTGTCAGGGACGACGATGCCGACTTCACGAGTGGCAACTTCACGGTAGGGTGGATCCGGCTCTGCTCCATTGAAGAAACCGAGTTCCCGGGTCACGACCTCTGGCATGAGTACGTAGGCCGCTGAATAAATGACATTACCCACCCGGTTTCCAAGGCCATCGACCGGGACCACGGCAAAGAAATGATCCTGCCATTCTGGTAATCCCATGCGGAACCAGGTGAAGCTCTCGCCACCAACGGTAGCGAACGGCGTCATGCCATTGATGTCGCCGAATGCCGACGTGCTGTAGTAGATATCGTATTTGACCAGATCTCGCACAGAGAAGGCAGGGTAGCCTGTCCAGTCGAGGGTCACCGTGTGACCGGTCGGAGATACCGTCAGCTTGAAATCCTCAACCCGCGGCGGCGCCGCCGGATCGCATACAACCACGGCAACTTCCCGCGTCGCAACTTCCCGGAAGGGCGGATCGGGCTCCGCTCCATTGAAAAGGCCCACCTCGCGCACGATCACTTCCGGTTGGAGAACATACGCCCCGGAGTAAACGACCTCGCCAATCCGGTTGCCCTGCCCGTCCACAGGAACGACCGCAAAGTAGTGGTCCTGCCACTCCGGAAAGCCCATGCGAAACCAGCTGAAGCTCTCGCCACCCACCGAATCAAACGGCACCATCCCGCTGATGTCGGAAAACGGCGACGCTGAATAGTAGATGTCGTAACGGACAAGGTCCCGGACCGGAAACGGATTGTAAGTCTTGCTCCAGTCCAGTGTGACCGTGTGACCAGTCGGCGACACCGACACCGCAAAGTCCTCAATCCGCGGCGGCGGAGCCGAATCGGACAGCACCACGGCCACCTCGCGCGTCACCACCTCACGATCCGGATCCTCACCCACAAAGATCGCCACTTCCCGGGTCTCCAGATACTGAATCTCCGGCGTCTGCACCCCGCCCACATGAATCCCCACCTCCCTCGTGATCACCTCCGGAATCAGCAGCGCCTCCGCCCCACGCAGCAGCCCACCACCAGCCATCAGCAGCAGCACCACTACCCGCATCGCCAACCCTGCTTTCCGCTTCATCGGTTCACAAAGGTGTTTCAGAGACTCGCAGGAGATTTTTCTCATCACGGCCGCACAATCCGCGCCTGAATGGCAGAGTAGCCGGGCAAGGTCGGCACCGTCGCCTCCCACCGCAGCTTCAAGGGCACCTCACTCACCACCTCCTTGATCGTTGCGTTGACTTCGGTGGCGTTGCGGACTATCGACCCGTTTATAGTCATTCCATTTCTCGGGTTTACCCGAACAATTACTTTAGTACCGGAATTATTCTCAACATTTATTGTCTCCACAATCACATTGACACTTGAAACTAGTGGAAGCACCACATCGGGTGTGTAGGCACCGAACATAGAATTGGGATCTGCTGGTGCTTGTATCTGATTGACACTGACAATTCGAGCTTCTGGCGCTCCACTTGGCGGCCAAATCTGCGCAGTGGCTCCATCGATTAGATCGACAGTAGAAGGTGCCGGAGTCACAGTTAACGCTGAGCTTGTAGCGACTCGTTCTATCCTGACCCTGCCGATTGAACCCGGAGTATTCGATCCGAAGGAGTTTCCGCCAGCTGCGCTTATGCTTCCAGCACCGAGCAGATCGGTGCAAACAACTCTAACTCCTCCACCGCTTCCAGCTCCTGGGAATCCATTTCCGCCTAATGCGGAAACGCTTGCGCCACTTTCTATAAAAACACTTCCGCTCGCTCCTATTAATATAGCGCCACCACCTCCCCCACCTCCCCATCCATAAGTCCCTGCATTCGGGAATGGTTCAAGCTGGCCGCCACCTCCACCGGAGCCACCAATTAGCGGTATGAGTGAAGGATTCCCATAAGCCACGCCATTGCCCGGCCCGTAAGATCCGCTTTTTGGCGCATTAGGCCCACTGTCAAATCCGGATGCTCCTGATGTTCCTCCTCCAGGGCCGAATCCGGGAGCTTGCCTAACGTCGCCTCCACGCCAAGCTGCGCCGCCGCGGAATCCGCCAGGCCCCGGTTCTGCCAGCCGACCCCCTAAGGGTTGGCTAGTTGGGTGAAAGGTGATTCCTGCGGCAGCATAACTCTCCCCACTCAGATCCACCGTCCCTGCGATGGTGACATTTCCGCTGACGAGCCAGACGACTGGGGCTCTGGTGGCATGGTTTTTGAAGGTGAGTTTTTTACCGGCGAGGACGTTGACGCTGGTGTATTTGAAGACGACGGCCCATTTTTCGGGGTCGTAGACGCCGTTGCCGGCGTTGGCGGAATTGTTGTCGTCCCATTTACCGGTGGTGGCCTTGGAGAGGTCGATGACGGTATCCTGGGTGATATTGAGAGCGCCGTCGGAGCCATTGGCACCGGGGATAGTGATGGCGGCGTGGGTGGGGAGAATGAGAGCCGGAGTGAGGCTCAGCAGGGAGGCGGAGAGTAGAGAGAGCTTCATGAAGAGATGCGTTCGTGATGGCTATCCCAATCTCCCGGAAACATGACAAAACCCGGCGCAGATTTTTGAATTTGGCTGGCTTCGTTGAATTTCCGTGACGTTTTGGCAGCGGGTTGGTATGGCTACTGACCGTATATGAACTGCGTTGATGGCTTTGCTGGGTCAGATCCGTTTCCGAGCACCGAGTGGGATCGGCTGGGCGATGTGGGGTGGTTCTGCGAGCGGTACCGGGGTGCGGTGCGGGAGTATCTGCGACGGAGGGTGAGGCCGGAAGATGCGTCGGATTTGTGTCAGGATTTTTTCGAGAAGAAGGTGATGCGGGAGGGGATTCTAGAGAAGGCCGACCCGAGCCGGGGGAGGCTGCGGGCGTTGCTGGTGACGGTTCTGAACAACCTTGTGCGGCAGCAGGTGCGGGCGGTGCGGGCGCAGAAGCGAGGGGGAGGGATCCGGCGGGAGGGATCGGTGGACGAGGTGCAGGCGGCGGGGGAGGTGCCGCTGCATGGGGCCTCGCCGGATCGGTTGCATGACCTCGCATGGGCGCTGGATCTGCTGGAGCAGGCCATCTCCGATACGGAGGCGTGGTGCCGGGAGTGTGACCGGACGCGATTATTTGAGGTGCTGCGGCCGATGCTGGACGGGTCGGGTCCACACCGTGGGCATAAGGATACTGCGGCTGAGCTTGGGATGACGCCCGGCCACGTGGCGGCTCTGCTGCGGCGGTTGCGTCAGCGGGTGGGCCGCTGTGCTGAGGAGCGAGTCGAGCAGAAATATGGTGGGCCTTCGGCGATGAGCGCAGAAGAGTTTTCCGAATTCCGCCGGATACTGGAGGATCGGACCTGAGCGCCGCGGCGGATAGCTCTTGAAACTGGGCCGCAGGGGATTTGTCCGGTTTTACGGACTGCCGGAGATGCCGCCGGGCCGGGTGTGCCGGTGGCGGCTGATGGTCGGGTCAGGACTTCCTCAATTCCAGCCTTGGGTCCATGTACCGAAGGGGTCGTTGCGGAAGTGCTTGATGTAGACGTCGATCTGTTTGGCGCGGGTTTCCGGGAACGGGTGGGTGCTGAGGATTTCCGGCTGGCGGGCCCCGCCCATGGACTGGCCGAGGACCTTCATGACATCGAGGAGGGCTTCTGGTTTGTAGCCGGCCACGATGAGGAGTTGGACGCCGATGCGGTCGGACTGGGATTCGTCTTCGCGTCCGTAGCGGGTCTGGAGGAGTTGGCCGACCATCTGGCCGACGGCGGCGCCGTTGCTGCGTTCCGTGGCGGTGGCGGCGGCGGCGGCGCTGGCGATGCCCTGGAGGAGGCTGCTTTTGGCCATTTGTTTATTGGAATGCCATGCGAGCACGTGACCGACCTCGTGGCCGAGGACGCCGGCGACAGCGTCTTCGGAGGGGAGTTGCTTGAGGAGGGCGAGGGTGATGAAGACCTGGCCGCCGGGGAGGGCGAAGGCGTTGATGGTCTTTGCGTCGTTGAGCACGTGGAATTCGAAGGGGTAGTTGAAGTCCTTGATGCCGCGGCGCTGGAGGATTTCGTTCTTGGCGTGGAGCAGGCGGGCTCCGATCTCATTGATCTTGTTGGAGAGGACCGGTTCGCGGAATTCGCCGCCGAATTCGCGCACCATCTGGGGGGCCGACTGGAGGCCCATGGCGACTTCCTGGTCCGGGGTGAGTTTGATGCGGACTTTTTCGCCTGTGAAGGGATTCACTTCCTGGCGGGTGGAACCGACGTAGGAGAAGTAGCCGACGGCGAGCATGACGAGCCCGGCGAGCACGCGTGGGTTGCTGAGGAGCATGCCGAGGCAGCCGGGCCGCCTTGCCTGAGGAGATTGGTTGCGGTACATGGAATCGGTTATTGCACTGCTAGAGTGTGGCCGTCAACCTGGGACGTCCGAGGACGGGTTCGGGCACGAGTTCGGCGGGGCGGGCCTGCCGGTGGATGCTGAGGAGGGCCCCGACGGCGAGGAGGCAGGAGCAGAGATTTGATCCCCCGTAGCTGACGAACGGAAGGGGCATGCCCTTATTGGGGAGGCAGGCCGTGGTGACACCGATGTTGATGGCCGCCTGGAAGACGATGAGAAGGACGAGTCCTCCTGCGAGGAGGGCACCGAAGCGGTCGGCTGCGGTGGAAGCGATACCGAGGCCTGCGATGGCGATGGCGGCGAAGAGCGATACCGTTCCGATCGTTCCGAGGATGCCGAGTTCCTCACCGACGACTGGGAAGACGAAATCGGTATGGCAATACGGGAGATAGAAGCGTTTCTGGCGGCCGTCGCCCAGTCCGCGTCCGGCCAGTCCGCCCGAGCCGAGGGCGATGAGTCCCTGTTCCTGCTGAAAATTGAACTGGGCGAAGCGGGCGGCCTCCTTGCTGTCGGCGGGCGATTCCTTCCAGAGTTGGACGAAGGCCGTGACGCGCCCCACGCGGTTGGGAATGAGTGTGATGGCGGCGGCGAGGATGGTGATGCCGATGGCAGCCGAGCCGATCAGGTAGATGAGGCGGCTGCCTGCGAGGAAGAGGACCGCGGATCCCGCAGCGAAAAGGAGGACGGCTGCGCCGAGGTCGACTTCGAGGGCGATCAGAGCGACCGGCAGCGCGAGCAGCAGGAGCGGCAGCACATAGCCGTGGAGAAACGAGAGCCGGCGCTGGCCGTGGACCGTGCAGAAGGCTGCGAGTGCCATGATGACGCCGAGGCGGGCGGGCTCGGAGGGCTGGATCTTGAGGTCACCGTAGCCGATCCAGCGGCTGGCTCCGTTGATGTCCTTCCCGATGACAGGAGCAAAACAGAGCAGGAGGAGCACGATGGAAAGCCAGTAGACCGGCTTCGCGAAACGGATCCAGTGGCGGTAGTCCATCCGCATGAGAACCGTTCCACCGAGCAGTCCTGCCACGCAGAAGACAGTGTGCTTGCGGAGGGCAGCCCATGAATCCGCCCGGGTTTCCATGCTGTAGCCGGCGGTGCTCAACTGCATGACGAAACCGAGAACCACCAGCAGGAGGACCGAGAACAGCAGAATGACCGGAGCGCGGCGGGACATGGCAGGAAGGGGGATAAAGGCTCAGCGGCGCACTGGAACGCGGAGGCGGTCGCCGACCCGGAGCCGGTCCGGATCCGCGAGGCTGTTGAGGCGCATGATTTCGTTGGCACTGAAGCCGTAGCGGCGCGCAATATTGTAGACGGTGTCGCCCTTGACGACCACGTGGGTGCGGGAGCCGGCCGAGCGGGCGGGTTCCGGTGTGGTTTTTGGCTTCGTTTTCACGACGACCTCCGCCGATGGTTTGGCGGAGGGGGCTTTCGTGGCTGGTTTGGCGATTGGCCTGACGGCTGGCTTGGTGGCGGCGGCGGCTTCGCGCGGGGCGGGTTCGGCGCGGACCGGCTGGGATTTTGCCTCCGTGCGGGGTTTGCTGACTGGTTTCGGGGCTGGGGTGGATTTTTCCTGGACGTAGGTATCCGGCTGGCGTTCGCCCACGGCGAGGGCACCGGATTCAGGTTCCAAAGGATCCGCCGAGGCGTCCGTGATGGGCTGGAGGGAAGGATTCCGCTCCGGGGCCGTGGTCACCGGGGTGGCGGCCATGGGGGCCGTGCGCTGGAGTTTGGCGGATGCGTCTGCATCCGTGGCGGCGGAGACGACGCGGTCCGGTTCGCTGGCCGTCGCGGGAATCTGGATGGTGGTACCGGGAGCCCATGTGGCCTGCGGGTTGGCAGCGGTGAGTTTTTCCGAAGTGATTCCGAAGCGGGCGGCGAGGAGTTCGCGGGTTTCGCCTTTCAGCAGGCGGTGGGAATTTGGGGATGGAACGGCTGGCGCTGCTGCCGGGGCATCGGCATCCGTGGGCATGGGGATGGCGCGGGGGGCCTCGGTTCCCGGGAGCGGCGTCTCCGCGGCGGCGAGAGGAACGGTGGTTACCGGTGCGGGTGCTGCCGCTGCCGAGGCGGCGGGGGCCGGGGGATTCTCCTTGTCCTCGCCCCACATGTGGAAGGCGAAGAGACCACCGATGGCGACAAGGTGCAGAAGGAGCATGACCACAAAGGCTCGGGACACGCGGACTTGAGGCACCTCGTCATCCCAGTCATCCTGGGCCGTGGCACTGGCGGCGAGGCGGTGCCCGCGGCCGAATCGTCCCGTGAGGGAACCGATGAATGACTGGGAACGCCGGCGCTGCGGCCGGTTCTTGGTGTCGGAGAGGAGGCTCATGGTGCTTGGTCGAGTTGTTGAACGGTTTGTATGAAGGAATCACCGCGGTGGTCGTAGCCGGTGAACATATCGAAGGAAGAAGTACCGGGTGCGAAGAGGACCGCCTGACCCGGGCTGGCCGCCGCGAGGGCTCCGCGGACCGCGTCGCCAAGGCTGGAGCAGACCGTGCAGGGGGCCGCTTCCTGCCAGAGGTCGGCGAGGCGCGGGCCGATTTCCCCGATTGTGAAGATGGCCGTGGCTTTCTCGGCGACGAGGGGGGCGAGCGGGCGGTAATCGAGTCCCTTTTCCTTGCCTCCGGCGATGAGAACCACAGGACTTTCCATGCCCCGGAGGGCGCTTTCCATGGCATGGACATTGGTCGCCTTGGAATCGTTGATGAATTCCACCCCCTTGACGGTGCCGGCTGGTTCGCAGCGGTGCCGGGGAGCCGGAATGCCTCGGAGGGCATCCGCGAGTTCCGCAAGAGGGAGGCCCCATGCGTGGCAGGCCGCGAGGGCGGCCATGAGATTCTCCGCGTTGTGGCGGCCGCGCAGGCGGGTCGACTGCATGGCGAGAATGCGTTCCCCGTGGAGGCAGATCCAGCCGTCGCGCAGGGTCCAGTCGGCAGCGTCGGTCCATGCGGAGAACGTGACCCTGCGGGCTTTCAGTTCCGGGTAGGTCCCGATGGCATTGATGACGGCGGTGTCTTCTGCGGTCTGATTTTCGAAGATGCGGGCCTTGGCGCGGTAGTAGGCCTCCATGTCCGGGTGGCGGTCGAGGTGATCCTCCGCGAAATTCATCCAGACCGAGACACGGGGCCGGAAGGACTCGATCAGTTCCAGCTGGAAGGAACTGACTTCGAGGGTGTAGACGTCCATGGGGGCGTCATCGAGCACGAGTCCGGCGAAGGCGACGCCGAAATTGCCGCAGGGCACCGTGCGGAGACCGGATGCGGAAAGGGCCGCGGCGATGAGGGAAGTGGTCGTCGTTTTCCCGTTGGTTCCGGTGATGGCGATGCAGGGGACGGAGGTATGGCGGAAGGCAAACTCGATTTCGCTGATGGCCGGGGTGGCGGAACGGAGCATGAGCTGGGCGAGGGGCCATGAGGGATCGATGGCCGGGCTGAGAACCGCGAGATCGAAATGATCGGTGCACGCAAGGGCCGCATCACCGAGCAGGCAGTGGACGCCTTCCGCTTCGAGCAGGTCCGCCTGCTGGGAGAGGGAGTCACTGCAGCCGGTGTCGAGAGCGGTCACTGCGGCCCCCAGTCTGCGGGCGAGGCGGGCGGCCGCCAGCCCACTCCGTCCGAGGCCGAGGACAGCGATGTGTTTTCCGGTGTAGTGGTCCGAAGCGGGCAGCATGGGAACGGGTCAGCGGAGCTTGAGGGTGGCGAGGCCGATGAGTGCGCACATCAGGCTGAGGACCCAGAAGCGCACGATGACCTGGCTTTCCTTCCAGCCTTTCAGCTCGAAGTGGTGGTGGATGGGAGTCATGCGGAAGAGGCGACGGCCTTCTCCGTAGAGGCGGCGGCTGATCTTGAACCATGCGACCTGGAGCATGACCGAGATGGCTTCGGCGACGAAGACGAACCCGACGATGACGAGAAGGACTTCCTGGCGGCAGCAGATGGCGACGGCGGCGATGCAGCCACCGAGGGCCATGCTGCCGGTATCGCCCATGAAGACGCGGGCGGGGTAGCAATTGTACCAGAGAAAGCCAAGGCAGGCTCCGACGAGGCCCATGCAGACCGGGGCGAGTTCGCCCGCATCGCGGTTATGGTCGATGAGGAGGAACCGGGCTGCCTCGGCGTGACCGGTCACGTAGCAGAAGATGGCATAGGCGAGCCCTACACTGACCGTGCAGCCCGCGGCGAGACCGTCGAGCCCATCGGTCAGGTTGACGGCATTCGAGCATCCGACGATGACGACGGCGAAGAACAGGATGGTGATGGGCCCCATGTGTTCGATTTCGAACAGTTCCTTCTTGATGAAGGGGAGCTGGAGGTGGTCGAAGTAGTCGCGCTGGCCCGGGAGGTTGTAGAGGACGAAGCCGGCCGTCAGGCCGACGGCCCACTGGACGATGAGTTTGCCGCGGGCGTTGACCCCTTTGGAGTTTTTCTTGCTGACCTTGAGGTAATCGTCGACGAAGCCGAGGGCACCGAGGGCGAGGGTCACATAGAGAACGACCCAGAGGAAGGGATTATCCCAGCGGGTGCAGAGGAAGCAGGAGACGAGGAGTGCGCCGATGATGAGGACGCCGCCCATGGTCGGGGTTCCGGCTTTCTTGCCGTGCAGTTCGAAGAGTTTGTTGACTTCCTCGCGGGTGCGGACGGGCTGGCCGATTTTGAGCGAGATGAGTTTGCGGATGACGTATTCGCCCAGGAGGATGCTGATGGCGAAGGCGATGATGCAGGCCACGAGGCCTCTGAATGTCTGGTATTTGAAGACATTGGTGAGTTTGGCCGTGAAGCCGTCGGCATTGCCGATGAGTTGGTAAATCCAGTAGAGCATCGTTCAGGATCCGGAAAGAAGCTGGGGCACCCGTTCCATGCCTGCGGAACGGCTGCCTTTGAGAAGAATGATGTCGTCGGGTCCGGCAGCGGAGCGCAGGGCTTCGGCGCAGGCGGCGTGATCGGGGAAGCGGCGCAGGGTTGCGGGATCGCCGCCGGCGGCGAGGAAGCCCTCGGCGATGTGGGGGACGTCGCCGCTTTCGACGAGGAAGAGGAGATCCACGGCGGTGGCGCAGGCGGCGGCACCGGTCTCGCGGTGACCTTGTTCGGAATGCGGACCCAGTTCGCCCATGCGGCCGAGGACAGCGATGCGGCGGCCGCGGCAGGTGAGGCTGCGGAGCGTTTCGAGAGCAGCCTTCATGGAATCGGGATTCGCGTTGTAGGAATCGTCGAGAAACTGGAGGCCCGCGGCGGTGCGCAGCTGGACACGGCCAGCCGTCAGTTCCAGGCTGGCGAGTCCGTGGGCGATGGCGTCGGGTGCGATGTCGTGGCTCCATCCGGCAGCGGCGGCGAGCGCGGCATTGGCGGCCATGTGCCGACCGGGCACTGGCAGAGAGACGTCGACGGATTCGCCGGAAGGGAAACGCAATTGGAACTGGCTGCCGGCCGGGCCGCAGGCGAGATTCTCCACGCGGATGTCGCCCGAGCCGACCCCGGCGGTGATGACGTGCGCGGAGCAGAGTGATTGGATGAGCGGGGTGAAGTCGTCGGTGGCGTTGAGAATGACCGTGCCGCTGGCAGGGATGGATTCGGCGAGGGCGGCTTTTTCGCGGGCGATGTTTTCGCGGCTTCCGAGGAATTCGATGTGGGCCGTGCCGATGTTGGTGATGATGCCGGTCTGGGGAGCTGCCATGGCAGCGAGGGGGGCGATTTCTCCCGCGTGGTTCATGCCCATTTCCACGACGGCGGCGTCCTGATCCGGCTGGATGGCCAGAAGGGTGAGGGGAACGCCGATATGGTTATTGAGATTTCCGGCCGTGGCGGAGGTTCTGTATTTCTGTGCGAGCACGGCCCGGGTCATGTCCTTGGTGGACGTCTTGCCATTGCTCCCGGTGAGACCGACGACCGTACCCTGCCACTCGCGGCGCCATGCGGCCGCCATGCGCTGCAGTCCGGTCAGGGTATCACTGACCCGGATGACGGCCATGCCGGCGGGAACGGTGACATCCCGGTGGACCATGACGGCGGCGGCACCGCCCTGCGCGGCGGCGTCCATGAAATCGTGGGCATCGAAGCGGTCGCCGGCGAGCGCAACAAACAGAGAGCCGGGGGTGATCCGGCGGGTATCTGTGGAGACGGCCGAGATGGCGGTGCTGGCGGGTCCGGCTGCGAGCGATCCTCCGGACCATGCGGCCGCGGTGGCGGCGTCAATCGTCTTCATCGTTCCGGTCTCCTTCCTCCTTCGCGGGTTCGTTCCGGCATGACCCAGTTCCGGAGAATGTCCTGGGCAACCTTCACGTCGTCGAACGGCTCGACTCTGTCTGCGAAGATCTGTCCCTGTTCATGACCTTTTCCGGCGATGAGCACGACATCGCCGCCGCCGGCGCGGGCACCGGCCAGTTCGATGGCCCGGGCGATGGCGGCACGGCGGTCGGGAATCACTTCAAAGCGTTCGCCCTGCATGCCGGCGGCGATTTCGGCGAGGATATCTTCCGGTTTCTCGCTGCGGGGGTTGTCGCTGGTGAGGATGGTCCATGTGGAATGCTGTTCCGCGACGGCACCCATGAGCGGGCGCTTGGTGCGGTCGCGGTCTCCGCCGCAACCGACCACCGTGATGATGCTGCGGGGTTCCAGTTCCCTGACGGTGCGGAGAGCATTATCGAGCGCATCGGGAGTGTGGGCGTAGTCCACGTAGACCCGGAAGGGCTTGGCTTCGGCCACATTCTGCATGCGTCCGGGGATCTGGGGAGCCTCCGCCATGCCCGCGACGGCTTCGCGGAGATTGAGATCCATGCTCCATGCGGCCGCGAGGGCACCAAGCACATTGTAGACATTGAACCGCCCGATGTAGGGCGTGCGCACAAGGAATTCACGGCCCCGCGCCGTCATGCTGAACTGCGTGCCCTGCATGCTGATGCGCAGGCCAGTGGCCCGGAAATCGGCCTGATTGCCCATACCAAAGCGGACGACCTCAAGCTTGCCGTCGAGCGAGCGGGCGAGGCGGCGTCCCCATGGGTCATCGATATTGATGATGGCGGCGGGTTTCTTGGGACCGCCCTGTTCGATGAGATGATCGAAGAACGAAGCCTTGGCGAGGAAGTAATCCTCCATGGTGCCATGGTAATCGAGATGGTCCTGGGTGAGGTTCGTGAAGATGGCGGCGTCGAAGCGGATGCCGTGCACCCGTTTCTGGGCGAGGGCGTGGGAACTGACCTCCATGGCGACCCCTTTGCAGTCATGGCTGCGCATTTCCGCGAGCAGTTCCTGGACGGCGATCCAGTCAGGGGTGGTATGCGACGACGGTTTGTGACCGAGTCCGCTATCGTAGTGGACGGTGCCGATGAGGCCGCAGCGTCCGCGGGCGCGGTTGACGAGGTGCTGAAGAATGAAGGCAGTGGTCGTTTTCCCGTTGGTGCCGGTCACGCCTGCCACCATCATGTGGTCGGATGGTCTGCCATGGAAGGCGTCGGCCACTTCCGCAATGCCCCGGCGGGAATCGGGCACCTGGATCCATGTTCCCCGGAAGAGTTCCGGGACATCCTGTTCGGCGAGGATCGCCGAAGCCCCGGCTTCCAGAGCCGATCCGATGTAATCGTGTCCGTCCGTGGTTTCGCCACGGATGGCCGCAAACAGCGTTCCTTCCCGCACCGCCCGGGAATTCACGGTAACCGCGCGGATTTCCCGGTCGAGGGGACCATACGCCCGGCACCGCTGCACCTCTTCAATCAGTTCCTTCACATTCATCGCACCCTTGGTTTTCCTTTCACATTCTCCAGTTTGAGCTTCACCGGCTCCGACTTTTCCTTCTTCGATTTGTCCTCCACGAGCAGTGGCGGCACCTGATAGTATTCCATGGCCTTTTCCGCGACCCGCCGGAAGAGCGGGGCTGCCAGTTTGCCGCCGGAATTCATGCCGGGTCCCATTTTCGGAGCGTCGATGATGCAGTATCCCGCGAGGCGCGGTTGCCCTGCCACGTTGACGAATCCGGCGAAGGAAATGTTCCGGAGCGTCAGATGGTAGCCGCCCTTCGGCAGCACCTGTTTGGCCGTGCCGGTCTTCCCGCCGATTTCGTAGCGTTCGCTCTGCGCGCGGGTGGCGGTACCTTTGCGGACGACTTCCAGAAGCATGCCCCGGACACTGCGGGCGGTTTTTTCCGGAATCACCTGACGCGACGCCAATTCCGGAGTGCCTTCCGTTGGATTGCCCGATATGTCGGTGACTGACTCGATGACGCGCAGCGGACGCCAGAGCCCGTCGTTGAGGATGCATCCGAGCATACTGCAGAGATGGGCCGGGGTCGCGTCGAACGAATAGCCATAAGCGTTGCGCGAGAACGCCTCGTAGCTCCATGGAATCAACAGCTTGCCGGTTCGTTCAAAGGGTAGGGAGATGCCGGTCACCGAAGTGAATCCGAAGGAATCTAGCCATTCTCGGAATCTCGTGCGTCCGATGCGTTTCGCGAGCAGAAAGGCCCCGATATTGCTTGATTTAACGAGGATTCCCTCGGGCGATAGACTAGCGTATGATCCCTCATCCGTGATGGGCTTGATTCCTTTTTCCTTGTATTGCTTGTCTCCGTCGGGGTCGATGGTAAGGAATTCCTGAAGTCCGACTTTCCGATCGGAGAGGGCAGCCGCCACCGTGGCCATCTTGACGGTTGATCCCGGTTCGAAGCGGTAGTCGGCGAGGTAGTTCATGCTGGCCCCGGTGGCTTCCCTGCCCTTGCGGAAGTCGCGTGCCACGAGGGCGCGGAGGGCCATTGTCGATGGTTCGAAGAGGGCGACGATGACGACATCGGCGTTCATGCGGCGGACGCTGATGTCGTCGGGATTGGCGGGTGATGGGTTATCGACTTCCTTTTCGACGATTTCCTGGAGACCGGTGTCGAGGGTGAGTCGGATGCTGTGGCCATCGGTGGCGGCATTGGATCCACCGCGGTAGGCGGCCAGTTCTTCGCCGCGGCCATCGACTTCGACGTAGCGGCTGCCATCCGAGCCGCCGAGGAGGTGGTCGAACGATTTTTCGATGCCGGAGACACCGGTGGCGGGAGCGGAATCGTCGCCGGTTTTGGAGATGGCGGGTTCTGCGAATCTTCCGACGATCTGGTCGAAGGTTCCGGCGAGGGGGTAATGACGTTCGTAGTAGTCGCGGATGACGACAGCCCCGATGCGGTCGCGCAGGTCGTCGTAGCGTCCGAGGTGGGCGGCTTCGAGGGCATCGCGGAGGTTGCGGCCGATCTGGTAATCGAGTTTGGGTTCGATCACGAATTCGCCGGAGGCGCGCTTCCGGAGTCGTTCGAGTACGGCTGCGCGGATTTCCCCCGGCGGCCTGCCGAGGACGGGTCCCAGCACTTCCGTGGAGGCGTTCAGGTAACTGAGCTGCAATGACTCAAGGGAATGGCTGGAGAGCAGTTCGCTGTTTTTTTTCTTTTCGTCCTCGTCGCCCGGCAGGTGCTTGCCGAACTCGCGGAGGGCGGCGACCAGGGAGGTGCGTTCTCCGAGGAATTTGAGGTCGTAGACGAGGCGCTGGACGAGACGGTCTGTCGCGAGGGTGATGCCGCGGGCATCGGTGATGTCGCCTCTCCGGGCCGGCAGGGGGTCGGCACGGCGGTGCGCGCCGAGGCGGGCTTCCTCGTAATAGGCATGCCGGATGCCCTGAAGGTGGAAGAGGCGCCAGCCGTAGGCTCCGAAGAGGGCAGCGAGGAGCAACCCACAGCACCACAGTCTCCCACGCACCACGTGGGGTACTGCCGCAGGGATGTCGGTGGAATGGTTCATGGGTCGCTGGAGGGGACGGCGCGGGCGGGGATGGCGGAGTCTATTTCCCGGACATTGCCGTGGGGGGTGGCGACGAGTCCGAGTTTGAGATCACGGAGAGCATTCCGGAGCACGGCATCGCTGAGCCCGTTGCTCTGGACTCTTCTGATTTCCGCAATGTCCTTGCGCAGCGTGGTGATTTCGTTGGAGGTCTCGCTGATGACGCGGCTGCGCACGTTCTTGCGGTGCACGACCCATCCGTAGGCTGCCCCGATGGCACCGAGGATGGCGACCACCAGGGTGATGTTGGCGGCGGTCATCGGGGAGATGCTCGGTGATGCCTGGCGATGTCGGTTGGGGCGGGCCATGACGGTTGCGTGGTTCGGTTGGTGGCGTTGCTTCAGCCGGGGAGGCGGGTGGCGATCCTGAGTCTGGCGCTGCGGGCCCGTGGGTTGCTGCGGATTTCCTCTTCGCCGGGAGCGATGGAGCTGCGGACGGGTAACCGGTAGCAGCAGTCCGGGTTGGGCCTTGGAGCGGGCCATTCCGGGCGGTCGATTTCCGGTTCGCTGTGCCGGCGGAGGTGGCGTTTCACGATTCTGTCCTCGAGGGAGTGGAAGGTGATGATGGCGAGGCAGCCAGCGGGACGGAGCCAGTCGGCGGCGATGGCAAGAATGCGTTCGAGGCAGCCCAGTTCATCGTTTACGGCGATTCTGAGACCCTGGAAGGTTTTGGTGGCCGGGTGCTGGGCACCGTGTCTGGGAACGATGGTAGCCACCAGTTCTGCGAGGTCTTCGGTGGTGGTGAAGGGTTTAGTGGCGCGGCGGCGCGCAATCGCAGCGGCGATGCGGCGGGCCGCCCGTTCTTCGCCGTACTGGTGAATGACATCGGCGAGCGATTCTTCCGACCACGTATTGACCAGTTCGGCAGCGCTCAGGCCGCTGCCCGCGTCCATTCTCATGTCGAGCGGGCCGCAGCGGCGGAAGGAAAATCCCCGCTCCGCGGCATCCAGCTGACGGCTGCTCACTCCGAGATCCAGCAGAATGCCATCGAGACCGCCGATTCCCTCGCGACGGAGAACCTCGGGAAACAGGTCGAAGCGCGCATGAAATGCGTGGAATGTTTCCGGGAAGGCTGCCTTGAGTGGCTGGGACTGCGCCAGCGCTTCCTCATCCCGGTCGAGGGCAATCACCGACGCCCCGGCTTCGAGCAGGCGGCGGGAATGACCGCCCCCGCCGAAGGTGCCGTCGAGGATGATCCGGCCGGGAGAGGGAGCGAGCCACTGCACCACTTCGTCGGCCATGACGGGACGGTGGTAGCGGTGAGCTTCGGCTGCCGGCTTGACGGGGCAGTCTTCCGGCTCGGAACTGATGGCTGGAGAGGCTGTCATGGCCGACTCCTTTCCGTGGCAGCCGACGCCCTGGCAGCCCATACTCCGCCCCTTCCGGGCAAGGCATAATGGTTGCTGCTGGTGCCTGCATTCATAACGATGGCTGCTCGGTTACCCGGGGAGTTTGTGAAGAAAAGTGTTATTGTTACGCTTGCCGATTTTTCAGGTCAATGAAATTCCTGTCCGGTCCATGGAAACTTTGATTTTTCAAGGAAAGTCTGCATTTTTTAGATATTTTTATCAAGTAAGTAAATCTTAATATTTTTGATTTGCGGAAATCTTTCCGCCTTGGTGGGTGCATGGCACTGGAGTCGGGGATGGGGTGGAGGGATGGCTTGACGCGTTGGTGAAATGCCCTATGTTTTGGGATATGTCCCTGTCATCCCGCCGAGTCACTGTTGCGATGGTTGCGCTGGCTTCCGTCCTGTCGACTGGCGAGGCCGATGCTCTGCCGAATCCGTTCAAGCGGAAGAAGGGGCAGGAGGCTGTCCCGTCGGTGGGTGAACTGAAGGTGGCGGAGGGGGAATCGGGAGCGCTGTTTGCGCAGGCATCGGCGGACGAGGCGGCGGGGAATGCGGGAGCCGCGGAGAAGGCGTACCGGCGGATTGTGCGTGATTTTCCTCTGACGTCGGCGGCACCGGCGGCTCAGTTCAGGCTGGCGGCCGCGCTTGAGCAGGGCGGGAAGCCAGCGAAGGCCTTTGATGCTTACCAGGAGCTGATCGAAACGTACCGGCAGTCGCCGCAGTTTGCGGAGGCGCTGGATCGTCAGTTTGGGATTGCGATGCAGGGGCGGACGGGGCGGACGTCGTCCTTTCTGGGAATTCCGAGGAAGATGGCGTCCGAGGATCTGATTGAAATGTTCCAGAAGATCATCCGGAATGCGCCGCAGGGGTCGCACGCTGCCGAGGCGCAGTTTGAGATCGGTCAGATTCACGATGACGGCAGCGAGCCGGATCTGGCGATTGCCTCCTACCGCAAGGTTGTCTCGGAGTATCCGCAGCATCCACTGGCGCGGGAGGCGCAGGTACGGGTGAGTCGGAACTACATTGGGAAAGTGAAGGATGGGAGCCGGGATGAGTCAAATATTGCGGAGGCGCGGGAAGCGACCGAGGAGGCCATGGGATTATTCCCGGAAGCTTCGTCGGCGCTGGCGGATACGCAGTCGCAGATCGACGAGGCGGCGGCGGACAGCCTTTACCGGAATGGGCGTTTCTACGAGAAGCGGGGGAATCTGCGGGCGGCGATGATGTACTATGCGGAAGTCCTCAAATCGCCGGGCAGTCAGCATTATGACGAGGTGCGGGACCGGGTGAACGAGATGAGCAGCCGGGACCCGAAGCTGCTTGATTCCGTCAAGGATCTTTCGGTCAACACGAAGGAGCTGGCGGTGCCGGCTGCTGCGAACCTGAAGGAACGTGCGGAATATTTTGGGCCTCCACCTCCGGCTTCGCGCCGCAAGCCACCGGTGGTGAAGCGTCCGGACATGCGGCAGAGCGATTCCATTCCGATCACTCCGCTGGAGGAACCCGATCTTCCTGCTGGCGGGAGCAGACCGGACCGTCCGGATGATGCGCTTCTGAATCCGGATGCGGTTCCCTTGCCGGAGCCTGCACCGGAGATTCCGCTGCCGCCGGTCAACCAACCGGAGGCTCCTGCGAAGCCGGATGGCGGGTCTGTGCCGGTGCCTCCGAAGGAACCGCCGCTCCCTGAGATTCCCATTCCGACGCTTCCTGACGGAGGCAATCCCTGAACCCCATTTCCACCGTTCAGGCCAATCCGAAATCACGTGGTCTGCGGAATCTGCTCAGTGCTCATGTTTTCCCGAACTTCTTTTATCCGTGCGGCCGTTGCCGCGGTCTGCAGTCTGGCGGCTTCTGGCTGCAGTGGCTACCGTCTGGGAGCGGATCGTCCGGCTTCGATGGAAGGCATCCGGACCCTCGCGGTGCCTTTGTTCCGCAATCACACGCTGGAGCCCCGGTCGTCGGCGATTGTGACGAACAACGTGGTGCGGCTGCTGCAGAACGACGGCAGCTACCGGATTGCTGACTCCAGCCAGGCTGATGCCGTGCTGAAGGGGACGATTCAGCGGTTTGAGCGGAGGCAGCTGCGTGCGGCCCGCAACAACAGCCTGCGGACCCGCGAACTGGAGCTGCGGGTGTGGATTGATTACACGGTGGAGACGCGGGATGGGGCGGTGCTGCTGCGTGGTACGGCGAATGGTTCGACCTCTCTGTTCCTTGATCCCAATTTCCAGCTCACGGAGCGGCAGGGGATTGACGATGCGTCGCTGCGGGCGGCGGAGGATCTGGTGAGTCGGCTGTGCGAGGGCTGGGGAACGGATGCGTTTCCGGAGGCGGCGGGAAGTGGCAACCGCGATAGCGCGCCGGCCTCGCGGCTGCCGACGTTCATGCAGCCGGGCCGCTGAGGATCACCGGGGGCACCGGGGACCGGGAAAGCCCGGGGAACCGTTTTTTCTGAACGAAGCGCGGCGGTGCGAGACTCCGTGCCTCAGTGAACATCGAGCCACTGGCGGATTTCCCGGGCCAGTTTCAGGCTGATGCCGGGAACGGTGGCGAGTGATTCCGGCGTCAGGCGGCGGATGCGGGTGACGGAGCCGAAGCGGGTCAGGAGGGCTTTGCGGCGGGATTCCGAGACACCGGGGATATCATCAAGGATGCTTTCGGCGATCCTGCGTTTCATGAGAAGCTGGTGGTAGCCATTGGCCCAGCGGTGAGCTTCGTCGCGGATACGCTGGAGCAGACGGAGGGCCCCCATGGTGTGCGGCAGGACCAGAGGTTCGGTTTCGCCGTGGCGGAAGATTTCCTCGCGTTCTTTGGCTAGGCCGATGATGGGGAGGGAGTGGAGGCCGAGCCGCTGGAGTTCCTCGCAGGCGCTGGAGAGCTGGCCTTTGCCGCCGTCGACGATGACGAGGTCGGGGAGACGGACGAAGGGGCGCGTCCCTGCGGACCGGGTTTGGTTTTCGAGGCGTCTCAGAGCGTCGCCGGGAGATTCCTGGGAAGCGTCGGCATCGTCGGCCCCGGCGGCATCCCTTGCTTCGAGGAGGATCCGCTGGTAGCGCCGGCGGACGACTTCCGCCATGGAAGCGAAGTCGTTCTGGCCCTTGACCGTGCGGATGCGGTAGCGGCGGTAGGCTGAGGTATCGGGTACGCCGTCGGTGAAGCGGACCATGCTCGCGACGATGTGGCTGGAGGAGATGTTCGAGATATCGAAGCATTCCATGATGCGGGGGAGGCGCTCGAGACCGAGCACCTGCCCGAGTTCGCCGACATCGTCCTGCGGACGGATGGCCGGACCGGCGACGCCGCGCTGGCGGGTGAAGCGGCGGGCAGGCTGGAGGGTCCTGCTGAAATCGGCGAGCATGTCACGCAGGTCGGCGGCGCGTTCGAAATCGAGGGCGGCGGCGGCATCGTGCATTTCGGCTTCGATTTCGCGGAGGTGGTCGCGCGCCTTGCCATCGAGGAATTCGCAGGCCGCGGCGACGCGGACGAGGTAGTCCTCGCGGGTGATGCGGCCGATGCAGGGAGCACAGCAGTTCCGGATGACATCGTTGTGGCAGTGGCGGTAATCGTTTTCGCCGGGCGTGACCGGGCGGCACGACCGCAGACCGAATTGTTTCTGCATCCATGCGAGGGTGGCCCGGAGGCTGCCGCTGTGGGCGAATGGGCCGAAGTAGCGGGCACCGTCGTCCTTGCGGGTACGGGTGAGGTGGAAGCGGGGCCATGGTTCCTCGAGGTGGACTTTGAGGAGGAGGAACCGTTTGTCGTCGCGGAACGAGACATTGTAGCGCGGGCGGTATTCCTTGATGAGGCGTCCCTCGAGGAGGAGGGCCTCGGGTTCATTGCGGACCGTGTGAATCTCGAAATCCCAGATGCTGCGGATGAGTGCCCGGGTTTTGAGGTCGGCGAGGCGGCTGCGCGACGGCTGGAAGTAACTGCTCAGGCGCTTCCGCAGGTCGCGGGCCTTCCCGACGTAAATGATGCGGTTGAGCCGGTCCCGCATGAGGTAGACCCCCGGCTGATGCGGGACGTCGTGGAGCCGGGCAAGGAAATCGGGCTTTTCGCGCATGATGGCGTAGTCTTGAAACAGTCCGGAGCGTCAGCGGGGCAGCAGGCAGAGCCAGACGACTCCGCCAACGGCGAGCAGGGAGCCGGTCAGGCCACGCCGACTGATTTTCTCGTTCTCCATGACACGCGCCAGTGGAATCACAAGCAGGCTGCTGGTGGCGGCGACGGCGACGACCATGGTACTGGGAATGAGGAGGCGGGCCCATTGGTAGCAACTGACTCCGAGAACCGGACCGCAGACGGCGGTGGCCGCCATCCA
>Ga0315903_10001471_pt1 | contig 35706 bp, 35 predicted proteins | sample LakEriMetagenome_7_FD_203524 | JGI IMG/M metagenome (GOLD analysis project Ga0315903, IMG submission 203524) | Freshwater fungal communities from buoy surface, Lake Erie, Ohio, United States - Buoy 2 MA119 | ecosystem: Environmental > Aquatic > Freshwater > Lake | place: USA: Lake Erie, Ohio...
ACAATCTCCGCCTCACGCAGCTTGCCGATAATCTCCTCCGGCGTGTGTTTCTTGAATGGCATTCGTCTTTTCCTTCCGTGTCCAAAATAACATAGATTTTGGACCACCCAGAAGGGGGCAGATCACTTTCTCAGCCAGCCGATTGTCGGCAATAACATAAGCCCGCTTTTGGTCTTCGGTTAGCCAATCCACGCACAAGGTGGGAACCTCGGATAGCCCCAACATGCGGGCAGCGGCCAGTCGGCCGTGTCCCGCGATCACTTCACCCGACGCATCAACCAGCACTGGATTGGTGAAACCAAAGGTGGTGATGCTCCGGGCCAGGTGCCGCAGCTGCTTCTTGGAATGGGTGCGTGCATTGCGGGGGGCTGCACGCAGGGTCTCGATACGGGAAAGTTTAACTTGAGGAAGACGCACGTGCGCCGGACGCAATGATGATGACATGGCAAATCGCCTTTTCGAACAGAGGAATGAGAGTTCCGAACTTCGCAATGACGTCCACAGGACACGCCTGGCCGAACCAGACTGCCATTGCTCACACTTCGGTCGAGGCTCAGCCCCTCATCGGAAGGCCAACCTTCCTGTGTTCGTCGGAGCGATCCCCGAGTGGAGGGCACAGCCCCCAATCCCAATCAAGCTCTGCTATAAAAGGGATCAATCATCCTTTGATGACTGGGTTCGGTTTACACGTCAGCGCGATGCCGGCAAGTAGCGCCGATCAATTTTTTCATCGTAAATCTCTGAAAATACAAAGAGGATTTTACAATTTCCCTGTTACGGCGAAATGAATTCCCTGTTTTTTATTTAGCGAATTTGCGTGCCAAAAGGACGCAAACCGTCATTCCCTAACAGCAACGGAAGCCATTCTGGTGCCCAGAATTGCAATATTCCCTGAAAAATCCCGTAAATCAGGGAAGGTTTTGTCAGAGACCAGTTCGCCACAGACTGCACCGCGCACCATTTTTTAGTCAATCGATGTAAGACAAACATGATGCCACAAGGCATTTGCCGTCAAATGTCCGGTTTGGCTTATCCTATATAGTTTTAGTCTGCCGCGCGCAGCAGCTTTGCCATTTCGGCGTCATCCCATTCGACGCCGCCAGCAATCCGCCAAACCTCTTTACCTGCGCTGTCGTATAATATGGTCGTTGGCAGGGCGATGGCGTTGTCAAACGCGGCCAGTATCGCGTTGTCCGCGTCGGTATAGGGTTCCAGATTCTTGACCTTAGTCTCTTTGAAAAAGGCCAGAACGGGCACGCGGCCCTCCAGATCTTGAGATACCGCAATGACCGCCATCCGGTTCTTTTCCAGCTTTGCCCGCGCGTCCAGGGTCGGCATTTCGGCCTTGCATGGTGCGCACCACGTCGCCCAAATGTTGAGCAACAGGGGCTTGCCTTCATAATCTGCTAAAGTCACGTCCTGTCCGTCGGCGTCCGCAAAGGGCGCGGTCGGCGCCTTTTGGCCCGCAAATTTGTAGCTAAGCGTCGCGCGGGTGCCGTTTGCACTTTCCAATAAGATATCGGCTTTGCCCGGAGCACCAGAGTTTTCGACCGATGCGGGTTGCGCTTGCCCCTCGGCGAGGGTTTCTTTATCGCACCCCGTTAACACCAGAAGGATTAAGGCAATTACAAAGCGCATGTCGGATTCCAATAGCATGTGGGGCGGCCGGTTCGGCGAAGGCCCCGGCGCAATCATGCGCGAGATAAATGCCTCCATCCCATTCGACAAGCGTCTTTGGCAAGAGGATATCGCGAGCAGCAAAGCGCACGCCGATATGTTGGCCGCGAAAGGTATCATTTCGGAAGCGGACAATGTCGCCATCCAAAAGGGGCTCGACGCGGTCCACGCCGAGTATCAAGCCAATGGCGTGCCCGTTGATCTGACGCTTGAAGATATTCACATGGTCACGGAAACTAGGCTGCGGGAACTTATCGGCGAACCTGCCGCGCGCCTGCACACCGCCCGGTCACGCAATGATCAGGTCGCGACCGATTTCCGTCTGTGGGTACGCAACGCCACGCAGGAAATCGACGCTGGCCTGCGCGCGTTCCAATTGGCGCTCGTCGCCCGCGCCGACGAACATGTGGGCAGCATCATGCCCGGCTTCACCCATTTACAAGTGGCGCAGCCGGTGACGCTTGGTCATCATTTGATGGCTTATTATGAAATGGCAAAACGCGACCGCAGCCGCTTTGCCGATTGCCGCAGCCGCCTGAATCATTCGCCTTTGGGGGCAGCCGCTTTGGCGGGAACATCCTTTCCGATTGATCGCGCCGCCACCGCCGCTGCGCTTGGCTTTGATGGGCCGATGGGCAACAGTCTCGATGCTGTTTCCGATCGCGATTTTGCGCTGGAGTTTCTGACAGCGGCGGCCCAAACCGCATTGCATCTGTCGCGTCTGGCCGAAGAAATGATTCTTTGGGCATCGCAGCCCTTTGGCTTCATCGACTTGCCCGATGCCTGGTCAACGGGCAGCTCCATCATGCCGCAAAAGCGCAATCCCGACGCGGCAGAACTGGTGCGAGGCCACAGCGGAAGGATCATCGGGTGCATGAACAGCCTGATGATCACTATGAAGGGTCTGCCCTTGGCTTATTCCAAGGATATGCAGGACGATAAACCCCCTGTTTTTGAGGCCTATGACCTGCTCGCTTTGTCGATTGCAGCGATGACCGGCATGGTTGCTAATGTAACGTTCAACACGGCGCGTATGCGGGAAGTTGCAGATACCGGGTTTTCCACCGCAACCGATTTGGCCGACTGGCTGGTGCGCGCATTTGCCATGCCCTTCCGAGAGGCACATCATGTGACGGGCAGCATCGTCAAGGCATGTGAAGCGCGGGGCATTGGCCTGTCGGATATAACCGCTGAAGACTTGGCCGCGATCAACCCCATGCTCGCTGGCTGTATTTTGCCCGACCTGTCGATTGATGGTTCCGTCGCCAGTCGCACCAGCGCTGGCGGCACCGCGCCTGTGCGTGTAAAAGAGGCGATAGCGGTAGCAAAAAAGGAACTTGAGGCATGACATTGCAACGCGTCCTGTTGGTGGCCAGTATCACTCTTGCGGCCACCGCGTGCGGAAAAGTTGGCGACCTTGAACCGCGTTCAGGCAATGACCTGCCGCCAAAGGCCTATGGCCAGACGACCGCACAAAGCGGGCGGATATTAACGACGCCATCGGCGCAGGCGCGGCCTGGGCGTAGCGATGAATTGCTGAAACGTTCGGAACGACGCGCGGATGACCCCTTTGATGTCGCACCGGGGGAGCAGCCCAAGCCCTTAAACCCCGAAGACCAAACGCCAACTGCCAAAACCGATCCTGCATAACATCCGATGAACCATTTTCACCTTATCGATGGCGTCATGCACGCCGAAAACGTGCCTTTGGCTGACATTGCGGCTGCCGTTGGCACGCCCGTCTATGTCTACTCACGGGCTACATTCGAACGCCATGCACAGGTGTTTCGTGCTGCTTTGTCAGGTCTGGACAACCCGCATTTGGCTTTTGCGGTAAAATCGAACCCAAATCTTGCCGTGTTGAAAATTCTGGCACGGCAAGGCTATGGCGCCGATGTCGTCTCAGGCGGCGAAATGGACCGCGCGCTGGCTGCTGGCATGGCGGCCGAAGATATTGTTTTTTCCGGCGTTGGTAAAACCGCCGAAGAAATGACCCGCGCCTTGAAGGTGGGTGTTGGCCAGTTCAACATTGAATCGGAAGAAGAGGGGCAGGAGCTTGCGGCACTCGCCGCTGCGCTTGGCCTAACGGCGCAGGCTGTATTGCGTATCAATCCCGATGTCGATGCTGGCACCCATGGCAAAATTTCAACGGGCAAGGCAGACAATAAATTCGGCGTCGGCATCCACCGCGCGCCGGGCATTTATGCACGGCTAAGCACTTTGCCGCACCTGCATATGCGCGGTGTCGCCCTACATATTGGCAGTCAGTTAACGAGCCTAGAGCCGCTTGAAACAGCCTTTCAAAAAGTCGGCGTCCTGCTGCAGGAATTGCGAGCTGCAGGGCATGTGGTCACGCATGTCGACTTGGGCGGCGGCCTTGGCGTGCGCTATCGTGACGGGGACAATCCGCCCGAGCCAGCCGAATATGGCGCGATGGTCGCACGCGTGACCAAGGATTGGGGCGTGCGGTTAATGTTCGAACCTGGCCGCGTTATCGCTGGCAATGCGGGTGTCTTGCTGACACGCGTCATCCGCGTCAAACCCGGTGCGGGCAATGCGCCTTTCGTTATCGTCGATGCCGCTATGAACGACCTCGCCCGCCCTGCGCTCTATGATGCATGGCATGATTTTGAAGCGGTTGTGCCCAATGGGCAAAAGATGATGGCAAATATCGTCGGCCCAGTTTGCGAAACCGGCGACACCTTTGCCATGGGCCGCGATGTTGACCCTGTTGCCGCCAATGACCTCGCCATTTTCCGGACCGCTGGCGCTTATGGAGCGACGATGGCGAGCACATATAACAGCCGTGGATTGGTGCCCGAAGTCCTCGTCGATGACGACAAATTCGCGGTCGTCGCCGAACGGATTGCGCCTGAGGCGATCTTGGCGGCGGAGCATGTGCCCGACTGGCTGAAATAGGAATTTACGTTGGATCAGCTGCCGATTTTTGTGAACCTGAAAGACAAGAATGTCATATTGGTCGGTGAAGGCGAGATGGCGGATGCCAAAAGGCGGCTGATAGAACGCGCAGGTGGTATGTGTGTTGATGCTGGCGATACCGACGCACGGATCGCTTTTGTCGCTATCGCGGACGAAGACGAAGCCTGCGCCGCCGCTGATGAATTGAAAGCGCGCGGCCTTCTGGTCAATGTCGTGGATAGGCCTGAAATATGCGATTTCACCACGCCAGCAATTGTCGACCGGACACCGGTTTTGGTGGCGGTCGGCACCGGCGGCGCATCCGCAGGCATGGCAAAGGCCATTCGCCAGCGCATTGAAACCTTGCTGCCCGAAACCTTAGGCCCGCTGGCCAATGCGATATCTGGCGCGCGCGTTGCCATACGCAAACGCTGGCCAGAGGGGCCGCAGCGCCGCCGCGCTTTGGACCAAGGATTTACCGCTGGTGGCTTGTTGGATCCATTTGGCAATCACGCCCCCGATGCTGTTGAACATTGGTTAAAGGCGGCAGAAGAACCCAAAGGCGACCGCGTTATCGAAATTGCCTTATTGTCCGATAATCCCGACGACCTGACTTTGCTGACTGCGCGTTTATTGGGCGAGGCAGACCATGTTTTCCATGACGCCGATGTGCCAGCAGCTATTCTTAACCGTGCGCGCGCTGACGCCGTGCGCCATGCAAGTGCACCACCTTTGCCTGCGCCAGAGGGCCTGTCATTGTTCCTAAGGTTGCCGTCCACGCATGGATAGGGCATGAGGTTCACTTGAACAATATCAAGGTCGCCATGTCCGCTTTCCCATCGAAAATATGTTTCTACGGCTGCGGCAATATGGGCAGCGCGATGCTGCGCGGTTGGTTGGCCGCTGGCGTGTCGCCCGACAGTTTCCATGTTGTGGACCCTATCGCCGAAAACCTGCCCGCGGGCGTTGCGGTATCGCGGTCGGCGCAAGAGGTTCAGCCGGCATTCGATGTGCTCGTTCTGGGCATAAAGCCGCAGCTTTTGTCATCGCTAGCGTCCGATATTGCGCCATTACTTAACCCCGGCGCGTTGGTCATTTCGATACTGGCTGGAAGTACAACGCAGACCATGTCGAAAGCCTTTCCCACCGCACGGATCGTCCGGCTTATGCCCAATTTATCAGCTTCTATCGGCAAATCACCCCTTGGCGTGTTTGCGCCAAATGAAGCGGCATTGGCTAAAACGGACATCGCAGCTTGGCTGGCGCCATTAGGGACAGTCATCTGGATAGACGACGAAGCCCATATGGATGCGGTAACGGCGCTGGCAGGTTCGGGTCCTGCCTTCATCTACCGCGTGATTGATGCGTTGACCAAAGGCGGGGAAGCAGCAGGACTGCCGCAAGCGGTGGCGGCGCAACTTGCCCTATCGATGACTGAGGGCGCCGCGATTTTGGCCGCTGCTGCATCTGAAACGCCGGGAGAGTTGGCCGCTCGCGTGACTAGCCCAGGCGGCACAACGGCCGCAGGGCTCGCCATGCTAGACGCCGATAGCGCTTTAGACAGATTGATGACGCAGACGCTGCGCGCGGCGCGTGACCGCGGGTCGGAATTGGCCAAGGGAGACGGGACGTGAAATTGAGGTACATATTAGCCCTATCTTGCGCCTTGGCGCAGCCAGTCACTGCAACGATCGCGAGTAAATAAGATGGCATTTGGCAAACCTGATCTGGGCAGCATCACGCCACAGGGTTCCAGCTTTGACCCTGCCTTGGTCAACAAAATGATGGGTAAATTCGGCCATGGCGGATTTCTCAACATGGAATATGTTGGCCATGGCGGTGACTGGGTTGAGCTTGCGATTGATTGGCGCGAGGACCTTGTTGCGGATCCCGAAACCGGCATATTGGCTTCTGCCGTGATTATCAGCTTGATGGATAATGCGACCAGCATGTCGATTTGGACCAAGCTTGGTGAATTCCGCCCGCAAGTGACAATGGACCTGCGGATCGACTATCTAAGGCCATCGCCCTCCGGTGAACGCGTTTATGGTCGGGGGATTTGCTATCATTTGACCAACAGCATCGGTTTCGTCCGTGGCTTTGCGCATAATGGAAATCCAGACGAACCCTTGGCGCATGCCAGCGGCACCTTCATCCGCATCGGGGACCGCGTAGCATGATCGATATGCCCGCCCTTCCACCCTACGCCCGCGCGCTCGATATGAAGATTGTCGACGCGATCGACGGCGCGCCAGTTGTCGCCATGCCCTTTGCCGACCGCGTTCAGGGACGGCCGGGTTTCCTGCATGGCGGGGCGATTTCGGGTTTGCTCGAGATTGCAGCTATCGCCGCTATTCACCGGGCGTTACGCGCCAAAGGCAGCGATTCTGCCATCAAGCAAGTTAACGTCACTGTCGATTTCATGCGCGGTGGTCTAAACCATATGACTTTCGCCGTCGGCGAAGTGACGCGCCTTGGTCGGACTATGGCCAATGTTGAGGCGCGGGCATGGCAAGAAGATCAGCATAAGCCCATCGCCATGGGCTATATGCATTATCTCATTCGGGCAAAACGCGAGGATTAATCTGGCTTACGCCTCGCCATGCGTTTCAATGAGCGCGCTGGCGATTGCTTCTTCGGGGCTTTTGTCACCCCAGATGATGAACTGAAACACCGGATAGAAACGCTCACATTCGTCAATCGCGACGTCAATGATGGTTTGCGCTTGGTCAACACCCAACAATCCGTTTGATGCCATCAGGCTACCATGGCGGAACAACAATATGCCATTGGCCGACCACATGTCGAAATGGCCAAGCCACAATTGTTCATTGATGAGGCCAAGCGCGGTATACACATGCGCCCTTTTGTCGCTGGGAACCGTGATATCCGGCAATATGATAAGTTGCAGCGCATTATCTTCCTCGCGCCAGATCGCGCGGAGCTGATAGCTGGCCCAGCTGCCCTTATATTCGGCGGTGATTTCGTCTTCGCTATCCAGTTCAAATGACCAGCCGCGCGCCTCGAACAAAGCCGCGAGCATGTCTACGGGCGCGGATTCATCGCGCTCGAATTGCTCATATTGTTCGTCTGCGTCGTGCATATTGATTGCGCCTGTGGTGTTGGGTCGAGTCTGCCCCCTGACGGACTCGCACGCAAGGGGCTTGCATCAACGCGCAACATTAGGCTGTGGGCCGACTGTGGAAAAGTTTAGGCGGAACCTTTTGCCGACTTGGTCGCTGGCTTTGCCTTGACAGGGGCGGCACCGCCTTTTGCGTGCAAAGCAGCTTCCAGGGCAGCGACCCGCTTACCCAGCGCATCAGCCTCGGCGCGGGCATTGGCAGCCAACGTCTTAACCGCATCAAATTCTTCGCGGGACACAAGATCAAGACCGCCAGCCCATTCGCGCGCGCGTTCGCGCATTCCCGCCTCGGCCTCACGCCCCATGCCCGCAACAGTTCCGGCAACGCCGTTCAAAACCTTAGCCAAATCGTCAAAAATGCGCTTTTCGCTTTGCATGTCATTCACTCCATTGCAGTCTGGGGATGGACCATATCACCCTATTTGGGAAGTCGCTGCCGGAACGTAAAGTCTTTCCGCGTCGGGATTAAGCTGGTCGATCTGAAAATTCAGGATAGCCGCGAAGCTGATCCACACCAAATAGGGCACCATCAGCCACGCCGCAGCCTTACGGACCCGCGCAAATGCGAAGGTCGTCGCGATGGCAACGCCAAGCATGACCAAGATGATGAAAAATGCTGCTGTCACCTGATGCGCACCAAAAAATATCGGCGACCATGTCAGGTTGATCACGAATTGCGACAAAAAGAGGACAATTGCCACATTCCGATCCCGCGCGCCGCGCGCGTTCAACACCATCGCCAATGCCAAGCCCATCATCAAATATAAAGTGGGCCACACGACGCCGAATACCCAGCCCGGCGGCTGAATAGCGGGCATAAGCAATGTTTGATACCATATGTTGTCGGCGGTTGATCCCGACATAGTGCCAGAGAGAAAACCAAGAAACATGATCGTCGGTATCACAAACAGCGCCAAACGCAGCAAGGACATGCGCGACTGCGATGGAGGAACAAGCTGGCTCATGACGTGGCTCCGATCTTGATCATCGCGATTCAGATAAACCGCGTTCTACTACAACATAAGCATTGGCGGCACATAGAACAAGGCCGCCTACCCGGTCGGATAGACGGCCTTTCATTTGCGTGTCCGCGCACAAAGCGCGCTGCGGTTATTATTTGCGTGTGCCGGTCAAGCCCATCGAACCAAAGGCACCAGCCTTTACTTCGCCTGTCATGGCATCGCCCGACACCGTTGCGGTGGCGTTCAAATGCATGGGCATAGGCACAGTGATGTCCATGCCCCAGCTCAACGTATCCCCATCGACAGTACCATTGGCAATGTCCATGGAACCAAGTCCACCGGACATCTGGCCTGAAAAGCTGCCGCCGTCGCTTTTGACGGTCAACACGGCTTTTTGGTCACCCATTGGGCTTTTGATTGTTACGTCCCAATCACCATCAACTGCTGCCATATCTTTGCTCCTTATTTAGCTTTGTTGCTTGCACTGGTGTTAGCAGCTTCGGTCACCATTTCAATTGGCAATCCCAGTGCTTCCAACTGCGGTTTCACCTTCGCCGCATCGCCGACAACCAACCAAGTGATCTTGGATGGATCGACCTTAACCCGCATAGCGTCATTCAATGCCGCTGCGGTCAGCGTGTTATACTTACTAGCCAATGTTTCGGCATAGTTGAACGGCCGCTTGTTCAGGCGATCTGCCTGCATTTGTCCCAGCACCGCCGATGACTGTTCATAGCTACCTGGCAGTTTGAGGACATTGCCCTTGATCGTCTTTTCAAGCTCAGCCGCCGTGACCGGCTTCGCACCGTTAAAGTCCTTCAACTGATCGATCAAAACTTTGACCGATGGTCCGGTCTGGTTGGTCTGCACTGGCGCGAACATGTAAAATGGCACGCGGTCTTCGGCACCATTGATTTGGCTGCGAACACCATAAGACCAACCCTTGGTTTCCCGCAGGTCCATGTTGATACGCGACAAGAAGTCACCGCCGAAAATCTCGTTCGCAGCGCGCAGGGTCAGCAAATCGTCCGATCCCTTTGCATCCAACACAAGGCCAGCCAGCACCAAGGATTGCGGTGAATTTGGACGGTCAATCAACAGAATTTTTGATTCAGGCGCAGGCAATGCCACCGCAAAATTCTTCGCGGGTGCGGCAGCTGTGGTTGGTGCCCATTTGCCAAAACGCTGTTCAAGCATGGGCTTGATTTCTTTCAGGCTGGTGTCGCCCACGACAAAGATTTCCGCTTTTGATGGATGCATCCATGACTGATGAAAATTGGCCACATCAGCGCGGCTGATCGTCGCCACGGTCTCTGCAAATCCGCTACCAGTCTGTGGTCCGCCATAAGGATGCGCCGCACCGTATAGTAATGGCGGCAGACGGCGCACAGCGATGCCTTGCGGTTGGTTGTTTTCCGACTTGATCCGGGTCAGTTGCTGAACGCGGACGCGCTCCAATTCATTGGTCGCAAAGGCTGGATTTTTGATAACGTCGGCAAGCAGATCCAGCGACAGGCCAAGATTTGGTTTGACTGCGCGCAAGCTCGCTACTGTCCGGTCGAGTGAAGACCCAACACTGACGTCAGCGCCCAATTTCTCTTCGGTTTCGGCAATTTGGGTCGATGTCAGCGACGTTGTGCCTTCCATCAGCATCGTTGACATCATCGACGCAATGCCACGCTTGTCGGATGGGTCCGCCGCATAGCCCGCATTGAAGCTCACCGCGACACGGACCGTAGGTACCGCCGCGCGACGCGCGAAGAACACCTTAATGCCATTGCTTAAGGTTGTTTCTTCCACTGTCGGAAAATCGAGCGCAGGCGTGCTTGTCGGTTCAGGGAATTTGCTGCGATCCTGAAAAGCGACGGGCGCCGATACCGATACATCGTCGGCGCCTGGAGGCGCATAAAATGCAGGTGCCGTTAACGTGCCTGTGCGGCTGCCTGATCCAGCGGCAACTTCTTTATACGCTTCACGCTCACCGGGTTCGACGCGAATTTCAAGCACGGGACGCGTCAGCCATTTCTGCATCGCGGCCTTCACCGTTTCTGGCTTTGCCGAAGCAAGGCGCTCCAATTCCTTTTTGTAGAAGGACGAATCCCCCACATATAGTTCGCCTTCAGCCAAAGCGACGGCCTTGCCGCCAAAGCCACCGACTTGTTCAAGCCCATCAATTTGCTGGGCAATGTTGCTTGCGGCAACGCGCTGCACTTCTTCGGCAGTTGGGCCGGTTTTGATATAATCGGCCAAGATTTCATCGAGGCGCTTCGCAACTGCATCAGCATCGCCGCCGGGCTTTACGTCCGCTTGAATGTTGACCAAGCTGCCATGTACAAAGGGAATAAGGTAAGCAGAAACGCCCACCACGCTCTGTTCCTGACGCACTAAAATATTATCCAGACGCGAACTCGACAGGCCGCCAAGCGCGCTCATCGCGATGAACAATGCATTGGCATCGGGGTCGGCAAGGCCTGGCACCACCCAATTGCGATAGATGCGCGTGGTCGGCACCTTGTCCTTCATGACGATTTTGATGTCTTTTTCGAGCGTTGGCACGGGCGCATTCACCGGCGCAACTTGCTTGCCGCGCTTGATGCTGCCGAACCATTTTTCCACCAAAGGCTTTGCTTGGGCCGCATTGATGTCACCGGCCAGAACCAAAATCGCATTATTTGGGCCATAATGGTCGATGAACCAGTTTTTCATATCATCGAGCGAAGCCGCCGACAGGTCTTCAAGGCTGCCGATCGTGCTATGATGATAAGGGTGCCCTGCGGGGAATAATGTCCCTGATTGCTTGTAACTGACCAAGCCAAATGGTTGATTGTCACCCTGACGCTTTTCGTTGGAAACAACGCCAATCTGGTTATCTAGCTTTTCCTTCGTCACGGCATTGAGCAAAAAGCCCATACGGTCGCTTTCAAGGAACAATGCAGATTCGAGCGCCGTGGTCGGCACGGTTTGGAAATAATTGGTGCGGTCCAACCAAGTGGTCCCGTTCAGGTCGGTCGCGCCGATTTTCTTGGTATATTCAAAATAATCGCCCGGCGCATTTTCGCTGCCGTTGAACATGATATGTTCGAACAAATGGGCATAGCCCGTTTTGCCCTTCGGCTCATTCTTGGATCCGACGCCATACCAGATGGACACGGCAACAATGGGGGCCTTGCGGTCTTCATGCACCAAAACCGTCAGGCCGTTGTCGAGGGTGAATTTTTCATGCGGAATATTGACCGCTTCCACCAATTTCGAAACGGGCGCTGCTGATTGCGCAAAGGCGGGTGCCTGCGCCGCGAGCACCGAGCCCGACATCATAAGGGCGAGCGTTAATTTACGGATCATAATCTGCTCCTATAGCTAAAAATCACTGCCGCTAAAGATAGCGACGACACGGGCAAACACAATGTAATGCCGAAGAATTTTCGACAAACGGCGTTTAGGGTCGATAACGGCGCTTTGCGTTCTGGACGGCATCAGCCCATTCAAAATGTACCGGCTTGTAACCGCCTGCGAGGAACAATTTCATCTGGTCTGTATAATGCGGGGATTCGGGGCGGGTCGTCGCCGAACCATAAGGTTGGATCGATTCCGATTGCACCTTGCCGTCCTTGTCCCATCGCATCAGCATGATGTAACTATCGCCATGGCGGACGCGCATTTTGCCATCGGCTTGCTCTGCATCCCATATCGTTGTGGCGCGCAAGGCGTCACTGCCGCCCAGCATCGGCAAATCGACTTCGCCGCGCCGTAGGCGCTGAATGTCGCCCAATGGCGGGTCGATGCGGCCAAAGCGCTCTTTGAACTCTGTGACCGCCTCCTGCAACGTTTCACGGGGATCGGGCATTTTTTCGCCACGCCAATTTCGCCGCGCGCCAAAGCGGATGATGCGTTCGGCCAAGGCGTCCGCACGGCCTTTGCCATCGCTTGACCAATCCCAGCTCGCCAGCAGCTTTTGTGCTTCGGCAAGCTCCGGCGCGTCTTTCAAATCCAGCGCAGCAAAGGACGCCATCCACGCACCGACCCAGCTTTTCTTGCTGTAGATCATGTCCATTTTAATCGCGAGCAACTCTTGCGGCGTAATGGAAGTATCAGCGGCCAGCAACTCGGTTGCGCGCAAGCCGCGATTGGTCATGCCACGTTCAATGCCCAAATAAGGCGAATATGCCGCAGGATCCATTTCCGACCCCGGCCCTGCCGCCAGAAATGGCGTGTTATTGGCGTTTTGGACAAAGCCAGATGCGGGATCGACAATCTTGGGATAGCGGGCAAAGCCAACGGGCCCTGCCCACATCGCCGCCGATGTGTCGCCCGGAAGCAGCTTGGTATAATCATAGCCCGGCTTTCGGTCGGGGAAGAGCGCATTGTAAATATAAGCAACGCGGCCAGTTTTGTCGGCATAAATGAAATTTGTCGCTGGAATGCCGCCAATGGCCATCGATTGGGTCCATTCCTCCCAATTCGTCGCTTTGGTGTTGCGATAATATTGTTCAACGACTTTCACATTGTCGATGCCAGCATAGCGGATCGCGAAATAGCCCTTGTCATTTTTGATGACCGGTCCGTGGATGGAGCGATATATCGTCTGTGGTACGGGCAGATTGAACGGGCCTATTTTCACCGGCAACCAAACCCGCTTCGATGACAAAGGCATCCATTTGCCATCATAGCGATATTGGTCGCCAGCCTTGTTCATCACCAATTTATAGACATCAATAAGGTCGGGACGGTTGACGGTATTGGTCCAACCCAAATGACGGTTATGGCCAAGTAACACGAACGGCGATCCGGGGAACAAGGCGCCCGCCATGTCCAACCCCTCGCCCGAATGGGTGACGGCTTCATACCACGCCACCTGACCTTCATAAGGCTGGTGCGAATTGGAAATCAGCCATGTCTTGCCATCGGCCATACGCTTGGGCGCAATCGCAAAGGCGTTCGAACCGTTCATTTCCGGATCGCGCCCAATGGGTGTCATCGACGCGGCACTTTCCTTCGGCAGCGGCTTGCCTTCGGTCAACGCGCCAATCGCGCTATCAAGGCCATAGAAAAACGGCGCACGCAGTACGAAGCCTGTGACAATATCTTGTCCGGTTACAGGAAATAGCTTCGACAGGCGGACTTCTTCGGGATGTTTTGCGGCATAATGGTTCAAGCCAGCGGCATAGGCCTCTGCCACGGCGCGGACTTCGGGCGACAATTCCATATAGCGCGTCTCGGCAGTCTCCCGCGCGCCCAACAGATGCATCACATAATCGACCTTGGCCCCATCGGAGCCTGCAAGCGCGCCATAGCGCCCGCGCGTCATGGCAACGACATCTTCGATTGTCGAAAAATCATCTTCGGCATGGGCAAAGGCCAAGCCATAAGCGGTGTCAGCATCAGTCTTACCGTTGATGTGCGGCACGCCAAATTCATCGCGCACAATTTCAACATCATAACTGCGCTTTGGCATGTCATATCCGGTGGCCGCTAACGGCTCCCACAGCGCGCCTGCACCCGCAACGACACCGACAAGCGCCAGTGACGTCCACAAAAATTTCCGCATTTCACTCTCCCCCTGCAATGAGACCTTGTCACATCGGTCCATTTGCGTACATATCCGGCATAACCAAGATTTACGGAAAGGAAAGTCCCCCTATGCATCGCAGCCTCTTTGCCCTTGCGCTTGCAACTACCACAATCACCCCTGCATTTGCGCAGGCCGATGTCATTGGATCGGGGATAGTCCCGTCGACAGCTGCGCATTCGCAGACCCGGCCAATCAATTTCGCAACGACAGCGCCAACATCGGGCGCTTTGGTCATCATGATGCGCGATGCGACGCTGCCAACCAATGTTGTTGATGCGGCAACGGCGCAAGCATTGAACGCGGCCATCGCTTCGGCAAAATTTGAAGGCAAAGAGGGCAGCACCTTGTCGCTACGCGGCATCGGCAATTATGCGCGCATCGTTCTGAGCGGGGTTGGCGAAGAAGGCGACCGCATCACCCATATCCGCAACGCATCGGGCAAGGCTGCACAGGATTTGCGCGATGAAGCGCAACCAGTCACCATCACAGGCGGCCTTAACCAAGACGAAGCGGCGGCCGTCGCTTTGGGCTATGCCATGGGTCAATATCGGTTCGACCGCTATAAAACCGTGGACCGCAAAGCGCCGCCTACAAACCCTGTAACCATCATCAGCAGCGATGCGGGTAGCGCAGAGGCTTTATGGAAGTCGCGCCATGCGGCCTTGGCCGAGGGCGTTTCCTTGTCCCGCGATCTGGCGGCTGAGCCAGCCAATGTCATCTACCCAGAAACCTTTGTGGAGCGGGTCCGCGCGGCCTTCGGCAACACCGCAAACGTCAAGATTGAAGTGCTCGACGAACCGATGATGCGCAAATTGGGCATGGGCTCACTTGTCGGCGTTGGCCAAGGTTCACGCCGCCCATCACGGATGATGATCGTCGAATATCGCGGCGCTGGTGATAGCGCGCCATTGGCGATGGTCGGTAAAGGCATTACTTTTGACTCCGGCGGCACATCGCTCAAGCCCGGTGCGGGCATGTGGGAGATGAAGGCAGACATGTCTGGCGCGGCCAGCATCATGGGCGCTGTGTTATCGCTCGCAAAGTCAAAGGCATCGGTTAACGTGATCGGCGTTGCCGCGCTGTCGGAAAATATGCCCGGCGGCAATGCGCAGCGTCCCGGCGACGTCGTGCGCACAATGAGCGGCAAGACCATCGAAATCCTCAACACCGACGCCGAGGGCCGCTTGGTAATGGCGGACGCCAATGAATATGTCGTCGCCAATAAAAAACCCGGCGCTTTGGTGAACATGGCGACGCTGACAGGCTCGATCGTTGGCGCATTGAACGACGAATATGCTGGTCTATTCAGCCGGGACGACCGGTTGGCAGCAGCAGTTACCGCCGCGGGCACCGCAACGGGTGAAGATGTATGGCGGATGCCGCTCCATAAAAATTATCTCAATGATATGAAATCCGACATTGCCGACATTAAAAACGTTGCCGAGGGCGGCGGCCCCGGCGCAGGTCTTGGCGCGACCTTTGTTGGCTTTTTCGTCGATAAAAATGTTCCTTGGGCGCATCTTGATATTGCCGGCGTTAACTGGGCGGACAAAGCTGGGCCGGTGACGCCAAAGGGCGCATCGGGCTGGGGCGTGCAATTGCTGGACGCGCTTGCCCGCAATTGGAAATAATATCGGGGTCATCGCATTTTCGGGGAATGGCCCTCGCACTTGTGTTGCGAAAATGCCGCACTACATTCTGAATAGGCATGGAGCCTTTGGCAACAAAGGCTCCATCGGTAATTTAGGAAATAGCGCATGAACCTCGAAAAATTCACGGACCGCGCCAAGGGTTTTCTGCAAAGCGCGCAGACCGTCGCCATTCGCATGAGCCATCAGCGGATTGGACCTGAACATCTCCTAAAAGCTTTGCTCGAGGATGAGCAGGGCATGGCGTCTGGCCTTATCCAGGCCGCTGGCGGCGACGCGGCGACGGCGTTGCGCGAGACGGATGCCGCGCTCGCAAAGGTACCGGCTGTGTCCGGTGGCGGGGCGCAGCAGACCCCCGGCCTCGACAATGACGCCGTGCGCGTGCTCGACGCCGCCGAACAGGTCGCGCAAAAAGCTGGCGACAGCTATGTCACCGTAGAGCGCCTATTGCTCGCGCTGGCGCTCGCCAAGACCAGCACAGCAGGCAAGGCGTTGGCCGCAGCGGCCGTCACGGCCGAAGGGCTGAATGCCGCTATCAACGCATTGCGGGGTGGCCGCAGTGCCGACACTGCGGGCGCAGAGGACCGTTATGACGCGCTGAAGAAATTTGCCCGTGACCTGACTGAAGTGGCGCGCGCTGGAAGGTTGGACCCCGTCATCGGCCGTGACGAAGAAATCCGCCGCACTATCCAAATCCTTGCGCGCCGGACAAAGAATAACCCCGTGCTGATCGGCGAACCCGGCGTCGGCAAAACGGCTATCGCCGAGGGGTTGGCCTTGCGCATCGCCAATGGCGACGTGCCCGATAGCCTGAAGCACCGCAAATTGCTGTCACTCGACATGGGCGCGTTGATCGCGGGCGCGAAATATCGCGGTGAATTTGAAGAACGGCTCAAAGGCGTGCTGGACGAGGTCAAGCAGGCCGAAGGTGACATCATCTTGTTCATCGACGAAATGCATACGCTTGTCGGCGCGGGCAAAGGCGAGGGCGCAATGGACGCCGCCAACCTGATCAAGCCCGCCTTGTCGCGCGGGGAGCTGCACTGCATTGGTGCAACGACGCTCGATGAATATCAAAAACATGTCGAAAAAGACCCGGCGCTACAACGCCGCTTTCAACCCATCTTTGTCGGCGAACCCACGGTCGAGGATACAATCTCCATCCTGCGCGGGTTGAAGGAGAAATATGAACTGCACCATGGCGTGCGGATTACCGACGGCGCTTTGGTAAGTGCCGCCACGCTGTCGCATCGCTATATCTCCGACCGTTTCCTGCCCGATAAGGCCATTGACCTGATGGACGAGGCTGCGTCGCGCCTGCGCATGGAGGTTGAATCCAAGCCGGAGGAGATTGAAACGCTTGACCGCCGGATCATTCAGTTAAAAATTGAACGTGAAGCATTGGGCAAGGAAAGCGATGCGGCGTCGAAGGACCGTCTGGCCAATTTGGAGGGCGAGCTTGCCAATCTGGAGCAGCAATCGTTGGAGCTGACGCAGCGTTGGCAGGCGGAAAAAGATAAGATTTCTGCCGAAGCCAAAATCAAAGAACTACTCGATGGCGCGCGTATCGAATTGGAGCAGGCGCAGCGGTCCGGCGACCTCGCCAAGGCAGGCGAACTGCAATATGGCACGATACCGGGCTTGGAAAAGCAATTGGAAGACGCGGAGGCCGCCGCAGGCAACGCAATGTTGCGTGAGGAAGTCACTGCGCAAGATATTGCCAGCGTCGTCAGCCGCTGGACCGGCATCCCCGTCGATAAAATGCTGGAAGGCGAACGCGATAAGTTGCTCAACATGGAGCAGCTTATCGGTGCCCGCGTTATTGGCCAGAAGGACGCGGTGGAAGCGGTGTCCAAAGCAGTGCGCCGTTCGCGCGCGGGGCTTCAAGACCCTAACCGTCCGCTCGGTTCCTTCCTGTTCCTTGGGCCGACGGGTGTCGGCAAGACCGAGCTTACAAAAGCGCTCGCGTCTTTCCTGTTCGACGACGACAATGCAATGGTCCGCATCGACATGTCCGAGTATATGGAAAAGCACAGCGTCGCACGGCTCGTCGGCGCGCCTCCGGGCTATGTCGGTTATGAAGAAGGCGGCGTTTTGACCGACGCCGTCCGCCGACGGCCTTATCAGGTCGTCTTGTTTGATGAAGTCGAAAAGGCCCATTCAGACGTATTCAATATCCTGTTGCAGGTATTGGATGATGGTCGCCTGACCGACGGCCAAGGCCGCACGGTAGACTTCTCCAACACGCTTATTATCCTGACATCCAATCTGGGCAGCCAGCATATGGCCGCATTGGAAGACGGGCAGGATGTGAAAGACGTGGAGCCACAAGTCATGGAAATCGTGCGTGGCCATTTCCGGCCCGAATTCCTGAACCGCCTCGACGAAGTCATATTGTTCCATCGCTTGGGCGCGGACCATATGGCGCCGATTGTCGATATTCAGGTGCAGCGCGTGCAAAATCTGCTCAAGGATCGCAAGATTACGTTGTCCTTGTCCGACGAAGCCAAAGCGTGGCTTGGGCGCGTGGGTTATGACCCTGTTTATGGTGCCCGCCCATTAAAACGCGCCGTTCAACGCTATCTTCAGGACCCGCTGGCCGACATGCTCCTGCGCGGCAGCATCCCCGATGGCGCCACGGTGACAGTGGAAGAGGGTGATGGTGGGTTGGTGTTACGGCTCAGTTGAAAACTTATAGAAGGTTTGACGGTCGGCCAAAATGGCTGCAGTAATAGCCTCTGAAGGAGCCGTGACGTGAGCAAAATCCTAAAGACATCAGTAGCTACATTATTAGTGGTGGTCTTGCCGACACAAGCCTTAGCCGCAAGAGATGAAGTCTCAGCTAAAGATCCAGTCCCCGCCATTTTTCAGGAAGTTGTCGACTGCCTGCAAATAGATGACTCTACGCAACGCCTCACTTGCTACGACAACAAGGTACAAGCGATGAAAGCTGCCCAAAAAGCAGCACAGCTTTTTATAGCAAGCGAAGATCAAATTAAGGAAAGTCGGCGCGGTCTGTTTGGTTTGACTCTCCCTGGTCTAAAAATTTTTGGAGGGGCAGCTGGGGATTATGAGGAGGTTAAAGAAATAGAGGGTGTCATAGCGTCGGTCCGCGAGGCTACCGCCGGTTACGTCTTCACTCTTGCTGATGGAGCGGTCTGGGCTCAGTCAGATAGCCTTTATCTCGGCATGACGCCGAAAAAAGGTCAAAAGATCGTCATTCGAAAAGCAGCACTGGGTAGCTATATGGGTAAATTAGAAGGCGGTGTCGGTTTCCGCATTAAACGGCTGAATAATTAACGCCTGATACATAGCAACATGACAAACTCTCAGGTCCACTGGAAGCCTCTGGTTCAGCAGGCAAGCGTCCTTTTTCAAGCTGGTCGGCTGGAAGATGCGAAACAGGCTCTTAGTCCCCTAGTTGCCAATCCCCCTCTCGATATAGATGCACTTATGCTCCTGGGCATGGTCATGCGTGGAACACAGCAAATAGCGCAAGCCGTAACATATTTCAGCAGCGCACATGACCTCGCTCCTGATAACCCACAGATTCTAAATGTTTATGCCAATTCGCTCGCTGCTGTGGGAGAGGTGCAGACGGCGATTGATAAGTTTAGTGAAACCATTTTGGCGCGACCCGATGTGCTTGAAAGTCATATTAACTTGGCATTGGTGGCTGCTCAGGACGGCCAGCATAAGCTCGCACTCGACACGGTGGAATTTGGTTTAGAAAACTTCCCCGACAACGCGCGCCTTTTGGCCATACAAGCGATGGCACTGCGTAACGCGGATCGCATTAGTGAGGCGTTGCCAGTGTTTCGTCTGGCCCTCACTGCAGATCCCAATAGAGCGCTCACGCACCGTAATTACGCCGCTACCCTCATGGCAGCCGGAGATCCGGACACGGCTGCGTTGGAATTTTCAGAGGCGGCCCGGCTAGGCCTAAATGACCAAGAAACCTATCTGGGCTGGGCAGCCGCGCTGCTTGAACGCGGCGAGGTGGACGCAGCTTTAGCGATGTACAACGAAGTTAATGCCGCGCTGCCTTTTGATGACGAAGCAGCGCGGGCCATCGCGCGGATTTCCGTTGAGTATCGCACGGACTCCGATGCCTTTGAACATTATCGTGCCACCGCTGAGACATATCCGACTAATATGCATGCCTGGCTGCGTTGGGTTGCTGCTACGCTGTCGCACAACTGCTTTGCCGAAACACATGATGTAGCGTCTAAAGCACTCTTTCATTTTCCGGACGCAACCCCGCTCATCGCGGCAAGATTATATGCAAACGGCATGATGGGCGACCCCGCAACCGTGATCGCCGAACTCTTGTCCACGGTCCAGTGCAAAGACGGTGATCAATATCGGGACCTGCTGTGCCAAATCGCAATTAAAGCTGGCGACGGGCGACTTGCCGCCCAACAGGCCGAAATCATGACGACCAGCACGCCGTTAGACCAGTCTGGCTGGGCTTACCTTGCGACCGCGTGGCGAATGCTGGGGGACGAACGGGAGCATTGGCTATGCGATTATGAGCGCTTAATCGGCGAACAGTTTGTAAACCCTGTAAACACATTTTCGGCAACAGACGGTTTCACTGCCAAAGTGGCTGAAACATTAAACATGTTGCACAAAACATTAGCAGCTCCTGGCGATCAATCGCTTCGCGGCGGCACACAAACGTCAGGGTCCTTGTTTGATCGACAGGATGCGACAATCCAAGCGTTGAAGCGGGGTGTAACAGAAGCGGTCCAGAGTTACATAGATACTCTACCGAAAGACGGCCAGCATCCCTTTCTGCAGCGCATATCGAACCGCTTTCGGTTTTCAGGATCATGGTCAGTCAAGCTAAAGGCGCAAGGGCATCATGTGCCCCATTTTCATGGTCAGGGCTGGATCAGCTCGGCTTATTATGCGCGTCTGCCAGACAGTTTAGGATCTGACGAAAGAAATACCGATGGCTGGATTGGTTTTGGTCAGCCGCCCAGCATCTATGGGACAAATCACACGCCAAGGAAACTGATCAAACCGCAGGAAGGTTTGCTCGTCTTGTTCCCATCCTACATGTGGCATGGAACAATGCCGTTTATCGGCGATCAATACCGGCTCACTGCCGCCTTTGACGTCATACCCGATTAAACAATCACCCACAAAAAAAGAGGCGAGGATTTCTCCCCGCCTCATTTCTATCATGTTTTGTCTAGTTCTTAAAACTTGGCTTTAGCCGAGATTGAGAACGAACGACCTAGAATGAGTGGGCCATACCAAGTGGTGTCAATACCACCTTGGTCGAAGGCACCATTTACCGTGCGCTTAGGTTTGGCACCGAGAACATTCTGAGCGATACCGGTCAGTTGGAAATTATCGCCAATTTTTTGGCTGAGTGAAAGGTCAAAGTAGCTCAAAGCGGGTGTCTTTGGGTTAATCGCCAAGCCCCAATCTTCCTCGACACTCGACAGATAGTTCCAGCGAACCTGAGCCGTGAAGCTGTCCGTATCATAGCCAACGGTCAATGTTGACTTATATTCTGGAATTGCACCCCCTGCGCCACCTGAGGACTTACCAGCGAATTCGGTATCCCCGAGAAGATATTTATCAACAAACGTGAACACTTCGTTGATGCGCAGGCGTCCGCCACCCAAGCCGATTTCTTCCAGAGGAAGAACCCAGTTCAATCCAACGTCGATACCTGAAGTTTTCCGGGTGCCCTGGTTACCTGTTGCGGTATTAACGGAATCAATCTGACCGGTACCAGTATTGCGATTGATGCGAGCACACGCAGCGGGATCGTTCTGAACGTAGCATCCGTTTATGAAGAAGCCGGCTCCAAACGCCGCAATCAAGTTATCGATTTTGATATCGTAATAATCGACAGTTGCAGAGAAACGGCCAAAACCGATATCAGGGGTCAACACAGCACCCACTGTAAATGTTTCAGCTTTTTCCTCCTCCAACGCGGCGTTACCAAAGGCAAAGGCCTGCACCTGGCTGTTGTTTTGGATAAATCCAGCGAAGTCAACCGCCGGAGCTTGGGCTCGGCAAATCGCAAGTGCCTGGGCCGTACGTCCTACCTGGTTACAAGGATCGGTATAGCCAGGGAATCCTTGGTCACCATTTTGGAACAATTCCACGACGCTAGGAGCGCGCGCGGCCTTGTTGTAAATGCCGCGGAACTTAAGCCACTCAATTGGAGCCCACTGCCCGCCGACTTTCCAGTTAAACAGACCACCGATTGTGGAGTAGTCTGAATAACGCGCGCCAGCTTCAATGGAAAGATCATAGAAGAACGGAGTATCAGCGAGGACCGGAATACGGATTTCGCCATAAGCTTCCTTAACTGTGATGCTGCCCTTCTGGTCTTGCACCGCGTTAAACCCGTAAATGTTACCCGTACGCTGGGCGTCATCTACAAGCGCTACACCCCGGTCAGTACGCGCCTCGACACCAACCGCAACCGCGACCGGTCCAGCAGGGAGATCGAACAAACTGCCAGCAATGTTCGCTGCTGCGCGGACCTGTTCAAACTCACGCGTTTCCTTCGTGTCGATTTTGACAAAATTGAGCATCGTCGGCGTCAGCGTGTTGGCCCCAAAAATGTTGATCGGGACGCATCCTGGCAGTTTACCAGCGGGGCATCCCCTCAAACCCTGACTAACGGCCGTTAAGTTGATGTTCCCATTGGCATAAACGGTAGCTGAAGTATTCCCGTAACTAGCTGTTGCGTCCCAACGGAACTTTTCACCCAATGAGCCCGACAAAGTACCGCGCAAGGTTGCGGTCTTCGAATTATAGATACCTTCACGCGGTCCGGTTTCAGAGAAACGGCGCGCCATTACGAAGTCCGCTGTTGGATTTGCACGCGAAGCAAGCGCCGCAGCAAGGTCAGCCGGAATTAGCGGGCTGTTATATGGCACGACAATTCCGGTAGCGGGTGTAGGCGCCAAATTCACAGTCTGTTCCGAATCTGTGTAGTTCGCAACCGTCTTCAACAGTATATCGTCGTTAATTTCATAGCGCGCTGTAGAGGCCAATGTGAAACGACGGTATGGAGTAACTAAAAAGTTAGCTGGGTTGAAATTATAACGTGTCGACCCTGTGGAGCGATCAGCATAAGCACACAGACCAGAGCCAGCCGACGGGGTAAGTTTACCAGCATCGTTGAAAGACAATGTGCCACCGTTTACAGCAACGCCGGGGGTCGCCGTGTTACAGTCGGTATTCGCGCTGCCAAATTGTGCCGACGTAGCCGGATTTGTAGCCAAAAGCCGGAAAGGGTTAGATGAGTTTGAGCTGATTGTTCCCCAAGGAGGGGTGCCGGAGCCTCCAGAAGAGTAAAGATAATCGTTATTAGACGAAGAAATCAGTTCAAGATGATTACCAACGCGAATTTGATCGTCAGCTTCATCGTCCGTTCCCGCGTCGTTATAAATAAGCACGCTAGCAAGTCGCGTGATATCACGATCATTTTGGCTAACGGCATCACGCGTGAAGTAGCTACCGAAGAACGTCATATTACCGCGACCTTCGGCAAAATTGCCGCCGATCAAACCCTGAACGTTGAATGTCTGGCCGTCACCTTCTTCGGACATACCATACTGGGTTGTCAGTTCTAGGCCCTGATAATCGTCTTTGAGGATGAAGTTTACTACGCCTGCAATAGCATCAGAACCGTACACTGCGGATGCACCGCCAGTCACGACGTCAACGCGAGAGATAAGTCCAGCAGGAATTGTTCCGATATCCACAACGCCGGTAGTTGAAGAAGCAGGTACGCGCTCACCGTCCACAAGGATCAATGTGCGCTCTGGTCCGAGACCGCGCAGATCGAGGGTCGAAAAATCTTCGCCACCTTGGTTGTTTGAAGTACGGGTGTTGCCCGGAATAAGCTGAGGAAGTTCGTTAAGCAGCGTTTCAACGGTCACTGTTCCAGTGAGATCGAACTGTTCGGAGCTAACGGTAGTTACAGGGCTTGGTGCTTCCAAGTCTGGCCGCGCAATGCGCGAACCCGTAACAATGATTGAATCGCTAGCGACTTCTTCTTCTGCCGCTGCGTCTTGAGCAAAGGACGGCGTTGAGATCAACGCCAGACCCAGAGCGAGTGGTGCCGCTGCATATTTCAAATTGCTGATACGTGTATTTTTCACGGTCTAGCCCCCTAATAATATCGCCCCAGTTGAACGGCTTCCCGTCTCGTGGTGGCTGTTAAAATCCCCAGCTTTTCCATCGTCACAGCACGCGGTTAAAACACGCAAAGCGCGGTGGTGTCCCTCTGGGTTGGTGTCTCCTTGGCGGAAATCCAGTATTTGCGCAACAAATTGGGTGTGGATGTCAATATTAGTTTGGCAGTGTAACATTTATGCAACATAATTCTGACGCTCATTGGCCGGCATGAACAGATGCTGTGCCGCCGTCACAAAAATCGTTCATGACAGCGACAGCCCGGTTCGTTAAGGAGGCCTCATCCGGTTTTCAGAGGCACTTCATACATGTCCGTACGCTCTTTATTTTCGAAGCTCCTATTACTCTTGTCCGGCATTTTTGCCTTTGCCGTGTCGCCTGCCTTAGCGCAGACGACTGCGCTACCTGCCGCCGCTCCAGACCTTGAGAATATCTTGGTCTTAGATCTGTCCACCGGCGGCCGTGTTACAATTCAGATGTTTCCCATCGACGCCCCTGCCCATGTCGAGCGCATCAAAACGCTGACCCGGCAAGGCTTTTACAACGGTCTCGTCTTTCACCGCGTGATCGACGGATTCATGGCGCAGACGGGGGATCCAAAGGGCACGGGCCAAGGTGGCTCCGAGCTTCCCGACCTCAAGGCCGAATTTAACAGAATTCCGCATTTGCGCGGCACGGTATCCATGGCACGCACGAACGAACCTGATACCGCCAACAGCCAGTTTTTCATCTGCTTTCAACCGCGCTTTAGCCTTGATAACAAATATACTGTCTTTGGCCGCGTGACATCGGGCATGCAGTTTGTTGATGCCATTGAGCGCGGCGAGCCGCCTGCGAACCCAAGCAAGGTGCTGCAAGCCTCTATTGCGGCCGATAATGTGTCGCCCCCCGCATTTACTGCGATGCCAGTCGAAGCACCCATCACTGTTGACCAATTAAACGCTGGATAAGCGCGAAGCACTCCCCCATGCGCGTTGATCTGTTTGATTTCGAGCTTCCGCCAGAGCGGATTGCTTTACGGCCCGTGTCGCCGCGGGATTCCGCACGCATGCTGTGCGTAAGCGGTGACGCTGCTCTGGCGGACCGCTCTGTACGCGATCTGCCGCAGATGTTGCGCAAGGGCGACTGCCTGATCTTCAACGATACCCGGGTCATTCCGGCGCAGCTTCAGGGGAAGCGCGGCGATGCGTCCATCGGTGCGACCTTGCACAAACGGATCGACCTGCGCCGTTGGCAGGCCTTTATCCGCAATGCCAAACGCCTGCATCCCGGCGATGTGATTGATTTTGGCCAAGGCGTCACGGCCATATCCGAAGAACGCCATGACGACGGCAGCTTCACTTTGTTTTTCGAAGGGGAGGAGCCCGTTGAAGTCCTGCTGCACCGCGCAGGCACCATGCCCCTGCCGCCTTATATCGCGGGCAAGCGGCCAACCGACGAACGCGATGCGCAGGATTATCAAACCATGTTCGCGCAAAAGGATGGCGCGGTTGCGGCGCCGACCGCGTCGCTTCATTTTACGCCCGAATTGATGGCGGCAGTGCACGCAGCGGGCATAGAAACGGCGACCCTGACGCTGCATGTCGGTGCGGGCACATTCCTGCCGGTCAAGGCCGATGACACCACCGAACACCGTATGCACAGCGAATGGGGCAGCATCGACGCCGCAACCGCGGGCCGGCTCAACAGCATACGCGAGGCTGGCGGTCGGTTGATTGCGGTCGGCACGACGTCGCTACGACTAATAGAGAGCGCGGCGGACGAAGCTGGCATCGTGAACCCGTTTGAAGGCGACACCGATATCTTCATCACGCCCGGTTACCGTTTCAAGGCGATTGGCGGCCTGATGACCAATTTCCATCTGCCCAAATCGACTTTGTTCATGCTGGTTAGCGCATTGATGGGGCGCGAGACCATGCAGGCGGCTTATGCGCATGCCGTCGCCAGCGAGTATCGTTTCTACAGCTATGGCGACAGCAGCCTGCTTCTGCCCTGACCCTAATGGTCCTTCAACTCGTCACCCGTCAGGCGGACGATATGCAGCACATTGGTTGACCCCGGCGTCCCAAACGGCACGCCTGCCATGATGATGATCCGGCCGCCTGCCACGCCCAGATGGTAGCGCAGCGCCATGCGCTTGCCCTTAGCGACCATTTCTTCGAACGAACCAATGTCCTTCGTGCGCACGGCAAAGGCGCCCCATAACAACCCTAAGCGACGCGCGGTCGTCTGGCTTGCCGTAAGTACCAACAACGGCACAGCAGGGCGTTCACGCGAAATCCGGCGCGCCGTTGAACCTGATGATGTGAAACAGACGATCGCGCTGGTTTCCACGGTATCGACAATATGTCCACTGGCCTCGGCCAAGGCATCGGCGGTCGTACCATCGGCTGGAGTTTCGGTGAAATGGATGCGTTTGAAGAAATCCGGGTCGCCCTCCACCTGTTGCGCAATGCGGTCCATGATCGAAACCGCCTCAATCGGCCAAGCTCCAGCCGCCGTTTCCGCGGATAACATCACAGCGTCCGCGCCATCGTAAATCGCGGTGGCGACATCCGAAACCTCTGCCCGTGTTGGTGAAGGCGAAACGATCATCGATTCCAGCATTTGCGTTGCCACCACGACAGGCTTGCCCATGCGCCGTGCGGTGGACACAATCTTCTTTTGCAGCGGCGGCACTTGCTCCGGCGGCAATTCCACGCCCAAATCGCCGCGTGCGACCATAACCCCATCGGCCAGCTCAAGGATTTCTTCCAGCCGTCCAATAGCCGCAGGCTTTTCAATTTTGGCAAGCAAAGCGGCCTTGTTGCCAATCAGCTTCTTGCCTTCGGCCACATCCTCGGGCCGTTGAACGAACGACATCGCGATCCAGTCAACGCCTTGCTCCAGCGCAAAGGCAAGGTCCGAACGGTCCTTCTCGGTGAGCGCGGCGATAGGCACCACAACATCAGGGACATTCAGCCCCTTGCGGTTCGATAGCATCCCGCCAACCTCAACTTTGGTGTGGATATGTTCCGGGCCAATTTCGGTGACGCGCAAGACCAGCTTGCCATCGTCGAGCAACAAGCGTGCGCCAACCTCCAGCGCCGCAAAGATTTCCGGATGCGGCAAATGGACACGATGCGCGTCGCCGGGCGTAGTGTCGGTGTCGAGGCGGAAATCATCGCCTGTGTGCAATTCGACCTTATCATCGGCAAAGGTTCCGACCCGCAATTTCGGGCCTTGCAGGTCAACCAATATCGTCGTGGGCCGGTTATACGCTTTTTCCAGTGCGCGGATATTGGCAATCAACTGCGCCTTGTCGGCCTGATCGCCATGGCTCATGTTGACGCGGAAAGCATCCGCGCCTGCGCGGAACAATTTTTCGATCATCTCGGGCGTATCGCTCGCGGGGCCCAAGGTGGCCAATATGCGGACCTTGCGCATGCGGGGTTTATGATATTGCATGAAAATGGCTCCGCGATATGGATTTTGAACGTCGCCCTCCCCATAACGAGGCAATTCAGTAACGAAAAGGGCGCATAGCTATGCAACAGGACACACAAATTTCAGACGCCGCCGCCGCCGCCGCATTTCGCCGCCTCGTCGCGCATTTGCAGCACCGGCATGATGCGCAGAATATCGACCTTATGGGCCTTGCCGGCTTTTGCCGTAATTGCCTGGCCGATTGGGTGATGGAGGCAGATGGGCAGTTGACGAAAGACGAGGCACGCGCGTTGATCCACGGCATGCCCGCCGCAGAGTGGAAGGCGAAATATCAAAGCGAAGCGACGCCCGAGCAGTTAGAGCGCATGAAAGAAAGCGTGACGAAAAATGCGGCGCATGAATAGCTAACCGAAAAGCAAGAGCCGCAAACGAGTTCAGGGTGACGCCGCGGGGTTCATGTTCTAAGCGGGTTCCATTCTGATTCGGGGTTTTATGCCCCGTCCAACACATAGGGGAAACATCATGGCCGAGGGCAATATCGCCGCCGATCAACTGCGTCTGTTCATTGAACGCATCGAGCGTTTGGAAGAAGAGAAAAAAGGCATCGCCGACGACATTCGCGACGTATATTCGGAAGCCAAGAGCCAAGGCTATGACGCAAAAATCATGCGTCAGATCGTCCGCTTGCGCAAAATGAGCCAAGACGACCGTCAGGAAATGGAAGCGATCCTCGACACCTATAAATCGGCGCTTGGTCTGGCGTAAGTCAGCGGCTTTCGGGGCCGATGCGAAGCTGCGCTAAAGCACATGGCTTGCCCAACGGCGCGTGCCTGATGTAAGGGCGCTGCTTCATATCCTTTAGCCAGAGAAGAGTAGAGCCATGGCAGGCCATAGCAAATTCAAGAATATCCAACATCGTAAGGGCGCGCAGGACAAGAAACGTTCAGCGCAATTTTCCAAGCTGTCGCGCGAAATTACCGTGGCGGCGAAGATGGGCATGCCCGATCCCGACATGAACCCGCGCCTTCGCCTTGCGGTGAACGCGGCGAAGGCACAATCGATGCCTAAGGACAATATCCAACGCGCCATTGATAAGGCGTCGGGCGGGGACGCCGAAAGCTATGATGAAATGCGCTATGAAGGCTATGGCCCCGGCGGCGTTGCCATCATCGTTGAGGCATTGACCGACAACCGCAACCGCACCGCGACCAATGTGCGCACCGCGTTTAGCAAAAATGGCGGCAATCTCGGCGCGTCCGGCGCGGTGAGCCACGGGTTCGACCGCATGGGCCTGATCACTTATCCTGCGAGCGCAGGCGACACCGACAGCGTCTTTGAAGCGGCATTGGAAGCAGGCGCCGAGGATGTGGAGTCGAGCGAAGACGAACACAGCATCTGGACCAGCATGGATGCTTTGCACGAAGTCGCCAAGGCGCTTGAAGCCGCGCTTGGAGAGGCTGAAAGCGCCAAACTTGCATGGAAACCACAGCTTTTAGTCGAAGTGGACGAGGCCAATGCGGCAACCTTGCTGAAGATGATCGACGCGTTGGAAGATGATGACGACGTCCAGACCGTCTGGGGCAATTATGACGTATCCGACGAGGTGATGGCGAAGCTGGGATGATCATCCTTGGGCTTGACCCCGGCCTTGGCACCACCGGCTGGGGCGTTATCCGCAAGGAAGGCAATCGCCTTTCTCATATCGACAATGGCGAAATCGTGACCGACGCCAAGCTGCCTTTGGCGAACCGTCTCGTGCTTTTGGACGAAAAATTGAGCGCGGTACTCGATCATTTCCGCCCGGATTATGCGGCCGTTGAAGAAGTGTTTGTTAATAAAAACCCGCAATCGACGCTGAAGCTTGGCCAAGCGCGCGGCGTGGTGCTGTTGGGGGCGGCGCGCAACCGCACGCCCGTGACCGAATATGCCGCACGGCTTGTGAAAAAATCCGTTGTTGGCACCGGCAAAGCGGAAAAAGAGCAGGTGCAAGCCATGCTGCGTATCCTGTTGCCGGGCGTAAAACTCGCAGGGCCCGATGCGGCCGATGCGTTGGCAGTCGCCATCACCCATGCGCATCATGTCCGGCTTTGATCGGTTCATCTCGGGAAAAACACCCTCCTGTTCACGCGATGTTCTCTTTTGCTTGCCGATTTGAAATCGAACAGCTAACCCACAGGCATGATTGCAAAGCTGTATGGCCGGATTGATGAAACGGGCGTTGACCATCTGGTGATTGACGTCAACGGCGTCGGCTATCTGGTGCAGGCCAGCGCGCGGACGCTGTCGGCCTTGGGCAAGACCGATGATTTCGCTACCGTCTTCACAGAAATGCAGGTGTCAGAAAACGACATGCGCCTCATCGGCTTTGCCACCCGCGAAGAACGCGACTGGTTCCGCCTGCTAACGGGCGTGCAAGGCGTGGGCGGCAAGGTTGGTCTCGCCATATTGTCGGCGATCGAACCCGCTGACCTCGCGCTTGCCATCGGTAGCGGCGACGCAGCTATGGTTGCGCGCGCCAATGGTGTCGGGCCAAAGCTCGCCAGCCGCATCGTCAATGAATTGAAGGACAAGGTCGGCGCGCTCGCCGGCATAAGCGGCGGCGCGAAATTGATGGCCACCGGAGCCGCAAATGGCAACCACGCACAGGATGCCATGTCCGCGCTTGCTAATTTGGGCTTCAAACCCGGCGAAGCAGGCAATGCCGTGGCGCAGGCGGTCGAAGAACTCGGGCCCGATGCAACCTTGGACGCGCTCGTCCGGCTGGCGCTGAAGCGGGCTTCTCGGTGACTGACGACGACCGCCTCACCACGCCGGACAAACGACCGGAAGATATCGACGCCGCTTTGCGTCCCAAAACGCTTGCCGAGTTCATTGGACAGGCGGCGGCGCGTGACAATTTGCGGGTGTTTATTGAGGCGGCAAAGGGCCGTGGGCAGCCATTGGACCATGTGCTGTTCTTTGGCCCGCCGGGACTTGGCAAGACAACCTTGGCGCAGATTGTGGCAAAGGAAATGGGCGTCGGCTTCCGCGCGACCTCCGGCCCTGTCATCGCTAAATCGGGTGACTTGGCCGCGTTGTTGACCAATTTGGAAGATGGCGACGTCCTGTTCATTGACGAAATCCATCGCTTGAGCCCCGTGGTTGAAGAAATCCTCTATCCCGCGATGGAGGACCGCGCGTTGGATATCATGATCGGTGAAGGACCGTCGGCGCGGTCGGTGCGGATTGATTTGCCTGCCTTTACGCTTGTCGGCGCGACCACGCGGCAGGGATTATTGACCACGCCCTTGCGGGACCGCTTTGGCATTCCGGTGCGGCTCAATTTCTACACCCATGCCGAGCTGGAGCTAGTTGTCACCCGCGCCGCGCGGCTTTTGGATCTGGGCATTGCCCCCGATGGCGCGAGCGAAATTGCCAAGCGCGCACGCGGAACACCTCGTATTGCCGGACGGCTGCTGCGCCGCGTGCGCGATTTTGCCAATGTCGCTGGTGAACCCGTTGTCACCGCCAAAATCGCCGATAGCGCGCTCAACCGGTTGGAGGTTGATGCGCTTGGGCTAGACGCGATGGACCGGCGTTATCTGCATATGATTGCCGATATTTATCGCGGTGGCCCCGTGGGCGTTGAAGCGCTGGCCGCTGGCCTGTCCGAACCGCGCGATACGATTGAGGATGTTGTCGAGCCTTATCTGCTGCAATTGGGCCTCATCGCGCGCACCGCGCGTGGCCGCTGCCTCAATGCGCCGGGCTGGAAACATCTTGGCCTCAACCCGCCCGCAGGATCGCAGGATGGATTGTTTGACACATAACAATGCGCCGAGTCCCTCAGGCGACCAATTGCGCAGGCTTTTGCTAAAACCCCTTCCCGCCGGACTCCACACAGGTTAAGCAAAAAACATAATGTCCATGCCCCAACCCTATCACGGCCATTTTGACGGCACGCAGCACTATTTTGCCGTGCGCGTCTATTTTGAAGACACAGATTTTTCCGGCGTTGTCTATCATGCCCGCTATCTGCATTTCATGGAACGGGCGCGTTCGGACATGCTGGCGTGCGTTGGCATTGATCAGCGGGCCGTCCATGCCGAAGGTCAGGGCGCATATGCCGTGACGGACATGCACATCAAATATCGCCGTGCTGCGCATTTTGACGATGCGCTAGTCATCATCAGCACAGTGGAGGCCGTGCGCGCGGCAAGCTGCGACATTCATCAAACCGTCATGCGCGGCGACGAGATACTCACCGAGGCGCGGGTGACCGCAGCTTTTGTTTCACCCGACGGCAAGGCCCGCCGACAACCCGCGATTTGGGTTGCCGCGTTCCAGCCGATACTCCATCGACCCGCAGAATAGGATAAACATGAGCTTGCTTATCGCGACCCAAAATATGGGCTTTTCACCCGTTGATTTGTTTATGGACGCCGACTTGGTGGTCAAGTCGGTCATTGTCGGCCTGGCGCTGTCGAGCGTCTGGGTGTGGACGATCGTCATTAGCTTCATGATCAAAATGGCTGGCATCAACCGGAAAAGCGAAGCGTTTGAACGTGAATTTTGGGGCAGTTCGGATATTGCTGCATTTTCCAAGGCGCATGCCCAAAATGAATTACCGGTTGCGAAGGTCTTCGCTGCCGGCATGGCCGAATGGCGCCTATCAACCAAAGGCGCGCGTATTGACCGTGCCGGAACGCGGGAGCGGCTGGCCACGGCGATGGATGCCACAATCGCTGCAGAAACCGATCGCCTCGCCAATCGCCTAAACTTTCTGGCAACGACGGGCTCCGTTGCCCCGTTCATAGGCTTGTTTGGAACCGTTTGGGGCATCATGCGCAGCTTTGCCGCGATTGCAGCCGAACAAAATTCCAGCCTTGCCGTTGTCGCCCCGGGGATTGCGGAGGCTTTATTTGCCACCGCCATCGGCCTGTTCGCCGCCATTCCAGCGGTCATCGCCTATAACCGTTTCTCCCACCGTCTGAACCAATATGAAGCGCGCATGGGACGCTTTGCCGATGGCTTTCACGGCACGTTGAGCCGCGAATTGGAGCTTGAGGCGTAAACATGGCCATGAACACCTCATCGGGCAGCGGTGGTGGCGGACGCGGGCGGCGGCGCGGCAGCCGACGTGCGCCGATGGCCGACATCAACGTCACACCTTTCGTAGACGTCATGCTCGTTCTGCTCATAATCTTCATGGTCACCGCACCCTTGTTGGTAACTGGCGTGCCCGTCGAGCTACCCGAAAGCCGCGCAAATGCGCTGGATCAGCAGGATGAACCGATTGAAATTGCGATTGATCGGGACGGCGTAACTTTCATCGATGGCACAGAGGTTGCGCCTGCTGACTTGCCTGCACGGTTGGACGAAATCGCCGCGGCTGAAACAGCGGACAAGCCGCGCCAGATCATGCTGCGCGGCGATACCGCGATCAGCTATGGCCAAATGATGCGCGTCATGGGCGAATTGAACCGTGCGGGGTTAAACAGCGTCAGCTTAGTCACCACCGGTTCATCAAACGACACCTAAACAGATGGCAATGGATCGGGCGGAAATATTGGGATTTGGCGCCGCAGTTGGTGGCCATGCCCTATTATTGGGCGTGTTCGCGCTTGGGCTGATGGCCTCTGCGAAAACCGCGCCTAAGCCTGAATCCATTTCGGTTTCTCTTGTCGGTGAAATTGCCGATGTGTCGAGCGCGCCGGATGCGATCCAAGAGGAATCTGCGCCACCTGCAACCGGCGAGACCGCGCCAGCAGAGCCGCCACCTGCCCCGACACCCGTCATGAAGGTCGAAAAGCCGCAGCCCAAGCCTGTGCCTAAACCCGCGAAACCAGAAACAGCTCCAACTGTTGCTAAGGCCGCAGCCAAGCCGGTAAAAACCGCTGCCGCCGCACCCAAGGCCGTGAAGCCAGTGACCACCAGCGGCAAAGGCACGACGCCCGCCAAGCCCGGCGGCCTCAGCCGCAGCTTTGAAGACAGCATCAACAATATCGGCAAAGCCCCCGGTGCAGGCAAAGCAGTGGGCACGCCCGCCACCAAAACCGCCACCGAAGTGCGCCGCTCCGTAGGTGTCAGCATAGCTGGCCAAATCCGTAGCCGCGTGCGTGCCTGTGCGCCAACAGGTGTCGACATCAACAAGATCGAAACGTTCGTGACGCTCAGCCTGGATATATCTGGAAAATTGACATCTGTACGTTTTGACAGGCAAACTGGACTGAACGACAGCAACCAGCCGCAGGCTGGACCGTTGAAAGATTGCATCCTGCAAGCGGTGCGCGCAGCATCACCTTATAACGGACTTGATCCTGAATATCACGACGTTTGGAAAACCCACGCGCTGCGTTTGCGCGCCACGGGATAAAGGAATGAGATATATGTCACCCTTCGTATTCAACCGGAAACTGGCGTCTTTCCTGCTTTTGTTTTTGGGCGCGCAGGCCGCGATGGCGCAAACACCGCCGCCTGCATCGGATGAACCAGAATTGGTCGAATTCGACACGTCAAAAACCCGCTCGATCGCGGTCCCTGCTTTGGTCGCGCCGTCGCCAGTGGATACGCCCGCCGGCAACAGCGCGGCGCTTGGCCGCCAAATTGCCGAAGTTATCTCCGCCAATTTGCGCGCATCGGGCGTATTTGAAACCCAAGGGCCAAATGGTCTGCGCGCAATTGGCTTGGCCGAAGTGACCGCGCCGCAATTTGGGTATTGGAAATCGCGCCCGGTCGAACAACTGGTGCAAGGCTTTGTCCGCGTGGGCGGCGATGGCAATTTGACCGTTGGCTGTTATCTGTACGATGTTGGCTTTGGCAGTGAGACCACGCGGCTTGGCTTTAACGTGCCGCCGCGCGATTGGCGTAGGGCTGCGCATAAATGCGCCGATGCTATTTATTCACGCCTGACCGGCGAACTGCCATTTTTCGACAGCCGCATTGCCTATATCGCCGAAAGCGGTCCCAAGAATAAGCGGATCAAACGGCTTGCGATTATGGATTCCGATGGCGCAAACCATCGCTTTATCACCAATGGCCAATCGACCGCACTGACGCCGCGTTTCTCGCCAAATTATAAATCGATCCTGTATTTATCCTATGTCGACGGAAATCCGCGCATCTACGTCTATGACATTGATAGCGGGCGTCAGCGTCTCATTACACAATCTAGTGGCCCGACATTCGCGCCGCGTTGGTCCCCCGATGGCCAGACGATACTCTATTCGATGGCGGTTTCGGGGAATACCGACGTCTACAAAATTTCAGCGAGCGGCAACGGCACGCCGGTTAAGCTCACCAGCTCGCCCGGCATTGATGTCGGCGGCAGTTTCTCCCCCGATGGCCGTCAGATCGTGTTTGAAAGCGACCGTTCGGGCAGCCAGCAAATCTACGTGATGAACGCCGACGGCAGCAACCAACGCCGGATCAGCTTTGGTGCGGGCCGTTATGCGACGCCCGAATGGAGCCCGCGCGCTGACTTGATTGCGTTTACGCGGATCGCAGGCGACTTCCGTGTCGGCACGATGCGACCCGATGGTTCGGGCGAACGGCTACTCACCAATAGCTGGCAAGACGAAGCGCCGACTTGGGCACCCAATGGCCGTGTTATCCAATTCTTCCGCACGGCCAAAGGAAGTGGTAAGACAAGTATCTGGCAAGTTGACCTGACCGGTTCCAACGAGCGCCAATTGCCTACGCCTGTCGATGGTTCAGACCCGGCATGGGGACCCGTATTGCCGTAACCGCATTTCACTCTCATTTATATCCCGACCGGATGTCGGGCAAAGCTCAAGGAGAAGATCATGACGAAAAAGACGATCAAAATGGCAGCCCTTTTGTTGGTATCTACCGCGCTTGTTGCGGGTTGCGGCAAGAAGAAAGTCGATAACTTGCCACCCGCCGCCGAAGGCACCGATTATGGCCAGGCAGCCAATGACCCAAATGCTATGGGCGCGGGCCAGATCATGCCCGGCAGTCAGGAAGATTTCTTGCAACAGGTTGGCCAGTTTGGCGACCGCATCTTGTTTGAAACCGACCGTTTTAACGTGGATGCCGAAGATCAGGCGATACTCCAACGTCAGGCGCAGTGGTTGGCGCAATATCCGAGCACGCGCATCACGGTCGAAGGCCATGCCGATGAACGCGGCACACGCGATTACAACCTGGCATTGGGTGAACGCCGCGCGAACGCCGCGAAGAATT
>Ga0315903_10001473_pt1 | contig 35673 bp, 26 predicted proteins | sample LakEriMetagenome_7_FD_203524 | JGI IMG/M metagenome (GOLD analysis project Ga0315903, IMG submission 203524) | Freshwater fungal communities from buoy surface, Lake Erie, Ohio, United States - Buoy 2 MA119 | ecosystem: Environmental > Aquatic > Freshwater > Lake | place: USA: Lake Erie, Ohio...
CCATGTCTATTGCAGCATTCGCACACGTATCCGCCGCTTGCCGTAACATGCCAGATACAGTTACTCCGCCAAGATCAGTCACGTTCACTACGAGGTGCATGTCCGTAAACATGTCAACGTAATCCTGATCAAGCCCGGCGGACGTTAGGAAGTCAATCTCCCATTGGGGAAGTCCATTTGTCAAGATTGACGCCCGCGCCGAATCAATCTGCGATTGATTGAAAGACATCGTCCCGTAGCCAAGGCTGTCCATCTCATCCGCAATCGAGTCGATGCAGTTCCCCATGAATGCCAAGTCAGATGCTATAGTTAGAGCGTCCGAACCATTGGCGGCATGAGACAGGTATGCATTGAGACTGTCGATGTATTCATTCGTTTTTGTTGCTAACGCGTTCAAGCTCGGATCACTCACAGTGACATGCTGAAACTGCGCTCCAAGAAGTTGGGCACCAACATTTGCATCGGCAACCAGAATCGGGTCGGGTGCTTCGACGGATGCAAATGGAAGTATCGGTCGGTCAATCACGGTCGTAACAACATCGGTTGCAACGCAACCGATTTCCACGATGGCCAACACGCCCCCGGCAACAGCACCGGGAGGTCCACCGAGGACTGCTGCTCCGATGGCAACGATCGTACACCCTACTCCAATAACGGAAAGCCAGCTCGCATACGCAGAACTGGCAAAACTACTGACACCACAAACCAAAGCGGCAATCCAACCTTTTCTCTTCATCTCATTCTCCTTGGACAAGAAAGGGAAACACGAAACCCTAACTTGTTTTTATGTGGATCCGCCTAAAACCTTTAGACTGCACCAACGCAGCCTATCACGCAAGTTAGCCTCGATCCGAAGTTGAATAATATCAGGCACTTGCGAGCGGATCAATTATTGGATGGAGTGATAGGCTGTTTCGGGCTAGCGATTCTGAATCGTAGGACAGAACGAGTGTTGCGGTGTGGGGAGGGTGCCCGGCAACGGGCATCCTTACCCGATTTCGTGCTATTTTCGATTCGTGGTTTTTGTTGCAGTTTCAAGCAGGGATTCTACCACATTGCGCGCAGTCCAATGCGCAATCGGTCTGCGAGAGGAGTGCTGTATGTAGAAGGCACTTGAACTGGTGAGCACCAAGTATCCCTGGCCCATTACTGTCGATTCATCGGAACCGTCTTCGTTGACTACGCAATAGGCTTTGGATGCAAGTTTGACTCCGTTTAGTGAAAACTCGTTTCCGTCTTCCACCTTCACGCGGTTGAGTGTGAAGCCCTCGTTCTCCTTGAACCAATACGGATAACCGGATGGCGCGAATTCGACGACGTCATCGGAGGAGCGTGGATAAGGCTGATCGGATTTGGCTACAAGCAAGATATCACCGTTGCGTTTGTTTTTGAACATCCGAACTTCCCATCCCTTGCGTGCAACATCTTCAGGCCTTGGAATCTCGTCCCAATCAGAGGAGACTCTAAGGTTGGCAATTCTTGGTTCGTCTGGTCTCACAAACGATGAGGCGCACGCGAAGCAAATGACCACTAGAAGCGATAAGCAATAGATGGGGGAAGTCATTTAACGCTCCATGCACGAACTTGTTTTTAAACGGATCAGCCTAAACCCTGTAGACTGCACCGATGCAGCCTATCACGCAAGGTGGCCTCGATCCAAACTTGAATGATATCAGGCGCTTTTGAGCCGAGCAATCAATGGTTGGAGTGATTGGCTGTTTCGGGCTAATCTTCCTGTATCGAGGGACGACGCGAGCATGCCCGACATCTAGAGTCACCGATTTTAATGACTGTCATGGTGTGGTGCCTCTCGTAACGCTTGAGCTCATAGTGCGACCCGCTAGGAGCGTTGCGCCGTTCGCAAATGTCAAATGCCTCACCTCGAACTTACTCCCCCTATCTGGACAGGACCGATTTCCTCGCTTCCGCTACGAGTGCGGTGTAATCCTCTCGAAACGGTTCAACCAATTCGCGTTCCAACGCGGCCAGCATATTGGCTAGTACAACTGTCTCGGCGGCGTCAATGACGTTCGTCAGTCTGTCCGAGGTGAGTAGATCGAAGAGAACAAGGGCTTCATCTGTCTCAACCTCAATTTTCAACACATTCTACTCCAGCCTACGCGAGGTATTTGACCTCTTTTTAAAACGGATCGGCCTAAATCCTGCAGACCGCACCATCGCAGCCTATCACGCAAGCTAGCCACGACCCGGAGCCCAATGATATCCGGCACTGCGAGCCGATCAATCATTGGATGGAGTGATAGGCTGTTTCGGCCCAACCATCCTGTATCGAGAGACGATGCGAGCATGCCCGACATCCCTGTTCTGGCAATGAATTCTACTACGATTCGAACTCAACTAGTTCGAATCCTGCACCTCCACTACAAAACCACATGTTTTCCCTGGAAAAACGAGGGTTCTGAGGCGACTCTGGCGACTCACAGGACGACTCACCAGGGGCCAAGGCAGCGCACAAGACGACGCAGCACCTGCAGGCATGGACATGCATGGATAGGCAGGAAAGCCAAAGCAATTGGGCAGAAATGCGAAAAACCCTGGGGAAACCAGGGTTTTTGAGCGGAGAGGACAGGAACCGAACAACCTACAAATTCCTTGGGAAAAACCGCGGTTCCAAAATGAGGCGGCGCAAAATCCGACGCGCGCCGCAAAACATGTTGTGCGATGGCAGCGCGCGCGACAGCGCACCAGCAAAACCAACTTTCTAACCAACGAGCCGATTTATAGGGTCACGACTCTTGGCCCGCTCCGAATTTATAGGGTCACCGATTCTCGTTTACAGGGTCATTTATAGGGTCACATCCAAAATCCCTGAGAAAATACAGGGTCATGGATTTGGTTTATGGGGTCACGCCAGTTGGAGATTAGTGCTGAATCGCATTTGCAGGGATCTTGTACTCGAACTTCCCCTCGCCACCGAGGCATGCGAGGTCGATGGTCAGGATCAAGAACTGCGTCTTCGCTGGTGGTACGAAAACGCAACTCGTGAAGTTTTCGCGAAAAAAGCCAGCGACCGTGTTCCGAACCGCTGGCTTTTGGAACTATAAAATCGGAGATTGATTGAGTTGCATTCGGTTAACGAATCAGCGTCCACTCAACTCGATAGGTTCGCATCATCGAGTTTACTTCGTTCATCGAAGCGCGGCGAGGCGCATAACCGCACCCGTACACAATCCTTGCCCTCCATCCAAAAACAATCTTGCGTTCCCAAAAATTTCCTACCCTCCGCCAAGGGAAAGAAAGCCCCCCTAGAGCTGATGTAACTCTTCCGGCCGCAGCTGCGCATCCTCTTGGAAAAATAATTCTCGCCGTTTTCGCATTGCGAGGTATGCGAAAGAATATTTCTATATCGTCTCCATTATAGAAGCGTTCTCGTTCCGGAACTATGTTCCACCTGTACGGAAACGCCCACGGCAGCATTTTCAGAGGCGACTCGGGTAGGTTCGAAAGAACATCCCGTTGCGAAAACTCAGAATCGTCTGCGGCAAAGGATTTCTCTCCAAAACCCAATCCAAAGGCAGTTCCAGCAACAGTCCCGACGGAAAGCGTTAACATTTTGCGTCTGTCAATAGGTTTCATAATGCAAACTCCTAATGAATAACAAAGAACAGAGCCCACGTCACGTTACGCGTGCGTGATTAAGAGTCAATCCTTACTTTTCAGAAACAGGAACTCTGCGAGCATGAGTTGGCAATGCGAGTTACGAAAACCACACGAAATCTCGGAAAACCCACTCAAGTATTGGAGCGAACTTTTTTCAAAATTCCACAACCGACTCTTAGTGGAGAATATCAGCAAAAATTCACCTCTACCCTTAGTTCACCCTGCCACCAGCTGATACGTCCCGGTTTTGTTGGGACCGATGAACTCGATCTTTCCGGCCAAGCGGAGGGTTTCGAGCTCGCGTTTGACGGTCTTGAGGCTGCACCCCAAGTGGGTCGCGATGCAGGTGGAGCGAAGCTTCCCGCCATCGCCCAGCAATTCCAAGATCCGCTGACGCCGACTCGCTGGCGTGTCCTCGATCTCAGTCGGATCGGAGTCGCCTTTTCTGGCGTCCCGAATCGTGATCCACTCGGCGAATCGGTACCCTCTTCCACCGCTGGAAATGACATCTTGCCTCCCGCAAACAATCCCAAGCTCCGACTTGAGTAGGTCGACCACCGAGTCTCGAAACGCGCGAATCGAACAAGTGATCGAGTTTTGCCCAGATACAATGCCAAGCTCGTTTACCAGTTCCGGACCGCTCTTGGCGATCCAAGTGCCGGTCTGACTCTTGACGTTTAGAGCTTCGAGGATCCGTGTCGTTTGCTTGGACCTGGAATAGTAAAAGATAGTCTGACCACAGAGCGTGATCCGGTCGTGCTTGAAAACCAACTCGCCCCCGGTGAATTGCTTGGTTTGGATCGCCGGTGTCTCACGCACGATCGCGCTTGGTGAAGGCTTGGGTGCCACGCTCGCTTTGGTCGTTGGACCGTAGTCTTCCAGCACACCTTCGATTACAGCCGAAAGTGGGCGAATCGCGTTCGTGAAGGGCTTGGTAATGCACTCCCGGACGCCGTTGCGCTGCAGCTCGCCCGATAGATTGGCGTAGTCGACCAAATGGGCTGTCATCATGATCACCGGCGGTGGACTCGGTGCTTTCATGCGCTGGATGTCTTTGAGGCAATTGATGCCGTACTGCTTGTCGGCTCCACCTCGATTCGCCTTCGCGGGGATCTGAAGATCGAGCAGGACATATTCAAAATCCATACTCTGCAAGAGCTGCTGGGCGTCCTGCTGGTTGGTGGCCACCTCGAATTCATGGCCCAACGAAAACAATACATCCTCGACCATATCGACGATCGTGGGATCATCTTCAACCACAAGTGCTTTCATCGTGATCACCTACTGACTTTCTCGTGGTAACAGGATCGTTACCGTTGTTCCCTCATCTTCGCGACTCTCCAGTCGTAAAAGTCCTCCATGTGCAGCTACGTTGCGTGCCGCGATCGGCAGCCCGTAGCCTGTGCTATGTCGTTTCGATTTGTTGCGCCGACCTGGCGTCAACAACAGCGGAGTCCGCAATTCCTCATCGCAGATCCCTTGCCCAGTGTCCTCGATCGTCAGCGTGACCCACTTATGGCACGTCGAAGCTGCGATCCGAATCGCCCCAGGTCGCATCGTTCCCTTGCATTGAAACGCCTCGTAGGCGTTCTTCAGGACGTTGGCCAGAGCGATCACGATTTGGTGCCGCGCCAGGGGCACGACGATCGATTCTGGTACGTCCTGTTGGACCGATACGAGTTCTGGGTCCAGCTTGGCTTTGCGTACGCTGTCGCGCGTCAGTTCTAGCGCCTCGGCGACCAAGACCGCCAAACGCTCGGGCAATCGCTCCGTGGGGACCGGTCGCGTAAAAGTGACCATGTCTTCGACGGACGATTCGAGCAATTGAAGGTCGTTGCGGACCCGGACTCCATACCGTTTGGCTTGGCTCCCTGCGTCGGCGATCACTTCCTCGATCAGCGAATAGCAGTTGACCTGTAAGTGGGTCATGATGCTTCGCAAATCATGGACAAACGACGCGACGAGCATCTCGGTATATCGTTCAGCCATCCGCAGCGATTTGGTGGCTGCGGTTTTACCGAACTCGTCTTCGATCGCTTGCAACTGCGCTGAAACCTGATCGGCGGACTTTCGGGCCTTGCCTGCCACCCGCAGATCTCGCTTGCGACGTTCGATCGCTCGCTCGGCCGCCCGACGCACATACGTGTTCGAATCGGCCAGGAGCAGCTCTGTGAGTCGCTTTGAGTCCGCCTCCGGCAATACCGGCAGCAGCTCGGCGATCGTTACGCGGACTTCCCATTTCGGATCCTTGGCTAAGTGATTCACTAGCAGGAATGCCGTTTCGGAAGCGGTGCCAACCACAAAACTCTCGCTCATCGATTGGGCCAGGTTGCGACGTTCCCACCAGGGGATCGCGTTGGATCCCCCTTGGAGTTGCTGAAACGCCTCGCGCAAGCTCGCCTCAGAGCTTTCGACAGTCGCTTCAGTACGCATAACGACACTTCCTTACCTTGAAAGCGTTCTCGCCACCTTCGAGCAAATTGACGATTTCGCGTTTGCACTCGTCGACCGTCCCTTCGTTCGCCTTGCGTGCCATGGCACCATCGGAGTCGAGCACAAAGACCCGTTCTGCGTCACCCAGGACTGGGATGTTCGGATTGTGGGTCACAAAGATCATCTGCCGACGCGATTTCATCTTGAGGATCGCTTCGACGACCGCTTCGGAGATGAATCGGTTGTCGAGATTGTCCTCGGGCTGGTCGACCAGCAGCGGATTGGCGCTTTCGAGCAACAGCAGTGGTAACACGGTCGTGCATTTCTGACCCGTCGACAGCGACAGCGATTCCTTGTAGGTCTCCCCATCCTTGAGTTCGATCGTTGGCAGATCCATCAGTTCGACCGTTTCGAGTTCGAATAGCACCGACGAGTTTGCCATCGCCGTGACCACCTTCTCGGCTTGGTCCGGATTGAGTTCGGCTCGTTCGATGAGTACCCCGGAGTCACGACGGCGCAGCGCTACGACCAAATCCCAAGGGACAAACGCATCGACGATCTTTTGGGCCACGATCCCGTGTTTGACGCGAGCGTTTTTGAGCCCATCTTCAAGGATTCGTTGGTAACGTTCCGGATTGCCATTTTGGGAAATGCTTACTCGGATCGCTGGGGCGAGGTTCGAGTTGATGTTTTTGACGATCGCTTCACGGACTGCGAATCGCTCGTCGCGCTGTTCCGACAATTGTCGGATCAGGTTCTGGCGGCTCGATTCCAGGTTTCCAAGCTGCTCGATGTGTTGCTGCTTTTGGCGTTGTTTTGCGAGAAGTTCGTTACGCAATCGTTCCAGCTTGGCCCGTTCGGCGGCTTGGCCCTGTGCCTCTTGGTGCTTTTCGATGAGTGCCTGGAAATCCATCTCCTGTTGGCGATGGGTGGTGGTCAATCGAGTCCCCATGGCGGTGACTTGGTTGATCGCATCGCTGATTTTCCCCTTCGCATCTTGGAGCAAGAGATCGATCGCCACTCCACATTGGCTTACGACATTCAAGAGGTCTTGGACCATCTGACCGTTGGGACCTGTGGCAACTTCGCGATCCAGAAGCGAAGCGGAGCTTTGGACCAGCCGACCTTTGCAGCCTTCGAGTTCGTCCTTGTATTGCACAAGGGCTTGGTATCCCGAGCGAGCGATTCGGTGTTCACGATCCCGCAGGGCTTTCAAGTTGTGCGCCTTGTTGATCGTCGCAGCGTCTTGGCCACCCGCGGCACCGAATCGAGCCAGCTTTTCTTCGACGCTAGCCAAGGTGGCCAGCTCGTCGGTCAAGGCTGCGATTCGTTGCTGGACCGGGACGATTTGGTTTGCGTTGGCCGCTAATTGGCTGGTGATATGATCGATCCGGGATTCGATATCGGCGATCGAGTCGGCTTGGAATTTGTCCAAGAGCGCCAGCTGGGACGCTTTGCAATCGGCGATCGTTTCGACTTCGTTTTGGGAGTAGATGTCCGCGCCGAAGACCATACCGGTTTTGAACGAGATGTCCGTCGGTTGCCGATCGATGGTCAGTACGATCGGTTCGTCGCCGGAGGAGCGACTGACAATGTACTGCATTCCATCTTTGGTTTCGATCGTGACTTCGACGCGTCACCCGGCGAGATTCTTCTCCACCAAGGATTCAATACGCCTGCGTTCGGTCGGCTGTTCTTCGCGGCTTGGAAGAGCGTCCAGGGCGTAGCGGACAAACTCGAGCATCGTCGTTTTGCCGGCACCGCGTGCACCGATAAAGCAATTCAGGCCGTCGGCCAATTCGAACTTGGTTCCATCGAGGAATCCCCCGATGATCGAGATGCACCGGATCCGGTGCGAGTTGAGGCTGTGATTCATGGTTACCCCTGCAATCGTTACAAACAAAAAAGTCGTAGATTGCTAGCATTCTCAGGAGGGGCAGTGACACCTCTGGTCACACCAAGAAGGAAAATGGGAAAATTGTGGATCTATTTTCCGCACGCGTGGAAGTGTTCAAGAGCAGCCGATGCTGATACCTTTTAAGCGAAGAAAATCGTTAGTTTCTGAGCAAAACCCAATTTTGAGCTACATCCTGCGATGCCTGACTTCTCCATTGTTTACGTGCTTGTGAACCCCGCGATGCCCGGACTTGTGAAAATTGGACGGACCTCGCAAGAGGACGTGGGAAGCCGGCTCGCTCAGCTCTACACCACTGGTGTGCCAGTTCCTTTCGAGCTCAAGTACGCCTGTCGCGTACCGAATCCAGAGGAAGTAGAAACTGCACTTCATGTTGCTTTTGGTCCCCAGCGCATCAATCCACGCCGCGAGTTTTTTCGGATCGAACCGGAGCAGGCAATCGCAATCTTAAAGCTACTGCATGTTGAAGACGCCACGGCAGAGGTGGCAGCTCAGACGACGGGGATAGATGAACAATCCCTGGCTGCAGCCGAAGGGATGCGTCAACGCCGCCCGAACTTGGACTTTCACGAGATGGGAATACCGAACGGAGCTTTACTCGACTGCTTGTCGGCAACAGCAACTGCCACTGTCGTTGGTCCCAAAAAGGTCAAGCTCGGCGACACCGAGATGTCACTAACGGCAGCTACGCGCCAAGTCCTGCAACTCGACTACAGCGTCCAGCCAAGTCCGCATTGGGCGTATCAAGGAAAATCGCTGCATGATCTCTATGAAGAAACCTACGGAGCGATTGAGTAAATCGTCGTGCAAACTACTTTATAGCTGGTTCGGCGACCTCCAGTGCGGGCTCAGAGTTCTTGTTCGTTTCGCTGTAGCTTCGTATTGCCATATCCCAATACTCGTCTCCATACAGATCCCTGACAACTTGCATCCTCATCACATCGGTTGTTCCGTCTGCTATTCGTAGGCCCATAAGGTCGCGAACACGATCACCGAGATCGACCTGACGGCTGTAGCCGAGCGCTCCGTGAGCACGCATTGCCGAATCGGAAGCAGCGAGAGCAATTTCGACGCCTTCAGCCTTGAGGCCGTTGACAAGAGGAGACGCAGCTTCGTAATTTCCTCGGTCGATGAGTTCCGCAGCCTCGCGTGCCAAGGCCATTGCCATTTGGAGCTTGGTCGCGTATTCCCCGAGGGGTTGCTGAAGATGAGTGAAGCGTCCGATTGGACCACCATAAGCGCGTCGCTCCTTTATTCGATTTGCCATTTGCCGAATCGCTCCTTCACCGCACCCAATGGCAGCGGCAGACTGCATCAATCGCCAATAAGTAAAGTGCTCGTTGAAAATCTTTCCTCCATCACCGTCCTCACCCAAAACATACTCCGGTCCAACAAACATATTGTTGAACTTCAATCCGCCAAACGAGTTCCCTGTCAGACCGTGAGCATACTCATCTACGATCTGAAGCCCCGGGTGATCGATCGGCAGTAAGAAAGCGGTTCGTGACCCAGGCTCGCCGTTTGCCGCCAGTGTGTACATCACGACGTGAGTGGCCTGTCGTAAACGCGCGTTCCAGAGTTTTTGTCCATTCAAAACATAGCTATCACCGACTTTAGTGGCTCGACTTTCCATCGCCCTCATATCGCTGCCAGAATCAGGCTCTGTGATGGCAACCGCGACATACGCCTTGCCGGCAATGATGTCCTCAAGGACTCGTTTTGCGAACGTTGAATTAGACTTCGCCAAGGGGCGGCCGTGAGCGGCCCCCACGATATCACGAAGATTTAGATTGTGTTTTCCAGCATGTCGGAAGATTTCAAGCATGTCCACACTTGAACGTCCACTGCCTCCAGCTTCAATGGGTAGATCCAATCCGGTTAATCCAAACGCTGCACCATGCTTGCGCCAAGCAATTGGGTTAGTAAGATCGCCCTGTTCGCGGAGCAACACTGCCAACCGATCTATCTCTTCATTGACTCTTTTGACAGACAAGCTCCTCGTGTCGGTAAGTCCGGCTTGATTCGTGATCAGTCGAATCGTGAAGACCGTATTCAGCTCGTACGTTTCGCCAGAGGTCGGAAACTCGGGTGGTTGATGAAAGAAGACTTGGCGGCGTTGGCCGTCTTGATCACCTCGATATTCGACGATAAACCTGTAGTCTTTGGTGGGTCGCGAAGGATTCACGAACGATATCTGATTCCCATCGTCGCTTTGAAGCAAAACAAAGTGTCGTCCCAGAACCGTGCCGATAGCAGTAGTAACGGTGTACGCCAGAACCTTGATCTGACCAGCAGCCACAGACAGGTCCGGTCCATCAGCAGGATTCCATCGCGCACCATTGGTTTCGTAGTCACTTGTCGGAGCCGAGACGGTTGTAATGGCCACTGGCATGTCGTCGAGCCTCCGGCAAAGGAGCGCGAGCAGCTCTACAAATCGCTGATTGCTAATCCGCCCCACCTTCAATTCAGGTTTCTCTTGGAAGAGATGAAGGGCAGTTCTATGAGGATGGGCATCCGCAGGTAGGCCGGTCATCGATCGCAAGGTCTGTTCGGCAATAAGCCCTGCAGCGATCGGACAAGCGCCACCACCATTCTGTTGGATCAGATGGTCGAATTCTTCCTGCGAAACAAGAAGTGGTGTGCGATCGCTGTGCTCCGCCCTCAGGCGGTCTAGCGCTGCCTTTGGCATCAGCATTGAGTTTGTCGGTGTCGTGTTCGTCGCACGATCTTGACCGACTGCAATGACCTGAAACGCGAGCAAACCCAGGCAAACTAGGATGCCGGTGCCTTTACCTTTGGCAGGGATTCGGCAAGCTCGCGCGTACGAGACCTGCTTGGCGTCGCGATGTCGTTCTTGCAACTTCGAAATTCGTTCGCCAGCGGCAGTATCCGCGTTTTCATGCTTGGAAGCCCCCACATAATTTGCGAGTCGCTGATCAAAACTCATCTCAATAACTCCCTTCCCGGAACAAGCCGGCAAAGATCCTGTCGCTAGCAATAAAGCCCCCCGAACGTCGGCGGGAGCATGATTGTCGTAACCATATGCATGTCCCCGCATCCGGTCAAATAACCTCTTCTGCTTTGCCGGCCAGTTTGCCGGCAAACTGGACAATCGATCGAAACCTGCTACAATTGCCGAGTACTGAAGCTTTCGTGGCGATCTAGAGCAGAAGCGACGCGGGAAATGAATGAGATTTCAGAATTTTTCGGCCTAAAAGACGGGGTGAGCGGGCCCCATACTAGCCGGACCATGATGAGCGATGAGCTCGGCGGGCTGCTTGCGTATTTCAATCAACCCGACTCTGTCCCAACGCTGACTGATTACGAACATGCAATTGTGGATGAAAACATTCTGACTAAGCCCACTCAGGCCACTCGAAAAGCCAGCCTGCGGTTCTTACGCGAGCTCTACAGCCTCGACAATTCTGTGCCGCTATTCCGAGCTCTTCGTAAGTTGTGGAACCTCGATGAAAGCTCTCAGCCTCTCCTCGCCATCCTTTCTGCATTTGGTCGTGATCCGACGCTTCGCGCAGCGGCCCCAATAATTCTTGGCACTCCCGTTGACTCGGAAGTCAGCCGCACCCAGCTCACGAGGGTCATTAAGGAATTCTGCGACGATACAATGGCCGACTCAACTATTGATAAAATTGTAAGAAATACGGGTTCGACTTTTACCCAAAGTGGACACTTAGTTGGTCGCGTTCGAAAGGTGCGACAGCTAGTAAAACCAACGCCTATCTCGATTACTTTTGCGCTGTTGTTAGCATACGCAGACGGCGCTAGGGGAAAGCGATTGTTGTCCAGCGACTTCGTTCGGCTAATTGATGCTGATGAAGATACTGCGAGAGCACGAGCAATTGAAGCACGCAAACTTGGTTTGATTTCGCTTCGGGAAAATAGCAATGCTTTTGATATCGGCTTTGCTCCTTTGATTGGCGAACGCGACTGGAGACATATGAATGAGTAGGCTCGACGACCTAGCCAATAACTATGAGAAGCACATAAGTGCGCCGTGGCAACGCAACCTGGCCGGCGCGCAACGATCGATCTTTGTTGTCTATCCACAAGAAGATGAAAGACGCGTCCGTGCAAAGATCGGCGACTTCGAAGTTCGAACTCGCAATGCCTGTCACGATTGGCAGCTTGTCGATCTGACCGACATGTTTCCAAAGTGGATGGCCAGCGAGGAGTATCGTGAGAGCTACTTTGAAGACCCATCCGACCTCAAGCTGAAGCTTGATACGGCATTCATGAACTTTGTGTCTCAGCATCTGCGCGCAGTGCTAACCAACGATCAAGCAACTGAACAATCCGTCGTCGCCGTGATCGGTGGCGCATCGCTTTATGGCTTTCTGCACATCTCAGAATTAATCGACAAAGTGGCCGGAGATATCCGTGGACGCTTGGTCTTCTTTTTCCCGGGTCATTTCGAGCAAGGCACCTATAGTCTGCTCGGTGCGCGATCTGGTTGGAATTACCTGGCAACACCGATCACGCATCGGTCTGGAGAATAAGCAATGAAGAACCGTGAACTGTTTTTGAGAGACCCCGTCTCATCAGCGTTGATGAACAATGGCCAGGCACGCATCAACGATGGCCAGACCGAGCAAGAGCTCCTCACGCTCAAGGAGGAATTGACGAACTTCGTTTGCGAAGGCCAGTACGAAGACGGCGCGATTCGCATTCTCGAGTCTTATATTCGTCACTTTGGCGGGACCAGCCAACCGGCGGCATGGGTAAGCGGCTTCTTCGGTAGCGGTAAATCGCACCTGCTAAAAATGCTTTGTCACCTTTGGGTCGACACGGAGTTCCCGGACGGCTCACGAGCCCGCTCGCTGCCACGCGACTTGCCCGAGGCTTTGGTCGCCAACTTGAAAGAGCTGGATACGCTCGGGCGGCGCTACGGCGGACTTCATGCGGCATCGGGCACACTGCCATCTGGAGCGAACGAGAGCGTTCGTTTGACCGTCTTGGGCATGATCTTTCGTTCCAAGGGGCTTCCTGAGAAGTTTGCTCAAGCCAAGTTCTGCCTCTACCTAAAGAACAATGGCTTTTACGACAAAGTAAAAGCTGCAGTGGAGTCGAAGGGCAAAGACTTCTTCCGCGAGTTGAACGATCTTTATGTCAGCCCGATCCTGCACGATGCTCTCGTCGAAGTTGACTCGGGCTTCGGAGATCGCAAAGCTGCACGCGCCACGATCAAGACTGAGTTCGTGCAGCCGAACGACGTTTCAACCAAGGAATTCATCGAGACGATTCGCGAAGTCATCTCTGTGAATGGCCAATTGCCATGCACGATCATCGTGCTAGACGAAGTGCAGGTTTATATCGGCGAAGAACAAGATCGTGCTCGCGATGTCGTTGAAGTTGCCGAAGCACTCAGCAAGCAACTCGACTGTCGCATCGTGGTGATCGGAGCCGGTCAGAACGCGCTCAGCGCTCAAGCTCCGCACTTTCAGTGGCTGAAAGACCGATTCACTATTCCGGTCGAACTTTCAGATACGGATGTGGAAACGGTAACGAGACGTGTGCTGCTCCAGAAAGAGCCCAAGCATGTGACAGATATTCGCAAATGCATGGACCTTCACGCCGGCGAGATCGAACGGCAACTATCCGGAACTCGCATTGCCAGCACCAGCAACGATCGCAACATCATCGTCGAAGATTATCCACTGTTGCCGACACGACGCCGATTTTGGGAATACGTCTTCCGCGCAGTCGATCCGACGGGCACGAGCGGTATGTTGCGATCCCAACTTCGAATCATTCACGATGCACTGCAGGAGCTAGCCGAACAACCGTTAGGCACCGTTGTCCCTGCTGACTTTATGTTCGAACAGCTTCAACCGAACTTGGTGCAGCAAGGTGTTCTGCTGCGTGAGTTGGATGAAACCATCCGCAAACTGGATGACAGCACACCTGAAGGCAAGCTCAAGAGACGCATCTGCGGCTTGATCTTCTTGGTCCGCAAGATCCCCCGCGAAGCTGGCTTCGATATCGGTATCCGTGCGACGCCTGAAATGCTAGCCGACTTGTTGGTGAGCGACCTACGCAACGACGGCTCCGACCTACGCAAGCAAGTGCCCTTGATGCTCGATCAATTGGTCGAAGAAGGCATATTGCTTAAGGACGAGACAGAGTACAACCTGCAAACCAAGGAGTACTCTGACTGGGATCGTGAATATCGTAATCGTGTCGCTCGCTTCAACGAGAAGAATGCCGAGCTTCATGCAAAGCGTGAAGCATTGATCCGCGCGACCGCTGAGAAGGATCTCAAGAACGTTCAATTAGTTCATGAAGGGGAACGCAAAGAGAAGCGACGATTGGAAATCTTCTTCGGTGAAGAGGCCCCAAAAGTTGACGACGATACAATTCCTGTCTGGATTCGCGACGGTTACAACACCAAAGATTCCAACGTCGTGGAAGCTGCGCGAGCCGCAGGTACAGACAGCCCGATCGTTTTCGTTTTTCTGCCTCGTGGCAATGCTGACGCACTCAAAGCGCAAATCATCCGGAACGAAGCGGCTGCTGGAACCATTCAGTTCAAAGGTGTTCCCAGCACGCCCGAAGGCGAAGAAGCCAAGAAGGCGATGGAAACTCGGATGTCGGATGCGGCAAGCCATCGCAACGAACTGCTAGCCGAGATCATCGACTCAGCGAAGGTCTTCAAAGGTGGCGGAGCCGAAGTCAACGGCATCACGATTGAGCAAAAGATCGTCGATGCTGGCACCGCAGCGCTCGTGCGGATGTTCCCTGAGTTCAAAGACGCGGACTACAAGAATTGGCCCGTAGTTATCACGCGAGCCAAAGCGAAAGACGACACGCCCCTCCAAGCGATCAAGTGGACGGACGAGGCTAAAGCACACCCCGTGTGCAAAGCAATCCTAAAGGCGATTGGCTCCGGTGCCGAAGGGCGGGAGCTACATAAAAAGTTTGGTTCGCCACCCTATGGTTGGCCCCAAGACGCGGTCGACGGGGCACTGATGGCATTGCACAACGCAGGCGATGTCTCCGTTCGCTACTCGGGAGAGGCTGTTTCGGCCGGCAACCTTGATCAAACCAAAATCAAGAAAGCGGAGTTCCGACAAGTCACGCGGGTCATTACGGCAAGAGAAAAACTTGCGTTGTGCGCATTGTTTCAAAGCGCTGGAGTAGCTGCGAAGAGTAGCGATGATTTGGAGGGCAAATCAAAAGACTTCATTGATGCGATGCTTGGCCTTGCATCGAACGCCGGCGGAGATGCTCCACTTCCCCCATCGCCAGACACTCAATCCATTCTCGACCTACGCAACCATGCAGGGAACGAGCGGCTGGGCAAATTGCTGGAACAAGAATCTGAGCTTAAAACGCTCGCAAAGCAGTGGCGAGAGCTTGGTGAACTCTCTGAGAAACGCCTTCCGAACTGGAAAATCTTGGACCGCATGCTTCGTCACGCGGCCGCTCTGTCTGGTGTAGAGGAGATCCGCTCTTCAGCCGATGGAGCCCGAACCAATCGTCTATTGCTCGACACCTCTGACCACGTGTCGGGACTCGTCAAGAAATGTGCAGAGCTGCTGCGAGCCTCCGTCACAACAGCGCATGCTGGCCTGAAGAAAACGCATGACGAACAGTTGTCGTTGCTGACCAAGTCAGACGTCTGGACCAAGCTAACGGCAGAACAGCAGTCAAGTGTTCTCAGCGCAAACGGGATCACGGATATAGCGGCGATCAAGGTTGGAACCGATGAGGAGCTATTGCGAACTCTGGATTCAACTCCATTGTCTTCGTGGGCGGATAAGGCGGCTGCAATTCCTGGTCGATTCTCCGCTGCATTAGCTCAAGCCGGAAAATTGCTCGAGCCCAAATTGCAGCAAGTGCGACTTTCAAGCAGCGTCATTAAGAATGAAGACGAGCTCAAGGAATGGTTGCGACAAAAAGAAGAAGAACTTACTTCAAAGCTAGAGCTTGGTCCAATCGTCATCGGCTGAGAATTACCTTATCCCCATAAAGGGAGGGCTAACATGAACCTGGGAAACGAAAGTAAAATGGCTAGTGAGATTAAAGACCTTTTTGATGTCTCGACTGACAAGTTGGAACCATACGACTTCCCAGTTGATTTCCGCGATGTTTACGTGGACTTCGCGAGTCGAACTAAGGACGGCGACAAAAATCTTATTCATGCGAAGATGCAGGACCGCCACGTAGCGGTCGTCGATGTTGAACGGGAATATACGTTCGCGATCGTCAGTCAAGATTATGAGATCGTCACCAATGCAAAGGCGGTGGAGCTTGCTGCAAAATGCTTTCAGGCAGTCTTCAAGTTAACCGATTGCAAACAGATGAAATTGTTCAATGTCTCGATGCCCAGCACACGCTCGCAGTGCCGCATCGACTTCTTGCACGCCCAGTCACGCTGCCATATCAACGGTCGAGATCCATGGGCGCCATTCGTCCGCGTCTCAAACAGCTTCAATCGTTCAAGAGCCCTCAAGTTTGACCTCGGGTTCTGTCGTGGTATCTGCAAGAACGGACTTATTTTTGGAGAAGACAGCATTGAATTCAAGTTCTCGCACTCCCGGGGTGTGTCCGATATCGCTGCTGTGAAGTTCAACCTCAAGGGCGGTGAGTTCGCGAAGCAAGAGGCACGGTTTGTAGAGCAGGTTAATAATCTAAGCCGCTTTCATGTACCTCGTAAAATGATGTGGCCATTGCTGGCCAAGACCTTCGGATTAACGCCTCCCTCGGAAGATGCAAAACCAAAGACAAAAGAGAACTGGGAACTACAACGAAGTCATACGGCCGACCTCACGAAAAAATACTTCGATGAACTCGAGGACACTGGCTACGCTGCCTTGAACGTACTTACTGACTATGCGTCTCGACCACCCGCGATTGCCTTTGGTCAGTTGCGTGTACACAGTCTTCAAACCACTTGTGGCATCTGGATGAAGTCATTCACGGAATCGCTTAAGTCCGCCGATTTCAGTTTCAAAGACTACCTCGGCGAAACTTACTACACACTCGTCGCCTAATAAACATCCACTTTTGCTTACACGATCTCCCACCATGGCTGCATTAAACCCCGAACTCCGCAAAGACCTAGAACGAGTCATTATCAAGGCTCGCAATTTGGTCTCTGCGGATGTGACTGATCGATTGAAAGAACTTAACGTTCACGAAGGGAAGCGTGGTGCGTTATCAGATACCCAAGCGAATCTTCGCGTTCGGTTGCGCGCGCACGGCAAACAAATCGGTGACGTTCGCAACTCGCAGTCCGACGCGCAGCAGATTGACCGACTCTTGCAGGAGTGTGCCTATGAACAATGGCACCGCATGATTTTCGTTCGATTCCTCGTTGAGAATGATTTCTTGATTGATCCCGAGTATGGTCAATCGGTATCGATGGAAGCCCTCGCTGAGATCGCTGAAGAATCGAAGGTTGATCCGTGGGTCTTGGGCGGGCAGTTCGCTTCTGCCGCTCTACCGGCCATCTTCAAGAAAGATGACCCGTTGTTAGAGATCAGGCTCTCTTCAGAAACGCAGCGCCAACTGAATGACTTGCTTGGATCGTTACCACCAGAGGTATTCACCGCCGACGACTCGCTGGGCTGGGTTTATCAGTTCTGGCAGAGTGAAGAGAAGGATCGTGTCAACGCATTGGGCGACAAGATTGATGGGCGGTCGATCCCAGCGGTCACGCAGCTCTTTACCGAACATTACATGGTGTTGTTCCTTCTGCACAATACGCTGGGCGCTTGGCACGCGGGAAAAGTGCTCGCGAGAAATCCAGCGTTAGCAGCCAACGCGAAGGACGAAGCAGAACTTCGTCGTGCAGTCGCTCTAGAAGCCGCCGACGGATACGGGTTTGAGTATTTGCGATTCGTCAGGGAACCCAATCCGGCATCGGACGACGATGGTGATCAGGGTCCGTGGCGTCCCATGGGCGGAGCATACGAAGGTTGGCCCAAGACCGCCGCTGAGTTGAAGGTGCTCGATCCATCTTGCGGCAGCGGACACTTCTTGGTAGCTGCGTTCGAACTTCTCGTTTGTTTGCGCATGCACGAAGAGGAGCTATCCGTCGAAGCGGCCATTGAAGCGGTGCTAACCGACAATCTCTTCGGCCTTGAGATTGACTCTCGCTGCACTCAAATCGCCGCGTTCAATGTCGCGATGGCTGTGTGGAAGCTGACAGGTCCCAAGCCATTGCCACCGATGCGCAACATTGCCTGTTCAGGTATTCCACTCGGCAATAGTCGCGACGATTGGATGAAGTCGCTGAAGGTCGCGCTGCCCAACTCGGAACTTGGCTTCCAATGGGGCCAACTCTACGACATGTTTTCCAAGGCTGACACGCTCGGAAGCTTGATAAATCCTCAGCGATTCTTTGGCTCAGGTTTGATTACTGATAAGCAGCTTGAGCAAATTTCGGAGGCTCTTGCAACAATCATCGTGGACGACCGCAATGCAACGGATGAACAACAGGAGCTAGCTGCTGCTGCACAGGGGTTGACGCGGGCGACAGAGTTACTCTCGAGTCAATACTCGCTGGTCATTACAAACGTCCCTTACCTGGGCCGGGGAAAACAAGACGATGATTTAAAGAATTACTTGGATAGTCAGTACGCGCTTGGCAAGGCTGATTTGGCAACCGCTTTTGTCCTACGATGTCTTGAGTTCTGTGCGAAAGGTGGATCAATCGCTCTGGTTACGCCACAGAACTGGCTGTTTCTTACAACCTATAAGAAATTACGAGAGGCACTACTTGATCGGCGAACATGGGATTTTGTATCAAGGCTGGGTCCCGGGGCATTTGAAACGATTGGTGGTCATGTTGTGAACGTTTCTTTGCTGGGTCTTACAGCCTTAGATGCTGGCGACGACCAACAAATGTCCGGGCTTGACGTCGCGGATGCGAAAGAACCGCATGAAAAAGCTTCAATGCTTAGTGGACAAACGAATCGAAACATCATACTGATACCGCAGGGAGAACAATCAAAGAATCCAGACGCAGCAATTTCGTTCACGGTTGAGACGCTTCGCAGCTATCTTGGCGATCACGCCAACTGTCTACAGGGATTGACCACCGCAGATGATGGGCGATGGCGATTCCAGTATTGGGAAGTGCCAGAGATAAACGAGAATTGGACCTATTTACTCACCCCGTCTAAGGGGCGGGGATTATTTGCAGGCCGAGAAGACGTTATTCCCAAACAATTCCTCTCGAAAAATGACCACACTGGTGTGGTTCGGGGGCGCGACGCATGGGGCAAAACCGGCGTTGCCATTGATCGGGTGGGCGAACTCAACCGAAGCATATATGACGGCGAGTACTTCCATAGTTTGGTTCCTGTTGTAATTGCGAAGGATGCAGAAAATGTTAATGCGGTTTCAGCGTTTTGCCTGTCCGACGAATTCGCGGATACTGTACGCTCGTCGAATCAAGCGCTGAGTGTTGACAACGGATACCTCAGCAAAGTCCCTTTTGACCTTAAGCGATGGCAAGAAATTGCCTCGGAAGTATTCCCCAAGGGCCTACCCGAACCAGAAAGCGACGATCCAACCCAATGGCTCTTTCATGGTCGCCCGGAACATTCAACAGCACAATTGCAAGTCGCCGTTGCTCGATTGCTTGGCTATCGTTGGCCAGCTGAGATCGATAACGAAATGCGGATCAGCCATCGAGCTCGCGATCTCACTGCTCGTTGCAGAGAACTCGACGAATTCGTCGACGATGACGGCATCGTTTGTATCCCCTCCGTTCGAGGTGAAGATCCCGCGTCGGATCGCTTACTTCGCTTGCTACACGCGGCTGGAGTGAATCACAGCGAGAATCTAGAAACTTGGCTTCGCGATAAGTTTTTCCAAGAGCACTGTGAGCTCTTTCATCAACGGCCTTTTATCTGGCACATCTGGGACGGCAAAAAGGATGGCTTCGCAGCTCTTGTGAACTACCACAAGCTTGCCGGCCCACAAGGAAAGAAGCTGCTGGAAAGCCTCACCTACAGCTATCTCGGTGATTGGATCACTCGACAAGATGCAGCGGTGAAGAACAATGAGTCGGGTGCCGACGATCGCTTGCTTGCTGCGAAGGAACTTCAGGAGCAGCTTGAAGCCATTCTGCACGGCGAACCGCCCTACGACATCTTCGTTCGCTGGAAGCCGCTAGACGAGCAGCCCATCGGCTGGACTCCCTACATCAATGACGGCGTTCGCATGAACATCCGCCCCTTCATGTTGGCCGAACTCTCACGAGGGCGCAGAGGAGCAGGCGTCCTACGCTTCCCACCCAAGATCAAATGGACCAAGGATCGTGGCAAAGAGCCCGAACGACCACCAGAGGATTATCCGTGGCTCTGGGGCTGGGACGAAAACAAAGACGATCCCACCGACTTCGCCGGCGGCGACACCTTCACCGGCGACCGCTGGAACGATCTGCACTACACCAATGCGTTCAGACAACGAGCTCGCGATCTCAAACAAGCATCACTTAAGGAGCCACAATAATGTCTTTATTAAAACGAGGCAGTCGTTGGTGGAAGTTTGACTTTCATACGCATACGCCCCATTCGGTGGACTCGGCGTGGCATCCCCTTGTTGGCGGTGCAGATGAGCTTACACCGAGTGAGTGGCTACGAAAGTTCATGGAGGCAGGCATCGACTGTGTTGCTGTAACCGACCATAACGGTGGTGATTGGATCGACAGATTGCGCAGCGAGTTGGAAAGACTAAACAATCTTCACGTAGGAGATAAGCCTTCCTGGCATATTCCTAACTTTACCATTTTTCCAGGCGTCGAGATTTCTGTCTTCGGGGGGTTACACATACTAGCAGTATTCTCTCCCAATGAAACGACTGCTAAAGTTAATCACCTGCTTTCCTTAGCTGGTTATGCTGGTATCAAGGGTGATCCCGAACCACGAACCAGCAAGTCGGTAATTGAAGTTGCGAAGATAATCCATGAGTTGGGCGGCATCTGCATTCCTGCCCACGTAGACCGAGCGAAGGGCTTGCTTTTGCGGTCTCCGACCGGTCAGCTTGTTGAAGACACGCCCACAGTGAACCAGGTACTTCAGTGTCAATACCTGTCCGCACTTGAAGTTGTTGATTCCGCATGGGCTCCACCTCACGTGCTAATGGCTTCAAAACTGAATGTTCCGTTCGTTGTAGGTACGGACTGTCATAACTTCCGTGACACTAACAAGCCTGGCTCTCGCTTCACCTGGATCAAGATGGGAAAACCATGCTTTGAAGGATTGAAGCTGGCTCTCATCGATGGACAACCGTTGTCGGTTCAGCGAAGCGATGCCGCTTTGACAAATCCAAACACAGAACCAGACCTGTTCATCGAAGGTATCTCGATATCGAATCTTTACTTGATGGGTAGAGGGAGTCCGGCTGAGACGGGATTCAGTCCATGGCTCACAACGATTATCGGAGGACGAGGAACAGGGAAATCGACCATCATTGATTGCTTACGAATCGTTTTTGACCGCGTGGGCAATTTGCCGGACGCGCTTAAGGCCGATTTCGGTGATTTCAATAAGATCGCGTCCGATCGCAGATCGCGGGGCGCCATGCTGGAAGATTCGACCATCGTTGTGACTCTTCGAAAGGCCAACGGTCGATTCCGGTTGACTTGGAATCGCCAAGACCCAAGAACGAAGATTGAATCGATGGAAGTTGACGGTTCGTGGCGACCATCGGACGGGATGGTTCGACAGAGATTTCCCATTCGAATCATGAGTCAAAAAGAAATCTTCGAGGTTGCCAAGGAGCCTCAATCGCTCATTAACCTCGTCGATTCATCACCTGATTTCACGTTGAATGATTGGCGTGAGAGACGGGATTTCCTGAACGCAAAGTATAAGCGGTTGGTCGGTCAGCAACGGGAACTATTTGCCAAAACTGCAGCGAAGCAAAGACTAAAAGGGGAATATGAGGATTGCGTTGGAGCCATCGCAATCTTTGAACAAGGAGAGAATCGGCAGACGCTACAAGAGTTTCAGGTTCATCGTCGTCAAGAGCGGATACTGGAGCAACGCCCTGAGGAGATCGACGAGCTTGCTCTGGGCTTGAAGCAAGTTGCAGATGCGGGTGCGCCCTCCGATATCGATGAAGGTCAATTTGCCCCCTCTAAGCCAGAGCATCAGGTAGCACTCAAGTTTCTTCGTGAATCGCATTCTAAACATCGGGACGTGGTTGCCTCTCTGACATCGCTCGTTGCCGAACTTGATGAGTTTAATGAACAATGGAAACAGAGGCTGGGCGCGTCAACATGGACAACGTTTGGTGCGTCAGTACAAACAGCTTACGACACGCTCGTAGCGCAGTTGGCGGCAAACGGAGTGGCCAACGCGAACGCGTACGCTCCTTTGATCCAAAAACGACAGCAGCTCGACAAACAGTTGAAGGAAATTGAATCGGCTGAACGTGATATTCAGCGACTTTCTGCTGAGATAGATGATGTCCTCCGGGAGATCGTAAAACACCGGATCGACCTATCGACTCGTCGGGAAACTTTTTTGTCGACTGTGCTCGACGGAAATCCGTTTGTTCGAGTCCGAGTGATGTCCTTCGGCGGAAATCCGTCACAATTTGAGAGTTCATTCCGCGAAGCCATCGGACGTGCTGACGGATTCAAGAGCGATATCTACTCTGACGAAGAATCAACCGGCCTACTATTCGACCTCTACGACAATCCTCCGGCTGATCCAGCAGCAAGATCGGAATTTCTGGCGACGAGAATCAGTGAGCTAAAGTCTCGGCTATTGCGAACGGCAGAGACGGGCAATGATCCTGAGCTCACACAAAGATTTGCGAACTACCTACAGAAACTCTCGCCCGACGAACTCGACAAGATTCGCCTTTGGTTCCCGGAAGATTCACTAGAAGTGGATTACAAGCGAGGCAATGACTGGGCATCCATCGAACAGGGATCACCTGGTCAACAGACGGCCGCAATCCTGGCCTTCTTAATGTCCCATGGACGTGAGCCGATGATTCTGGACCAGCCTGAAGATGACCTAGATAACCATCTCATCTATGACCTAGTTGTTCGGCAAATTCGACAGTCTAAGCAAGAACGCCAGATCATTATCGCAACTCATAACCCAAATATCGTTGTGAATGGTGATGCCGAAATGGTCATCGCAATGGCGTCCAGAAATGGGCAGTGCATCGTCAATGAACCCGTGAGCGGAGCCCTTCAAGAATCAGCAGTTCGAGACGAGGTGTGCAAGGTGATGGAAGGTGGACGTGATGCCTTTTTGAAACGATACCAACGCATTGTATACCCAGGCGCACAAGATTAACAAACGAGAACCACATGTATCAAACAACCCAAGAACTGCTTCAAGCAATTAGACTCGGCGAAGACAGTTCGCTTGAATTGAAGGCTGTAGTCTTTAGCGGCGCGAAGGTGAAAGGACCGGGACGAGATGATTTAGCCGAGGAATTGGCAGCGTTTGCAAACGCAAAGGGCGGGGTGATCGTGCTGGGAGTTGATGACAAGACCAAAGACCTTACGGGCATTCCAGCACATCGCTTGGAAGAGGTGGAAACCCTAATTCGTGATGTTGCGAATGACAGTATCGATCCTCCTTTGTATTTGACGATTCACCGAATTGAACTTCCAGATGCGATGGGAAATCCGGTCGCGGTCATTCGAGTCGATATCGATAGAAGTTTGTTCGTTCATTCTGCTCGGGGGAAGTATCCAATTCGCGTAGGCAGTAGTAAGCGTCCCATGGCGGCTGACTACCTCGCCCGGCTAATGCAGCAACGCAGTCAAGCGAGGCTGATTCGATTTGACGAGCAGGTTGTGCCTGGAACATCGATTAACACACTGTCCACGAAGCTAGTCGAAAGATACCGTTCCGAGCTTTCTGATCCTGACTTAGAGACCTTCGCCAATAAACTGGCGATGGTACGTCCCGACATAGATGGCTCGATGCGAGCGACGGTAGCAGGTGTGCTTTTCGCATACGAAAATCCTCGAGATTTTATGCCAAATGCGTTCATTCAAGCTGTTGCGTATCGTGGAACCTATGCAACGGCGTTCGATGACCTAGGCAATTACCAAAGCGATGCTGAGGACATCGAGGGACCGCTGGACGAACAGGTGATCGGTGCCTGTCAATTTGTGTTCCGCAATATGACCGTTTCGGGCTCCAAAGATTTGGGGCGCAGCGATCTGCCACAGTACGACCTAACGGCGATCTTCGAAGCGATGGTCAATGCGGTGGCGCATCGCGATTACTCCATGCAGGGTTCCAAGATTCGATTGCGAATGTTCGCGGATCAAATCAAGTTGCATGTACCCGGTGACTTAGCCAATTCCATGGATGTGGACGCACTTCCAGCACGCCAAGCAACACGAAACGAAGCAATTGCCAGTTTGTTGGCGAAGACGCCCGTTCGATTGGCCTTGCGTGGATTCGAAACACCCAGGCAGTTCATGATGGACAGGCGTGGAGAAGGTGTAAACCAAATTCTACTTAGAAGTGAGCGTCTTTCCGGTCGTCGGCCGGTTTACGAAACGGTTGGCGATGGTGAGTTGATTTTGACAATCTTTGCAGCCAACCCGATGCCTCTGTCTGAACCGAGTGACGGAGGCGATGATGCGTAGCAGTTCAAAATGCAATCAATTTTCGCGCATGCAGCGATTTCTCCTAAATCGCTTACGGACAAGGAGTTGCGGAAAAGTTGCTCAGATGTTCCCGAAGCTGATTTCGCGAACATGCGGCGTGCGGTTTTATGGCGACGGGAGTCGAACAATTCACTTAATTGAGGCAAAGATATGCTAATCCACGAACTCAGACTTGCCGGGCTATTATCCTTTGGCCCCAACACGCCGCCGCTTCCGATGGAGCGGCTCAATATCTTGGTTGGCCCTAACGGCTCGGGCAAATCGAACTTCATTGAGGCGATCGGCTTGCTGCGATCTGCTGCAACCAAGCTCGCAGCTCCTATTCGTGGCGCAGGCGGTGGTGGTGTAGGCGAGTGGATTTGGAAAGGGGCTCCGGATGGGACCGGGATCATTGATGCCGTGATCGAATACCCAGCCTATGGAACTAGGCTTAGGCATTTCTTGGAATTTGGAATCGTGTCTAAGCGATTTGAATTACTGGATGAAAGAATTGAGAACAAGAAACCGGACCCAGGGCATGTCGATCCTTATTTTTACTATCGATACCAGAATGGTCATCCCGTTTTGTCTGTGCGCGGTTCAAATAAGAAGCGTCAACTAGAGCGTCAGGACCTCGCGCTGGATGAATCGATCCTCACGCAGAGGCGTGAGCCAGACCAATATCCAGAGCTGGCATACCTTGCAGAAAGATATGAAAAGGTCCGCCTCTTTCGTGAATGGTCATTCGGTAGAAAATCGATGCATCGCAATTTTCAACAAGCGGATCTTCCCGGAGACCAGCTTGAAGAGGACTTTTCCAACTTGAATTTGTTTCTCAATCGGCTCGCAACCGTCCCAAAGATCAAACGACTGATTGTTGAGAAGCTTCAAAACCTGTACGAAGGCATTACCGATTTTGGAATGCACGTTGTGGGTGGCGCTTTGCAATTAAGTGTTACCGAAGGTGACTTTGCAATTCCCGCCAGCCGACTTTCGGACGGAACGCTACGGTTTTTATGCCTACTAGCAATTCTGTGTGACCCTAACCCAGCACCACTTATCTGTATCGAAGAACCAGAACTAGGTATGCATCCAGATATGTTACCTGGTATCGCGGATTTGCTGGTTGCGGCATCGGAACGTACGCAGCTAGTCGTTACCACGCATTCGGATATTTTGATTGACGCAATGACGGATCGCCCTGAGTGTGTTGTAGTGTTTGACAAACAAAACGGCTTAACCACAGCACAGCGACTCAACGCAGACGACCTCAAGATTTGGCTCAAGGACTATCGACTGGGTCGCCTTTGGACAGATGGCCAGATCGGAGGTGTTCGATGGTAAAAACACTCACGATCTACTTGGAAGGTGGAGGAGATTCTGATGAACTCAAACGACGTTGTCGCGAAGGTTTTCGAAAGTTATTCGAGGCCTGTGAATTCGATCGAATGCCAAAACTAGTTGCTTGTGGTGGCCGTGGTAACGCGTTCGATCGATTCTGTACGGCACATGCAGCAGGTCAGGAGGATGCGATTTTGCTGGTCGATAGCGAAGATCCGATGGCTGACATCGAGAAAACTTGGGCTCACTTGAAGTCTCGCGATAATTGGGACAAACCTGGCGGTGCAACGGACGATCAAGTTTTAATGATGACAACTTGTATGGAAACTTGGATTGTCGCGGATCGAGCGGCATTGCGAACACATTATGGAAGTGAATTGAAAGAAAACCTACTTCCGCCACTGGTGAATCTGGAAAGCAGAGGGCGGCACGCAATCCAAGATTCGCTGCAGGGCGCAACCAAAGATTGCAAGAATAAGTTCGAGAAGGGAAAGAAGTCTTTCCAGGTATTGGCCGTTCTCAACCCAGAAACATTGGAGGTCTATTGTGCGAGTTTCGCACGTGATCGACGTATCTTGGAGGAGAAGCTGTAATGCATCCCTCGAACAAGATTGTCGATTTCACGCCACTTTATTGTCGCTTTATTGCCGCTATACAACCCGATTTTCAAACGCTTTGGGGGTGTAACGCTGAGCCTTTGTTCGTTCCCGGTCGAGATTGCAGTATTCGGCAGTCGGGAGGAGTCCAATGACTCTTCTCGATTCAGTCATCAATGGTCTTGACGCTTCCACTCGCTGTGCGGGCAGCGAAGTACCTCCAACCGCAGTTCTGTGGACCGATGCGAAGAGCGAATGGTTGCCACTACTGGAACAGTTAAAAGCCCGCTTGCCACAGTTGTTGGTGCTCGGTGAATACGCGCCGGATACCCGGACCGGTCCAGCGATCTGGTTGAAGTGCGCGATGCAAGGCGTGTTACCAGAAGTGAACTTTCCAAAGGGTAAGACGCCGATACTGTATCTGCCGGGTGTTAGCCGGCAAGAACTGCGCGCTGGAGCTCAGTGTCCTTGGGAATTGCAGCCGTTGGTTGAACTCCTGTACCGAGGTACGGTTTGGGCTCAAAAGAACGGACGCGACTGGACGGTCGAAGCAATGTTGGTCTCCAAAGAGAGTCCGGCTCTCAGCCTGGATGTTTCTGGGACGACAAATGCCAAATTGTCGATGATGGCATCTCTGGCCGTTCTGGCGATCACGCCTGTCTCCAAGCTAGAAGGGCGAAGGCTAGAGGCCGAAGACTTCGATCGATTGATGATCGGCGATCACCCCCGCGACCTGCTGCGCTGGATGAGCAATCCACAAGAAGTACGAGCAGAAATGGATGATGGTAAGTGGCACGCTTTCTGCAGTCGTTGCCGCGAAGAGTATGGTTTCGATCCGGCAACGGATGGTGAATTGGTTGCTGGTGAGAAACTTGGTACGCAAGGAACAAGCAATTGGGAAGGATTGTGGTCACGCTTTTGTGAAGCGCCGGCGAGCTACAACGGGGTTGTTAGCGTTCTTCGCAAGGCAAAGCCTCAAACACTAGCAGCTCGGTTCGACCGAGAGTATTGGCCCGATGAAAACGAGCACGATGAAGATTCTCTACGAGAAGCTCTACTCGAACTCGCCAGCGTCGACCAAGGAAGCGCACGGACTGAGATAGCGAAGTTGGAACACAATCATGGAGTTCGGCGCAGTTGGGTGTGGGCGAAGTTGGGACAAGCTCCGTTGGCTTGCGCACTAGAGTTCTTGGTCGGACTTGCTCGGCGGACGACATCACATCTGGGTGGTGATTCGATCGCTGATTTGGAAAAACAGTATGTTCAAGGCGGCTATCTCGCCGACGACCTTGCGTTGAAGGCGCTTGCATCCGTGAAAACGAAGCCTGATTGCGATGCGATCGAAGCAGCCGTGCGTGCTTTGTATCTTCCTTGGTTGGAGCATGCTGCAGAGCGATTCCAGGACTGCGTGCAGAAGGAATCTTGGCCGAACAGAGTGTCCAGCCATCGTCCCCCGATCGTCACGGCGGAGGCGGGTACCTGTCTGCTTTTTGCTGATGGTTTACGCTACGACTTGGCGGTGCGTCTGACAGAAATTTTGCGCGAGCGTGGTTATACGACGGATGAAAACCGACGATGGGCGGCGCTGCCTTCGGTAACGGCTACTGCGAAACCAGCGGTGACTCCAATCGCAGAGAAATTAGAAGGACGCGGACTGCCGGATTCTTTCACACCTGAAACTAGTGATGGCGATGAAAGCAAGCCACTCACGCATGCTAGGCTTCAGTCGTTGCTTAAATCAGAAGGCTACCAAATCATCGGAGCCAGTGAAGTGGGTGAACCTGCAAAGCCGAACTCACGTGGCTGGGCGGAAACGGGTGAGATCGATAAGCGTGGTCATGATTTGCAGATCAAGCTTGCTTCATTGGTTGCTGGCCAGATCGAAGCGCTGGCAGATCGCATCGTCGAGTTATTGGATGCTGGCTGGCGCAAAGTGCGTGTGATTACCGACCACGGTTGGCTGCTTATGCCTGGCGGCTTACCAAAGCAGGAACTGCCTTCGTTCCTAACTGAAGCAAAATGGTCTCGCTGCGCGACGATCAAAGGTGATTCCAAGCCGAATGTTGACCGGCACGCTTGGTATTGGAATCCACAGGCTGAGTTTGCCAGTGCTTCGGGGATCAAGTGTTTTTCAGCAGGGCATTGTTATCAGCATGGCGGAGTGAGTCTGCAGGAGTGCTTGGTAGCAGACATCTTGGTTTCGCCCGATGTTCAGGTAAATGCTGAGTCGGTCGACATTGCCAAGGTTGATTGGAAGGGACTGAAATGTCGCATCACGGTTGAGCCCGTTGTGTCAGGATTGCAGGTTGACTTAAGAAACAAGCCCAACGATCCGACTACTTCGATCACCAGTGGCGGGAAGGCCCTTGACGGAAATGGAACGGTCACGCTGTTTGTTGAGGATGAAGATCTTGAAGGCTCTGTGGTAGCTGTCGTCGTGTGCAGCGAAGCCGGCCAGGTACTTGCAAAACAAAGCACCACGATTGGTGGTGAATAGGAAAAATGATGATTACATCAAACCTCCAAATGGACGATTTGGATCGAAAATCAGCTTCGGTATTTGACGGGTATCTGGTCCGAAAGGACTTGGTCCGCAAGTACGCTAGGCAGTACCCGATACCGACTTATGTGGTTGAGTTTCTTCTCGGGCGTTACTGCGCGACGGTTGATGAAGCGGAGATCGCCGAAGGGCTCGAGATCGTCGAAAAGCAGCTTCAGAACCGAACAGTAAAGACTGGCCAGGAAGAGGTCTTCATTAAACAAGCTCGCGATAAAGGCTCGGTTAAGCTAATCGATATCGTTCGCGCAAAGCTGGATACAAGGACCGATACTTATTCCGCCGAGATCCCAAGCTTGGCCATTAAGGAAGCCTCAATCGAAGACAGCTTGGTCGATGATCACGAACGCATGCTAACCGATGGGTTCTACGCAGAGATCACGCTTGAGTACGATTCCGTGATTGCTCAGGAAAAGAACGGTAAGCCCTTTCGCATTTCAAGCCTGCGTCCAATTCAGATGTCAAAGTCGGACATTCTGGATGTGTTGCGCCGCGGACGATCGCAGTACACGACGTCGGAATGGATCGACTTCCTGGTTCGATCGATTGGCTTGGAACCAACAGAACTTTCCGAGCGTGCGAAGTATGTCGTACTGCTCCGAATCGTTCCCTTTGTGGAACGCAATTACAACATGGTCGAGCTTGGTCCCCGCGGAACTGGTAAGAGCCACTTGTTCCAACAGATCTCGCCTTACTCGCATCTAATATCCGGTGGCAAAGCAACCGTCGCGAAGATGTTCGTGAACAACTCCAGCGGCCAACGCGGTTTGGTCTGCCAATACGATGTAGTGTGCTTTGACGAAGTCTCTGGCGTCTCCTTCGACCAGAAGGATGGAGTCAATATCATGAAAGGGTACATGGCATCGGGTGAATTCAGCCGTGGTAAAGAAAGCATCCGTGCCGAAGGTGGCATCGTAATGGTTGGTAACTTTGATGTCGATGTCGAGCAACAGCAAAGGATCGGTCACCTTCTGAGCCCGCTTCCTCCCGAGATGCGAGACGACACCGCGTTTCATGATCGTATTCACGCATATGTGCCGGGCTGGGATTTTCCGAAGCTCAATCCCAATCAACATCTCACGAATCACTTTGGATTGGTTAGTGACTTCCTGAGCGAGTGCTGGACAAAGCTCCGAATGTCCAGCCGAGTCTCCACACTTCAAAATCGCGTTTTTTTCGGTGGGGCGCTTAGCGGTCGCGATATCGAAGCCTGCAACAAGACGATCAGCGGCCTAATCAAACTGCTTTACCCAGATCCCGAGATGGAGATATCCGATTTAGAACTAGAGCGTGTTGTTCGAATCGCTCTTGAGTCTCGTCGGCGAGTAAAAGAACAACAGAAGAAATGCTTGAAGAGCGAATTCCGCAATACGCACTTCAGCTTCACGATGGGTGTCGATGGTGTCGAACAATTCGTATCAACGCCTGAACTTCACAGCGACGCAGCGATTGATGGCGATCCGTTGCCTCCTGGCCAGGTCTGGGCCATCAGCCCCGGCTCCGGCGAAGCAGGCCCCGGGCTCTATCGATTGGAAGTCACTTCCGGCATCGGTAGCGGAGTTCGGATTTTGAACACGCCCACGCCCCCATCATTCCGCGAGAGCGTGAAGATCGGCGAACAGAATCTTTATACGCAAAGCAAGGCATTGGTTGGTGATCGTGACCCTCGATCGCACGAGTTCTCAATTCAGATGCGGGCGATGGACAATGACCACAGTGGCTATGGATTGGGCTTGCCTGTCCTTGTTGCCTTGTCGAGTTCACTGCTGGAACGCAGCACCAAAGGTGGAATGATCATCGTTGGCTCACTGAACCTCGGTGGATCTGTCGAGATGATCCCCAATCCGGTTGCGATCGCCGAAGTCGCCATCGAGAAGCAAGCCACCACTCTTCTGATGCCTGTCGCAGCTCGTCGTCAACTAAATGACCTACCCGACGAACTCTGGACGAAGATCAGCATTGAGTTCTATAAAGATTCACAAGATGCTTTCTTCAAGTGCTTGATGGACTAAGAAAAGACTTTGACAACCCGCACTTAAATGACATACGGCCTATCATGAAGATTTGGGATTTTCGGAACACCTCACTGGTCATCTTGGGTGCCGGCTTTTCTTTTGCTGCTACAGATGCCGGGACTCCCTTGATGCATGGATATTTTGACAAATTAACGAAGAGCGAGTTTCCGGATCTTTATGACTTCGTGCTGGAAGTGGGATGTAGCCAGACATGCCCGTTGGTCTCGGATGCAAACGTTGAGAGAGTACTGCTGGCGTTAGAGCAAGCTAAAAACTCGAATGAACTTGTATTAAATGGCTGGTTTGAGCAATGGATTCCTCGAATACAAAGCATTAGGGACCAGCTTGGAATGTACACGCTTTCAAGACTTGGAGATGGAATCACGATCGACGATGAAAATTGGGCAGCTAATATCCTTGCGAGTACTGGCTTCGAGACGTCGTATATATCGCTAAATTACGACAATGTTGCTGAGAAGATACTCTCGGCAAGACTGGGTACAAAGCACCTCCGAAACCCAAATTGTCCCCATTGCAAAATGGTGGATCTACTTGATTACAGCTGTTCCTGTGGAGAAAATCGTCGGGATATTGGTCGTCGTTGGCATGGAAGTTTGATGAAATTACATGGTTCTATCGCCTGGCGCAGATGCGTGTGTGAATCGTGCTGTGCAAAAGAATGCATAAGTGCCGACCGTAGTTGTATGCCGTTTAGGGAAATTAAATGCAAATACTGCCACAAGCCTTGTGTCCCGGTGATGGTTTTCCCGACGATGAGCAAGAATCTTCGGGAAGTTCCACAAATAGGCACAATGTGGCAAGCCGCTCGCGCCGCATTGGAAGAAGCAGAAACGATTTTGTTCTTTGGATTTTCATTACCTACCAGTGACGAACTTTTCTGTCAGCTAATGCGTAACTCTTGCAAAAAATTGAGAAAACTTCGCAAAGTTGGAGCCATCGATTTATCGCCAGATGCGGTACTGTCTCGGTTTAGAATGGCAGTCGATCCGACGTGCGAAATTGCATACGTTCCCCTGCCCGTGGAAAAAAACTCCGTGCCAGACTGGTACAGCCCACCTAGCGATTCATTGTTCGAAAAAAATTGACACTTCAATACGTTTAACAGTACCGATTCTGGATCGATCTAGATGATACGTCTGTGGTTTTCTTGGTGACTTCACGGTCGAGTCGCCCTAGCATAATTAGCTCTTGCGATGCGCCACAAACATCCCCACTGAGTGCGGATAGTTCGGATCGATGTTGAAGACATGCGTCTGGCCCAGAAGGTTAGCTAGCAGCAGATTGTCTTTACGTCTGTGCCACTCGCCACGGATCCAGCCGATGCGGTCCATGATCCCCAACGCCGAGAATTCGGAGACGATCAAGTACTCGGCCCCTTCGCAATCGAGCTTGATCAAATCGACCTCGTCGATGCCGAAGTCCGTTACCTGCGTCCAGAACTGCTCGACGGTCAGCGATGGAACCTCAATGCCGAAATCCCGGTACCGATGCTCAAGCGATTCCCATACGTCCGGAACATAGTCGGCCACGCGGCTATTGGAAACTGGGAACGACAGCAGGCATTTCCCAGGTTTCGGAGAGATCGCTGCATTGATGCGAAGTAACTGCGCGTCCGGAATGTGGCTCGTGTTCTTGGTCAGTAGCTCGAAGCTCTGCGGATGAGGCTCGACAGCAACGATTCTCGCGTTTGGCCAAGAGTGATGGGCCATGACGGTGAAGCTGCCCACGTGCGAGCCGACATCGAGGATCGTCCGGACGTTGTGCGAACGCAGGTCGTTGATGCGGTACTCATCATGGAACACCGCATTGGCAAACTGCACGCTATCTGGTTCGATGTGGAAGTCTTGGCCATAGATCTTGTAACAAACGGAATGGGTCATGGTGGAATCCTTTCAGAGATCAGGCAGAAGCAAGCGCTGAAGTGAACTGGCGAGCAAACTCCAGGCGTCTCTCCGGAGTGCAGTTGGCTAGGTGAACCACCTTGGCCGTCGGCAGAAGCTTGCGAAACTCGGGCATCCAGTACTGAGTATTGAACTCGGTCGGCAACTGGAAGAATGGCAACCCGCGAGCACTGTTCTGGATCCAGAACTGCTCAGAGCAGTGCGTTGGGAAGAATGGATGCAACGGCGGCTTCCAAATCGATGCATGCTTGCGATCGCACATCACCACGCCGGTGTTGAGGACCGATTTCCATGGTGGTTGGATCCTCGTTCTTCCAAAGGGTGCCACTCCATTTGCTTGCCAGATCGCGGACAAGCTGGAAGCAGAGTTCTTCGTTGGCCAAGGAGTCAACGAAACGGTTTCCTCCGAACCGCCATTTGTCTTGGCATCGATGCTGAAAGACGATCTGACCTCGGAAGTCGAACTGCACGATGGTGTGAACATTCCATCCAGGTCCGGCGCTGGGCATCGCGTAATCAGAACCGAGTCGACGCCATCCCAGGTGAAAGCATTCTTTGTCTCCATAGACGTGCTGGAACGTGAAGTCTGAGTGCTCGGCATAGAACAGCGACAATCGCAGCTCGCGATCGCAGCGCCGCTTGTCGATGAGGTACTGACCCGATTCGAAGGCTCGTTCGTGCTCGGATACCTCGGGTTCTGCCATGTCCATCATGCCAAAGACTTTCCAGACGCCAGGTTTCAAAGTCCAGCATGCATAGTCTGGCCAGAAGATCGCCCCGTGGCGCTGGTACTCCTCGCAATCGAAGAGATACGTTGGGTCGCATACGACTCCATTGTCGGCATCGAGGAATAGAACTTGGGCGAACGGCGAATGGAGTGTTGCATAGAGCTTTAGTTCCCATCCACACAGGATCCGGCAAGGGTGCTCTTTCTCGATCTCTCGGGCGTCGATGCACTCAACACCCAAGGGTTCGAGCAACCGCTTCATGTAGGGATCCATCTCGGTGTCCCCCAAGTACCAAAGCTGGATCGGGAGCGTGCAGCCGAAATGACGCAAAAGAATCACGTTGACCCACACGCTTGGGAAGTACTTTAAGCCTCCCCCAGCAATGACGATGCCGCGTTCTTGGGCGTAAGTGACTCGACTGGGCTTGAGATTGTCGACGTATTGGTCGACCAAGCGTCGATGGGCTTCGATGGTGTTATCCCAAGTGCCCCAGGCATTGGGCCAAGGACCAGGTGGGCACTGATGGATCAGTTCCAGCATGGCTTCGGGACTCAGGTCGGGGGTGGCTTGATTGCAATTAGACATGGGGCTTCTCCTTGGATTCGGCGTTACCAACCCCAAGCTGATGAAGAAGGCCAACCCCGTTTGGCAAGTGATCTTGGGCCTGAGTCGCTACGGTGGGCTGCGGACACCTTCGGAAACGCTATCGCTTCGCTGGGACGACATCGACTGGGAGATGAACCGAATGAGTATCCCAGAGCCCAAGGTCGAGCACCACGAAGGTCGTGGGATTCGCAGTTGCCCAATCTTTCCAGAGCTGCGACCGATTCTTGATGAAGCCTTCGAGATCTTCGGTGACAAGAGCGAATATGTAGTCGCCGCACCTCAGTACCGCGCCGCAGCCAACACAGCGATGGGCTGGAAGAACGCCAACCTACGCAGCGAGAAAACGCGCTGTCGGCGGCTCCGTGTTCATCGCATTGTTAGCGTTTGTCAATCGCAGTTGAATCTTGCGAATGGGGCAAACTGGTCTTCCTGAAATTGAAGTACTGTACCATCGCAAATGCTGCTAAAGCAACGGTTGCTAGGATCCATTCTAGCTTTGGTATTACAACGCAAATGGCGACCATTGCTAGCGCCGCTACAGCAGAGAGCAAACTACTTGCGAGAATGAATTGTCTCATCACTCCACTCCAATCGGTTCTACGGGAGCTGGGACTGGTGCCGGAGTCAATGGATAAGAAATCCCCATGTCTATTGCAGCATTCGCACACGTATCCGCCGCTTGCCGTAACATGCCAGATACAGTTACTCCGCCAAGATCAGTCACGTTCACTACGAGGTGCATGTCCGTAAACATGTCAACGTAATCCTGATCAAGCCCGGCGGACGTTAGGAAGTCAATCTCCCATTGGGGAAGTCCATTTGTCAAGATTGACGCCCGCGCCGAATCAATCTGCGATTGATTGAAAGACATCGTCCCGTAGCCAAGGCTGTCCATCTCATCCGCAATCGAGTCGATGCAGTTCCCCATGAATGCCAAGTCAGATGCTATAGTTAGAGCGTCCGAACCATTGGCGGCATGAGACAGGTATGCATTGAGACTGTCGATGTATTCATTCGTTTTTGTTGCTAACGCGTTCAAGCTCGGATCACTCACAGTGACATGCTGAAACTGCGCTCCAAGAAGTTGGGCACCAACATTTGCATCGGCAACCAGAATCGGGTCGGGTGCTTCGACGGATGCAAATGGAAGTATCGGTCGGTCAATCACGGTCGTAACAACATCGGTTGCAACGCAACCGATTTCCACGATGGCCAACACGCCCCCGGCAACAGCACCGGGAGGTCCACCGAGGACTGCTGCTCCGATGGCAACGATCGTACACCCTACTCCAATAACGGAAAGCCAGCTCGCATACGCAGAACTGTTAAAACT
>Ga0315903_10001474_pt1 | contig 35672 bp, 25 predicted proteins | sample LakEriMetagenome_7_FD_203524 | JGI IMG/M metagenome (GOLD analysis project Ga0315903, IMG submission 203524) | Freshwater fungal communities from buoy surface, Lake Erie, Ohio, United States - Buoy 2 MA119 | ecosystem: Environmental > Aquatic > Freshwater > Lake | place: USA: Lake Erie, Ohio...
AGCGCCACTACTCAGCGGAACCCAGACAAGCATCACCTTCCCTGACGGCTACACGTTATACACTCCCCTTGTTATTGAAAGCGGTTCCTCAGCCCGTATCGCCTGCCCAATCATTCTCTACAAAGCAATCTAATGCGTTTAGGTTTAGGAAATATGCTCAGTAAAGTAGGTGCTCTGCTTCCTGCTGGAGTTTCGGGTTTATTCACCTACTTTCAACCTGATGGTGTAAGTGCTTATAAACGCCCAGACGGAACCTCAATCTACAAACGACCATAAAATTATGCCAGACTTAACATTATCAGCTAACATTGACGGATTCCTTGCGGAGACAAGTGCTTTACATATTGCCAACGGGATTGTTGATGGATCAGCAATTTCATCCGTCGATACTAACACCAGAAATCTCGCAGATTCAGTCGGCGTTACAACTTTGGATTGGGATAATCGCATACTCAACGATGCCTCTGGGAATCCAATCGCAAAATGGGGCGAGGATAATTTTACTGGCGTTTTTGGTATTGCTTTTGCTCCAGATGGTATGGGTAATTTTTACCACTTACTTAATGCTGATGGCTTAAAGTTTTTTGGAGCTGCCCGTTATGGACAAGCAACCATTGATTACAATGGGACAACTGTTATTGATATAGTGAATAGCAACCTTATCAGTTCTGCTGGAAATATCGATTGGTATAATGGTTACCTTTACAACGGTGGTAATATTACTGTTGATTGGGTTTATGGGTCTTTAGCAGATGCTAACGGAACTACTGTAAATTGGGGAACTCACGAACTCATGGATACTGCGGTTGTGGCGATGGATTGGTCAGGTGGATCAGCTACCTTCCCCAGAGGTGCAACATTAACGCCAACAGCAGTCGCATCGCTTGTCGGTAATGAAGGCACAATCGCCTACGTTAATGACGCTACTACACCAGTCATTGGAGTAGCAGTTACAGGTGGTGGTGCAGCAAAATGCTTGGTCTGCTACAACGGAACTTCTTGGATCGTAACTGCTCTTTTATAAAATTCTAAACTAATTAAATATATGCTAACGGAAATTACACCTACCGAGTCAGTAATGGCTAACCAAGTCGCACAACGTATTGTTACTGAGATCGTCAATCTTTCCAAACGGATCGTTGTCATTCGCACCGAAGGTATCCCTGCCATTGCTGCTTCCCCAGCTACTCCAGAAATGACCCTTCCAGACGGTCGCAAGATCCCTGCACGTCCAGCACGTCCTGCGATGGCTGCCATCAGTGCAGATGCAATCAATGCTGCTCTCGGCAAGGATAACTGCGATCTACTCGACTCGATCAAAGCCTCGATCTTGTAAAAATTATTTTCATCCTAACCGACTAAAGCTAATCTAATGCTCGCTGCCAATTACGACATCACTCTTGATCGTGCAGCCGAATATACATTCGTGCTTACGGTTCGGAATCAGGCAGGAACTGCTGTGGACATCGGTAGTGCCGCGTTCTACGCTGACATTCGCGACGTAACTTCTCGTAGAAAAGCTGTGTCGTTCACCCCGACGATCTTGGATAGCGGAGTAAATGGTCAGGTATCATTTAACCTTACGGAAGCGAATACACTAACGCTCCAACCTTTTAGCAAATACGTTTACGACATCTTTATGCGTCGCAGCGGTGTGACGGATCGACTCATCGAAGGCTCCGTGACTGTGCGTGACAACACAACCAAGGGATCTCCCATAGAACCAACTGCCTAAAACAATGCCATCAGACACATATACCTTAACCATCTCCGACTCTGGGACTAGCACGCCTTCTACGGGTTCTGTTACAAACACCTCCCTCGCAGCTAACGCGGCAATCGCGTTTAGTAAGCTGGCAACCTTGACCAGCGGAAATGTTCTTGTAGGCAATAGCTCGAACGTCGCTACGTCAGTTGCCGTTACTGGGGACGTCACGGTATCAAATACGGGCGTAACGACTATCGCCAACAACGCTATCACTAGCGCCAAGATCGCCAATGGTGCGGTGGGTAGTTCCCAGCTCGCCTCGGGATTAACGCTCGGCGGGACGACAAGCGGCACGTTCAGTGGTAACGTGACTGGTAACGTGACTGGTAACGTGACTGGTAACGTGACTGGTAACGTGACTGGTAATACATCGGGAAGTGCTGCCAGTTTTACTGGAGTACTCGCGGGCAACGTAACTGGCACTCAGGGAGCTACTACCATTGCGAACGACGCCGTTACGTTTGCGAAGATGCAAAACGTATCCGAATACACGGTTCTTGGGAAACCTTCCGCGGGTTCTGGTGACGTCACAGAGATCGGTTCATCTTCCTTCATGTTGCAGTCAGGAACGGGATTTCTGAGACAGGCGGACGCCTCTACTGCTAGATCGACTTTGGGTTTAGGCACTCTCGCTACCCAAAACTCCGTAACGGCCACTTCCGGAGGTACCGGACAGACGTCATACGCCGTCGGGGATATTCTGTATGCGAGCACCACTACAGCTTTGTCAAAACTTTCCAGTGGGGCGGCTAATACTGTGCTCCGTTCAAACGGAACTACTCCTTCGTATGGACAGGTTGTCCTCACGACGGATGTGTCTGGCATTCTGCCAGTAGCTAACGGTGGTACAGGAGTTACTACCGGATCTGCGTTAGCGACTTTCCTCACGACCCCGTCGAGTGCGAACCTCAAAACTGCTGTGACGGATGAGACAGGATCAGGTGCGCTTGTATTCGCTACTTCTCCGACTTTAGTCACACCTATCTTGGGCATACCTACTTCTGGCACGCTCGCAAATTGCACTGGTCTGCCTTTAACCACTGGCGTAACTGGAACTCTACCTGTAGCTAATGGCGGTACAGGAGTCACCCAATCTGCATACGGTGGGTATTATATTTCGACCTCTGCTGCAACAACAATAGTCACGGCTGGAGATTATGTAAAAGTTGCTGGAACGACAACGGCTGATACTGTATCTAACTTCACACACTCCGCTAGTAACAGATTGATATATACAGGAACTGCGACACGTAAGTTTGTGCTAACTGCCGCGCTAAGTTTTCATGGAACTAACTCGAATGATTATAAGTTTGCCTTTTACAAGAATACAACCACAATATTAGTTCCGTCAGTTATCTCAGGAACAGGCACAGGTTCTGGTAATTTGGTTCATATATCGTGCCAATGTATTGTTGAGCTAGCTACTAATGATTTTATTGAAGTATTTGTTACGAATGTCGATGGCACGGGTAGTCCAACCATAGACTTAATGAACGTGACGGCGATACCGCTCATCTAAAAATTATGCCTGTATCACAACTACCACAAGCACCATTTAGACAGGATCGGAGAGTATTCCCGACTCCTCTGATTGGTGATGTTCTATTCAGCGAAGTCCGTGACTGCAACCGCATCCTGATTCCTGAATACGGAACCTCGCACCCTGACGCAGCCAAGTGGCCGGATCACAAGCTCGTCTACGTTAAGCCAGTAGACATCGAGCGCGACGGGATCTTTGAGTTCTTCTACGCGGCAGATCGCGAGAACCAAGACCTCTACAACTTTTCTTCAGGATACAGGAACATCGTTGGGAATGTAGGTGGGCGGGAGTTTCGGGTCGTTCAACGTACGTATGTTACGTTGCGCGAACATTTCCAGCCTCTGGATATCTCGTTCGGGACGCCGATGCCTAACATACCGGAAGGTAAGTTCGACGGGGTTGAATATGTATTCTTCGACAGGCAGCAGCAAGCGATACAGGAAGAAACTCTCAATTCCCTCTACGTCGCAGAGGTCCACACCTACATCGAGACGGCTTTTCTGGAACTCAAGATCTCTTTCTCGACCACAAAAAGCGATGTAATACCAGAAAAATTTCAAGTTTTAATTCCTCAAACAACTACCGAGCAGATCGTTGAAGGCCTCGCCGAGCAGCCAGTTCTAACCGACACACAGCTGTCTGTCAAAGAGACACAGATCAATCCAGATATCAAGGTCGTAGATATCGTATCGAGAGAAAAGCCGGAAGACGATATCTCTCTAATCGGAAAACGTGCGTATGTAGAAGGCGGACCCCCAGCAAATGTAATTGAAACGTACTCTAAAGATGAAATTGATGTTGATACTAGCGTCTTTGTAGTTCAGTCTACCGTCACTCCATTAGGCGACGGCGGTTTTATAAAAGAGACAGTCGAGGTCGAATCGTGGCCCGTACTTACGGGTTCTGAATTCGACCCCGTGTTGAATACACAGGTGGTAAACACGCAGCAGATGGTCGAACCGCCGACAGATTTCACCGAGCCCAACACCTCGTTCAGACCGATAAATGAGGACCGAACGTTAAAGATTGTTGAGGAGGTTCCAGTAGATGCTCTTGAAGAATATCACATTTCAGTTCCAACAAGAATTGACCTACGGATGCCAGCAGTCCTTAAATCTATTAGCGTGTTGTGGATTGTTGATGAAAGCGGATCTGACGGAGAGTCAGTCGGTTCTGCAACGGAGCCTGATAAAGTGGACGAGTATTCAGCGAAAGGCTATTCAATAACTGCCAGCGCTGGAATGGAAGGGAGAGCAGAGTACTCAGCCCAACCCACAGTGAGTATTGATACCGAGGCCGTTTTTGGGAGTGATATTTCAGCCACAGTGCATTTTTTCTATTTAGATTCAAGGGGACTACCGGTAAGTGAAGGCTCCCTGCTATCAAGAATAAACGCTCTGACTGGAGACCAAATTAGTAGCTGGCCTCGATTCAAACCAAAGTCCCACACTATTGTTGCGAACGGTGCGACGGTAACGAGTAGTTCGACAGCGAAACTATCTTCAACGATATTAAGAACTTTCGAGGACGATGAAATCTCCTCTGAATCTTCATCCGAAGGAGGATCATTTGCGATTGACCGTTCTGTTGACGTAATCAACGTGGCTCCAACGATACATGGGACCATTACAGTAATTAACGCCGATCAAATTACATCCATATTCACAGCATCGCAAGCTAGGGCACGACTCGAAGGCGACGCGTTTGAAGAAATCGATCCCGTCATCATAACTAAAGGCGCTTCCGCACCTGTCGGTGTGACACCACTATCTTTCCCTGCGACGAACCCCCCAGACATACCCAGATCAGGGTTCTACTTAGTGGGGTCATCTGCTGAACCATTTAAGTGGGGCTGGCTAAAATGCTCCGCGACAATTATTGACGCAAGTCAATTTGCCTCTTAATATTTACTATGGCTGAAAATGTAAACATGGATTCCTTTATACGGGATACTCTTAGCTCGTTACGAAGACCCCGAGACGTAGACTTCTACGCGGATCAGCCGTCACTTATCTCGACGTCCACAAAGAAATTTACCACAACTAGCATTGTTGGTACACCTCTTGATGTAGGCACCCAAGGTTATGTGTTGCCTCCACCAGCACAGGAGCATCAGTGGCAAGCCACAACTGCGACAGCTACGACGTTGAACGTGATAGGTGGTGTTTTCCGTAGTCAAGGAGATTTCAATCAAACGGATGTGCTTGGTGTTGTGTTGGTAGTGGGGGCTAGTGGGTATGTAATCCTTACCGTTATTCGCGATGAAGGTTCCCGCGAAGTAGTTGGTGTGCCCGTCATCTCCTATGTTGAAGGAGACCCGCCCGCATCAGATTACTACAATCAAATTATCCCGCTTGCCAAGGTCACTTTTGAAGAGGGAGCAATAACCAATATACTTCAATTAAAATTTGAAGAGTTGCACGTATTCGAGGATCTGGCAGTGGTCAACGGGGAGTTCAGGCTTGTCGATTTGCTAATGGCTGGACGCAACATTTACGAGCTACCACCATGAGTAACGGGGTTTTCACACGGATGAAGAGATTCACTTTCGTTGAGAAGACCTTGGCGGAAGTAGGCGATGGCACAGCTTATCCATTGAAGGCTACTGCGGATCAAGTTGCTGAAGTTTTTTATAGGGTTAAAGATGCTTGGTTTACTTCTGGAGAAGTTGACCTTGGAACCACAGGTAAAATTTCAGTATACGGGACACTAGCAGTTGGTGACCCCTTTGTTTTTGGGGGCGGAGGTGACTATCGAGAAAGAGCTTATGGTGTTCAAAAAGACTTTGATTGGGCAAACGAAGATTATTATTTCCAAGATGCCTATACTTCAGGAATCCCAGACTTTGCTTACGCTTACGATATAGATACGAAGGAAAGAGCATTGTTTCAACCGGATGACGGAGATGTCAGCATTAACTATGCACAAGCTCCAACCTCTTTATTCATCCAGCCAGATGTCGAGTTTGATGCAAATGTAACTAACTATCCAGAAATTACATTTCGATGTGGATTCAGTCATCTCCATAACTGTGATTCTCTGCCGACCGCATCTTATGGTATTTACGCATATCCAGAGGGATCAAGTCCTACCGATGCGACAGAAACAAAATCATCAGTTGTTTTCTCTGGTCAAGTTGCATGGGTTGATGTTAATGGTTCTGGAAATCCTATTGACCCCCTTAACGAGCTTTATATAGGCGTTAGGTTCTCAGCATTGACTTTCTATGGATCATCCGCACCCCCGCTATGGATTGGAACAGATGACGACTATTATACAGACCCTTTGTATTGCGATTTCGTAATCGAGTTAGCCAGTTCAACATTGCGATGTCCGATGTATTGTGATATTATTGGGGGGTTCACTAGCTCGTCAGATTTTGTAATGACTGCCAAAGAGTGGTGGCCATACGCTAAAGACTCCCCCGCCGTCCCTGTCTGGGACACGGATACGGGGTTAAAGCTCTAGCCCAACCCTAAACCTTTACTCTTGACCCTTAGTTTCTTTGCATATACATTTTGACTTGTAAAATCCTAAAGAAGTAATGCCAGCCATCACCGTCAATCAGCTTGTTCCCCTGCTCGGTAGTTACATCGAGCCGAGTGGTAACTTCAAATCGAGCCTGAGTCAGGTATTGTCTCGTATTTACAATATGGGTACGTATCGTGACTTGACCATCCAGTATAGTTTACCAGTAGTTGACAACTGCATTACCCTGCCGGACGAAGCTGACGCCGTCCTGCATACGATCGTTGATAACCAACCAGTTCCCGTTCGGTCTTTATGGCACGACTTTAAGTCCGTCGGCATGAACACTGGTACGACTGACTTGTCGTTTGGTCTGATTGATGCGGGGTATCACCCCATCAAGCGGCTTATCGAAACTGCAACAAACACTTTACATATCGTGCCGTCTGACCACTCACCGACACGCAGCAATTTTAGTACAACCGACGGCGGATCTATCTCCATTACAGCGACTGACGGAGATAAAATCTACACGTCCACAACCGACTCTGTCTCAGACAGTGACGTCCCCCTTACGTTCTCACAGCCGATTAGTTCAGTAATAAGTATTCAGTTTGATCTTCTAGCTGACTTATACGACATTCGGATAACTGCTGCTGATGCGGATACCACCATCGCCACAGTCGGACCAAACTCTGGCGTTACTCGCTATCGAAGATTCCGCCTTAATAACGCTACTGACGGACAGACCGTCGTGCATGTTCTTTGCAAACGCGCCTTCCAACCCCTCCGCACTGACAACGACATCGTGTATGTAAGCAACGTTGGGGCTTTGAAACAGGGGTTACTAGGTCGCCTAATGGAAGACAACGCTGACATCGAGCGTGCTGAATATCACTGGAACAAGTGCATGCAACTCATGGAAGAGGAAGCTGCTTCAGCGCGTGGTGCTGCTGTTCCGAGATTGAACGTCGATCCTTACGGGACAGGCAACCTTAACCGAATCATACAACTGTACTAATGCTAGTTACTAAACCATCCGGCGAAGACCGGAAACAGGCACGTGCCGAGGCGAAAGCAATGGGCGTGCTAAGAGGGTCTATCTCACGCGGACGCGGTAACGAGATTGGAATGATGGGTGAGATACTTACCCACCGTGAGATCGGAGGTGCTCGTGTCGGCGACGTCAATTTTGCCTACGACATTGTCTTAGAAAACGGTATCACGGTTGATGTGAAGACCACAAAGGCGTCGAGTGTGCCAGAACCCCATTATGTCGCTCGCGTGTATGGTAGCGAGGCCAGTAAGGAAAAGCTCAGTAGCAAATGTAATGTCTACTATTTCGTTAGGTGTAACCAGCAGATGACTCTAGCCACACTTGTGGGTTGGTTGCCAGCAGAACAGTTTATAGAGAAAGCCTTGTTCCTTCCAAAAGGGAACGTGGACCCTAACGACGGTAAGCTGTCGTTCTCTGACGAGTTTGTCTTACCTATATCAGAGCTTAACCCGCCCTCCGTGAAGATCACAAAAGGGCGGGTCCGATAGTCTGATTTAGAAATCGCCGCCTTGGTCGATGTCGAAAGCCTCTGAGAGGTCGATCTCCCAGATCTTACCGCCACCTTGACCCTTGCTGCGAACGGGTCTAATGCCTTTGTTGTGTTGGCTAACTTCTTCGAGTACTGTCATGCCTCGACGCACGAACTCAAGGTTGCCGCTATTGCCTACGGATCTACCACCGTTACATTCGTGCAGCACGACGGTGAACTCAGTAAGAGTGCCACGCCACTTGGTCAGGGCTACTGTTTCGCGAACCTTCTTAGCGAAGAACTCAACCATTTCAGCGATTGCTGAACGTGAACTATTATCGTAGGCCGCCGCTTCGATGAACGAGTCGATGTAGGTTTTGACACCGAAACGGCTGGAGTCTTTGACTTCGATCGGTGGTTGCCAGTCGTAGAGCCATCTAAGGAAGAACGGTAGCTCCGCGTTAATGGTGCTCTCGACAAACTCATTCGAGCCGAACTTAACCTTGTGCCCGCTATTGATTCGGAGCGCAATGATCTTGTCTCGGTTGCTACTGTCCAAAGATGGCAACGCTGCGAGTGAGTTGGCGTCGAGGTTAAGCGACATCATAACTCGACCCGACCACGGAAGTGGGATGGCGTCGGCGTACTTAGCATGATACTCCAACCTTGGGTTTGCTACACAACGTTTGGTGAGCTCAACGAATTTACGCTGGTCTGCATAGGTAGCTGCCGCCGTCTGGTCGTCCACAACCCACGCCGCCGATCCGCAGAGATCGCGGTTGAAGCTAGTCTTGCCGGACAGATAATCCGAAGCGTCACTAAACCCACCGACTGCTGTGCCTATGATCTTGTTCGTAAGTAGCGTCTTTCCGTGTCCGGCTGGCCCTAGTAAGATCATCAGTTGCCCTTGATCCAACCGATATTCCAGTACGGCTTTATACAGGCGCTGAAACCAAGCGAGGAAGTAGGGTAGTGTCTCATGTCCCTCAGCACTCTTCGCGAAGAAGGGAGTAATGAACGCCTCAATCCACGGCCAATTAGCTGGGTCACCATTATCAGCAAAGGGTACGGCGGTAGTGCGGCAGTTGTTCAGTATCTTCCTACCGTAATAGCCTACTACACGTTCTTTCGAGAAGACGACCGGAGCAACTTCTTCGACTCGACAATCATTGGAGATCGTGAGCACTGCCTGCTCCACTTCGGAGATGGTCTGATTCTTCTTTAGCTTAGGGCAAAAACCAGCCTTGCGTAACTCTAGCACAAGTTGCTCTTTGGGAATTATGACAGGTCCTCCGTTAAGGAGCTTATAGTATGCCTTGCCGTTGAACCAATACTGGTCGAGAAGAGTGGATAGTTTTTTCTCTTCGTGCTTCGATACAAACTGTTTACTCAATATCGAAGCCCACGATTTAAAGCCCGTACCAGCGCGGTCAGAATAGCAGATCACTCCGTCTTCCCGAACCTGACATCCGTCACGGTCGATGCCGTCGTCAATCCAGAACAATGGACCACGAGCGCCGACAACGAAATCACCCTTCCAGCGGTTTGGAAAACGGCGAGCTACTTCGGCAGCAACCTCGTCAAGTGGGATGCTCGTATCCTCGGTGCGTATAGCAGTGTCGTTTGCTGCTTTCAGGAGTATGGTTCTGACGAAGGATATTGGTATGGGGTCACCAATCCTAGTCCAGTCCTCACCCAACTCAAAGTATTGAGACGGCTTCAGGCTGGTTTTATCAAAGCCCGCAAGCAGCATCGAAGCCTTAAGCCCGTCGGATAGGCGTTTCATGAATGACTCAGCAAGAGCGGAAGCTATAGGTAAGACACCATCAAATTCCCAGATCAGTCGAATGTAACCCGATTGAGTTCGCGTCCGCCACGTTGGCATGTGGCCGCCGTCGCATCTGATCTTGAGTATGTTGTCGATGTTCGGCCAATCAACCGGAGCGTCAAAGTCTGCTACAAAACCGTGCAGTTTGTTGATGGGGTTGTCGTCACTGATTCGTCCGTTTGGGCTGTCCCCCTCTGCCATTGAATAGAAGCAGTGATTGGTGTTAGCGTCGGCGCACCATGCTCGGTACTCTGCTTTCGTTGAGAACGATGGCTTAGGGAACGATAGGGTTGATGGGTCTTCAACTGGAGTTATAGTGGAAGCTCGATGATTTTTAAGGTATCTGTATTTCATATAGGTGTTGTATTATTTGGAGTAGAGGTCGCATATGTGCCCTTCAGCGGCAACTGGAATGTCGGGAATCCATGTCGGTGGGGTGTGCATGATTTCAAGGATCTTTGCAAGAGCTTCTTCGGCTTGCGCTTCCGGAACTTCACAAACTATTTCGTCGTGGACGTGGAGGATGACGGGAAATCCCGCCGCATCCACTCGCAGCATCATGTCTGAGAAGATGTCTCGCGCCAATCCCTGTGACATGTTTTCGGTAAGAATACCACCCCACAACTGGAAGTCGCGGAGTTGGCCGTTGCGGACGATCTTGCCGATGTAGCGGAATCGGGTCACCGAACCAGCCTCTTTCATCCGCTTGATCTTTCCGTAGCGCAAGGCACGATTAGATGGCAGTTCCAGTTGGAATGGCTCACCGACAGCACAGGCAGTTGCCATGTTCTGGTCTAGCGAGCGCCAGAGTTTTGGCACTGTAGGCATACGCTCGCGGTATAGCTTAACTGCTTTCTCTGCTTCTTCGAGCGCCATGCCACTGAACGTAGAGAACTTGGCGGCGCCCATCCCGTACGAACAACCCAACGCGATCGATTTCACTTTGTGCCGTAGTTGCTTATCGTACTCCTTGAGCGGTCCGTTAGCCGGATCATGTAGACCCAAGAGTACACCGAACGCATGGTAGATGTCGTCGGACTCACGGATCAGATCGAGTGCTTTACGGTCCTCGGCGAGCCAGCACAAGGTACGAACTTCAATCTGCGACAAGTCGGCAACAATCAGCTTGTATCCGTCCTTCGGCCTAATCATGTGGCGGAAGTTAACGCCGAACATCCCCTCTCTTGGGAGGTTCTGGAGATTGAGATTACCACCACTACCGCTGAAACGTGCCGTTGGGTTAGCACCACAGTACATTAAGCCGCCGTAGTATCTACCGTCAGGCATTGTCCCGCCATCAAATGCCTCCAGCTTACGGAGGAAGGTATTGATGCGTCGATAGTTCTGCACGGCACGCGCCCAAGGGCACGCGTCTTGGAATGCGGCAAACCATTTGTCTGCTTCCTCATTACCAGCGGCGAGCGAAGCTGGAGGCACAATACCTTGGGCTCGGCATTGGTTGTTGAAGGCTTTACGCGACAGCGGTGTGTTGTCTCCAATCCAAGGGATGGATTGCTCTGCATTAAATAGCTCGGTTCGGATCTGTTCTAGGTTCTCCTTGAGTAGCGTTGTGTCAATAGGAATACCCCTCTGCCCGACCTTTCGATTGAGCTCGCTGATGTCTCGCTCCGTTTGAGGCCATCTATCAGATAGCTCTTGCCACAAGCGTAAGCAGAGCTCGGAGTCCTTAATGGCATACTCGGTAACCTCTTTCTTGAAGTCATCGGTCATCAAGTTCCACTGCTTGCCTTTCATGTTGTCGCGGGTAGTCTTGCTGATCTCCAAACCGAATACGGCTGCTGATGCGTTCTTCAAAGACCGTGGGAGGCCGAGGAACGCTGTCATGTCAGCTGTGCAATGCCACTCAGCAGGGCTGCATGGGCTAAACCACCCGACCTCAACACCGTAAAGATACAGGCTCTCGTCGAATGAAGCGTTGTGGCTTAGCAATACATGACCGTTCAGCATAGACCAGTCAAACTGCCTAGGACATCCGGCGTAAACAAAACCATCATCGCCTACTACTGTTACCATGTAGGCGTCGAATTGAGGGTGTGAGAAGTAACCCCTCGGTCCCAATGTTGTGATGGAACAGTCACTGTCGTAATACGACTCAAAGTCAATAGCGTAAGTTATCATATGTTATGGGCATAAAGAAACCGCGCACGATACACTGGTGTAGCGTATCGTGCGCGGTAAATGTGTTATTACTCTAGCTCCAGATCCAGCTCAAGCTGCTGCGGGAGGCGTCGAATACGATCCATCTCGTTATCAAGAGCATTTGCCACCAAATTCAAAGACATCTTCTGAACCGTGAGCTCAGTGATCTGATCGTTGAGTTTGGTGATGTTATCGTCGATTTCGGTAACTACGCTGCGGATGGAGTCGAGCTCGCGCTTTAGGAGTACAAGCGGGTTATCAATTATAGCTGTGCTCATTGGTCGCCCCCTTTTGTAAGGCGTGCGGCAAACTCAGCTACCTCAGTTGATACGCTATCTTTAGTAGCAGCCAGCGTTGGCACGTACCAGCTGTACTTCCCTTTGGACATCAGTTCAGTTCCGAAGTTCCAAAATCTGGAAGACACCGGAACATCAGGGTTGAACGTCGAGAAGGTAAACAGACGCTTGTATGTCATGCGGTAGGCATCCTTCTGAACGGTGATACGACCAATTTGATAATTGTTATCGCCGATTGGGTAAGGGAACATTGCGTCATCATCGCCGACTTGAGGAATAAGTAGGATGATTTCAGCAAACTCCGTTATGTCGTAGCTGCTTTCTACGGCGAGGCTTTTTGCGTCGGCTTCGTTAGACACGATCTTCGGCATGTAGTCCTCACCAAAAGGAACGTCTTCTTTCCACCGCTTGATTGCACCGATCACAACGACCGGAGTTTTTTGTTCGGCTTCGAGGAGGACGGAGTCCTTGTCAATCACAACCGAACCGATAGGTCCTTCGATTTCCGACATCTTTTGGATGACGTTAAGGCGAGGGATGTCGATGTCTTGCGCTGCAAAGGCAAGTCCGGTTGCTGTGTTTGTGCTTAGTGCTTCTGTGCTCATATTACTGTTTTCTGTTTCTGATTGGTTGTTGCGTTCGCTTACTAAAGGGGACATCCATAACTCCCTTTTCTCCTCATCGTGAGGAAAGTGTGTATCGTGTTGGTCCGACCTCGACGATGCCGAGATCAATAGCTTCGGTTTCGAAGCTGTCAACAACAAAAGATTTTTTTCCTCTAGGTGTTTTTTCGTGGAGGGCTTTTGAGAGCTGACCCATTGTCAGGTCAGCAGCCTCGATAACCTCATCGAGACCCAAGCCGTGCTTAACAGCGAGTTGGGCGAGGTAGTTTTTCTCGATCGTCTTCTTGAGAGAGCCCATTGACCGTAGCTTATGGTTCTCAAATTCATGTCCGGCTAACGCCAAGCCAGTAGTCTTGTGCTTAATGGACTGCGCCCAATTCTCGACGATCTTAGCCACAACGAACAGCCGCTCAAGAACCTCTGGGTCCTCTACATCAGACGGCCTAATGGGGCCTGTAGGTAAGAGTTCAGGACTAACCCTCGTTGCGATCTCTACGCAGACTGCGCCTAACGCGGGGCAGCTTTCTTCGTATCGGCAGAAACGGCAGTTTACCGAGGGGGTAACGTCGTCGATTTCAATCGAGCCCGTCTCCCACTTGGGTCGTGTGATCTCTGCTTTCCTAATTATCTCAGAAATTTGGTTACGTAAGTCGCCCATTTGTTCGCGCTTAAATAACCCGCAAAGGACACCGCCATTGAGTGGCACGATGAAGGCAAACTTAATCGTGTGTATGTGGGGGAACATCTGCAATACTGCCAACGCATATGCCTTAGATTGCCAGTTCTTCTCAGGCTCGTCGATCTTGCTGATGCCTGTCTTGTAGTCGATCATTACGGCATCTCCTTCTGCGGTATGTACCAGCAGGTCGCATGTGCCAAAGGTCGGCGTGGCCGCATCGAGTTCAAGGTGCAGCCGAATTTCTCGTTCAATAATCTTAGGGGTGTCACCGAAGACACCGTTGAGTATCTCTTCCTCGTCCGCAAGGATGGCCTCATAGAGTTTGACTTCTTCCTCGTCGTGCAGAGCAGACGGGTCGCGGACTTCAAGAGCTTCGTGGATGCGCGTTCCTTTTTCGGCTGCGCCTGAAGTTCCTTCCTTGCCGTGGTATCCGGCACAGGTGGCGACATACTTGAGGGATGATGGTCCGAACTCAGCATGAGCGCGTTCGGAATGGTTTGTGGTTTCTTGATTCATAATTCTTGTTTCGTGTGAAGTGTTTCCATAGCTTTACGCTTCGCCTCAAGTGCTGTCAATACTTTTTCTTCAATAGTTTTTGATGCGATCAGAACCCTTTGAATAGAAGGGCTTTTTGAGTTTGCTCGGTGGATGCGTCCGAGTGTTTGGATATATTCTTTCACGTTAAACGTAGGGGAGATTAGGCTCATGCGCGGGTGCCCGCCGTGTTCATCGTGGAGGGATACGCCAACCCCACCAGCGGCAATGTTGCATAGGATCACGCGTGTTTGGTTGGTTTGGAACCGTTGCACGTTATCTTCGCGAACCATAGCCGACTGACCTCCGACCACGCACGACGCATCAGGGAATGCTGCGGCTAGTGCTTTGACCGTATCTACGAAGTTGACGAACACGGCCACGCTGTAACCTTCTTCGTTTGCGTCTTCGATCATGCTGATGATGTCGGGCACTTTTGCTGCTTCCGCAAGTTGGCGAGCGCGGAGAATCTCGACAAGGATATGGGGGCTCGCGCCACCGTCCTCCACGAACCGCTCTACGATTTCAGGTGTGACGCCGTGTTGCTTGTAAAATTTAGCGATGTCGCTCAGACCAGAAAACGCAAGTGGCTCCGTAATAACATGATTATCTGTGAATGCGGACGGCAGATCAGATGGCGCGAGCTTAACACATTTCACGCCGTAGAGTTCTTTATTGAGTTCAGCCAGCTTTGCAAGTGGACCAGCTATCCAGTTCTTCCAGTGGTCTTGCTTACAACCGTATTGCATCATCCACGAGAACCAACTCTTTAGTTTGCCAACAGGTTTGTTGAGTGAGTGTGCATCTAAAACAAAACCGATTGCACGCATCTCCGTCGGATCTTGGCACGCGGTAGCTGACAGCAGTAGGTTGTACAGACCCGCTTGCTTGGCTGCGATCAGCATCTGGGCGTTCTGGCTGAAAGGTGATTTGCACTTGTGGCACTCGTCCCAAATTAACAAGGTCTCTTGGGGTAGCTGCCAACGGAAAAGTTTCTTACCTACTTTGGCTAAAAACGAATTACCTCTTTTGAGTTTCTCGTAGTTGGTTACAAAGATTGGTGTGATGCCCACCTCTTTAAGCTCGCGTTCCCATGACGGGATAACGATCTTCGGACACACGACGGCAACTGGAATGCCTAACTCTAACGCAACTCTGGATGCGATAACTGTCTTGCCGACTCCCGTATGAGAGCCGTCAAGCGCGCCTCTATGCAGCTTGAGCGCAGCAATAAGGAAGTCAACGGATTCCCGTTGCTTGTCAAATAATGTTTTCATTGCTTGCCTTTCGGTTGCTCGTCGTTATCAATGGTCTTCTTAAAGCCCACATTACCCGCAACATGATACACGACTACCCCTTCAGGGTTCATGTAGTTTGGGGCGGCTACACTTCCGTATCGTTTCAAATCACGAAGAGCCGCATCGACAACGGGGATGTCGTCGTAGGTATCATCAAAGAGGCACCGATCAAGGATTGGCACCACCTTGCAGCAAGCTGGGGCATTCTCGGTGAACTTGGGTTCCGCTTTCGGGTTTTGGTTCTCAATGACGTAGGTGGGTTTATCATGTTCCACCCATCGTAAAGCGTTGAAGAGCGAGAAGAAACGCTCACCATTCTTGAAGCCGTATCCTCGTTGGATGCCAGAACCCCACCACTCGCCAAAGTGATGACCCGCTCCTAATTTGACAAGCTCATCGGAATTGGCTCTAACCCATGCAGCGAATCCGAAGTTGTCGTCATCAGGCGTGATCCAGCGAGTTCTCGACCCAGCGTAGATGAGGAAATCAGCAGTGATGGCGGTGACTTTGGAAATGTCGCTACCGATAACTGGCTTGGGTTCGATGTAAACGCTTGCGTTGGTGCCATCAATTTTTTCTGTGATGAGGCACTCGCGTGAGAGGCGTGCCATCTTCGGGAATGGTTTGAATTCTGGTGTCATTTGTTTAGGTAGTGTGTGCGTGTTTTCATATTGTTAGAGGTGGCAGTCTTCGCAAGCCCAGCCCATGTTCCATGTGTAGATGAGCCTACGACCACACAAACATTCCATCTTATCTTCTGGTGGGCGACCTGTTTCCACACCAAATTCTTCGGCTATAAATTCCGATCCGCAATGCGGGTTCTCAGGCTTCTTATATCGGTCATCCTGTAACGTGTTGCAGTGCTGGGCATCCAGTAGAATGTTGCAGCTACAGGCTATATGAGCTATGTGCGAGATACCGGATTCAGGATCTAGATCTTCACCGTCACGCCACGCGTTGAGGTGTCGCATGATGGCTGCTACATATGTAGTCGCACAGACTCCAGTATCGCGCCAGTTGAACGGACCGTATTTCGCTGAGCCTAACTTGTGAACCCATGCGGTCTGCTCCATAGCAAACGGTGGGATCAATGCTAGTGGTGTCTTCGTAGCGCCTATTGCTCCTTTTGGATCATTCGGTGTGTTCATAACTATTGTTTTTATTTTTATGGATAGTGCTAGATATTAACTGCGGTGTTTGTAATGCTGTGACCACGGTCGAAGGAAGGTCGGCATAGGTATCCAACCCCTATCACGCCTAGTTACTCCGAACCTTAATCGGAATCCAAACCAGTTGATAGCCAATCCACCGTAACATTGACGGTCAATACTCGGTAAGATACCACCTCTCAGGTGTGGGTAACTGCGACCTTTGGCAACATCCACATCTACGGTTTTATAGTAATTCTGAAAGCTCATCCAGTTGCAATCAATATACCACCACGGATAGTGTGAATTTCCGTTTCGATCCAACGGAATCTTGATCGCGACCTTCGGTTTTAGTTTACTCATAGTTTTTCAGGTGTGCGTTGGAGTGCATACGACTTATCGAGTCGGTTGTCAAATATTTTTGTCACAAATCAGCTGGCTAACTTGTGACAGATCACAGTCTCCACGTGGTTGTAGTTACACTGTCACCGCAGGTCTCACACGAACCGTCTTCGGTTTCGTAATTATCCGAATCGAAGCAATCAATCAAGTCATCGACACGGACGTTGTTCCGCTTCAGTTCGTGCTTGAACCGTTCACATAGGTGGTCAACCAGTTCCATGATCTCTATGGGAGTCATCGGGTTGTATTCGCCGTAAAGATCCTTCCCGTTGGCGGTTGTGCCGAAGGAGAGGCATCCTTCTGATCTGATGATTTCGTATTTTTTTCGCATAGTTATTTCGGTTACTTAGTAAGTTCATCCTGATTTACTTTAAACACACCGACATATCAATTATTTTTTTAGAAAAGTTCGTCTTCCAAAAGAACGATCAGCTCTCGAAATGTTTCGGCAGTGTCGATGATAGAGTAGTCTGGCAAGTCAAACTCTTCAGCTACCATGTCTCTAAAAGCGACAAACTCTTCAGGCTCAAAGAACGCTTCAAGCTCACTGCTAAAAGGGAGCTTTATCGCAGAGCCTGTGGTGTCTTCAACGATCGCCTCAAGAGCGTTTATGATGTAGCTTCGATTCATAGTAGTTGGTGGTCTCGATTGTAGTAAGCAATTAGGGCTGCGTCAATAATTCCATCGTGGGGTGTTTTGCTTCTGCTGGTAGCCAGCCACTGCTCTGTAGGCCACAACTTGTTGGCAGCAGCTAGGGCGGCGACCTTGGTCATCCCCTTCGCAAGTCTCTTGCCGAGCACCGCGTCTTGCCACTCCTTGACCTGAACCCTTCTTACTTCAAATCGTTTAGCCTCACACGCCCCTAGAATAAGACCAAATGAAATACTCATGGATCGCATCGCTTGTGAAGATTTGGCGTGTTTGAGTGGTTCTTCAACACAAACGATCATGTTGTTGCGATAAGGTTCCAGCCATTCAAGTAGTGCAGGAATATCCACTTCGGATGTTTTTGTAGTCTTTTTAATTGGCATCGCTCTATATGCAAGCACAGCGCCATCAAATGCCGCCACAGCGCAGAGACCACCACTGATCCCGTTGTCAATGCCTACGATAACAGTGTCATCATTCATCCGACTCGTCGGGTTCTTCTGCGTCTATAACTACGGAAGCACTACCTCCGTTGGTTGCCCTGCTGTTATTGAGTATTGAGACGTCGATGGTGAGCGATCCTGACCCACCGCTTCCGCCTTTGGGGTTGAGGCCGAGGTTGCGGCGAATCAACTGGTCGAGCTCTGATAACTCACGGACGGTTCTCGGACCGCGTACATTTATTAAATTGTCGCGCAGCATTTTAATTGCACTCGCTGCGACGTAGGCTTGATACTTGTCTGCCGGACTGGATTGATTCTCGGCTACTTCCAATAAGGCTTGCTGTTCCGTATCTCGCGCTGCCAGTTTGGCGTCGGCAACTATGGCAGTGGTGGAGTCTTCAAGGTTTTTGGCGAATGGTTCGGCTTCGCTGTCTGGTTTGTCTACGATTACGTTTTTAAGCCACCGACAAACTGTGTCAGTGCTGACGCCAAGTTGCTCGGCAATACGAATCTTCATCACGCCTTGCTGATACAGCTCGATGGCGCGTTGGGTTCTCGCCGCTTTAGCTTGCCGACGTTCAGCTTGTCCTTTGCGTAGCTCTGCCGTTGGCGTTAACTTTTTTTTTCTTACGGGCATGTGCAAGTCAGAGAAGAGTATAAACTATTACTTGTCAAACTTTTTTAATGTCGTAGCCTCCACTTCACTTTACTTATCACTTTACTTATGGGCCGACCAAGAAAATACGACCCCGACAAGGTCTCAACCTCCGTGCTGGAGCCGCGCATAGATCCCGCTACAAACAAAATGGATGTTGGGGGTTTCTTAATCCCTGTAACCAATACCCTTACCGCTCTGTTGTGGGGTTTTGCTAACCATCCGTCCAACAAGGCGAAGGAGTTCTATTTCTGGCGCGTAGCGGATTTGCTATGGAACAGGGACGATCTGCCTGAACACATGTTCCTCAAGCATCCGTGGGCGGAGCAGATTATCCGTGAGTGTATAGATAACAAGTATCTTGCTGTCGGCGGTGCAGCATCGAGTGGTAAGAGCCACACCCTAGCTGGCTACGGTATCATCACTTGGCTGGCGAGACCACGTGATACCCTTGTCCTAATGACATCGACCACATTGCGTGAGGCTCGTAAGCGGATCTGGGGTTCAGTAATCTCTCTACTGTCCGTCATTGACGGTGCCCCGATCAACATTCGGGATTCGATTGGCAGCGCTAACTACATCGACGAGAACGGACAGACCTTCGATAGAGCGGGTCTTTCGCTTATCGCTGCGGAGAAAAGCCGCACACGTGAGGCTATCGGCAAATTCATCGGTCTCAAACAAAAACACGTTCTCCTAATCGGTGACGAATTAGGAGAACTCAGTGAGGCTATCCAACAGGCCGCACTTGCCAACTTGAGTAAGAACCCTCGTTTTGAGTTCAAAGGTCTGTCCAACCCTGCAAGTCGCTTCGATTCGTTCGGTATCTGGTCTACACCAAAAGAAGGATGGGAGTCTATTACGCCTGACGTAGACGACGAATGGGTTACGAAGTGGGGCGGCAAGTACATTCGACTGGACGGTGAACGCAGCCCCAACGTGGCGGCTGGCTACACGGTATACCCGTTCTTGCCTACCATCGAGAAGATCGCAGAAGATAAGGCGCTGTTAGGTGAGACTAGCCGTGCATACATGCGAATGGTTCGTGCTGTGTTCTTTGATAGCGATGAGGCGGAAGGTATCTACGGTGAGTCCGAGATACTCAAGGCGAACGGTATGAAGAGATCTGAGTTTATCGGACCTACTACGCTAATTGCAGGAGTCGATCCAGCGTTCACCAACGGCGGAGACAGGACGGTCATGTACACCGCTAAGGTCGGTCAGTTCGCGGACGGACAATATGGTATGCAGTTCGAGGAATACATAAGCCTAAACGATGATGCGACTAACAAAGCAGTGCCGAGGACGTATCAGATCGTTCACCAAATTCGAGACACCTGTATACGATTAGGGATCAAACCAGAGAACGTTGCCATCGACTCAACTGGAGCGGGCTCGCCGTTCTGTGACGTTCTAGCAGGTGAGTGGTCAGACCAATTCCTGCGCGTGCAGTTCGGAGGAAAGGCTTCAGACAGGCGGGTTAGTATGAACAGCAAGCTAACTGGAGAAGAACTCTACACCAACCGTGTGTCAGAGCTGTGGTTTGTGGGCAAAGAGTTCCTACGCACTAAACAGATAATGGGGATCAGTGACGTACTGGCAAAGGAGATGTGCATCAGGCGATACGAGATGGTCAAATCCGGTAACCTGCGCGTCAAAGTCGAAACCAAAGCCGAACTCAAGCAGCGTATGGGGCAGTCGCCAGACATCGCCGACGCTGCATTTATCGCGCTGGATCTGGCAAGACAGCGTCACGGACTTGTCGCAGTGGACGCCCCGAGCAAAACGGAGATGGGTGTGTTTGGTCGGTCGGCACCGAGAACGATGAGAGATCTCGACGTGGTTAGCAGGTCGAGACACGCGTATCTGGACTGATGTTAATGCAAGTGTATTGCAAGAACTACACGTCAGAAAAGTCCAAAGAGTTTCTGGGATGTGGGTAATTCATAATAATTCAGTAAATAAGAGAATATGAATTACTGAGATAATATGAATTACTAAAGGAGAGAAAGATTATATATAGTCAAACTTTTCCGCTCACCTTCTCCCATGCTGGCCAGAACAGTTCGTCGAGTGCCCGCACGATCGGTTCCTGTGAGTAGGTATCGCTGTAAGCAACGCCTGAAAGAAACAGCGCCGCTTCGACCATCTCGTGCCTCAGTGTTTCGCGAAAGAGTTTCGCGTCTTTGGTTGTCTTCCTGTCTATTTCAATGACCTTCGCATCAGGTAGATACTGCCCGTAGCATTCATCGAGGTCTTTCACCCGTATCGGTATCCTGTATCCGGCAATAGAAACACTTTTAAGCATCGGGTTTATTCTACGGGTTAGTTGAGTAGGAGTCCAGTTAAATGACACAGGATACAGGTCACATGACCTAAAAAAATGTCTTGATTTTCTGACAGAAGATTGCAATATCTGCGGTGTGCCCGCCCAATTTAAAAGAACATCCAGCGGTAAGATCCAATACCGTGGCGAGTTGTTTTCTGGTTTCAACAAACCTAAGAAGGCTCCTGCCGGAGACCCTAAGAAGTATGTCGTGCTTGCAAAAAGCGGTAGTGATGTGCGTAAATTAAAGTTTGGTCAACGTGGGTATAAAGATTTCCTGCAACACAAGAACGAAAAACGTCGTTCTAATTTCAAGTCTCGGATGAACTGTTCGTCCGAAAAAAATAAACTAACGCCCAAATGGTGGGCGTGTAACTATAACTGGTAAGATCAATATGGGCACTAAGTACGACAAAAAGAAACAAATGGGTGAAGCCAAGAAGGCTGCTTTTAAAGCGGAGGAACTAGAGAGGGCTGGGGGTATCCCGATGACTGGATTGAATCCGCTCGGTATGCCTGAGTCCACTATTGGTATGTCTAAGAGTGAAAAGTTTTTTTCGGAAGGCAGAGCACTCGATAAAGTGCAACGGGAAGGCTACAAGACTTTCGGCGACAAGGCCACAGGTGAGCAGGAAAATAAACTGAGAGCGCTGCAAGGTCTCCCAGCGATATCGCACACACCTAAAGAGTTTACTGAGAACATCAACAAGTCCGTAGGTTTTGGTGGTAAGAGCGCACTGCTCGACCAAGAAGGTCGCGATAGAGCACTGAAGGGGGGCATCGGTGCTGGCCTAAGCTACGAGGAGGCTGATGCCGAAGTGACGAAAGCATATGATTTCCTGAAGAAAAAGTACGGTGGTAAGGATACACCAACTACACCAACCCCAACGCCTACAACAACCCCAACACCTACACCAACCCCAACACCGTCGCCGTCGGCACCTTCCTCGCCTACACTACCTCCTGAAGTGCCAGTAGAAAAAAACCCTATCGTGCAGTTTTTTGATGATGCTATGACGAGTGGTACCCCCGAGCGAGCCCTAATAAAAGGCGGATCTCTGATCCTTAAAGGAACGGCGGAAGCCCGAGCCGCCAGAGCCGCTGCTGAAGCTGCTGCTGAAGCTGCCGCTAAAACCGCTGGCGCAGCAGGTGATGCTGCTAAACCATTTAACATGGTAGATGACGCAGCCAAAACCGCAGATGAGGCACTCAAACAGAAATACAATTTTAGACCCGCTAGTGCTGTTGACGACGCCGCTAAAGCCGCCGCTAAAGTTGCTGGCGCAGTAGGTGATGCTGCTAAACCATTTAACATGGTAGATGATGCAGCCAAAGCCGCCGCCAAATACGCAGAAACTTCAAAGGCCGTGAATGCAACCCTTGACGCTGCTTCTGCGGCTGCTCAGAAAACTGGGATGCGTGTCTATAACGCTGCCCTACGGGCAGGACAATCTAAAGAAGCAGCGCTTGCCGCAGCTAATGCCGCTGAGAACGCTGCAATCCAAAGCGCATACAAAGACGTAATGGACAATTACGGTAAATCTTTCGACGCGGTAGATGAAGCCGCAGGTGCTACTGACGAAGCCGCAGGTGCTGCTGACGAAGCCGCTAGTGTTGCTGACGAAGCCGCTAGTGCTACTGACGAAGCCGCTGGCGCTGCTGATGAAGCAGCCGCAGCCGCTGGAAAAGGAAAGGGCGCTATCGCTCGACTTGTCAACAAAGCCGCTAAATCAAGATTAGGGAGAATTGCACTTAAAGGTCTTAACGTTGGAGGTAAGGGGTTTAGGGTTTTTGGTAGAGCTGCTGGTCCGGTGCTAGAGATCTATGATGCGGCCAGATATTTTACGGGCGACCAAGAAGTGAAAGACCAGTATGCGAAGGACGTCGCGACCCTAGGACAACGAGTGTTCCAGCCCAAGTCCTTTGGCGAGTTCGCAGGAGGAGTCGGTGATGTATTAAGCCCGACTAAGAACGTACTCGGTACCGCTGAAGCAGTTAGACAGTTATTAAAAGCTCAGGAGGGCGCAAGAACCGCCGACGCTTCTCTTAAGTATGCGCAAAGTGTCATCAAGGCACAAAATGACAGACGGAAAGAGCTGTACCCTGACGAAGTTTTTGATAAACTACCGAAAGCACAACAAGTAAAAATCAAGCAAGCAATTAGGCAAGAGTTTAGCGACGCAGGTGTAAAGACATTCGGGCGATATCAATAAGATCCTATGGCTGATAACGAAAAAACCGAAGAGAAAAACTTCTCCTATGAGGGTGACATTCAACCTCTGATGAATAAGTATTTCAGTGTGGCTGCTAATAGTGGCTTGAGTGGTGACGATCAAATATCGTTCCTGCAAAAACAGCGTCGAAGACTTGAAGGACAATCTGAAAGGGCTATGGACCTTAAACTAAAAGAACTCGCTTTCGAGGACGCTAAGCTGAGGTTGGAGGAAAATAGGAGGAAGTCCATTAGCTCACGCGAGAACATGACGGCACTCGCCGCACTACAACAGACGTTAGATTACGGTCTGACGGAGGTACCAGAACCCCAACGACCTAACTATTTCGCTAGAGTCGGGGTTGCCAACGGTGCACTTATTGGTTCGGATGAAACTGCTAAGGCCATGTGGAGCAGTGTGACCAAAGACCAATCTTCCAGTAGGAGCGATCCTAGTGTGGATTACCGGAACAACATCCTTAAGGGGCTCGACAGCGTTAAATTCGGGGAGGATTATGCGGGTAAACCGACTAATAGTTTCGCTGACGTTGGAGAAAAAGCCAAAGTGGAGCGTGTTGTTACACTCGGTACGCCGGAAGAACAACTACAGGCAGCTGAAATGAGCGCCGATGAACTTTATGGTCTTGCTAAAAACATCAGAACACGATATGACGCAAGCGCATTAGGCGTAGGGAAAACAGCTACATCCAATACCAGATCTCTATTCTCAAGTAAAAAGGCTCCACCGCTGGTGACGCCACCTTAGACAACATAATACCAAACCAAATTACCACCATGCTGGAAATTAAACAATTCGACGACTGGCTCGCAAACCAAGAAGAGGCTGCCGAACCAACAACAAACCTTAAGAACTACACGGATTATGTTAGGTCTAGCTACTACAGCGCAGGACAACTAAACCAAGAGACTGAACAGGAGATCGCCGCCGGAGTTGCTGACCGTCTTAATAGTGATGGCTTGTTTACCGACGACATGTCCGAAGAGGACAAAAATAATTTATACTCTAGTGTTATTGGCGCGACGCGTAATGCAGACACCGACGCTCGCTTTGTGTTGGACTACCTCCGCACGAATAGTGAAGGGCCAGCAAATGTCTTAGCAAACGAAGCTAAAGTCAGCAATCTTGCGAACTACCTTACCCTACAAGAGAAATCCCCATCTGAAGCGGAGGGCTTTAAGCCATATGTCGATGAGATCCTTGCCGACAAGTCACTGATAAAACGTGCGCGTATGTCCGCTGTCGATCGCGGGGAATATAGCATCGCAGCACTCGACGAGGAAGACGGCACGCGCACCCTCTACGCTGGCCCAAATGCACGTCCTGAATCTATTGCGGGTGAGGTCAAGTCACTTATTGCGACTGGTGCTCTGTCGTCCGCCGACCTATATCGGGTCAACGATTTCGTCAAACCATTAAACGGTGGTCTGACCAATGGTGCTGAAGACTCCCGATATGAGACGTTCGCACGTACGATTAGTGATCTCGCAAAAAAAGATAAGGACTTAAATCAGTTAATCGAAAAAAATGCTTCCGATAAAATAGAGCAGAAGACAGCTGAACTCCGCACCACCGGAGAGAGTATATGGGGGGGAGTGAAGACGGTCATCAGTTACCCCTTTATCAAGGGAGGTGATCTTCTTCTTGACCTGTTTGACGGCGAACAGAAACAGCCGAAGTATGCGCCCGACACAAAGCTGTCTGACGCGGTCGCTGGTAATAGCGCGATCAACCAACGCTTTAGCGCCGCTGAAATTGAAAAGTTCAGTGAGGCGCTTACGGACAGAGTTGCTGGAGCTCCTTATAGAGCCGACCGTCCTGAGACCGGAATCACTACCGACTCGATGGGTAATGTTATTCTCGCCCCAAGCCTTTTAGCTAATGTAGAGCAGTTTAATCAAGCTGTCAGTAGCTCTTCGCTAAATAAAGACCAGCAGAAACAAGCCTCTGTCCAACGTAAATTGTTATTGGAATCCGCTGCTCCTGACCTTATTCGGATGATCCTTGAAGAAGAACCTGAAGCGGTTAGCAGCTACGCAAAAGCAAAAGCCGATGGGCTCTCCCCTTCCGAGTTTGTCGAACAATATGTAGGTAATAATAAAAATTATGATGCGTTTGGTACTCGCTTAGAACAGTTTGGAAAAAGCGCATGGAAAACTTTGGCTGAGATCCCTTTAGGTATTGCCGCCCTTGCTGGTAATGAGTGGGCTGCTACGACGATGGGCGACATGATTAAAGACCAGACCAGACGTCAAGAGTTCTCCCGTCTCTACGGAGACGAGTATGGTTTGGGTTTCCAGATACTGAACACACTCCCACAGGTAGCTGCCGACATCGGCCTAACTATTGGAACAGCTGGCGCGTTTGCTGGAGCCAAAGCACTTGCGAAAACAGGCGCGGCGTCGGCGCGTGCTATGATCCGGAATGGTGCCAAGATGGCACTCTCTGAGATTGATGATGCGGCAGCGGCTTCGTTCCGTAAAGCGGCGTCCGCTGAGGGCTCACAGTTTCTCGGTAAGGCTATCACAGATGTTGGTAGGAGTTTTGGTAGCAAGTTCGGAGAGCTGGCTCCACTTGCCGCTGTCACGTTCACCCGATCAGCTGGCTCCTCATTCGGTTCCCTCTACAATCAGCTGCCGGACGACATGAGTCACGAGGAAAAATATAAGACCGCTCTTCCCGCTGCCCTTGCAATGGGCATCTCCACGTCTGTCATCACAGTGGGTCTGTCGGGATTGGGACTCGGTGCTGTTGAAGATATCGGCACAAACGTGGTTCGTAATAAAATTCTCGGTGGTGACACACTAACAACACGTGCTGCCCTTGAGGCTGCTGAGCGTGCTGTTCCAGTCAGTAAGATGAATTACCGACAAGCCAAACAGGCATACCAGAACGCAGCTAACGAAGGCCGCATCCTTAGCGACAAGGCGTTTAACGCCGCTGCCCGCGCAGCCGTCACCAGCACTTACAAAAACTGGTTGAAAACCACAATAAAGGGTGGACTTAGTGAGTCGTTTGAAGAGGCGCTAGACCAAGGCGTCGGCATGGCTATTGAGAACGCTGCTCTCGATCGGGATGCTTCGCTTGCTGAGAAGGTTGCACAAGTGTTCGATGCAGGACTTATTGGTGGTGCTTTGGGTGCAGGTATTGCTGGTAGCACCCAGTTCGGCAGAGTTCGTAAATCAGAACAGAGTCTGGTGTTTGAGGGCAGAGCATCCGCATTTGAGGATATCGCAAAGCGGCTCCGTAGTAACAATAGCAATTCTACCGCCGATGTATTGCAACGCCGTATCGACGAGGCGCGAGAGCAAGCACGACTCTCTGTCGAAAGAGATATCGCCGCGCAGAAAACTCAAGAGGAGGTCAAAGAACGCACTGTCGTTGCTGACCCCAACGAAAGACCCCTTAAAGGTAGACCTGTCTTTAACGAAGAGACAGGTCAGTGGGCACCCGCAGACGAGCCGTTCGACCCTCTGCTCGATGACATCCTAGGAGAGGAGATCGAATATAGTGGCTTTGAAGGCGTTCTGGAGCTAGACGCAGACGGCAGCTCTGTCGTCCTCCGACTCAATAAACCGTATACCACAGAGGGAGGCGGGTCAGTTGAGTTCATTAACTTGGGACCACGCTTCCAGAAAGCCTCAAAATTTACCGCCCCTCTCCTTACCATTGGGCAGGAGACTTTCGGCGTGCCCGCTGGCACCCCATACATATCAATGGGTGGTAAGAAGAAAACCAAATTTGCTTTTCCAGCAAAAGAGAAAGTGACCCCAGAGTCATTTGAAGTCTTTCGTGATGATGAAGGGAACGTGCGTAGCCTTATCGTTAAGGGTGGTCTCTCCCTTAAGGACGGGTCTACGACCATGAATATCCCCCTTACTAACTCTTTACAGATTAAAGCTATAGCAGAGTGGTACGGTATTGACATTACGCCTAAACTGCCAGTGTCAGAAACCGCAGACGGTCAATTCGAGTTTGGGTTTGCTAACCGCAAGGATCTCGTCAAGTCGAAAGAAGAGTTCGGGTTCGTCGCCCCAGATGAACCAGAGATGACCGACGAAGAGCTAAAGGCAGAGACAGAGGACATCCTCGGTCGGTCATTCGCTCCTGTAATGGAGGGAGAGATGGAGCTCGTTACTGATAAACAGAACAGGACTAGAAGAATACTTGAGGGGTTCGACACTCAGATCTCCAGTAAGCAGAAGAACCTCAAGAAGGTTACCGATACCCTCGCGCCACTCAAAGATCTTAGTGACAAGCAGTTGACCGGAGACCAGAAGCTCATCAAACAACAGAGCATTGATCTTGAGAAAAAAATCAAAAAAGAAATTACCGCACTTAGAAAAGCCAAGAAAGAGTTTAGTGAGGACGCGATCGAGCTCGGATCTTCGGCAACACAAGAACCACTAACTGCTACACCACAAGGCCCACGCGTGTATCGGAGTTGGGATGAGTCACAGAAACAACTAGACCGCGATTTCGCTGAGTCCATCAATGGAATCAGGCAGAGTTATGTGGATACGGACGTGCCCGTTGATGTGGATCGTATTGAGAACATTATACGTATAGTACCACTCCGCAACAAGCTCGGCACATCTATTGCTCTCTCCGACGTCTCGATTGAAGAACTGGACGCCGTCGAATCAATGGCGGAGGACATTATTAGTTTTGCAGAGGACACCAATAATAAGGCTACGCCGAAGCAACGTCAACTAATCATTGATGACTACAGGGCTTTGGTTGCTCGGGTAAATATCATACAGCAGTACGCCGTTGAGCGTGAGTATGAAGAGGTTTTCGGTCTGGCGGTGTCGGAACTGAAAGCGTTACAGACGGAACCGGAACCCGAAGAAGAGGTCGAAACAAAAGCAAGCGACAATGACACGCTACACTACCTACTCTCCAATACACCTGAAGCGTTTACCACGATTGATGTAAAACCATTTGCTGACAAAAAGGTTTTAGGTACCCTGAAAAAAATGGGTGTTGAGATCGGCAAGCAACGCCAAGACAGTGTAGAAACGGTAACGGTTACAGGTTACGATCAAGAGACCAGAGAAATACTATACGAGAAGAGTGGCGTCACAGTGCGTGCTCCACTATCTACCGTCAACTTCGAGTCCCCTACTCTACGCACCGCCATTGACGCCGCGAGCACAGAAGTTTTTGATATTACGCAACAAGCCAAAAAAGAAATGGCAGCGATTAAACGTAGAACGGCACGGCCAGTACAAGACCGTGCGCGTGACTTCCTTATTAAGGTTAATGACTACGTCACTAAGAGCAAAGCATTAGACGAACGCCTTAAGGAAGTGGACAGAATGCCCGCAGCAAAGAGGTCCGCCGTCAAGCAACGCATCGAAGGGCAGCTGAAGGAGCTGAGAAAAAGTGCTACCAAATACGTCAACAGCGTTGGCTCTGTCCTACAGTCTGACTTTGATTTCTATAAAGACCTAGAGGAAGAACAAAAACAGGAAATAGCTGCCCAGATCCGCCGCTCGCTTTACGGTGTTGGGGGATTTAAACAAGAAGTGGCGCCTAGAGCTAGAGTCAAAGCCTTTAATCCAACGCCCGACATAAAAGTCACTAGGGTAGTATACGCCAAAGAGCAGTTCCGAAACGGCACGCAAGAGGAAGACATGCTTAATGAGCTAGTCGAAGGTGGTCACATCGTTAACCTGCCGGACACCGGAAAGGCCTTAGCCCAAGCTGGTCTTTTTATTACTGAGTCCGGTGTGAGTAAATTCCCAGCGTTCTCGCAATCTCAAGTTGAGTTAGTCGAGCAGGAAGGCCAAGAGGTAGCTGACACTAACGCTTACATCAAGGACAAGCACGAACTCCTTAGCGAAAAAGTCCTGTCTAAATACCCACAACTCGGCGAGCTGGTTACCATTACAGGTAGATCCAGAACCAAAGGAACCATTGGTGATGATACCGCTATGCTCGACTCTATTGAGGTAGAGATCAATCGAATGAATAGCGCTATTGAGAAAGATGCGCTACTCGGCAGAAAAGTACCTTCCGAGTTCATCAAGAAACGCGACGGGTTGGTGCAGCAATTAAAAGAAGCTAAGGTCAGAATAAAGGACGAAAGATATTACGAAATTGACGGAAAGAAATACGAAGTCGTTAATAGTAAAACGGACAGGAGTATTTACTTTCCGGTGGATAAAGACGGCCTGTTTGGTGTGTTCACAAACAACCCTAAGATCACAAGAGCGCAGATTGCGGCGGGTTATCGTGTGGTCATACCTGATAAGTTCGATAGAGATCTGTTTAACCCATCGCAGTATACACGGGACGGGCGTATTATCGAAGGATACTATATGCCCCGCAATCCAGAACCATCTACCGTAGGTAGTTTCGGTCGCGTATCGAACCCGAGGATTGATGAGAACGGCGAGCAGATACTCGACGAGAGATCGAACTTTGATAGCACACGCATTGAGTTGTTTGTGAATAACATGGTGAGTACGTCTGAGATTCAAGGGAATATGGGGGCTTACTTCGCCACCTCATTAAGAGAACTCAATAAAATTACCCGCAACCTCCTCGCGTCGAAAAGAAATAGTGATTCAAGATTCCCTTGGTCAGAGACTTACATCGACAACACGGTATCAGACCTTACCCGAGGGTTTGCTGCCGAGTTAAATGAATACCGCTTGGCTCAAAACGTAGTACGGAGAGCCTTTCAGTCTTTGGAATTTCAAGATACGATTAAGATCGGGAAAGAGTTAGTAACTAGATATATTGACGAAGAGGGCAACACGATAGAGTTTTCTGATCTCCCACAGGAAATCAGAGATGAAAGTATTGTGGATAAACTCAAGAAAACGGATCTTGTTAAGTTCGTAACTGAGATGATCCCAGATCGTGATGTTAATTCGATAGCTGCCGACATCAAAAAGATATACAAGAACATCAAGGGCGAAGATTCTAATTCGGTTATTATCCAATACGCCAAATTGCTTTATGCTAACGCCACTGTTGCAGGTGGTAGGTTCTACTCACTACCAGATCCGAATACGTATTTAAATCGTCCAGCTAATCTGACAGTTGTGGGGACCTCGGTCTTTAACACAGTAGCAAATAGGAATGCAAAAGCTGAACGAGCTAACCCCAACACCGAATATGTACCCTTAGATTACGTTACGCGAGATGGAGATGGGTTCTTCTTAGAGGAGATAATCGGAGCAGCGGGCGCGGACACAATCCAAGCGCTGCAAGATGAGATGGATCGGCGGAGACAGGAGAGCGGAGCAGATGCGGGAGTATATGATATGCTACTCACGGGTGAGTCGTATGCCAGCGCACTGGAATCGTCTGACCTTGTCTTTATGAACCGTTCAGCTTTGTTGGCGAGCGAACTATACCGCACTATCGCAGAGGACAAGACTGGCAAACTAGCCCAAGTCTTCAGGGATCTCGCGGTGCAGACCGGAGTAATCCCACAATATCAGGCAGACAACTTGTCTGATGCTGTGCTCGTCCAATCACTATCCGGCAGACTTAACACTGATTACGTCCTCCACGCCAATAAAGGGTACGCTCGCACTGTGCTATCCACATTGTCCGGAACGGATTTAGGTAAGCAGGCCGCTGGTATTCTAATCGCCCTTAGATGGCTACCACCTACAATGTCGCTTCCGTTGCGAGCACCAGCTGAACGGAAATCTGCAACACCTGCGGCGACAGCAACCACGCCACCGGATGAAGCCATCGCGGCAGGTAAAGCCTTACGCCAAGCAGAAGCAACAGATAGTGACACGATTGATTATGCCAGAAATTACCTAGAGGCATCTCAGGCAGCACTACCGTATCTGTTAAAGCTCGGCAGTGAGCGAAGGATAGCCCTCAACACAATCGAAGAAGCTCGCGCAGACATTTACGATTCGTTCCGTTTGCTGCGGACGCTTATTGGTCAGACAGACCCCGAAGACATAGGACCTGTCCAGACGAAAACCAAAAGGCAGATCGCCGAAGGTATTGAGATCGGTCGCGTCGGAGTTACAACCGAAAGCGTTGCTGCGTTCCAAGACAAAAATGTTAGTGGTATCGAAGCAGAAATCCAGAAACTACAGGATACACGCAAGAGAACTGAAGATCTTATAAATGGAATAGGCTCTGTTCGGGCGAGGATTCTGGAGATCACTGATGGTCTCGTTTTACGAGACGAGGCGAGCAAAGCCATTGAGGTGATACCAGCTCTACTAAAACAGGCAAAGTCTAATAAGGAAAGGACCGCGCTTAAAGCAGAACTGGCGGAGCTACAAAAGACTTACGAAGATATCTTCTATAGAGGCGACGAGACTCTCGCTGACTTGGATGCTTCGATAGTCACTAAACAAAAACAACTTGAAAAGGCTAAGGCTGTAAGAGAACTAAGTGGACCTACTCTAGTCAACAACCTAATTGAGAACATCGAAGCGGCCTACGCCCAAATAAATAACAATCGCGAGTTCTTGTCTGAGCTCTCTGAATCCGCTAGAGCTCGTATCCAAAGCGAAAGCCAACGGATTGAGCGCCTCCGTAAACTACCAGAGTGGCAACAATACGTTGAGATCATTGCTGGTTCGCCTACTATTTTACGCGGTAGAAAAGACATAGATGAGAAAGTGAGGCGTAAGATTGATGAGATTGAGAGTGACGCGACAAAACGTAAGACATTTGACGATGCCGTAAAGGCACGGGCAAAAGCACTCGATCAAGCGCTGATTAAAAACGGCTTCAACCTACCGAAGGCTGGTCTCATTACCCCATACGTTGATCCGATGGACTTCGTCGTTAGCAAGCCCCGATTCGAACCTTCTGAAGGTCAGACTACAGACCCGAATGTTCGTGGAGTTGGTCGCCCAAGTGGCAAAGTAGTCGCAACATTTAGCGAGCAGAATCTCTCAGCCGCTGAGCGCCAGCAGTCCACAGCGAAATCATTCTCCGAAGTAGTTGCACCGATAGTACGCTCAGGTGAACGCTTTAGACCCGCTCTACCACCCCTCCCAACCAAAGAGGTCGGCGGCAGAATCAAAGTACTCAGCAAGCCGAAAGAATACGATCCGAACGACAAGTTCTTCTCGCTGTCTCAGATCGACCCATCCCTCCGCGACGAAGCAAGGGTAGAGAACCTGCGCGTAGCTGGACAACTCGGTCTCGTATCCGGTGACCCGAACTCTGTTCTCGGAGCCCTCCGTAGAATCACGCAGACTGGCACACCGAGGCAACAACTGATTGCCGAACTGCTGCTGACTGCGCCGGACTTCATTAGGGACATCAACTTCGTTATGGTCGAAGTAGACTTGGGCTTTGCTGGTCTTTATGACAAGACGAGCAACTCAGTCTTAGTTAACCTAAACGAACACAACGGTCGTGGTTTAGTGGACGTGCTCCTGCACGAATACCTCCACGCACCGACAGCTAAGGTTCTACTTAACCCTAAGACTGAGTCCCAACGGAAGGCAGTGGCACGTATCGAAGCGATTCGTAACTTCGCCATCGCTAATGCGGCTAAACTCGGACTGGACACAGATCCAGTTGTAAGGCTCGGCTTGTCCAACAACGCTGAGTTCTTGACCTACGCCCTTACTGCACCGGAATTCCAGAACATCCTTGCTGGTCTTGCACCGCTTGACCAACGCTCGATCCTGCGCCGTCTCGTTGACGCTATCCTTAACGTCTTTGGTCTTGATCCTAAGAAGCACGAGGTTGCCGCTGATGCGATCCAAGAACTACTCGACTTCACCAAGATGTCCCTCGCCCATGCAGGTACGTTCAGCGTCGATAACAAATGGAGAGCGTTGGTTGGAACTGCTCGCAGCAAGAACGAACGCGCACAGGCTTACTCCAACCTTACCGCTGCTAATTTAATCAACGATGTGATTAGCCGCTACAACGAAGACGGGATACTAACCGACGAGGGCGGCGTCAATTACATCCGTGTCCCCGAACTCGAAGGCGACACAGCAATCGACGTGCTCGGTGAGATCCGACGCATCGCACCTGAAGGTATCAACATCGAGATCAACAACACTATGGTTGGTGCGATGGGCGCTAACCCAACCAAGCCTAACACAATACTCGTCAACGAGAATTTGGTAGCGACAATGGCAGCTGGTCTGTCGGCAGCTAATGCTAGGGCGGTAGTGCGCACGGCAGTGGACGAAGAGCTCGCCCACCTTGCATCATTCGCCGTATTCAAAACCGAAGACTTCGCCGCTATCGCAGCGGAGATCGGTCCTGATAGAGTGAACGAGATCCTCGACATGATCTACTCTAGCGCAGTTCCTGACGCCACTGAACGTGCGGCTCGCATTGCTGCTGATCGTGAGGCAGGCGTGACAGGAGACGTTGACGCTGCTGCTGAGTGGGTGCGTATGGAGATCACTCGTTTGGCTACTGGCCGCACGAGGGAAGCTGACATCGCGTTCTTCTACACGAACCCGTCACTGCTTGAGCGATTCCTCGAAGGACTCAGAGCGTTTATCAACAAACTCAAACAACAATTTAAGTCTGAGCCTACTGCTGGTACTGCCGCTCGCATCTCGCAAGCATCCCGTTCGTTCCGTAAACTACGTAACGGCGGCGCACTACCTACGCCGGAGCCGTCCGCAGCTAATGAGTACGGCGACTCCACCGCCTTCATCAACGCCATCAACGGCGACATCGCTGAAGGACAGGAAGACCGCACATACTTCATGCTCCCTGTATCCGGTACCGGTAACAGTAAGGCTGCCGTAAGCGGATTCTGGAAGACGGTACAGGATAAGATGTACAACCTGCCAATGGAGCTCCGGAAGTATTTGAGTCTGAGAGATGGCACTATCTCACAAGTTGAGTATACGATTCAGGACTTCGACCGCCGCTTTCCGAAGATGCGTGACGAGGCTCTTGCTAGGGGCGCGAGCATCGAGGACATCGGCATGATCCTCGGAACTACTGCTCCGGTTGTACAAGGTGAAGCACGCAAAGAAATCCAAAGGAAGGTTCGCGAGTTCAAGACGAATAACGCAACTGATCCAGATCTTGAGCGTAAGGCCGACGACTACGAGGCTAAGTTGACACAGCCAGAAGCTGACAAGTTCTTTGCGGCGTTCCGTAAACAACAGAAGGCAATGGAGGATAAACTCAAGAGCGCTGGCTTTGGAGACCTCGTTGACTACCTCGTTGAGTTCAGGGGCGAGATCAATAAATACAAGGCGGTCATCAACTTCGACGAGTCCAACGACGTATACCTCACTAGAACATTCAGGTTCTTCGGATCGGAAGGTTGGGCCAGCTTCGCTAAGACGGGCGGTGTTGCAATGCTCGACGGCAAAGAGGTAGACTTCAACAAGCTCCGTGCCGCTGCCGCTAAACACTTTGAGTGGGAGGTAAACAACGAGGCGAAGCAGACTGGTCAAACCTTTACTGCGGAACAACACGATAAGAAACTGGTTGAGTATCTCGATAAGTATCTTGAGAACCTCGAACTCCAAGCCGCCGACGCCAAAGAGTTAGGTGCAATGAACACTATCCGCAAGGATGTGAACCGCCTACTAAACAAGAAGGACTTCGACGAACCTTTGCGTATGTTGTTGGGCGAAGTCACTGACCCGTTTGAGAACGCAGTCCGCACCGTGTATAACGTCGGCAGGTTCGCAGCCAACGAGAGATTCCTACGCGACTTCGCAAGTCAGGCAATCGCAATCGGAGTAGCCAGCCGGACACGCAAGCCGGACATGGAGCTCCTCTTCCCACCGACTCAATCGGCACAGCTCGGAGACCTTGCTGGCTTGTATGTGAGGAATGACATTGCCGCTACCATCCGCGAGGAGTTAGGCATGAACGGAATGAAGCAACAGTCCAAGGCGATGGAGCAAATCAATATGTTCGGTCGCTTCATAGCTAAGTTCTCCGGTCTTTCGATCACCGCAAAGACATTGGGCTCCGTTGGTTTCTATCCTCGTAACGTATTGGGCGGCATTGCCCTGACTACATCACAAGGCATCGTTAATCCGGTCTACCTGAAGGAGGCGTTTCGCCTGTCGATCATCGCTAACATGTCCCTCAACGGTAGGATTAAGGCGGAGTCGGAGGAGTCCCGTAATCTGATGCGTAGACTTGTTG
>Ga0315903_10001476_pt1 | contig 35655 bp, 27 predicted proteins | sample LakEriMetagenome_7_FD_203524 | JGI IMG/M metagenome (GOLD analysis project Ga0315903, IMG submission 203524) | Freshwater fungal communities from buoy surface, Lake Erie, Ohio, United States - Buoy 2 MA119 | ecosystem: Environmental > Aquatic > Freshwater > Lake | place: USA: Lake Erie, Ohio...
GATGGAACGTTCCGGATCCAGGTGCCGTTCCGGGATGGTCAGCAGGTGTATCCGATCGAGGCGGTGGCGGCGGATGGGGAGCAGAAGCGGAGCATCACGCTGGAATTCCGCCGCTCCACGCCGGAAGATCACAGCAATCCCGCCCATCAAGCCATCACCGAATGGTTCTGAACCCATGACCACCGCCGCCCCCCCTCCCTCCTCCGCCTTGAAGATCCTGGTGGCCGCCACCCCCCTGATGGGGGCCCTGGTGGTGCCCGTGCTTGTCCCCCTGCTGATGGTGCGGGTCAGCATCGCCGCTGGTGTGCTGGCTCTGGTGGGGGTGAGCTCCCTGTGGTTTGTGGCGATGCTGCGAACCTCGGAGATGCCGCCCCATCCCGAGGGGCACTAAGGGCCTTCTTCCCGGCTCATCCGCCAAGCCCTGTTCTCGCGGTCTTCGCGACCCCTGTCCGGGCTTTGCCCCCCTCACCCAGACGCCCGGCGGAGATTTCCTGACGGCTGGGGGGAACGCTGCAACCAGCGTGATGGAGAGTGGATGGCTCGTTGGACCCCGAGGGCGCTGGCCCTGTTGGCCGTGTCGGGGCTGGCCTGGATCGGGGGCTGTGGCTCCCCTCCCGCGGTCCTGGAGGGTTCCAGGGAGCGTCACTTGCCCCTGCCGGCGGGCATCCGGGTGGCGTTCAACCACCGGGAGCACCAGCGCTATCGCAGTCCCGTCAGCGGTCGCTGGCGCCAGGGCGACGACATGGAGGCCCTGGTGGTGGAGGCGATTGGCGAAGCCCGAAGCGAGATTCTCGTGGCGGTGCAGGAGCTTTCCCTTCCCGGGGTGGCGGAGGCCTTGATCGCGCGCCATCAGCGGGGCGTGGCCGTGCGGGTGGTGTTGGAGAACACTTACAGCGCCCCTTGGAGTGAGGCGCGTCCGGCCGACCTGACCCCCCACCAGCGGCTGCGGCAGGCCCAGCTGATGGCCCTGGGCCAGCCCGACGCGGTGGCGCTGCTGCGGCGCGCGGGGGTGCCCTTGATCGATGACACGGCGGATGGCAGCGCGGGCAGCGGGTTGATGCACCACAAATTTCTGGTGGTGGACCGCCGCGTGGTGGTGACGGGTTCGGCCAACTTCAGCCCCTCCTGCGTGCATGGCGACGCGGACGACCCGCGCACCCGCGGCAATGTGAACCATCTGCTGCGCTTCGAGAGCCCCGACTTGGCGGCGGTGTTCGCCGAGGAGTTCGCCAAGCTCTGGGGCGATGGTCCGGGTGGCGCCCCGGATAGCCGGTTCGGTCTGGCCAAGGAGGCGGGGCCAGCACGGCGGGTGTGGGTGGGAGACACCGCGGTGGAGGTGCTGTTTGCCCCCCACCGGCGCCGGGATCCCCACCAAGGGCTGGCCTGGCTGGCGGAGCGGTTGGCGTCCGTGCGGAGGACGTTGGATCTGAGCCTGTTCGTGTTTTCCGCCCAGGGCCTGGCCGACACCTTGGCCACCCTGCCCCCCCGAGGGGTGGCGGTGCGGCTGCTGGCGGATCCCGGCTTCGCCAGTCGGCCCTTCAGCGAGGTGTTGGATGTGCTCGGCGTCAGCCGGCCTGATGGGGATTGCCTGCTGGAGGCGGACAACCGGGTGTGGAAACGCCCCCTGGAGGGGGTGGGCACGCCGCGGCTGATGGGAGGCGACAAGCTCCACCACAAGTTCGCCGTGCTCGATGCTGAGCGGGTGATCACCGGCTCGTTCAACTGGAGCCCCTCAGCGGCCCATCAAAATGACGAGACCCTGCTGCTGATCCATTCCCCCCAGCTGGCGGCCCATTTCACGCGGGAGATGGACCGGCTCTGGCGGAGCGCGGAGCTGGGCGTGAGCGGGCGCATGGAGCGGGGCCTGGCCCGAAGCCGCCAGCGTTGCGGCCGAGGGCGCGCCAGGCCGAGCTTGCTTACCATGGAGACCTCCGCCGCGGCACCCTGATGGATCCGGCTTCCTCCCCCCGAAGCCAGTCCCCCGAGCTGGACGCGATCAACCTGATGTTGCGGGATTTGAACACGCGCCACGACGAGATCCGCCATCGCGCCGCCTTTCGTGGCTGCACGGGGGAGCTGCTGGTGCTGCAGAAGGAGCTGGTGGATTATTTGCTCAACAAAAAACAGTCGCTCGCCGGCCCACCCCCCTCCCAGGGTCCGGCTCCGGAGGAGGGCTAACCCAGGGCTCGTCTGAGCCGGGAGCCATCGATGGCGGTGCCGAGGGCGGTGGTGGTGGGGGGCGGACCCTGCGGAGCCAGTGTGGCTCTGTCGCTGGCCCGTGCCGGCTGGGCCGTCACGTTGGTGGAGGCGGCGCCGCCCGGCGCCCCCCGGCCCTACCGGGGGGAGGGCCTGATGCCGAGTGGGGTGGCGGCGCTGGAGGCCATGGGGTTGTGGCCCCCGCCGGAGGGGGTGCGCCACCGGCTCCTGGGGGGCTGGGCCGTGGTGGTGGAGCGCCGTCCGCTCTTCTCTGTGGAGGAACCGCTGGGGGGCGATCGGGGCTGCTGGCTGGTGGATCAGGAGTCGTTGCTGGCGTGCCTGCGGGGGGAGCTGGAGCGCGAGGGCGGAGCGCGGGTGCTGGAAGGACAGGCGGTGCGAGGGCTGTTGTGGGCGAATGGGGGGGAGCGGGCGAGCGCCGTGGAGCGGCGGGGTCGGGTGGCGGGTGTGGTGTTGGCGGATGGTCGGGAGCTGGAGGCCGATCTGGTGGTGGGCTGTGATGGACGCGACTCCCGGGCGCGGCGGCTGGGGGGGCTGGAGCTGACGCTGGAGCCGCCCGGCGAAGAGGTGCTCTGGTTTCGCCTGGCGGGCCCTGAGGTGGGGCCCTTGGAGGGGTGGCTGGGGGGGCGCTTCCTGACGGTGGTCGGTCCGGGCCTGAGCTTTGCCCTGTTTCAGGAGGCGGGGGGAGAGGCCCTGCGGCTGGGCTGGGTGGCGGAAGCCAGCGTGGAGCGTCCGCGGGAGACCGCTGGCTGGAAGGAGGTGTGGGCCGGGGCCTTGCCCCGGGAGGCCGAGGCGTTGCTGGGGCGGGTGCCCCTCGCCGCGATCAGCGGCCCCCAGCGGTTTCCCGTGCGGGTGGGCTGGGCGCCCCGCTGGCACAGGCCGGGGCTCTTGCTGTTGGGAGACGCGGCCCATCCCATGAGTCCGGTGCGGGCCCAGGGGCTGAACATGGCCCTGCGGGATGCCCTGGTGGCGGTCCAGACCCTGGGGGCGTTGGCGGAGAGGAACAGCGGCGAGGGGATGGACATCGAGGCCATCCGAGCGCGGGTGGATGCCCTCCTGCCGCTGATCGAGAGGCGGCGGCTGCCGGAGATTCGGATGTCGCGAGAGCGCCAGGCCGAGGAGGCGGCCCTGGGCGCCCTGTTGCGCCAGCGGGGCTGGTTGCGTCGGACCCTGGCGGCCACCGCCCCCTGGAGCGGGTGGGCGGTCCGCCAGCGGTGGATCCAGCGACAACACCGTCCGCGGGAGGGACTGGCGAACGCGCTGATCCTTTCAGACTGAGTGATGTCCAAGGAATACGGAGCGGATGGCCTTCCCGCGGATGGTGTCTCGACGGCCCGCTCCAGGGCTGGTGGGCAAGGCATTGGCTCTCGCCGCCGCGCTCGCGCCCCTCATCGGTGAGGGCCCGCTGCTGGCGGCCCCCCCTCCCGCCTACTCCCCCGAGGAGTTTCCGCCGGCCAGTGTGTTCCGCGCGCTGCAGCTCACCACCTTGGCCTGCGGCCGCGACAACGCCGCCGAGCGTTGCGCCGAAGCCCGCCGGCAGGCCGATCCCCTGCTCGACCACCCCCGGCTCCCGGCCCGCTGCAAAGACGTGCTCTGGAGCATCCGCAACCTGGCCGTGGAGGCCCCCGTCAACAGCTTGGCCCGGCGGGAGCCGATCGATCAGGCCGCCAGCGAGCTGACGATCGCCTGCCGCCAGGTGCTGAAGGCCAAGCCGGAGAACAAGCCCCAGGGCCCGGGGGGCGAGGGCCTGTTGCGCTTTGGCGGGTCACAGCCCTGAGCGCGGTCTGTGGGTAGGCAGCTGAATCTTCTCCAATGTCAGGGTAGCGATTGCTCGCCAAGCTTTTCTCTCAGACTGGAGATTTCCCGTCTGACTGGAGGCTTCCCGCTGACGATTCGCATCACCCCTCCTCACCTAGTGAATCAACGCTAAACTCCCGCATCCAGTGATGTTCGCGATCCTCTTCAACAGTCCCTGGACGTTGGAGCTCGCCTCTCCCTTCCTGTCGTCCATCCCGAGTTCTCCCCCGTGAACCTCCTCCCCTCCAGTGTCGCGCCCCAATCCAATCTGGTGGTCACCAACGTCAGTGCCCCGGGGGAGGCGGATCTTTATTCCACCCTCACGGTGAGTTGGACGGTACGGAATGACGGATCGGCCCCCACAACCAGCAACTTCTGGTACGACAGTCTCTACTTCTCCCTGGACACAAGCCTGGGCGATGAAGACTGGTTTCTGGGCTATCTTGGCATTGGCCTGACGTGGGATGAAAATGGCGTTCCGAGCGGAAATCCCTACAATTTTCCCCTGAATCCTGGAGATGGTTATACCGCCACAGTGTCCTTGTCTTTGCGTGATCCTACCTTTTGGGTGATTGAGCTTGATTCTGATCGTGGCGTCTTTTCGCGAGCTGGGCAAACTGTCAGCCCAGCTTCTGTGGTCATCACGATTCCTCATATTGTCAGTGAATTGGCGGGCCCTGGCTATTTGATTGTCAAGGCTAACGCTGGCCCATGGTTTGGATCCGAACCCGAATCCACTGAGGAGGACAACTCCTTTGTTCTTCCCTTGAATATCCATGCTCCAGATTTAACAATTACCGAGGTGACGGCTCCGGTGAGTGGCTTCTCTGGGCAGGAGGTCAGTCTGTCCTGGAGCGTGAAGAACGTCGGGTCGGTTGCCACTCGTAAAATAGGAGGCTGGAGGGATAACGTCGTCTTTTCGCGAAACGACGTTTATGGAGATTTTGATGACTTTTCTATCACGGGCGACAGTGGTTGGTGGGGTATGTGGGCGGAAACCACCCCTCTTGAGCCTAATCAGACTTACACCTTGGAGCGCTTGGTGACCCTGCCAAGCGCGGTCATGGGTTCGGGCTACTTGCTCTTTAAAACAGATGTGGGGGACTGGACTGGCTGGCAAACACAGGCTGAGTGGGACGAAACCAATAACGTTTTTTCCGTGCCGATTCATCTTGACGCGACGAATCTTGCGATCACGGCTGTGAGTGCTCCTGATGTGGTCGTCGCCAAGCATCCCATTGACATTTCTTGGAGCGTAAAAAATGTGGGGCCGGTGATGGCGGCGCCAGGCTTGTATTTCGGCGATCGGATCAAATTTTCCCGCAATGACATTTACGGAGATGAAGATGATGTGTTTCTCGCCGATGTCTCGCGCTTTCCCACCGATGGTTTTCACCTGGCTCCTGGTGAGAGTTATGTGGCGACAGCCTCCATCACCCTGCCAAGAAGTGTCGAGGGACAGGGTTTCTTATGGGTGGAAACGGATTGTCTACAAGTCTTGGCGGAAACGGATGACACGGATAACGGCTTTTTCATTCCCATCACCGTGCTCACCCCCGTGAACACCGGCGGGGCAAGTTTCACCATCGCTGGCACCGCCGCTGTGGGCAACACCGTGAGCGCCGTGCTCCAAAGCCCAGACCCCGACGGGAACGGCACGGGCCCCCTGTCCTACGCCTGGCAGACCTCCAGTGATGGAAGCCTTTGGAGCGTGGTGAGCACCGCTGGAGACACCTACACACTGGCGCCCGCCGATGAGGGCAAGCGGCTGCGGGTGGTGGTGAGCTACACCGACGCGCTCGACTTCGATGAAAGCGTCAGCTCGGCGCCGGTCACGGTGCCCCCGCTGCCCAGGCTCGCCATCCGCGCCGCCAGCGCCGCGCGGATGGAAGGCAACATCGGCTCCACCCCCTTTGCCTTCACGATCACCCGTTCGATTGATCTCAGCGGCACCTCTTACGTGCCCTGGACCGTGAGCGGCACTGGGTCGAACCCCGCCAACGCCCTCGATTTCGTGGGTGGCCAGCTGCCCAGTGGCTTTGCGACATTCGCCCCCGGGGAAGACACGGTGACGGTTTTGGTGAATGTGGTGGGAGACGGGACCCTGGAGGCCGATGAGAGTTTTCAAGTCATCCTGGGCCCACCCTCCGCCATGGACGGCCCGCTCCCCCTCCTGTCCCCCACGGCCAGCGAGGTGACGGCGCTGATCCAAAACGACGATCTGCCCGAGCCCACCTACAGCCTCAGCGCCTCCGCCGACACCGTGATGGAGGGTGAGATGTTGCGCGTCGGGGTGACCACCACCAACGTGACGCCTGGCCGCTCCGTGTTTTGGCAACTGGGCGGCACGGGCATCAAGGCCTCCGATTTCAGCGAGAGGAGCTTGGTTGGCGCCACGATCATTGGCGCCGATGGCCGGGCCTCCTTCTCCACCACCCTGGCCGATGACACCGTGGTGGATCCGGATGAACGGCTGGAGGTGCGCCTGTTCAGCGACGCCGCCCGCACCCAGCAAGTGGGCACCACCCTGCGAGTGACGGTCAAAGAACGGAGCGTGGGGGTGATCACTGATGGCTCCGACAACATCACCGGTACGGCCGCCGGGGAGATCCTCACGGGGGTGCCCGCGGGTTCTGGACAACGGGGGCGGGGAACGGTGGATCGGCTCACCGGCGGCGGAGGGGATGACCTCTTTGTGTTGGGAGATGCCCAGGGCTCTTACTACAACGATGGCCTCAGCGGATTGGGCACCAGTGATCTGGCGGTGATCACAGACTTCAACGCCGGTGACATGATCCAGCTCCATGGTGCCAGCTCCAGTTACCGGCTGGTTGCTGGGGTGTACAACCAAGTGAGGGGAGTGCGAATCCAGATGGTGAATGGCGCCACGCTTCCCCTTCCAGGGGGTGGGTCCACAGCCTTGGTGGGGGATGAAGCCATCGGCTTCGTTCAGGGAGCCACCCTCTCCAGTTTGAACCTGTCCAATTCCACTCAATTTCTTTATACGATCTGAGAAGCTTCCATGACCCGTTCCCCCATGCGCCTCGCCGCTCTCGCTCTTTTCAGCGCCGCGACGATTCCCTTCCTCACCGCCGGCCCCGCGGCCGCCGTGATGGTGAAGGTGAGCACCACGTTCTACGACGTGTCGGTGATCGACACCTCCCAAAGCGCCAATTCGACTCTTTTCTATCCTCTTTTCGCTGGGGGCAACATGCCCTGGTGGAACGACGATCTCTTGGCTTCGGAATTCGCGATGAAGGTGTACGACGCCCTGGGGGGCGGATCGGATCCGCTCTACGGCCCGCTCTTCGCCTACCGCGTGGATCCGTGGGTGGGTGAGGTGTCGAGCATGGCTCAGCTGCTATCCGATCTCCATGTGCAGGATGGGGTGGTCACGGGCACCGGCGACGTGGTGAAATACGCCGTCGCCAAGGTGGCTCCCGTGCCGCTGCCCATGCCCGTGTTTGGCGCGGCGGCGGGCTATGGCTGGACCCGGCGGCTCAGGAAGCGGCTGCGGAGCGGTTCTGAGGGCTGAGGGCTCAAGGGTTGCGGGAGCTGGTCTGGGGCGGCGCTTCTCCCCCACTCAGCTCCAGCAGCTGACGGGAGGTGTCTTCCATGAAGGTGAGGCTCATGGGGGTCACCACCACGGCTTTGCTGGCCAGGGCGCAGAGGGCGTTCCGCTGGCCGGAGGCGTCGCAACTGTCGGAGAGCTTGAGCAGGGCTTTGGTGAGCTTGCCCCGCAGGCAGGTTTCGCGGCCGTCCTGGTTGAGCACCGCCTGGGCGGCCTTGCGGGTGAAGGCCACGGCTTCTGGATAGGGTTCGGCGGCGCGGGTTGGCTCCACCGCCCCCGTGGCGGCCACCGCGGCCAGGGCCGTCACGCCGCTGGCCAGCACGCCCAGGCCCGAGAGGCCGGTGAGCCTGGTGAGGCGGGAGAGCGCGGAAAAACTTGGGGGAGCCATGGGTGGGGGGCTGGAGGGGGCCGGAGAGGGGGCGCCGGATCCAGGAAAGGTACCGGAGGCGGCACGAGTTCGAAGGGCGCCCGTTCCAGGGCCTCCGCCGGTCGGGCCCTCTCGCCGGTGCCACGGCCCCCTTCCGGCCACTCCCGACCCGGCGCGATACCTGGTCCCGGAGGGGCCCAGGGCTAATTTGCTCCTGCCCGCCCGCCCAGCCCCGGCCCCCGCGATGACCACCAGCCCCGCCGCCGCCGACCGCATCACCGTGGCCCTGGCCCAGCCCTTCACCGACCAGAAGCCGGGCACCTCGGGCCTGCGCAAGAGCAGCCGCCAGTTCGCCACGCCCCACTATTTGGAAAGCTTCGTGGAGGCTTCCCTGCGGGTGCTGCCCGGTGTGGAGGGGGGCACCCTGGTGCTCGGGGGCGATGGCCGCTACGGCAATTTGGCGGCGATTCAAACGATCGCCCGCATGGCGGCGGCCCACGGCGTGGCCCGGCTGATCACCACCACCGGCGGCATCCTGTCCACCCCGGCGGCGTCTCACCTGATTCGCCTTCACAGCGCCGTGGGGGGCGTCATTCTTTCGGCCAGTCACAACCCCGGCGGGCCCGAGGGGGATTTCGGCGTGAAGATCAATGGCGCCAATGGCGGGCCGGCGCCGGAATCGATCACCGACGCGATCTATCAGGCCACCTTGGGTCTGGAGAGCTACCGGATCCTGCGGGCCGATCCCCTTCCACTGGAGCGGCCGGGCACGTTCCAGCTGGGCGCCATGGCGGTGGAGGTGCTCGACGGGGTGGACGACTACAGCGCCCTGATGCGGCGGCTCTTTGATTTCGACCGTCTGGGGGCCCTGCTCAAGGGCGACTTCCGCTTTGCCTTTGATGCCCTCCATGCCGTCACGGGCCCCTACGCCACGCGGATTTTTGAGGGGCGGCTGGGCGCTCCGGCGGGCACCGTGCGCAATGGTGTGCCCCTGGAGGATTTCGGCGGAGGCCATCCCGATCCCAACCTCACCTACGCCCACGACCTGGCGGCGTTGCTGATGGACGGCGACGCCTACGACTTCGGCGCCGCTTGCGACGGCGATGGCGACCGCAACATGATCCTCGGCCGTCGCTGCTTCGTGAACCCCAGCGACAGCCTGGCGGTGCTCACCGCCAATGCCACCTTGGCGCCGGGTTACGCCGATGGGCTGGCGGGGGTGGCGCGCTCCATGCCCACCAGCGCCGCCGCCGATGTGGTGGCCAAGGCCCTGGGCTTGCCCTGCTTTGAGACGCCCACGGGCTGGAAATTTTTCGGCAACCTGCTCGACGCCGGCCGCATCACCCTCTGCGGCGAGGAGAGCTTCGGCACGGGCAGCAACCACATCCGCGAGAAGGACGGCCTCTGGGCGGTGCTGTTTTGGCTGCAGATCCTGGCGGTGCGCGGCTGCTCGGTGGCGGAGGTGATGGCGGATCACTGGCGCCGCTACGGGCGTCACTACTACTCGCGGCACGACTACGAGGCGATCGAAAGCGACGCCGCCCATGGCCTCTACGGCCGGGTGAACGCCATGCTTCCCTCCCTGGTGGGTGAGCGCTTCGCGGGCCGTTCCATCGCCGTGGCCGACGATTTCGCCTACACCGACCCGGTGGATGGTTCGCTGAGCCAGGGGCAGGGGTTGCGGCTGCTGTTGGAGGACGGCAGCCGGGTGGTGCTGCGCCTCTCCGGCACCGGCACCCAGGGCGCCACGTTGCGGGTGTATCTGGAGCGCTACGTGCCCCCCGGCGGCGCCCTGGCCCAGGATCCCCAAGCGGCCCTGGCGGATCTGATCACCGCCATCGATGATCTGGCGGAGATCAAGACCCGCACGGGCATGGAGCGGCCGACGGTGATCACCTGAGGGCCTGGTCCTGGGATCCTTTCCCGCGCCAGGCTTCTCGCCGTGGAAGCCCTGGGAGGTTCGGCGGGGAATGGCACGCAGCGGGCTCTACTGGGCTGGGAGGAGGTCACCTACGAGGAGGGTCAGTGAACCTAGCTGATGACTCGGCTGACATCAGTGGCGGGCACGGTGAGGACACTGCCGCCGAGATGCCACCGATGGCTGGCCCCAACGCTCTTCGCCAGCCCTCGGACGAACCGATCGACGACGACCGCAACCGCCACCCCCTCGCCCACTGACAAACAGAACCTCTGGGCTTTCATCTGGAACCTGGCCCACCTGCTCCGCGGGGACTACAAGCGGTGTGGGCTTCCGCGGTCGGTTGACAACCGGAGATGGCCGATGGGAAGAAGCGATGGTTGCTGAACGAAGAAGTTCAGGCACCCTTCAAGGCCAACGTGGTCAAACAGAAGCGATGGCCGACGCCCTGGCGAACAACCAGTCGGTACATGATCTGAGGAGAGATGAGGTGCTGCTGAAGATGGCGTGGGAACTTGCATAGAAATCTAGAGGCCATCTCAGTATCGACTGACAAGACAAGAAAAAATGTTTAAGCATGACTACGAATGCTGGTCAAGTAACTGCTAAAATGCTATGAATATCTGCCTGATCAGGAAGTAGCGATGATCAACTAGGATTGATTCAGGTAGAAATGCTTTCAGAGGATTTGGGGTAAATTGAAAACAGCACTAGATGATCAGGATATTGGGTTTAAAGTTCAATCAATTCGTTTAAGGGATACGTCCATTCTCTCTGAGGTCTAGTATCTCACTGTATATGCGCTCAACAATTCTTCGCCCTCGCCGACCAAATGGAAGTTGTTCAAAAACTGATTCGAAGATGTCCTCATCGGAGCGAAGAACCCCGTCGGAGCAATACCAAAGAATGAAAGCGGTTATCTCATCTCTATAGTCGTCAATAGCTGGATAAGAAGGCATAGCGGGTTGCACACCCTGTCTTGAAGCGTGGTCAGGCAATGGTGATGGACTTTGGAGCTGTGACTCAACCACTGTGAGGGCGGCTCGAGCGGTGAGAGACTCCCTGAAAGCATTCAGGGCAAGTTGGATTTCCGATTCTTTGTTCCTGAACCACTCCGTTGACCAGATACGATGAAAACGCCACCCAAGACGCTCTAAATGCGATTGACGGATTCGATCCCGATCCCTTGCCGTTTCCGTTGAGTGGTATGAAGCGCCATCCGCTTCAATGGCGAGAACATATCGCCCAGGTTCATCAGGGTGCTGGACAGCAAAATCAAGACGATATCCAGACACACCATATTGAGAAACGAGACCCAGACCCGCTGCTGAAAGCGTATCATAGATATCTTGCTCAAAAGGATTCATCGGTACTCTCTCTGAGGCGAGATCTCCCAGATCAAGTCCTCCGCTCTTGACAAAGCGTAAATACTGAATAAAGGCTTTAGCGCCTATTGAATTGAAGCGATTGTCATCATATTGATAAGGGTTGATTGTGGATATGACCTCAACACGCTTCCTTGCACGGGTGATGGCAACATTCAAACGCCGTAATCCAAAGAAGTTCTTGTCACGGTTGATAGGTCCAAAGTCGTAGCGAGGTCTGCTCAGGTCCTTTGGACCATAGCCAGTGGCGATAAAGACGACATCCCGCTCATCACCTTGAATTGATTCCAAGTGACGAATAATAAACCGCTCATCAGGTCGCCCCTCTGGGAAGAGAGGGAGATTGGGGTCATCACCGACTCGGCGAGAAAATTCGGATTGGATATGACGTGCGTGTTCCTGACCCAGGGCGATTACAGCAAGACTCTGATCAGGTCGATTAGATAGATGTTCAATGATTAAGTCAATAGTTTTAGCAACTTCTGCCTTTGGGGATTTACCGGTGACCTGATCGAGTGACCCTTCCACATCATGATAAGCGAAGGGCGGTTTCTCTGTTGTGGAGGGCGCAGTGATTAATCGACCGCCATACAGATCGGGATGCTTATTGGAGAAAGCGATTAAGCGTTCGTCCTCGGAACGGTAGTGCCATTGAAGGGTTCTGACTCCTAAAATAGGTGGCAGAACCGCTTTGACCGCATCTAGGAGTGACTCAGTTTCATCCTCACTTCCTAAGGAGAAGAATGAAGTTCGTGTGGGGGACAACTGCTTTGAGTCGCCAGCCACAATGACTTGTTTACCTCTGAGGATCGAAGTGACTGCCTCATAAGGAACAATTTGACTTGCCTCATCAAAGATGACGACATCAAAGAATGGTTGAGCGGGAAGGAGTTCTGAGACCACTAATGGACTCATCGCCCAACAGGGTTTGAGCGTTTTAAGGATCACTGGAACTTCGGCGAAAAGACGGCGAGCGGATTTTCGCGTTCTTCGTCGCTTGTTCTGCTGCTGTAGCAAGTCGACCTGATCGGGGTACTCGCGTCTTGCCCTGTGTGCTCTCTCCGCGCAAATTCGCCGGATCCTTGCCCCAGAGGTCTGGATATGAGTTTTGTCGGATCTCCGATAAGTTGAAACCGTTGCATCAAGGAATTCTCTTGTTGAACAAGCAAGAGCAGGTTCAGCGATGCGGATCAACTCTTCAACCCGCTCAGACCAGGCAGACGAGATGGAAGCAGCGATCTGATTCGCATCTGAACCTGAACAAATCCCCGCCATTGTTTGCGCAAGCAATCCATTTTCATCCAATCCTAGTTGTCGCAACTGTAGAAGAAGACTACTGATCTTAGGGGCATTCGGAAGGGAGAGGCGAAGATTCTCAAGTTGAGCAACTAATTGCAAAAGCACGTCAATAGAAGAATTGACAGATTCCAGACGATCAAGGAAACGGTTGAATACTGCTAGTGAAGACTCAATAGATGAAATATCAGTCCTCAAACATGCGGGATAGGCGCCTACATCGTTGGGAAACCCAAATGAATCAAGGGATTTAAGGGAGCGAAGAGTCCGGCAGGCAGATCGCAACGATGAGATGGATGCCCTAACCCTATCAGGCAACAGAGACTTGAGAGTTTGCAGCGAGTTGCGATATTCATTGTTAACTAAGTACTGAAGTAATCGAAAGACTCTGCCCTTAGAAAGAGATTGCTGGAGATTGACAAGTTTGTCGTCGTCCAGAGCATTTGTATGTCTAGGATCAACATACACCTCTTCACGATTGATCTGATCAAGAGCATCAAAGACTGTCAGCGCATCTGCTGCTGATGCAAGGGAGGGAACAGAACCACTGCGCAGTGCAAGGTTCTGAATATCGGTAATCCAAGCAGCAATACGACCTACAGAAATCCGAAAGTCATCGATGAGTGAGACAATCGTTCGAATCTCCGAACTATTCGTAAGCCGACCCTGCCGCAGTGCGGATGCCAAGGGGGACTGAGGCGAGAGAAGATCTCTTGAGGAAAGCGAGAGCAACTCATCAATTGCTCGTCGCACATCGCTGAGAGCGGCGTACTTGATTGTATTAACTTCAGGCAAAGATATCCTGAATTTAGAAGTAGCAACTGAAGAAGACCTAACTGCAATCTGTAGCACATCTAAGTAATTGCAGTCCCAAGGCTCACGACTTTCATTGACTGCTTTTGTTCTGGCAACCAACTTGTCCCTGGAATGACAAAGGTCAAGATGAATCTCTGAATCATCAACGGGCGGGATTGAAGCAATGTCATCGAGTGCTTTGATAAAGGGTTCGGCAGGGCGTTTCCTTACCGTTTCCGCAGAGTGCAAGTCAAGGAAACAGTCTTCCAATCCAACAGCGTCCATCCTCTTCTTTACAGCATTAATTGCCGCTCGTTTCTCAGCAACAAATAGAACGGACTTACCAGTCGCCATATAACTAGCAATGAGGTTGGCGATGGTCTGACTCTTGCCTGTGCCAGGTGGACCCTCGATCACCAGGTTCTGTCCTTTTAAGGCGGAATTAATTGCCCACTGTTGACTAGAGTCTGAATCAAGGACAAGGAACTCTTGGTCAGGAGGTATGAAGTCAGGTTCGTCTTGCCTGGCGTCACTGACATTGTCCCGCAGAGCACGACGAGATTCCTCATCTCCCGCCAGCGCAGCAATCAGCCTATTTTCTGCCAAGGCATCTCCTGATGACAGGAGATCATTAACCATTGGCAGTTTTTGATAGCGAAGATTCTTGATTGCAAAATCTGAACGGCGTGTCAACTCAAGTGCTGGAGGACACTGCTGTAGTAACGCATCCCATGCGGCATCTTCTCCATCCGAAATTCCTTCATCTAGTACATTCTGGTCAATGTCTATGCCAATTCTTCTCTTGAGATGCAGTAGGAAGACGGGATTTAATTCTGGTTCGTCATCAACAAGCTTGACCTTGACTTTGCCTATTGGAGCGCCTGGGTTCTCTATCAGAAGAGAATAGAGGAAAAGCGGTGCATTCGTGGTGGATACTTTGTCTGATTTCCAACTTGCAAAACCAGATATGAGTTTGAGAACCTCAATACCTTGCTGCTCATTGAACTCGATAGTCTCACGGATTAGCCCCGTTGCCGCTTTCTTGGATTCCGCTAGTTCAAGGTCGACAACTTGACCAATGAGAAGACTGTCGCCAGCAAGAAGTCTGACTACAGAATCCTGATTGGGAATAACTGTCGAGGTTCTCGATGCTCTGAAACTTATTAAGTCGTTGCGACCTGATAGGTCAACCAACTCATCTGCCCATTGCTGAAACCGCTGCGTTAGGTCTGTCATGGAAGGATATGCTCCAGGATCTAACCGTCAATCTCGCTTACTTCTAGCAAGTCTTCTATCCCACAATCCAGCATCGTTACGATCTTGGACGCCAGATCCAATGATACCGCTGACGCTGCCTTATTGTCGCTTCGTGCCAGTCGGGTAACAATCGTTGCCGCCATCCCCGCTTGAGCCGCCAGCGAGTTCATGGTGATGGGTTTCTCTCCTGCCTCAACAGGACGAAGGCTTGCCATGGCAATTGCCTGGGCGAGGGTCTGTCGGACTTGCATTGCCATCTAGCCACCATACATAGCGTACCTACCGAAAGACAAGACATCTTGGACGACGCATGACTTGCGTCAGATGCTGAGTTTACTACGTTGAGCATTTAAGGTGCCCTGAAATCTATAGGCGAGGTTCTAGCGTCGATCCCTATCGGCGCAGGCCGTCTTCCGCGTCTGGCGGACCTTGGTGCCGACACCTTGCCGCTCAGATTGGTGGAGATCGCCGAGCAGATCAAGCGCCTGGAAGAGGAGCGAAAAGAGATGGATTTCGAACTGACGCTTACCTACTCCGATGTTGAACCGCCCTTTGCCGTTCAGTTCGAATCAGGGTTGATTCTCAAGCGGTGCCAGCGCACCGCATGGATCTTCGACCAGCAGATCTTTGTTGCCACCAAGGCGCTGCCGCGAGAGGCGCAAAGGCGAGGAAGTGTCATCACGCGAATCACCGCACACCTGAGGTGCTTGCCGTGGAAACAAAGGCAGACGCCATCCTGCCGCTGGTGGGGTGCCGTTTCCCACGAGCCAGGACGATCCCCGGGACGACCAGGTGACGCGGGCTGCCGGCCAGGCCGCCCGGGCCTGCTTTTTCGCGCGGCAGGTGGCCGAAAAAGCGATCAAGGCCCTGCCGCGGATGCACTGGAGGTGTGCGATTGGTTCTGACACCACGCTGGTCAGGCAGGGATGTGGCGATCGCGGCGGCATCCAGAGAGGAGGTAAGGCGGCAAGAGCACCAGGCTGACAAGGACGACCTGTCTCCTTGGGGTGATGCCAGGCATCGAACGCGCCATGATCACGGCCAAGGGCCAGGTGACGATCCCCAAGGCAATCCGCGACGCCCTTCTAGCCCGAGTCGGAAGCCACACCCTTGTGGCAGGCCCTGGCTCCCCTGCTCCAACCGCGGCTCGGGCTCTCCGCCCACGAGCAAGCGTTCATCCTCCAGGTCACCATCCGGGGGCCTCCATCGAGGCCTGCGCCCTCCTCCAAACCTCCTTCGCGGCTGGGGCGACGGTGCGCTTCCATTGAGCCCGGCCTTGGTGCAGACTCAACCAGTCCCCCAAACGCCGCCCCCCGGCGATGGCCAGCCCGGCGGAGCGCAGGCCGCGCAACGACTCCAGCGCCCAGCCCACTGAGGTGTTGGCGGGCTCCGTTGAGCGGGTCACCTTTCACAATCCCACCAACGGCTTCTGCGTGCTGCGGATCAAGGCCCGTGGCCACCGGGAGCTGGTCACCGTGGTGGGCCACGCGGCGGAGATCAGCGCCGGCGAGTGGCTCACCGTGAGCGGCACCTGGATCAACGACCGGGAGCACGGCCAGCGGTTCAAAGCCGCCTTCCTGCGCTCCTCGCCCCCCACCACCGCCGAGGGGATCGAGAAATACCTGGGCTCCGGAATGATCCGCGGCATCGGCCCGATCTACGCCAGCAAGCTGGTGGGGGCCTTTGGCGCCGAGGTGTTCGAGGTGATCGAGGAGACGCCTGAGCGCCTGCGGGAGGTGCCGGGCATCGGCCAGGTGCGGGCTGGTCGCATCGCCCGGGCCTGGGCCGATCAGAAGGTGGTGCGGGAGATCATGGTGTTTCTCCATAGCCATGGCGTCGGCACCGCTCGGGCCGTGCGCATCTTCAAGACCTACGGCAATGACGCCGTGCGGGTGATGGCGGACAACCCCTATCGCCTGGCCCGCGACATCCGGGGCATCGGCTTCCGCACCGCCGACGCCATCGCCGCCCGCCTGGGCATCGAGCCCACCGCCCTGATCCGCCTGCGGGCCGGGATTCATTTCGCCCTGCTGGAAGCCAGCTCGGAGGGCCACTGCGGCCTGCCCACCGCTGAGCTGCTGCGGCACGCAGGCGAGCTGCTGGCGGTGGAGGGCCCCGATGGCACCCGCGGGCCCCTGGAGCCCGAGCGCATCCAGGCCGCCCTCGATCTGGAGCTGGCCGAGGGGGCCCTGGTGGCCGACGTCCTGGCCAACCCCAGCGGCGAGGGCGGGCCGAACGCACAGCCGGCGGTGTTTTTGGCCCATCTGCACAAGGGGGAACGGGCCATCGCCGAGTGTCTCCTCCAGCTCCGCGTCGGGGAGCCCCCCTGGGCCCGCGGCGAGCGGGGCGCCATTGATCCGGCCCTGGCCATCCCCTGGGTGGAGCGGCGCCTCGGCCTCCGGCTGGCCGCCAGCCAGAAGGAGGCTGTGGAGCTGGCTCTCGCCTCCAAGGTGCTGGTGATCACCGGCGGGCCCGGGGTGGGCAAGACCACCTTGATCAACGCCATCCTGCGGATCCTGGAGGCGCGCCGGCTCCGAATCCAGCTCTGCGCCCCCACCGGCCGCGCCGCCAAGCGCATGGCCGACACCACCGGCCTGGAGGCCAAGACCATCCATCGCCTGCTGGAGTTCGATCCCCAGTCCTATGGCTTCCGGCGCGGGCCGGAGCTTCCCCTGGAGTGCGACCTGCTGGTGGTGGATGAAACCTCCATGGTGGATGTGCCGCTGATGGCCTCCCTCCTGGCGGCCCTGCCGCGGGAGGCGGCGCTGCTGCTGGTGGGGGATGTGGATCAGCTGCCGTCGGTGGGTCCGGGCCAGGTGCTGGGGGATCTGATCAGCGGCGGCGCCATCCCGGTCGCCCGCCTCACCGAGGTGTTTCGTCAGGCCGCCAGCAGCCGCATCATCACCAGCGCCCACGCCGTGAACGCCGGCCAGCTGCCCGACTTGCGGCCGCCGCCGCACGAGGAAGCCAGCGACTTCTATTTCATTGAGGCCCACACCCCCGAGCAGGCGGTGGCCCTCATCCTCAAGCTGGTGGGGGAGCGCATCCCGGCCCGCTTCGGGCTCGATCCCATTCAAGAGGTGCAGGTGCTCTGTCCGATGGCCCGTGGCGGCTGCGGCAGTCGCGCGCTGAATGAGGAGCTGAGGCGGCTTCTCAACCCCGATCCCCCCGAACAGGTGGAGCGCTTCGGCTGGCGTTTCGCCCCTGGCGACAAGGTGATGCAGATCGCCAACGATTACGAAAAGGAGGTGTTCAATGGCGATCTGGGCACGATCGACAGCCTGGATGGCGACACCAGCGAGCTGACGGTGCTGTTCGACGGTCGGGCCGTGGTGTACGGCTGGGGGGAGCTGGATCATCTGGTGCCGGCCTATGCCTGCACGATCCACAAGAGTCAGGGCAGCGAATACCCCGCCGTGGTGATCCCCCTGCTCACCCAGCACTACGCCATGCTGCGCCGAAACCTGGTGTACACGGGCCTCACCCGCGGCAAGCGGCTGGTGGTGCTCGTGGGCCAGAAGAAGGCCCTGGCCATGGCCGTGAAAAACCACCGCGGCCGGCGCCGCCACACCAAGTTGGCTGCGTGGCTCAGCTCGGGGGGGCGGAACCTGGCCGGAGCCGAGGGCGTCAGGACAAGTGGGGAGCGCATGAGCCCCCCATCCCCAACGCCCTGATCGCCCCCGCCATCCCGAGTTCTCATCCCCGCCCCCGCTCGCTGGCGTGGCGGAGCCAGTTTTTCTGTCAATATAGAGACCTGTGACGACATTGCGTTTCATCTTTATCGCGATTTTTAATTAGCGCGAGCGGGGCTTGTTGGGCAAGGGATTTCCTGCGGACAGGGTTAACCTCGTTCTGAAAACTGGGGTGGGCCAAAGGACACATTGGTGTTGCCTTCTTTCCGACCAAGCATTAGTGGCCCCCACCTGTTACAAGTTTTGGCCGCCAATGGCTCTGGTCCCGTGAGTACTGGCATTACTTGCGGAGTGAAACTTCTCAGTGTTTATGATGCCAGTACCGGAGAAGTTGCAGGTAGCGGTTATCTCATGATCCCGCAGATCTCTTGTTCGGACGCCGAGACGGAAGACCAGCGGTGGAGCCACCTGCGCCATTCGTCGTTTGTGCGGGCAAGCCTGCAAGCTTCTTTCAGCATTTCGCGCTCTACAACCGTCAAGGCGGGGCGGCGCCCTTCAATCGGGTGAATGTCGCTTCCCTGAAGATCCTGGCCCTGTCGGCTTAGCCAACGGCGTTGCCGTGGGGGGGTGGCGCCGCGAGAGGTGGATTGGGTCTGTGGGGGATCCAGTCAGCGGGCATGCCCCTCACCAGGGCAAGACCTCTCCGTTGGCATGCCAGAACGTGCCCGAGGTGGCGAGGGTGAGCGCGTCGACGCGTGCCAATAGGCCCCGCACGGCCTCCGCTGGCTCGATGCCCTGGGGGTTGAAGGCCACCATGCGGGTGCGGACCAGGCCGGGGTGGAGGATCGCCACGGCGATGCCACGGGGTTTCAGGTCGATGGCCAGCGATTTGCCCGCCATGTTCAACGCCACCTTCGACATCCGGTAGCCGTAGGAGCCCCCCGAGCTGTTGTCGTCGATCGACCCCATCCGGCTGGTGATGAGCGCCACCTTCCCGCCAGCCTCCAGCTGATCCAGCAGGGCCCTGGTGAGGCGTAGCGGGCCCAGGGCATTCACCTCAAACTGTCTCCGCACGCTCTCGGGATCCAGCGTCTCCAGGCTGGTGGCTTCCAGCAGGCCCGCGTTGAGGATGAGGCCATCGATCCGCTCCCCGCCCAGCCGCTCCACCAGGCCGGCGATGGCCGCCTCGCTGGTGAGGTCGACCCCGCTCTCCACTCGCACCCCCAGCGCTTCCAGCTCCGGCGAAGGCAAGCGGCAGGCGGCGATCACCTGATCCCCTCGCTCCCTCAGCTGGCGGCAGAACTCCAAGCCGATGCCCCGGTTGGCGCCGGTCACCAAGAAGGTTGTCATCGCGTCGGATTCGCGGGGTGCTGGCGCCATCCTCCCGCCTCGGGGAAGCTGGGCCTCAACCACAGCGACACATACACCAATGACACCAGCACCGGCACCTCAATCAACGGTCCGATCACCCCGGCCAGGGCCTGCTGGGAGGTGACCCCCCAGACACTGACGCACATGGCGATCGCCAGTTCGAAATTGTTGCCGGCCGCCGTGAAGGCGAGGGCCGAGGTCCGCGCATAGTCGAGCCCACTTCTTTTGCCCACCGCGAAGGCGACGCTCCACATCAACAAGAAGTAGAGCAGGAGGGGAATCGCCACCTGGATCACCCGGGCTGGATCCGCGGTGATCGCCTCCCCCTGCAGGGCGAACATCACCACGATCGTGAACAGCAGGCCATAGAGGGCCAGTGGACTGATCCTCGGCAGGAATTGCCGCTCATACCAGCGGAGTCCTTTGAGCCGCACCCCGATCAGGCGGGTGAGGAGCCCCGCCGCCAGCGGGATCCCCAGAAAGATCAACACCGCCCGGGCAATCTCCTCAAACGAGAAGCGCACCACCTGGGTGTCGAGTCCCAACCAGGCTGGCAACACCAGCAGATAGAAGGAACCGAGCAGGGCGTACAGCATCATCTGCAGGATGGAATTGATCGCCACCAGCAGGGCCGCCGCTTCCCGGTTCCCCTGGGCCAGATCGATCCAGATCAGCACCATGGCGATGCAGGGGGCGATGCCGATCAGGATCAGGCCGGTGCGAAAGGCCGGCTGATCCGGCAGAAACAGCCAGGCCAGGGTGAACATCAACAGTGGTCCCACTCCCCAGGTGAGCCCGAGGGTGAGGAAGAGCAGCCGCCGATCCCGGGCCAGGTGGCCGAGTTCGCCGTAGCGCACCTTCGCCAGCACCGGGTACATCATCAACAGCAGCCCCAGGGCGATGGGCAGGGAGGTGTGATCCACTTGAGCCGCCCCCAGCGCCCCCCGCAAACCGGGCACCAGGCGGCCCAGCAGCAGCCCGCCCGCCATGGCCAGTAGGATCCAGAGCGGCAGCAGCCGGTCGAGCCACGAGAGCTGAACCAGCACGGCGTTCCGCGGTGCCCTGGCGGAGAGATCATGGCCCGGGTTTGACATGGTCCTCAGGAACAGGAAGGGGCGGGGGTGTGGCAATCGGCGGCGAGGTGGTCCAGCCAGTCGCGCAGCGTCAGCGGGGCGGAGGGCTCCAGGCGGTAATAGATCCAGCGGCCTTCCTGGCGGGAGTGGATGAGGCCGGCGTCTTTGAGCACTTTGAGGTGAAAAGAGAGCTTGGATTGGGCCAGGCCCAGCTCCCTGGTGAGGTCACAGACGCAGCGCTCCCCGCCTCGCAGGGCCGTCACCACCCGCAGGCGGATCGGCTCGGCCAGGGCGCGCAGGAGCGGCAGGATCTGATCGAGGGATCGCGAATCGGCCGCCCCCCCGATTGACATCACCCCAACACACGTCTCGCTGGTGTCAGGGGGCTTGATGGTGGCAGCCATGGAACGCGAACGATGTTAAATAACAATCCTAGTTGATCAATGCTTGACTGAAGCAGGATCGCCATGGCCGCTAGGCCCTTGCGCCCTGGCTTCTCCCGTGGATAGGAGAAGCGGCAATGAATAACGCGATTCATTTGTCGCGAAAGAGTATGGCCTTCAATGGGCTCATCACGACGCCAGACCGTGGACGACGAACCGGCCAATGATGAATCAGAGTGATCCGTCTTGTCCACTCGCTTGGGCTGAAGCGTGGCCCCGTCCCCTAGGGCGTCGGCGAGGGGTGGTTGGCGGCATCATCCTCAACCTGGTAGGCAAGTGGTGGTTGATTGTGTTGTTCAATCAGCCACATTTCTGAGAGACGTATTGGCTAGAGCATCCTTAAGCTTATTGCGAATAGATCAAGACGCTATAGGGGGCTATGGAGACGGATGCATGAAAAGGCAGGCCATCGCGGTCTCCGGGCACCGCCTCGGTGTCCTGGCTTTGATGCCCCTCGAAGACCTCGCTGTAGCCATGCCAATCATTATTGAAACGAAGCTTCCACTTGCCCTTCGCGGGAAAGCCGAGAATGTATTCGTCTTGAGTTTCGTGAAAGAAATTGGCGATAACAACGACGTCGTCGCTTGGGCCTCCCTGATCCCAGCGATGGAAGGCCAGCAGTTTACGCTCATCATTGAGATGATAAACTTGTGTGAATTGCCCACAGAGGCCAAGGGAAACGCCTTGTTGGTTGAGACGCAGAGCAATCAGATCCCGATACAGGCGCACAATGCCGCGAAACGTCTCTCGCTGATCCCAGTCAACTGGGACTGTATCGCGGAACCAGCCACCCTCAAGAAACTCCTGCCCCTGAAATAACATGGGAATGCCAGGGGCTGTAAAGACCATGGCCGCTGCCATGGTTGAGCGCTTCTGGGCGTACCAGCCTTTGGGATCATTGGAGTCAACTTCCTGGGGAATCCGAGCCTGTCCATTGGCGACATCATCATGGGATTCGCTGTAGATCACACGCTCAAACGCATCGTCGTTATAGCGATAAAGAATCGCATCGCGAATGTTGCTCAGGGAGCGGTCCTGATCTTGTACCGCGATCACAGCCTCACGGATTGGCCGGACAAAGTGCGGGTCCCATTGGGACGCGAAACCTGCTCCTCCAGCACCAACATCCTTGGTGATCCAATGATGACTCTGCAAATCTTCAGCAATGGTGATCCGGCCAGGGCGTGAGCGACTTACGGTTTCATTGATGGCCTGAAGCATGCTCCAGCCATCAGGTAGTTCCTGAGATCCATTCTCTCCGTACTTGCGAACATAGAAGGTGCTATCAAATCGCAAGCCATCGACGTGATATTCATTGAGCCACATCAGTACATTGTCGAGGATGAATTGACGCACTTCGCCTCGCCCGTAGTCAGGGCGTGTTTCTCCCCAGGGTGTGACTGCCCGATCATCATTGTAGAAATAAATGCCACCTTTACCATTTTCTGACCATCCATCGAATTGCCATAAGTCTAGATCATTTGGCCCAAAGTGATTGTAAACAACATCCAGTATCACAGCGATTCCCGCTTGATGGGCTCGTTTGATGAAGCGCTTCAGGCCGAGAGTTCCGCCGTAATCAGAATCAACGGCAAAGAGGTGAGATGGATTGTAGCCCCAAGAGCGCGTGCCCGCAAATTGCCCTACGGGCATGATCTGAATGGCATTCACGCCAAGGCGCTTGAGATGCTCCAGTCGAGCGGTAATCGTAATGAATTTCCCTGGTCGGAATGGGTCGTCATCATTGAAGGTGCCAACATGCAATTCATAAATGATGAGCTGGTTCCAGGCGGCCATGGAGAACTCATCATCCGCCCAGTCAAATGCGGGATCATGAATGATGGCGTTGCCAACCGAGTTTGTCACTTCCCTTGCATAGGGATCGATGCGCCTGATCACGCCAGCTGGTGTGACCAGTTGATACTTGTACTGATCACCAACCTTGGCCCCTTCCACTTGAGCCCTCCAGTAGCCGAGGCCCTCGTGCCGCATCGGATGGGCACTTCCGTCCCAGTCATTGAATGATCCGATGATGGAAACCTGAGTGGCGTGGGGTGCCCATAGGCGGAATTCCACTCCATTGTTGTACAGGGTTGTACCTAGCATTCTGGAAATCCGTTCTGAGATTGGAAGGCGTCCTGGTGTGTGTTGTTGGAGGCGAAGACACACTCTACCTCCGCCTTCGTCGTCGCCTCCTGATGCATATTGCTGCACATTCCAATAAATCGTCATATGGCTGAGAAGTCTTTCCGGGGCTCGCTGCGCCTGTGGTGATGACCTGTGGGAAGTGCGGCTTCAGCCTGTGCGGGAGTTGAGGCGAATCAAGAGCGCTATGTTCAGATGTAGGACGATCGTCTGACCCCCTTGATGTGGGTCAGACGATCGTCCTTGTTTCCATTGCGGTCATCCCCATGTCCAACAACGTTGACGCCGCGGCAAAAGATGCCGAAGGCAGACTGGAATCCGCCATTGGCGACCTTACCGGTGACAAAGGGCACCAGATCAAGGGAAAAGCCAAGCAGGTGCAGGCTTCCGCCATGAATGTGGCCGAGGATCTCAAGCAGGCGGCTCAATCGGTGGCTGAGAACGTTTCCCATGCCGCTGACAACGCCGCTGATCATCTGAGCTGAATACCTCAGGCGTTGCCTGACACAGATCAGGCAACGCGTTCGGGTGTCAACATGCCCTCCGCCATCCTCTCATGCTCGAACTCATCGCGATTGTCTTGATCGTCCTTTGGCTCCTTGGCCTGGTGACCTCCTTCACTCTGGGAGGATTGATTCATATCCTGCTTGTGATCGCTGTGATTTCCATCCTGCTGCGCGTGATCGGCGGTCGTCGCATTTGAGCGGGTAGGCCCTGTCCTGTCTCTCAGGAGCCCCAGGGATTGTCGACTCATTCTGGAAGTCTCCCCATGCGACCTGTGAGGGGTTGCCGCTCACTGTGGATGCCGGAACCGGAACGACTGGGATTGGCTGGATCGGGCGGGTTCTGACGCTCGGCAGTCTTCGAGCCGACCTTGAGGTCAACCCCGTGGTTGAGGAGCTGGAATCCCCCGCTTCGGCTTTGCGCTGGGGAGGGGCGAAGCCACGAGGCTGTGCTGGATCGAGAGCCATGCCATGTGACGCGGAACACCATGTCAATCAACTGGGGTTGATCTATGGTGCCGAGGTCGGTCCGCGCATTCTCCTTCCTTGATGAAACTCGGCATCAACGGTTTCGGGCGCATCGGCCGCCTGGTCTTCCGGGCCCTTTGGGGTCAACCTGGCCTCCAGATCGTCCACGTCAACGACCCCGCCGGCGACGCCCAGGCCGCCGCCCATCTGCTGGCCTTCGACTCCGTCCATGGCCGCTGGTCTCGGTCGGTGTGCGCCAACCCCGGCGAGGCGGGCGACAGCCCCGGGTTCGTGGTGGACAGCACCCCGGTGAGTTGGAGCCAGGAGAGGGATCCCACCGCCGTGCCCTGGCGCCAGGCCGGCGTGGAGATGGTGCTCGAATGCAGCGGCAAGTTCAAGACGCCGCAAACCCTCGAGCCCTACTTCGCCCAGGTGGGCCTCAAGCGCGTGGTGGTGGCCTGTCCGGTGAAGGGCGAGATCGCCGGCGCGGAGGCGCTCAACATCGTGTATGGCATCAATCACCACCTCTATGATCCCCACCGCCACCGGCTGATCACCGCCGCCTCCTGCACCACCAATTGCCTGGCGCCCGTGGTGAAAGTGGTGCACGAGAGCTTCGGCATCGCCCACGGCTCCATCACCACCCTGCATGCCATCACCAACACCCAGGTGGTGGTGGATGGCTTCAAGGGCGATTGGCGGCGGGCTCGCTCCAGTGGCCAGAGCCTGATCCCCACCACCACCGGATCGGCGAAGGCGATCGGCCTGATCTTTCCGGAGCTGGACGGCAAGCTCAACGGCCACGCCGTGCGGGTGCCCCTGCTGAGCGCCTCCCTCACTGACGCGGTGTTTGAGCTGAGGCGGCCGGTGACGGTGGAGGAGGTGAATCGGGCCTTTGAGGCCGCCGCCCATGGTCCCCTGGAGGGGATTCTGGGTTACGAAACCCGGCCCCTGGTGTCGGTGGATTACGTCAACGACCCCCGCTGCGCGATCGTCGATGGCCTCTCGACGATGGTGGTGAATGGCACCCAACTGAAGGTGTATGCCTGGTACGACAACGAATGGGGATATAGCTCCCGCCTGGCGGATCTGGCGCGCCATGTGGCCCTGATGGACGCGGGCTGAGCCATGGCCCTCTCCGCGCTTCGGCAATACGCCATCGTGACGGCCAACTACTGGGCCTTCACCCTCACCGACGGGGCGTTGCGCATGCTCGTGGTGTTCCATTTCCACGCCCTTGGGTTCAGCACCCTGGAGATCGCCCTGCTGTTTCTCTTTTATGAGTTGTTTGGCGTGCTCACCAACCTCTACGGCGGCTGGCTGGGCGGGCGGTTCGGCCTGCGTCTCACCCTCTGGAGCGGCACCTTGCTGCAGGTGGCGGCCCTCCTGATGCTGATGCCCGTGGCCGACAGCTGGCCGAGGGCCTGGAGCGTGGTCTACGTGATGGCGGCCCAAGCGATCAGCGGCATCGCCAAAGACCTCAACAAGATGAGCGCCAAGAGCGCCATCAAAACTGTGGTGCCCGAAACGCCCCACCAGCGGGAGCTGGGGCAACAGCGGTTGTTTCGCTGGGTGGCGATCCTTACCGGTTCAAAAAACGCCCTCAAGGGCGTGGGCTTTTTCCTGGGCGGCGTGCTGCTCACCACGATCGGCTTCAACCGGGCCGTGGGGGCGATGGCGGTGGCCCTGCTGCTCGCCTTCACCGCCACCTTGGCGCTGCCCGCCGAGATGGGCCGGATGAAACGCAAGCCCACCTTCGGGGCCCTGTTCGCCAAGAGCCGCGGTGTCAATCTCCTGTCGTTGGCGCGCTTCTTTCTGTTTGGAGCCCGGGATGTGTGGTTTGTGGTGGCGCTGCCGGTGTTTTTGGAGGCCGCTCTGGGCTGGAGGTTTTGGGAGGTGGGCGGCTTCATGGGCCTGTGGGTGATCGGCTACGGGATCGTGCAGGCCTCCGCTCCCGCCCTGCGGCGGGCCTGGGGCCAGAGTGGGCCCCCCGGGGTGGGGGCGCTGGCGTTTTGGAGCGCGGTGCTCACCGCCATCCCGGCCCTGATCGCGATCGCCCTCTGGCGTCAGGTGGGCCAGCCGGGTGTGGCGGTGGTGGTGGGCCTGGCGCTGTTTGGTGTGGTGTTTGCCATGAATTCCTCGCTTCACAGCTACATGATCCTGGCTTACACCGATGCCGAATCGGTGAGCCTCAACGTGGGCTTTTATTACATGGCCAATGCCTCCGGCCGGCTGGTGGGCACGTTGCTCTCGGGCGCCCTGTTTTTGTGGGGCGGGATGGAGGCCTGCCTGGTGGCCTCCGCGCTGCTGGTGGCCGCCGCTTGGGGGGTGAGCACCCGGCTGCCGGCGCCGCCCCGTCTGGCGTGCTAATGGTGGGAAGGATTGGCGCGGGATGGTGTCACGGATGCCCGAAATCCCGGGGTCGCTTCCGCCAGCCGGTGCCCTGCCACCGAGCGACGCCCGGCAATCGGAGGAGGAGGCCATGGCTCTCGGCGCGTCCCAACCCTCGGCCGCGATCCAGCCGGTGGAGGAGTGCAAGGGGATTCGATCCACCACGGATTTCCCGAAGGACCTCACCGGGCTCAGCGCCGAGCAGATCGCTCATCACTACTTGGCGATGCGCAACAGCCATGCCGCCCTCAGCCGCTCCAGGGGGCAGCTGCAGCGGCGTTCGCGGGAGTTCAGCGAGGCGCGGGAGCGGTTTTTGTCCACGTTGCGGGGCTATGAGGAGCGGTTGCTGCTCATCGGCCAGGAGAAGGTGGAGGCCATGCGTCTGGCGGAAGACATGCATCGGGAGCTGGAGGCGTTCGAGAACAAGCAACAGTCGTTGGATCGTCTCCTCGACGACTTGGATGTGGCCAAGCGGGAGACGGGGTTTTGGTCGATTTTCCAGATCAACCAGCTGATTGAGCGCATGCGTGCCTTGCTACGGGGAGGCAATCGCGCCGATGGGTGAGCTCAGCGATCGTTTCGCGGAGCTGATGGCCCGCCTGGCCAAGAGCGATGCCGATTTGTTTCGGACCATCGGCGCCCAAAACGCCAGCATGCGCGAGCTGGTGGATGACTTCGCCCCCGCCCTGGCGGAGCGCCCCTCCCAGACCCCATCTCTGGCTCCCGCTGGTCTTCTGCCCCCTGAGGCCTGTGAGCTGAAGGCCCTCAAGGGCCGTTTCGGCAAACTCGCCGAGGCCCAGACCTGGCTGGAGGGGCGAATCGGCCCGGCCCCGAAGAAGCCCACCTGGGCTGTGATCGCCCAAACCTGCCGCGAAGGCGCCTGGCCGGCGGTCACCAGCCGCGCCGCCGCAAAAAGCCTCACCGCCGCGGAGTTGGAGGCGCTGCTGACGGGCTTGGAGCGCCGGTTGGAGCAACGGTTGGAAGAGCGCTTCACCCGCCTGGAGGGCTTGCTCATCGCCCTGGCCGCCGCTGTGGAAAGGCGCCAATCGGCCTGAGCGGTGGCTGGCGCCCGGCCGGGCAATCCATGCTTTTTCGGGGTACCAACATTGATGATGTCCTTATTGGTTTGTAGCCGAACGCTCAAGATCAGCGGCGGGTAGTACATTGAGCGATAAGGGAAAAATCTTTGCTCCCGGCCGCTGGATCTTGATGTTAGGCGGTGACCTTAACGCCAGCATGGATTATCGCAAACGATCCATAGTACTATGATATCTCCCTCGACAAGATTAATAGATGGCATGGTTCGTCTCTGCAAGTAGCGGTTGCAATGGGCGACCTTATTGCAGCACGAACTAATTGGCTGGGCTTCCGGGAACACGAAGAGATGGCATCTCTCTACAAGTCTTTGGAGCTATATATTGCATTAGCGTGACAACACACCAAGCATGCATTGGATATATTGTGCGGCCTGCAAGGCCTCGTGGATTTGTTCACCTAATTGTCTCAATAACAACTCTGGCCTTTTACGAGAGTCGGGACTGCCTAAGTCGTTCGATGCCCTTACAATGGCGCCACATTGGCCTTTTCGCAAGGCTACAGTCTGCTTAAGGAATCCGGCTGATCCCACTGCCAATATCTATCCCCATTCTGCTTAAGACCCGTACCACGAAAGACTGCTTCTATGCTGCTTAAGTCCGTTGAGGCGCTAACCCTCCACTTCTTCTCAATACAATGCTCTATTGCCGCCTTCAGAAGCATGCAACCATATCTACGACCACGGCACTCTTCTCTGGTGTATACGTGAAGGGTATCATCGGTGCAAGTTGACCATTGAGCCTTGTAGACTATGCATGGATATGAATCACTTTCATCTCCCAAAGAGGTTAGACCTCGACAATGCAGCTGAGCCGTATAGACCTCATATATCTTCTTGCTATATGTCATAACTCCATACCAGCCTGATTGGCTATCAGGCAGCTTTATTTGCTCTATCTTGTAAAGTAAATTGGGACTTTCCGAAAGTTTTAGTAGCATCTTCTTGAGTTGTGCGTTTTTCATGCTCACATGTTCCGCATATGCAGTATAGCTCAGAGCAATCCTCGGACCACTCACGCTGGGCCATGTTTAATGACTAGTTGAAGCTGTGGTAGGGCAAGAATGGACCTATGGCAGCACAAAGACACAACGCGGGGCTTGGTCTGAGAGATGCCTTGTAAAGGCTCTCTAGACATTCAGTATCCTAACGTTCGAGCAAACTCTCCCGCTACGGCAAGCGTCGTAGCGGGAGGGTTAAGCGAGTGGTTAGCTGTCTCCGCAACTACTTGGACTTGTATAGCTTTTCCACCTGTTGATTTACGTAGGTGGCAAATCGGTCCACCGACATCACAGCTACTACTAGTGACGCAAGAGAGAGAATCGCAGCGCCTACTGTTACTAGCTCCATTCTGGCTTGGGTGCGGATGTTTTCTCGCGTGCTCAAGATGCCAGATAGTTGTTCCAAATGCTCTCGCGACTCCTTTTCTAGGAGCTGAGCGCGAGAGGCCAGGAAATGTGTGCGAGAACGGAGTGCCTCTGAGATTTTTGTAGGCGGGTCTTCTGGGCGCCAACCACTAGCCTGGAAGTCTTCGCAGTTCCAACTATACGAGCTAATCGTCTTGGATTTGGCCGCCAGTTCCGAGGTGAATGCTGGCACGCCAACTGACTGCTCAAAGAAGAGTCGGATTCTCTCCAGGCATTTCACAGTACCTCGTCGGGTGGTGGTATCCGGAGATAGCGTGCTCGGTGCAAGGCGAAGGCGTCGAACAATCTCGCGAAGTGCAGCGGTTGCAGCGAAATGAACCAAGACACCTCGGATTTGATCATCCACAAGCGAAATGTAGACAGAATCGTTCGGATCGCCGCGGTGCTTTAGGTGCTCCGTAGTCAGTCGCGCTGTTCTGAGGTTTACGATGGCGTGATACCGAAGATCGCCATCAAACTCGGGCCAACAGAGCTTGATTCCTTCCATGCTGTTCAGCGTCCAGACTTCCCGATGGCCAAGCGGTGAAGTTAGCCGAATCCAATCTGGCTCAAGGCTGCTGTGTTCGTAGTCAAGGAGGCAGTGGCTATCGGTTGTAAGCAGTTCAGCGGTAGGGAGTCGATTGCCGTCCGAAGCAAGCGAAAAAAGCCCCGGTAGATGCACGGTGAACCATTTTGCTACGAGCGTCCGTGTGCTGACTCGTGCTGCGTCAACCGCCCGACGCTTTGCATGTTCGACGTCATAGGAGCGGTATCCACCATGGAGGGGCTCGTGCACAGTCTTTCTGTCAAGATTGATCTCCACCTGATACGCACTGCAGGCCGGTTCCCTGAGAACGAAGCACATGATGACTGCTGTAATCGATGGCGAGAGTTGGAAGATCCAGCCACGGGCGTAGTCAACAGTGTCTGGAAGGGGTGCTGGCCGGGCTTTTGAGAGGAAGCGGCTCTTACCAGGACGGTCGATCGGTCCAAGATTGAAGCTGCCCTCGGTGCCATAGGTGCGTTGCTCATCAATCCAGGAGCCAGGGTTGGTGTTAAAGCCGAAAAGGCGCTCATCGTTCCAGCCCAATTGCTTCATGCCGCGATGAAGCTTGTCTATCTCTGCAGGGCCATAGATCTCTACACCCCATATGGCGACCTGCTGAAGACGTTCATCAGGCGGGACGCGCGAAGCAAAGTTGTGCTTTGCATCTCGGTCTCGCAGGTAGTCTCGTTCCGAGCGATATGGCGACGGTACCAACCCAGGAAATCGAAAGTGGATGCGGCGCCATACGCGCCTCAAGACTCGCTCGATTTGAGACTTAGTTTTGGGTGGATACGCTGGAGCATCCTCGACAGAAGGAGTACCCGAATTGGATTGGAGGGTATTCAGTGATCGGCCCTGAGGGGGTGCATCTTCGGACATGAAACGCCTAACGCTCCAGATCAGAAGCGGGTGAGAACTGTTGATATTGAAAGACGACTTCGTCCCCCCCGTCTTCTGCATCTGGTTGTTCGGCGGTTCACTGGATACGTTCTTGGATGTGGTTCCCATCGTGAGCGAGCTAAGTGTGGGGCAAAGCACCATTAACATGGCAGATCTTCACACGGGATCGTTTAGCGCATAAGCTTCCTTGGGAGATCAGTACGACATAGCACTAATAGTATACAATCCTACCTGGCGGGCCAGCACGCGGGCGGCCCCGTGCACGCCTTCGTCGAGCCGCAGGGTGGATCGAATCTTTGGTTGCGCGTCACACACATCGATAGAGAGGTGAGCGACCGCGTCAGCATCCTCTGGGCGGCTGTTGTCATCAACACCGGCGGAGAGCATGCCCGCCTCGGAAGGATGGTCTGCCGATGCAGACCTGCCATACTCCTCGGACGGAAGCCACGCGGGAGGCCTGGCCGAGGTGCAGCTGTTCCTCTCCACCGTCAGCGACGAATTCCGCTCCTACCGCGATCACCTGCGCCACGCCCTTGATCGCCCGAATGTGACCGTGAAGGTGCAGGAAGACTTCATCGTTTCCGGCACCCCCACCCTGGAGATGCTCGACGACTACATCCGCCATTGCGATGGGGTGATCCACCTGGTGGGCGACATGACCGGCTCGCCAGCCAGACCCCAGTCGCTGGCGGCCATTCGGGAGCGCTACCCGGATCTGGCGGAGAAACTGAAGCCGATCGCAGAATGCCTGCATCCGTGCGGTCCTTCGCTCTCCTACACCCAGTGGGAGGCCTGGCTGGCGCTGCTCCACGGCAGGAAGCTGTTCATCGCCACCCCCGATGCCGAGGCACCCCGGGATGGGAAGCACGTGCAGGATCCCGCGCAGATCCAGGCCCAGCAGGATCACCTGGCCCGTCTCCGTGGGATGGAGCGCTATCCGGGCGTCACCTTCACCAGCGCCGACCACCTCGCCTGGAACGTGCTCCGCTCCTACATCCTCGATGGGCTCGTGGAGGCGAGGCTGGATCACCTGTGCCCCCCGCCCACCACCACCGGCTGGACCTGGCCGCGCCCCTGGGATTTCTCCGGCTACCTGCGCGAGAAGCGCCAGGGCTTCATCGGCCGCCGCTGGCTGTTCGATGCGGTGAGGGCCTGGCACGGCAACCCGGTGGCCTCCCAGGCGTTGCTGATCGTGGCCGATTTCGGCGTGGGCAAATCCGCCTTCATGGCCGAACTCGCCGCCACCGGCACGGCGGAGCAGGGCCTGCCGATCGCCGCCCACCACTTCTGCGACCACAACACCGCAGCCACCCTGGAGGCCGCCACCTTCGTGCGCAGCGTGGCGGCTCAGCTCGCCGGGGTCCTACCCGCCTACCAGGCGGCGGTGGAGGCCGATCCGGAGGCCCGGCGCTGGCTGGAAGAGGCCCAGACCGATCCCGCCAGCGCCTTCAGCCAGGCGGTGATCGGCAAACTCCACGGGATTGCGGCCCCTGCGGCCCCCTCGCTGCTGCTGGTGGATGGGCTGGATGAAACCCTCGCGGACCCCTCCTCAAGCGCCGGCGGCAACGGCAGCTCGATCGTGGCCCTACTGGCCAGCGGCACAGGGAAACTTCCCCCCTGGCTGCGGGTGCTGGCCACGAGCCGCCGGCGCCAGGAGGTGCGCCAGCCGCTGGACGCCGCTTATAAATGCGATCTGCTGGATGCCGAGGAAGCCCGCAACCTCAGCGACATTCACGACTACGTGCTCGGCCGCTGCGGCAGCGAACCCCTTGCCACGCGGCTGGCACAGGCCGGCAAGAGCCCTGAGCAGCTGGCGGAGCGGCTGGCGGATTTCGAGCAGAGCGGCGGCAAGTTTCTCTACGCCGTGCGGGTGCTCAACGATCTGGCCAGCACCAACGGCTCCCTCAGGCCCGATCGCCTCGACGATCTGCCCCGCGGCATGGAGGGCTTCTACCTCGATGCCTTCCGGCACCGGTTTCCAGCAGGTGAAGACTTCGAACCGATGCGCGCTCTGCTGGGGGTGCTGTGCTCCCAACGGGAGCCGCTGGGCCGCAGGGAGCTGGCGGCCATCCTTTCGGTGGGTGAGCCCCGGGCGGTGAGCGAGCCCCAGGTGCAGCGGCTGCTGGCGAAGATCGAAGACTTTCTGCGCATCACCAACAAGTTGATCGCCTTCGACCACCTCTCCCTGGTGCAGTGGCTCAGCGAGGAGAACGACGACGGCTTCCCCCAGGCTGGCACCTATGCCGTGCAACTGGAGAACGTTCAGCAGAGATTCACCAGGTGGGCCCGCGCCGAGGTGGCGGCGGGGCGGGCCCATGAATGGCCCTACCTCACCCGCCACCTGGCGGCGCACCTCGTGCCGGGCGAGCGCCAGGAGTGTTTCTCTCAGCTGCTGCTGGATCTGCGCTGGCTTGAGGCCCGGCTCCGGTTGGCCGACCTCAACGCCCTGCTCAGCGACTGGCAGTGGATCACCCCTACCCCGGAGTTCACGGCGGTGGAGCGGGCCTTGCGTCAGGGCGCCCATGTGCTGAGCCACCAGGGGCAGGGGTGGAGCGGCCTTGAGCAACTCCCTTCCCAACTGCTGGCGCGCCTTCCCTGCAGCACCGCAGTCGAAACGGACAAGGCAGGTCAAGGCCTGCGCGACCAGGCCATCACCCAGCTCCAGCAGGCTGGCGGCCCGCGCCCCCTCACCGCCAGCCTTCTGGCCGACGAGGCCTTGCTGCGCACCCTCAGCGGCCATGCAAGCAGTGTGAACGCCCTGGCGGTGCTCCCTGACGGGCGGCTCGCTTCGGGGGCAGACGATCGAACCATCAAGCTCTGGGATCCGGCCAGCGGCCAGCTCCAAGCCACCATGGAAGGCCATTCCGGCCCGGTGAACGCCCTGGCGGTGCTCCCAGGCGGACGGCTCGCTTCGGGGGCATTCGATGGCACCATCAAGCTCTGGGATCCGGCCAGCGGCGAGCTCCAAGCCACCCTGGAAGGCCATTCCGGCTGGGTGTTTGCCCTGGCGGTGCTCCCAGGCGGACGGCTCGCTTCGGGGGCAGGCGATGGCACCATCAAGCTCTGGGATCCGGCCAGCGGCCAGCTCCAAGCCACCCTGGAAGGCCATTCCGGCCCGGTGATGGCCCTGGCGGTGCTCCCAGGCGGACGGCTCGCTTCGGGGGCAGGCGATCGCACCATCAAGCTCTGGGATCCGGCCACAGGCCAGCTCCAAGCCACCCTGGAAGGCCATTCCGGCCCGGTCAGCGCCCTGGCGGTGCTCCGCGATGGGCGCCTCGCTTCGGGATCCTGGGATAACACCATCAAGCTGTGGGATCCGACCAGCGGCCAACTACTCGCCACCCTGGAAGGCCATTCCGGCTGGGTGAGGGCCCTGGCGGTGCTCCCAGGCGGACGGCTCGCTTCGGGGGCAGACGATCGCACCATCAAGCTCTGGGATCCGGCCAGCGGCCAGCTCCAAGCCACCCTGGAAGGCCATTCCGGCCGGGTGAACGCCCTGGCGGTGCTCCCAGGCGGACGGCTCGCTTCGGGGGCAAACGATCGCACCATCAAGCTCTGGGATCCGGCCAGCGGCCAGCTCAAAGCCACCCTGGAAGGCCATTCCGACTGGGTGAGGGCCCTGGCGGTGCTCCCAGGCGGACGGCTCGCTTCGGGGGCATTCGATGGCACCATCAAGCTCTGGGATCCGGCCACAGGCCAGCTCAAAGCCACCCTGGAAGGCCATTCCGGCCCGGTGAACGCCCTGGCGGTGCTCCCAGGCGGACGGCTCGCTTCGGGGGCATTCGATCGCACCATCAAGCTCTGGGATCCGGCCAGCGGCCAGCTCCAAGCCACCCTGGAAGGCCATTCCGCCTCGGTGATGGTCCTGGCGGTGCTCCCAGGCGGACGGCTCGCTTCGGGGGCAGGCGATGGCACCATCAAGCTCTGGGATCCGGCCAGCGGCCAGCTCCAAGCCACCCTGGAAGGCCATTCCGACTGGGTGAGGGCCCTGGCGGTGCTCCCAGGCGGACGGCTCGCTTCGGGGGCAGGCGATCGCACCATCAAGCTCTGGGATCCGGCCACAGGCCAGCTCAAAGCCACCCTGGAAGGCCATTCCGGCTCTGTGAACGCCCTGGCGGTGCTCCCAGGCGGACGGCTCGCTTCGGGGGCAGGCGATCGCACCATCAAGCTCTGGGATCCGGCCAGCGGCCAGCTCCAAGCCACCCTGGAAGGCCATTCAGGCTCGGTGAGGGCCCTGGCGGTGCTCCCAGGCGGACGGCTCGCTTCGGGGGCAGACGATCGCACCATCAAGCTCTGGGATCCAACCAGCGCCAAACCCGAATCCAGCCAGCCGCAATTCGTGGCCGATGCCGCCATCCTCGCCCTGGCCTTCCTGACAGCCACCTCAACCCTGGTAGCCAGCGATGCCAGCGGCAGGTTGCATTGGCTTCAGGTGCCTGGAACATGAACAGGAACAGGAACAGGCACACCCATGAGCTCCACACCCTCGCGCAGGCGCAGGTCCAGCTCCCTCGAGGCTGAGATGTTGCGGGATACGTTGCTCCGACAGACCCTGCGCATTGGCTCAGTCATCAATTTGTGCACCCACAATGATCTGGTTGCCGCTATCTCCTGAATGGCATTGGGGTGTGTCCTTCGACACCAAAGGCCATTCCTTAAACACCCCACGATCAAGTACTGCACTGCTGCCATGGGTGTTGAGGTGGATGAACCCTACACGGGGATATTTGGCGAATGCCGGCTCCATATGGGCCCTCACCCGCGTACACCACTAAATGCAAATCGCCGCGCCCCTTCTAAACGCCCAGGGATCTTATCGGTGTGTTCATCATTGACAATCTGATCTGGCTAGCATCGAGACAATCATTGCTCTGAAGATTATCAGCCTGGGCGTGAATGCTACACCTTTCTTGATCTCTCTGAGTCCTCCGAAAGAATCCGCCTCGCTTTGGACGCCGAACGCTCGCCATCACCTGGCCGCAGGTAGGAAATAAAACGAAAGTCTTTGGGTAGAAGAGCTGGTCGGGGGCGGCTCAGGTGCATGGCGGTGTTAGAGAGTGGAAGGAGTTTCCGGTTCAAGAAG
>Ga0315903_10001477_pt1 | contig 35654 bp, 37 predicted proteins | sample LakEriMetagenome_7_FD_203524 | JGI IMG/M metagenome (GOLD analysis project Ga0315903, IMG submission 203524) | Freshwater fungal communities from buoy surface, Lake Erie, Ohio, United States - Buoy 2 MA119 | ecosystem: Environmental > Aquatic > Freshwater > Lake | place: USA: Lake Erie, Ohio...
ATAAGTTATTAGGTGGAGATAGGTCTCTCAAATAAACTTTCTCAGCTAAGCTTTTCATCCAATGGGCGAGCCAACGATTCATCATGTTGATCTGGAATTTTCCTAATACAACTTTTAACCAATAACTCTCAGAAACTGCAGTGCTAACTGCGGTTTCTGGGTTTATTTAGGTAAAAACTGGCTTTAAGATTCTAAAACATTAATTATGTTAATTGTGCTATGGTCAAAAAAGTGAAAGTTAAGAAGAAAGGCAGTAAGTGGTTACTATCGCTGATCTTTCACCTAGTGGTGCTTGTGATCATGGTCTATCTCTATGATACGGCACGCGCGATGTTGGGCAAAGGGCCGCTCCCGCCTCCACCAAAAGTCGATCTACAGCCAAAACCCACTGCGAAAAGTGGCGATGGAACATTCGAACAGCTAATGGCTGAGAAACGCCGCAAAGCCAAAGAGGGTCCAGAAATACCTGAGGACACGAAAAAAGAAGACAAAGATAAATGATCGGACAGATCTGTCTAATCTGACAGATCCGACGGATCTTTGATTACTTCTTAAGAATTTTCGGCACAGACGGTGCGCGCAGACGATGTGGCTCAGGCATGTTAGAACCTAGCAGCGGGCGACAGTAATTCATGAAATCCTGAGTTATACCGTTGCCTGCTTCATTGATGAAGTTGTCCGGCATATGTCGGGTTTTTCCAGCGACCTTGCTGATATCCACTAGTTCGTAATCAACAGAGTAATCGAGCACAGGACGCTTGATTGCAACCGAGCCATCAACATTGTCCCACATCGCGAATTGAACGGCTTTCTCACCGACCTCACGCGCTTCACGCGAATCGCGATCCGATTGAATGCCCATGAAGGAACGTTGGAGATATCCAAAAGTATCGGAACGAACTCGTTTGATCTTAAGGCCGTCGCGAATGGTGTCGGCTAAAAGATCACCAAGCGCGCCCGTTCCAGACAGCTGGACGTTGCCGTGGGAATCGCGCTCTTCTTTGCCGAGAAGTTTGACGATCATTGGGGTGCCATCGGGATCGGAAATGCCTTCGGAAACAGCGATCGTGCACATACCGAATTTGGAATAAACGCGATCCACATCGGCGAGTAGCTGCTCGGTTTTGAAGTGGCGTTCAGGTAAATAGATGAGGTGTGGACCGTCGTTGTAATATTTTTGCGCAAGGGCGGAAGATGCAGTGAGGAAGCCTGCGTGGCGACCCATCACGCAACCGATGTAAACACCTTGCAGCGCGCGGTTGTCGAGATTAACACCCATGAATGCTTGAGCTACAAACCGTGCTGCTGAGCCGAAGCCTGGGCAGTGATCGTTTTCCATGAGATCGTTATCGATCGTTTTCGGAATATGGATCGCGCGCAATTCGTAGTTTGCGGCTTGTGCCTGCTCATTGACAATACGGACGGTGTCGGACGAGTCGTTTCCACCAACGTAGAAGAAGTAACGGATGTCATGGGCTTTCATAACTTCGAACATGCGTGCGCAATATTCTTCGTTGGGTTTGTCGCGGGTGGAGAGGAGTCCTGAAGATGGAGTGCCGGCGACTTGTTCGAGGTTGTGGGTGGTTTCGCGGGTGAGATCGACGAAGTTTTCGTTGATGATTCCGGATACGCCGTGGACGGCACCGTAAATGGAAGTGACCTGCGAGAACTTGCGGGCTTCAAGAGCGACGCCGACGACGCTCTGGTTGATCACTGGGGTGGGGCCGCCGCCTTGGGCGACGAGAACTTTTCCTTCAAGACGATTGCTCATAACGGCGGGAGGATTGCGGCTTTCGTGCCAAGGGGAAACCCTAAATTTCAGAAATTATGGGGAAATCTTGGAATAGCTGATTCTGCTTCTTGTGCGTACTTGCACGGTCAGGGAATGAACGACACATTTCTGGCGATATGAATCGCGAAGAAATGGCTGGGGTTTTGGAGAAGATCGCTCTGTTATTAGAGTTGAAGGGCGAGAATCCGTTCAAAGTGCGGGCTTATCGGCAGGGCGCAGAGGTGATACTGGCCATAGAAGATGATGTCGTGGAGTTGGCGAAGAATGATGGATTGGTCGGCGTGAAAGGCATAGGCGAGGCGTTGCGGGACAAATTGGGAGAGTTAGCAAAGACGGGCAGACTCGAATTTTACGAAAAACTTAAACAGGAATTTCCTCCGAGTATTTTTGATTTATTCGAAGTGCAAGGATTGGGGCCAAAGAAGATTAAGGCACTTTATGAAGAGCTCGGAGTCGTTTCGTTAGAGAAACTTAAGGCGGCTTGCATTGATGGGAGCGTCGCAAAGCTCGCGGGCTTTGGTGAGAAAACCCAAAGTAAGATTCTTGAGGGAATTGCTGCGAATGAGAAATTCGCGGATCGGTTTTTATTAGGAAAAACGGGGTTGATGGTAGAAGGAATTTTGGAAATGTTGCGGATGCATCCTGAGGTCTCACGGGTGGCGGTGGCGGGATCTTATCGGCGAGCAAAGGAAACCGTTGGCGATTTAGATTTTCTAGTCGCAACGAAAGAAGGCGCGTTGGTGTGTGAGGATTTTACGACACTTCCCGAGGTGGAATCGGTGATTGCCTGCGGCGACACCAAGGCATCGGTGCGTTTGAAGAACGGAATACATTGCGATTTGCGGGCGGTGAAGAACGAGGAGTTTCCTTTTGCACTTCAGTATTTTACAGGATCAAAGGAGCACAACGTTGCCTTGCGATCGTTAGCTTTGAAAAAAGGTTGGTCGTTGAATGAATATGGATTGAATCCGGTGAGTGAGGAGGTTGACCGACCCGTAGTAGAAGAAGAGAAGGATATCTATAAACTACTAGGTTTGCAGTATGTAGAGCCGGAGCTGCGTGAGAATCGTGGTGAGGTCGAAGCTGCTGCAGAGAATCAGCTGCCGCGTTTGGTGGAATTGATGAATCTTCGCGGAACGTTTCACAATCACACCACGGCATCGGACGGCAAAGACAGTCTCGAAGGTATGGTGGAGGAGGCGATGGATCTCGGTCTGCAATACCTTGGAATTTCTGATCACTCGAAATCTTCTTTCTGGGCGAACGGTTTAAATGAGGAGCGGTTGCTCGCACAGATTGCTGAGATTAGAGATTTGGAGCAAACACTGAACGGCTTCCGAATCTTTGCGGGCAGTGAAGTGGATATTTTGAAAGATGGCAGCTTGGATTTTTCAGATGACATCCTCAAGCAACTCGATTTCTGCGTCGCTTCCATCCACAACCTGATGAACATGGATGAGCAAACCATGACCGCACGAATCTGTCGCGCGATGGAAAACGAACACGTGACCATGCTCGGACATCTGACGGGACGGTTGTTGTTGAAACGGGAACCTTATCCCGTGGATCATGCAAAGATTATCGATTGCGCGGCGGAGACGCGTACGGTGATCGAGCTAAATTGCAGCCCGATGCGGATGGATATGGATTGGCGTTGGTGGAAACGTGCGCGCGACAAAGGGGTTTTATGTTCCATCAATCCCGATGCCCATGCGCGGGCGCAACTTCATTACCTCGGGCAAGGTGTTAGAATCGCGCGTAAAGGTTGGCTGAGGAAAGAGGATGTGTTGAATACGCGTTCCGTAAAAGAGATTGAAGCGTTTTTAGTAAGGCCGAAGGGGGATAGATAAAAGTCATTCCTTCATCATCTCTTCTTGAATTTTCGTATCATTGAGAAGTTTGTTTTCCTCAACGCCAATTTTACTGATTGCTAACATGAGTTCACGCTGCAGATCATCGGTTAATTGTTTTTTCTCACTTGTGCTCATCTTTTTGAGGATGTTAGCGGTGTTTAAAAACGCATCGAGGTAGTTTTTTGTTCTCGGATCCACGTCTTCTCTGAGGCTGTTGAGTCGTGAAACGTTTTTCCAGAGTTGGTTACCTTGGCCCTTTTCCATGTAGCTTCCGCTTTGTATGGTGTTTCCCAGTTCTGTAGCGGCGGTTTGGATTGCTGCCAATGAGCCGTTAAGTGAAAGCTTTTTTGGGCCTTTTGCCATGCCATGAAGTGCAACCAGGCGTGCGGACTCATGATTTGGGAGCGTTTCGAGTATGGATTTTAATTTATCACGAACTTTGGGATGCGAGGCGCTAGCTGTTGATTTAGCCATGGCTGTCTGAACCATCGCGTAGTCATCGAGTGCTTGTTGGATTTTGTCTGATCTCTTGGCTTTTGCGATGTCCCAAGCTTGATCGAAAGTCTCAATCAAAATAATTTGAGTCGCTGCAATGGGTTCGATGCCATCCAATACGTAGATGTCTTGGATGGCTGCCTTATTTGCAATTGGCACCGCCATGATTTTACAATCGCGGTTTGCAGCGCCTCGGACTTTGCCTGCGACTCCACCTATAGGGCGAACGTCACCGGTTGCTGTCATGTCTCCAGTGACAGCGAAAGATGGTTCAAGAGCTTCGCCTGTGATGATGGATTCGGCCATCAATGCGCAAGCTACCGCAGCGGATGGCCCGTCTTTCATGGTGTATTTGTCAGCGAATCCTAATTCAATTCCATGTCCAATAGGTAAGTCTTTCTGATGTCGGACGCGCATGAATTTCTCAACTTCTTGAGTTGCTCCATACATCATGGGTCCAACTTGCTGATTGAAACGAATACCAAAGTTGATTTGCGAGTTTTTCGATATAGGCACCACAGTCGCATTCATTTGAGTTGCGGCACCAGCAAAAGAGCCATTTGGCAATTGAATCACCAACAGTCCTTTAACCTGGCTTTGCTGCAATTTCGGAGGTTCTGCATTAACGGAACCTAGACTTAATACTGCGAAGCTAATCAAAACTAGGAGGCTCGAGATAATTTTTTTCACCTATCTATTTTGAGGATATTTTGTTGTCTGAGCAAGAATTTAGGTGGTTCCATGATGCGATTTCTAATCGATCAACGCGCCATAGGGCTTGCAGGGAGGTCTTCTGCGGTGCAGGATTTGCGGGTATGTTTACGCCTGAGTGGAAAAAAAATGCGAAGCACCTCTGCAAAGGAGCGGCCAAATTTCTCAATTACAAGAGGGATTTATTGACCGAAGATCGGATCGCTGAAATCGAATCTCGGCGCAAGGATCTGTTCCAAGCCATTAAGGATAAGAATAAAGAAAGGGTAGAAGAAGCATCCAAGCAACTCCGCGCGACCTGTGAGAACTCTCTTCCAAGGGAAAAACCTCAGGGTTGGTTTGAGGAAAATGTGGAGGTGATGTTTGTGGCCATCGTGATCGCATTGGGTTTGCGTGCTTATTATTTGCAGCCATTCCGGATCCCGACAGGATCGATGCAGCCAACCTTGAACGGCATTACCGGAACCCCTCTGAAGCAAGAAGATTGGCCCTCGTTTCCGAAGCGTGTGATGGAGGGGATATTGCGTGGTAGGAGTTACGAAAAGGTGGTGAATGACAAAGATCGGTATGTGGAAATCATTGGTTTTGACGATGGTAAGCCGATTGGAAATGTTGCGAATTATCAATGGTGGCATTTCTTCAGCCGTTCACAATTGATCAGCCAAAATGAAAAACCCTTGAGGCTGCCGTGCCCCTCAAACCAAGCTCATGAAATCGGCTTATCAGATGCGTATCGAGTGGCCCTGCAAAATGGTAAGGTTCTAAAGAAAGGTCAGGTTTTGATGGAGGGCTATATCGACACAGGTGATCTCGTGTTTGTAGATAAATTTTCCTATCATTTCCGAAAGCCAAAACGTGGAGAGGTATTTGTCTTTGATACTTTAGGCATCAAAGGGATTCAGGAGCACAGTGGGCCACAGGGTGGAGGATCGCATTACATCAAGCGCTTGGTGGGTGTGCCGGGTGATGAGCTTTCCATCATGGAGCCAGACTTGATTGTGAATGGTAAAGTCGCAAAGGAAGCAGGAATGCGCCGGGTGGCAGAAGGCGCTAAGCCGTTTAAAGATGAACACAAAGGATATGTGACAGCACATCCAGGCGGGAGCCGGAAGATGTATTTGGTTACGCCAGAGGATGTGTTGAGTCTCAAAGATGAGACAGCGAAACCTGGCATGCGCGAGTATGCGGCCCTAGGTGATAACACGAGTAGCTCGTTGGATTCGCGATATTGGGGATCGGTCAAAGAATACAACCTTGTCGGACCCGCCTTGTTTTCGCTTTGGCCGATTACAACCGGTCATTGGGGTTTTATTAAATAATTTTTCAGCCCGTGTCTGCCGCATCTGAAATCACCCGGAAGGCGGAATCCAATCTGGCCTTTGCACTTAAAGTTCTGCCCAAAGACAGGCGGGATGACATGGTGGTGTTCTATGCGTTTTGCAGGACAATCGATGATATCGCCGATGAGCAGGCAGTCTCAGTCGCTCAGCGTGCAGAGAGTTTGAAAAAATGGGAAGACGGGTTACGCGATGGATTTGCAAAAGACAATGAAATCGGCAGGGAATTGATAGAGGTTGTTGAGCGCCGGGGAATCTCACTTCAATGGTTGTTAGAAATTATTGAAGGTTGCCGGATGGATCTTCAGCCGCAGAAGTTCGGAAGCTGGGAGGAGCTTTCGAAATACAACTGGAAGGTGGCCGGCGTGGTTGGCTTGGTATCGACACGGATTTTTGGATGCGTCCATGAGAGTTCGGATCGCTATGCGGAAATGCTGGGAAACGCCCTGCAACTTACGAATATTTTGCGCGATGTCGGCGAGGACCTCAGTAATGGGGGTCGGATTTATTTGCCCGAAAACGACATCATCCGCTTTCAATACAGTGAGCGGGATTTGGTTGGCAGGGTCTATGACGGCCGCTTCATCGCGATGATGCGTTACCAAGCGGAACGAGCGGAATACCTGTTTCGGGAGGCCGAGGCACTGATTCACCCTATGGATCGCCATGCCTTATTGCCAGCGCGGGCGATGGCGGAAATTTACCAATGCCTCCTAGAAAAGATGAAGGATGATCAATTTCGGGTGTTTGACCGTCGTTATTCCGTCTCCAAATTCAGAAAACTCCTGATTCTTTTGAAATTTATCTTCGCAGGAGTGCTTAGAAGTGAATAGCCTTCTCAACAACCACTTCCGAAAAACCATGATCAAACTCCTACTCACCATGGCCGCAGGGTCGGCATTATTATTGGTTTCTTGTGAACCGATTCCAATTCATCCGGATCATCGTCGTCCTCGCCCGCATCCACATATCGAGCGGGATCAACCTCAACCTGATCGCCCTGAGGGTGATGAAGAAGAAATCGTAAGACCTCCTACCAAGGACGAGCATCCCTTTGCTCAGCGCACGGCAAATCCAAATCATGTCATCAGTCCCTTTTCGCCATTTAATGTGATCAATGTGGAAGGCTTCCGTTCAGGACAGCTCGCCAGAGATCCTTCGAATGGTAAAATTTTCCGTATTCCATAGAGAGACACTTGCGGCATCTTGCCGATGAAATGATGATACTTGGAATTGATCTCGGCACGACTCATTCAGCGGTGGGTGTGGTGGATTCGGGTTTTCCCATCTTGCTCGCAAATGAGGAAGGGAAACGCATCATTCCCAGCGCGGTTTGGTATGGCCAAAACGGCGAGATTGAGGTCGGGTATAAGGCGCTGAGGCGACGTGTGACCGATCCGATGCGCGTGGTGACCAGTGTCAAACGTTGGATGGGCGCAGAGCGCATAAGTGATCCTGTGCTCAATGCAATCGGTAAGACGCCCGAGGAAGTCAGTGCGGAGATTTTGAAAGAGCTTAAGCGTATCGCGGAATGGCGGTTGGAAACCGAGGCGAAGCAAGCGGTGGTGACAGTTCCCGCGTATTTCAACGATTCCCAACGCGCCGCGACGAAACGTGCGGCAGAACTCGCAGGTCTGGAGGTTGTGAGGATTTTGAACGAACCGACAGCTGCGGCGCTAGCCTATGGGCTCGATAAGTTAAAAGATCGATCGCGGGTTGCGGTTTATGATCTGGGAGGTGGAACTTTTGATCTCTCGATTCTTGAGATGCAGGACGGGGTTTTCCAAGTGCTCGCGACACATGGCGACACGCGTTTGGGTGGGGATGATGTGGATCAAATGATCATTAACTATTTGTTAGATGGTTTAGGTGAGCTCACCGCTGAAATGAAAATGCGTTTTCTGGAAGAAGCGGAGAAAGCGAAGCGAATTCTCTCTGAGGAGGATAGTTGCATCGTGAGGATTCCGTTTTACGATGGATCGAATAGTTTTGAGAAAACGCTCACAAGAGCGGAACTCGACGCTATGACGCGCGATTGGATTACAAAATCGCTCAAATGCTCTCAGCAGGCAAAGCTCGATAGTGGATTGAAAAACTCAGATCTCAATGCCGTGGTATTGGTGGGAGGCAGCACACGCATGCCTGCGGTAAGGACAGCGGTTGCGGAGTTTTTTGAGAAAAACGTCGATGTCACACAGCATCCCGATGAGGCGATAGCTCTTGGTGCAACCATACAAGCAGGTGTTTTGAGTGGGGCGATGAGACAGATGGTTTTGTTAGACGTAACGCCACTGAGCCTCGGAATCGAAACCTTCGGGGGTCTAATGAACGTGTTGATCCCACGTAACACGACGATCCCTTGTAAAGCTGGCGAGATGTTTACCAATGCGGCTGATGGTCAGCGCAAGATGCGTGTCCGAGTATTACAAGGTGAGCGCGAAATGGCTCGGGATAACTGGGAACTGGGTAATTTCGATGTGGAAATGGAAAGCGCGCCGAAAGGTCAGGCGCGCGTCGGGGTTCAGTTCAAGATTGATGCCGATGGTATTTTGGAGGTTCTCGCAAGGGATACTACGACTGGAAAAGACGTGGTAGTGAAGATCGAAAACTCAGCGGTTAATGTGGACGATGCCGCGGTGGAGGAAATGGTTGGGAAGTCGGTCGAATTTGCTTTCGAAGATATGGCCGAGCGGATTTTCACTGAAGCCAAGATGAAGGCCGATGAATTGTTGCCAGCGGTAGAAATGATTTTGGCGCAAGGTTTTGTGGAAGATGAGGAACGCGTGGAAATTGAAGATGCGGTGACCAAAGTGAAATCCGCGGTCATTTCAGGAAATGCGAATACTTTGAAAGCGGCGGTCAAATTGTTAGACGAAGCCACCGAAGGCGCTGCGGCGCGCTTGGTGGAGCGTGCGATGGAAGAAGCTTTGGAAAGAGAAATGGCACAATGAAAGTTTTACAAATATTACCTGAGTTGAATTCCGGTGGAGTCGAGCGCGGGACGCTGGAGCTAGCGGATTATCTTGTAAAAATGGGGCACGAGGCGCTGGTGGTTTCCAATGGTGGGAGACAAGTTAAGGAGTTGGAGAAACTAGGCGGCAGGCATATTGCGATGCCCGTGCATCGGAAGAGCCTGACTTCGTTATTCCAAGTCCGAGCATTTCGGCGATTACTGGAAAAAGAGAAACCGGATATTCTTCATATTCGCTCACGAGTGCCAGGTTGGATCGCATGGTTGGCTTGGCGGAAAATGGATCCTGCAACACGTCCGCGTCTAGTCAGCACGGTACATGGTTTTTACTCCGTAAATTTCTATTCTGCAGTGATGACTAAAGGTGAACGTGTGATAGCGGTATCTGAAAGTATTCGTGAATATATTTTGAATAATTACCCTGATGTTCCCAAGGATAAGATTACAGTCATTTATCGCGGATTGGATCCAGCTGCTTATCCGAAGGGTTATCGTCCATCAGCAGAATGGTTAGAATGCTGGGAGAACGAAAATTCGTCATTAGCGGGTAGAGCCGTATTTCTCCTGCCAGGACGTATCACGCGACTCAAAGGTCATACAGACTTCTTCAGTTTGTTAAAAGAACTAAGAAAACTGGGGCATGATGTCCATGGATTGGTTGTGGGAGATACTCATCCTAAAAAGCGCGCCTATCTCGATGAGCTTCGAGCCATAGTTTCAGCCGAAGGCCTTGACAATTTTATAACGTTTACAGGACATCGTAATGATATCCGTGAAATTATGGCTATCAGTGATGTAGTTTGCGCATTATCACAGCAGCCAGAATCCTTCGGTCGAACAGTCCTAGAGGCATTGGCGATCGGTAAACCTGTTTTAGGTTATGATTGTGGAGGAGTGGGAGAATTACTTGAAATCATTTTTCCGGACGGACGGATCAAACCTAAGGATGCGGCTGGATTATTGGTTGCAGCGAAAAATGTCCTTACATTTAAAATGATTCCTGAGGTGCCTCGCGGGGCTTTTACCTTGGAATCAATGTGCGCCTCGACGTTAAATTTGTATCAATCCCTGTTGCGGTAGGTTGAATATCATGATCTCATTGTAATTATGAATCCAGTGCTTCGTGTGCATTCCAAATGCGTAGGACGAAAGTCCATTAAGCAAATCACTGGTAGTTATGATTTGATCGGCTTTTCTATAGACCATGATACCTATAAACATTACGACTTTTTTCTTATAAAGGGCTGCTAGCGGATTGCTATCTGACGACTTATTTCAAATCCTGATATACATAATCGCCAATGAATTTTGATACAGAAAGTCCGTGGGGCACTTGGAAGGCAAAAAACCTAGCCGCGATTAGTTTAGCCATCATTGATGCGCTGCCGACATCAGCTCCGATGCGAATACTTGCATTTATTTTTCGTCGGCCCATCAAAAGAGGCAGACAAGAACTCTACGATCGAATGGTGTGGGGCTTTAAATTACGGCTTAGTGCTCGCGGCAACCTCACAGAACAGAGGTGGTTAACTATGCCAAATTTTCATGATCGTCTAGAGCGCTTGGCTTTGGCCAAAGTTCTTACCGCAAATTCTGTATTTCTCGATGTAGGTGCGAATGCAGGATTTTACACTTTTTGGGCATTATCCTTAAAATACTCAGGTCTACGAGTTTTATCAATCGAACCCACCCCAATTTTGCTCAATCGCCTTCGATATAACCTTAAGCAAAACGAATTAGAGGATTCAGTCAGCTTATTTCCATGCGCCGTCACCGCTGAGAATTGTGAACTAACCATCGATCAACATCCTGAAAATATCGGTAAAAACGTGGCGAGTAATTATGAAGGTAGCGGACTGAAAGTTATGGGTCGCCCGCTACTGGATATATTGAATGAAGCGGGAGTTTCTAAAGTTGATGCCATGAAGATAGACATCGAAGGATACGAGGTGCCTGTCTTAACTGCGTTTTTCGAAACAGCGCCTACATATTTATGGCCAAGATTTATTATTGGTGAAGTTGTCGAAAAAAGAGGTGAACCGTTTAAGGAGTTACTTCTCTCAAAGGGTTATCATATTCAATACTGTACCAAAATGAACGGTATCATGGTGCTTCAAAAAGCATAAAAAATGTCCGCGACATCATCGAGAGCAGCCTGCAATAGGCACTGGCAAACTGTAAGCCTGTTCTAGGTTTGATTGTGGAGGTCTCGAAGAATGCTTGATATCATTTTTCCGGACGGACGTATCCAACCTAAGGAAATTGCTGGGTTGTTGGCTGCAGCGTATATATCCTATCATATAATAAGGTTCCGGACGTGCCTATTGGGGTTTTACCTTTCAGTTGATGCGAGTCTCGACGCTTAATCTGTATCATTCTCTGATGGAGAAGGTTGCTGAAAAAAATTCTACCATATCGGGAAATAGCGTGAGATAAATGGCTCAGCTTCATGAATCACATCGCAATTATAGGTCTTGGATATGTCGGCTTACCTCTAGCTCTTCAATTTGCAATGAAGGGGGTTAAGGTCTTAGGCTTGGATATCGATTCAAAAAAGACAGAAGCGATCCTAGCAGGGCGAAGCTACATCAAGCACGTTTCTGCTGATAATATCGCTACTCAAACTGCTTCTGGTAATTTGGATGCTTCTACGGACTTTTCCAGAATTTCAGAGGTTGAAGCAGTGATTCTTTGTGTGCCTACGCCGCTCAATCACTTTCGTGAACCGGATTTAAGTTACGTTCTCGATACAGGTCGCGCAATCGCACCTCATTTGAAAAATGGCTCACTCATTGTGCTTGAGTCCACCACTTATCCGGGGACAACAGACGTCGACCTCCTCAAAGTGCTTGAACAAGGATCAGGTAAAAAAGCGGGGATAGATTTTCATCTGGCGTTTTCTCCAGAACGCGAAGACCCAGGTAATCCAGACAGTAAGGTTGCTTTAATTCCAAAAGTTATCGGTGGGTTGACTCCGGTGTGCTTGGAAAAGGCCATTCAACTGTATAGTCTAGCGATTGAGAAACTCGTTCCGGTATCTTCCTGTCGAGTCGCGGAGGCGACTAAACTCCTCGAAAATATTTTCCGCGCAGTTAACATTGCATTGGTGAATGAATTAAAAGTTGTCTACGGCGCGATGGGCATCGACATCTGGGAGGTTATCGAGGCAGCCAAGACCAAACCGTTCGGATTCATGCCATTTTATCCTGGGCCAGGCTTGGGTGGGCACTGCATTCCAATTGATCCATTCTACCTCACTTGGAAAGCTAGAGAATTTGGCCAGCATACTCGCTTCATTGAGCTAGCAGGTGAAATTAACACCGCTATGCCGGACCATGTCGTAAAAGTCTGTTTTGAAGCGCTAAACAACGATAGCAAGGCAATTAAAGGCGCGCGTATTCTTATACTTGGCCTAGCGTATAAAGCAAACGTCGATGATGATCGTGAATCACCGAGTTATAAGCTTATCGAGAAATTTGAAGCTCTTGGAGCCCAAGTATTTTATCACGATCCATTCGTGCCTGCTATTCCATTGACCCGCGAACACGCGGAGTATGCGGGTCGTAAATCCGAATTTCAAATCTCCGATAACTACGACCTCATTGTCCTTTCGACAGGCCATGACGTTTATAAATCTCATGATTTTTCTGCCTATGAAATTCCTCTAGTTGACACGCGTAATGCGGTTCCAGTCGAAAATAGACCGAGTCGATATTACAAGGCATGATGATGAGCTGATGCTGGTTGATTTTTGAATAATTCATACGCGCTATAAAATACCTATATGTTATGTAATCAGGTAAAAATTTCTAAGATGCATTATCTTGGCTATGCTGTATTCGCCCAAGCTAAAAGAATGCTCGGTTTAGGCAGCAACCGCAAATTTTTGGTATGGAAACTAATCAAATTGATTAATGATGGTTTGATAGACACAAATAATATCAGTGTTACTTCAATTGGTAGAACTGACGGAGTGGGCGCGCAAGCCATAGCTAAATTTACTGCAATGTGCTTTGCGGAAGCTTATAACGCAAAATATGTGCATGCGCCATTTGAAAGCCTAGCTCATGCCGAACTTTCGCCAGAACTATGGACTGAATCCTGGGAACGACTTCTCAATATGAGTATTGGGGGTGTTCTTCTGGATGAGAAAAAAATGCAAGTTGTTAAGCTCGAAACATATTTAGAGGATCCGACACTGTGGACAAAGAAAGTTGTAATAGCGGATCTGCATTTCCACGCCTTTTGTGAACTAGAGCCAACTTTAGGAAGCGAAGTTTCCAAAAAATTGCGGTCTGCGATTAATGTAAATCAATTGCCAGATTCAGCGAGTAATGAATTTGTTATTGGCGTCCACGTTCGCCGCGGAGATGTTCGGAAAGGGGATAGAGAGACAGGTCACAGATTTACTGAAAATAAGCATGTCATATCTGTCTTGGAGCAAGTTTTAGAAGTCGTATCTGGCCTAGGATATAACCCCAAAATTCACTTACATACCAATGGAACAGCCCAAGAATTGGAGGGTTTTTCAAAGCTTTCGGATATCACATATCATGCTGGAAAACCGGCTTTGGAGACGTTCATCTCATTGGTCAAATCCAATGTATTGATTAGTGCTAGGAGTGATTTTAGTATGCTGGCAGGAATATATTGTAAGGGAATAGTCATTTGTGATCCCTCCCACAGAACCCCATTGAGGGAGTGGATAAAAGCTGGCCCCAATTGCACGGATATTGGTCAACAATTGAAATTAAAATTAAATGAAAGATGAATTGAAATACTTTGTGGTTTCGTATGGCGGCGTAGGAACACATATGATCACTCCTATGATCAGTGAGAGTGATTGGCTTGGCCATATCATTAGGGATAGAAAAAATGGCCATATGAAACATCCTCACCACATTAGGACTGTGCCAAGATCATTCAAAGAATATGGTTACCAAGGTAAAGTTAAATTGATTTATATATTCGGTGATCCAATCAACTCCGTATTATCACATTTTAGGAGACGTCTGAGTCATAAAAAAAGTTGGTGCCAACATCACTGCCTGAATGTCCAGGGGGACTTTAAAAAATTTAAAGTCAGATGGGGTTTGAAAGAATTTTTGAAAAATGGTGAAGATCTATTTAAGTTAGAAGAGCATTTCGATAATTGGACAACGGTTGATCCTGAATATATCGACTTTGAATACATGATTCTCAAATACGAGACTGCATTTAAGTATGAACAAGAAATCATGAAATTCTTAAATACTGAAAGCCCTTTAAATTTCAGAAGCAGAAACTCCGATTGGAGAAATGAGCCGGAAGAAATTAAAGAGCAATTAGTGAATATGTACGGCACGCTACTCGAAAAGTGCGATAAATTCGATGAAATAAAAATTGTTAAATAGGCTATAATGGCTGCAAACCATTATGGTTGCTTATTTTTTTGAAGACGCCATCTACGTCCCAGTGATTGAGCAGTATAAGAAAGTGCGTTAAAAAGGCTAGATTTACGAAGAGCGTGGCGACTTTTAATAATCTTGGATTTTGGGATATTGGGTTGAGGCCTTCCCTTTTCATTGGCTAGCTGCGCCACGACTGCAAACAAGTTATAATCATTTAGCACGCGGCTTCGTGACTCGGCAATTGCTGAGAAACGCTTTTCATAAGCCCCATCAAGAATCGCGTTTCTTATGATTGATACAGAACCATTGAAATCATTAATATCGATCTCAATGAAACTTTCTTCTGGAAAGTAATCTTTCAAATTCGTGCATCCGTAGTAAATGGGAAGTCCCCAGCCGAGAAAAATGTCAGAAACTTTTTCTGTCCAATGATGATCACAGCGATGATTTTCTATCGCAATGTGGTATCGATAAGGATCGATTGCTTCTGCTTTGTCTAGCATCGGCCTTACTCCGTGACCAAATACATCAAGTTCAGGTATCACCTCTTTGAGTTTCATCGTAAACTGATAGCGTTTCTGGTGTAAGGTATGCGTTTGCTGTTTTGACGAACATACCGTAGAAATGTTATGTGTCTTAAATATTGGTGGCTCGACGAGCATTTCATCGAGAGTCTTTGATTTTTTGCCTCCGCATCCGTAAAACCATCTAAGTGCAGGTTGTGACCGAATGACGCCAGTATGCTTGATTGACCACTCTTCATGACCCGTCAAAACGTGTCCAAATTGATTAAGAAAAACCGGTTCGTAAGATTTGATGGATGACGGTTCGACAGTGATGAAAAGAGTGTTTTCCGGTGGACATGCAAGTTCTTCAGACCAAAGCGAGAATCTTTCGCCTTCTACACTTGGAAATCGATCATATACGACAAGCCAGTCATAATCACGGGAGTTGGCATCGAATATAAATTCACAGCCTCCTATGACAGGCGTTGAATCTGGTAGCTGCCTTCTCCACGTAGCGGGAGCATCTACTCGGCTGCTGTTACAGAGAAATTTGATGCGTTTCATGACATTTTACCGTGCTCTAATTCAGTCAGCGCCTAATTCAGAATCCAAGAAACGAACCGCAAGAGATAACTTTCGTAAGAATTTTCTTGATGAGAATTGCATGAATATTAAAAATTAATTCTAGCCACAGTTGCAATCTAAATTTTGACGATTTCTCCGTGTGATTCACACCAATATACTATCACAAATAACATGAAGAACTGTCACGAATATCTGCAGTGCGGCTTAAATCGGTTGCTTTCAATTTTGCCAAATTCAGATCGTAAGAGTGTTTCTTTCAATGAATCTGGCGGTATCTTCGAGATACATGTGGAAGGGAAAGTGATATCTGCTCCTGGCATACGACGTTGGCGCCAATATCGAAAAGGCATTGACGCACGGTTGCTATCGGTCGCCCGTCGATATGGACTGCATGATCTCACTCCATCGAAAGAAGGTGAATGGGTCGTTGATGTCGGAGGATATATGGGAGAATGGTCATTATATATGCTTCGCAAAGGATTCAATGTTTTGGTAATTGAGCCTGATCCTAATGCGGCTAAATGTTTGAAAGAAAATTTAACTCGTCTCGCTCCGGAAGGGCGTAAATGGCTACATGATCCGCGTGTTGCCTTGAACGAGTGTAAAGAGGTAACTTTCTACTCCGAACCCACGAATGCTGATGGATCAGTATTTTCGTCCCCCAATAACAAATCCAAGGCGATTACCTTACAAGCTCAACGGCTCGATGATATCGTAGCAGATCGCATAGGCGATCAACCTATACGTGCGCTAAAAATGGATGCCGAAGGTGCAGAGCCTGAAGTGCTGATGGGTGCAACTAAGGTCATCTCTAGTTGTAGCAACATCGGCATCGATGCTGGCCCCGAGCGCATGGGAAAATCGACTTCAAGTGAATGTCGCAAAGTCCTGCAGGATGCTGGCTTCAGTTTTCCTCTGGGAAATGAAATATCAGGTATGGTGGTCGCGAGCAAAATCTAATCATTTTGATGTGAGGCATGGCCGATGAGATGGCCAGTCTCCTCTTGATGAAAGATGGTTCGTATATCATGACTTGTAGATCTGAAATAGCTCCAAGTCATCACTTAGCAGTATTCATTTCCAGTATTCTGCGATCCATCGAGTTGGACGAATAAATTTATAAAATCTCTTGATCCGCTTCTTCTCAGGCCATTCGCCACGCATGGCTTCATCCATGTCTGGCTTGCCCGTGAATGCAACAACACGAACTTTCGCTGGTGGTCGCTTAGGCTCAATAAAATATCGTAAAGGCCAAGCAGGAATAAGTGATGTTTTAAAGCCGATACACCATTCCAAGGGATACATGGCAAACTCACCTAAAGTGCGGCTGCAGAATGTCTGGCTGTTTGAGTATTTTACCCTCATTCCAACAGGATCGCTGCTAAATCGATCCCAAATTTTAGTCAATGTGCCGATGCGGTATCGGAAAACCGACATATTACCAATACCGGCTCCTGGTTGTGTCCAGTTTTCACTGACAATGTAGTTGGCTTCAGGTTTGTAATCGAAAAAGTCATCGATAGAACCGGTGACCAAGAGATCAACATCAAGGTGAAGTACATCACCCGTTAGATCATATAGGCTTTCTTTGAATAAAAACATGCGACGGAAGCCACTGTAGCGAAAAATATCTGGTAATTCGAACGCAGGCATCGGACGGGTTTCGATGGATTCTATCAATCCCGAGTTGTCATCTGTGATGCAAATAAATCGTAAAGGTCGTTTGGTATTTCGCTGGACCATGGTATACAACTTATTGACGTATTCTGAACCATAACGCTTACCCCATTTAAGACAGATGACGGTTTGCAATGAATTATTTTGATCAGTCATGAATTTGTTGAATGGATTGTATGGCAATACTTGGGAAAAGATCGCAAGGAGATGGGGTTAATGAAATAAAAAGGCAACCGTCATGTAAACAGTTTTATGATGAATGCTCGCCGACCCATTTCACGTATTTTTTAATGCCTTCAGCTATGGGAGTTTGAGGTTCATAATCAAGGAGTGCTCTCGACTTTGTTACGTCAGCATAAGTGCGCGGAACATCCCCAGGCTGATCTGCTATTTGCTCAATGATCGCGGACTTACCAGTTGCATTTTCAATCATTTTGATGAGTTCGCTAAGAGTTGTTGTCGCGGAACCGCCTAGATTGAAGATTTCGAATGATTCCTTATCGTAGTTCGATGCGGCAATGATTCCATTAATAATGTCATCGATATAGGTATAGTCACGAGCTGTGCTTCCATCACCGTATTGTTGTATGGGTTGACCGGTGAGGATGTGTTTGGTGAATTTTGCAATGGCGAGATCAGGTCTTTGACGTGGACCATAAACGGTGAAGAACCGTAGACATTGGCATTCGATGCCAAAAAGATATGCATAGTTGGAGCAAATTTGCTCTCCAGCCAATTTGGTGGCTGCATATGGTGAAATGGTTCGTTCAAGGGTATCCGATTCTGAGAAAGGAACCTTCTTATTCACGCCATATACCGACGAAGAAGACGCAAATGTGAATCGCTTAATATCATGGCGGCGACAGGCTTCCAATAAATTGAATGTCCCATCAATATTGGTCGTATAGTAAAGTTTAGGATCCGATATCGAAGGCCTTACGCCAGCTCTCGCAGCCAAGTGGATGACTTGATCATATTTGGTTTCCGAGAATGCTTTTTCGATGAGTGATTCGTCTCTGATGTCACCTTGGATTAAATGAATTTGATCTAGGATTTCGGCGAGATTATTCCATTTGATGGTCGGATCATAGTAATCATTGAAATCATCGAAGATGGTAATCTTATTTCCATCCTTGATCAATCGTTCAGCAAGATGCGAACCAATAAATCCAGCTCCTCCAGTAATTAAGTAATGCTTTGGCATGTGGAATGATTTTTTATGGGGTAACTCAACCTGGCGTAGTTACGAAATATGATAAATACGCAGGACTCGTGAATTCCTCGATAGGTTCTTTGTCAGTGGAAAAAACGGGACTGTCTATATCGAAACGATCGAATACACCGACAAAAAAGCCAAGATTCCTCAAATTGAGGTTAGTCTGTGCCATTATTTTACTGAACGTGCTTTTGTGCCAGATCACAAAGGAGAGGCTAGAATCTCCCTATCGGATTGCCAAGATTTTTCAACAAAGTGACTGGTATAATATCAAAGTGTTGGAGGCTCATATCCAAAATGCTTAATTTCGTAGGCATAAAGGTCGGAAATGATTTTGATGGATTTTGGAGTGTATATTTCTGATAGGGTTACGCTAGCATCTCGTTTGCCAATTTTGAGATTTGGAAGAAGGGAAGGATCGAACTCAATGTCTAAACGATTGCATATTTTTTCTGTGTCTCGAATTAAATTTTCATAACGAATGACACCGTCGAGACAGAAGTTGCTATCAATTATGTATTTGTCGCGATCCACAGGCATGACTTTGTGTATCAGCCAATGTTCGAATTCCTGGCTGATGTGTGAGAATTCTGGTGTTGGAAATAAAAAGTTGCTTAGTCGGTTTTTTAGAGAAGGTTTTTGTAGCTGTAGATTCCTACTTTCTTGCCCTCTCTTGACATGGTAGAATGTTGAAACGGCTTTGTCGAAAGGATCGCGAATCACACAGAATTTGAAGTAATCATTCCAAACTTCGTCGCTAACTTGTTTTTTGATTCGAGCTGCAGACATGTGATTGTACCACAGGTTTTTTTGCGATCCCTTTTGGCCGCGATAACCGATGATTCCGGTATCTGAAATGTAAGTCTCTCTATGATGCTGTTGTAACCATGAGCCCTCAGGCATGCAGAATTTTTCAAAATATGATTCTATCGAGGTGCCAGCCGTCTTCACGGTTTTGGTATATATAAATCTTTTCCGATGACTAATCAGCATATCATTTCAATACATATTTAAAATTGGCCTGACCCTAAAAGTTAGATAGTTCTAAACTAGAGTCATTGTGTTGGTTCTTAGCTTAATGTGAATAGATTCGTTTGATTATGCTATATCTTGATGGCAAACCAAGTAAGCCAGTATGGTCTGGGAGGGAAGCTCAAATTCAAATAGAGATATTATTAAAGTGGTTTGTAGCGTTTGCGTTTTAGGTAACGAACTCTAAAGCGTTTCCACCAACCACCTGAACGAAATTTGTAGTTCATTTCGATGTTCTTACTGTGTAATGTAAGATCATCGCTAAATTCGAAATTATCGGTCTTATTCCATAGCTCATTGTGGTTAAATATATCGGTAACGCCGCAGTGGATGCCTGAACCGTCGTTACCAATATTTTGTACTAGGCTTTTGCGTGGATAGACTGTGAATAGTCCTTTTTTGTATTGGAGAAACATGGCTCTAACATCTATCGCGTCAAGTTCGCCGGCAGCTTCTTTTCGCATCATCCTGTAAATATCTTGGCCATAAATATCCATACGACTAGGATCAATCGCATTGAAATCTTCTTTAGATACAGTCTTTATAAGATTTAATTTTTCTTTTGTAATAGCAAGACCCCATCCACAAAATCTGGGTAATGCAAACATATCAGTTTCTGAAATCCATGGTAGTGGTAGCGAATAGCCGCAAATGCTTAGAATTCGCGGATCATTCTGATATTTATTCATGGCCTCATTCATAAAACTGAGGTATCCGGGTGCTGTTACTATGTCATCCTCCATGAAGATTGCTCGGTCGTATTTATCTAGTGTGGAATGCAACGCATCATAGACATTGAATTGATAGTTGTTCTCTGATCTCTCTATGATTTCCATTTCTTTGAAGCCGCGAAACGAATGGAGAAAATCTCTCACTTCCTGTACTTTAGCCTCGTCTCCAGGACGCGGACCGTCAGAGAAAATTAAAACCTTACTCTTTGCAGCAAGCGTGTTTTCACGTAAAGCGCTTAAGGTCGCCTTGAGATGATTCAGGCGAGTGTATGTATAGATAACTACAGGCATTAGTTTTTCACTGGACATAAAATGGCAATTATAAAAGAATGCTAAGAATTTGTTTTTTACCTAGGCGGAGAATACATTGGCGGTTCGGTCTGGGAAGTGGAAAAGGGGGTTGTCCTAATTTTGGTTCATGTTGATATGAGTATACATGATTGAAATCCATCGCCGAAGGATAAATTTAGGACGCTTACCGCTTGAACACTCACCTGTTCTTTGATCTGCTGCATGCACAGGATAAACTCGATAGTTGGAAATTGGATTACGATTCGATCATACCAGACGGATCATTGGGTCAGTTCACGCCACAAAAGTTCGCCAATAAACACCATGCCAAAAAACAAAATTAAACTGCCTAGCAGAAAAATCTTGAGGTTCGGCTGTCCAGCTCATGAGGAGTTATCAGGACACTCCACCACTTCAAATCCCATCAATTAATTCTCTCTTGTAATGCAGATAGCCATTATGCAGCCCTATTTTTTACCTTATATTGGGTATTTTCAACTAATCAATGCAGTAGATATTTTTGTTCTTTACGATAATATTGAATTCACAAAAAAAGGCTGGATAAATCGGAATAGATATTTGATGAATGGAGAAGCCAAGTATTTTACAATTCCTTTAAAAAAGGATTCCGATTTTTTGGATATCAATCAAAGAGTTTTATCTGATACCTGGCCTAAAGAAAAAGGTAAGATACTAAATAAAATTAGCGAAGCTTACCGAAATGCGCCGTTCCATACTTCTGCCATGCATTTAGTTAAGGAAATATTTGATTTTGAAAGTGTAAATCTATTCGACTTTAATTTAAATGCCATAAGGAAAATTTGTGCATTGCTCGATGTGTCAACACCTATCGTAATTTCATCAGCATTAGAGACAAATCGTGATTTCAAAAAAGAAAAAAGAGTGTTGGATATTTGCCAAACATTAAATGCTTCGAGCTATATTAATCCTATAGGAGGAGTTGATTTATATGACAAATTTGAGTTTAAAGCAAATGGCATCAAACTGAGTTTTTTGAAAACTGCTGATTTTAAATACAATCAGGGCACTGAAAATTTCACATCGCATTTATCCATACTGGATATACTTATGCACAATGATTTAGGGAAAATTAAATGCCAATTAAAAGAATTTGATTTAATATGAAATGGGAAAAATTAGGACATATTTTTGATCCGACACAGTGGAATGATGGAATTGATCGTGACTGGATGAAGACTCACTCTCAATGTCCAAGCGCAGTAATTTTTGAAAGTTATGTTAGGGTTTACTTTTCATGTAGGCCGAAAAATGATGCCAATGGACAGGCGAAATCTTACACCACTTGGCTCGATTTGGATCGGAAAGATTTGACGCAGGTATTAAGAGTATCAAATGAGCCAGTAATGCCTTTGGGCGACCTAGGTTGCTTTGATGAGCATTCAGTATACCCAACTTCAACAATTGTTGAAGAAAGCATCGTGAAATTATATTACGCAGGCTGGTATAGATGTTCCTCTGTGCCATTTAATTGTGCAATAGGGTTGGCATTGAGTGATGACGGAGGAGTTACATTCAAAAGGCACAGCAAAGGACCAATATTAGGACCTTCTGGTGATGAACCTTTCGTATTAAGTGGTCCCAAAATACGCAAGTTTGATAATAAATACTTTCTGTATTATCTAGCAGGCACTAAATGGATAGATCATAACGGGAAAGCCGAAGTGATTTATAAAATTAAAATGGCAACCTCCCACGACGGGGTTGATTTTAAAAAGGAATACCAGAATATTATCCCAGATGTTTTGGATGGTAACGAATGTCAAGCTGGCCCAGATGTATTTTATTTAGACGGAAAATACCATATGTACTTCGTCTATCGGGAAGGGCTTGAATTCAGAAGCGAAACCGGACGCGGCTATAAAATAGGATATGCCCATTCTAATGATTTATACAATTGGACCCGCGATGACGCGCAAGCAGGCATCGGCTATTCAGAAACAGGATGGGACAGCAATATGCAGCATTACCCTCATATTTTCGAAATCGATGGCAATCATTATATGATCTACAACGGAAATGATTTTGGTAAATATGGCCTGGGTCTCGCCAAATTAATCAATAGTCCATGACATTAAAATTCAATCAATCTACGACCGACGATTTGGAAAAGCACCTGATTCGATGTGATCGATTATTCTATCCTGTTCTAAGCAGTCGAGTGGACATTAAGAAGTATGCCGAGAAAATCAATCTTAGAGGAAATACAATTGAATATTGGCAAGATCAGAATTTAATCGGTTGTATCGCGTATTACAATAATGATGATGAAAACGAAGCCTTCATAACCAGCGTGAGTGTTGAAGAAGAATACCAATCTAGAGGATTGGCTCAAAAAATGTTAGTTGAAATAGAAAATAGGATTAATTTCACAAGAATTAGATTAGAGGTCCATAAGAATAATGAAAAGGCAATGAGTCTATATTTGAAAAATGGATTCAAATTAGACAGCAGCTCAAACGAGTTTAATATTTTAATAAAATGAATAGAGATTACGACAAGGAGTTTAAAGATACCTCAGATCATAAGTATGCATATAATTTTGATTTTGATGTGATGCACCCTTACATGATTCGTGCATTCAAACCCTTTTTCAAATGTGGAAACATGCTGGAACTAGGCTCATTTAAAGGGGATTTCACGACAAGGCTGACTCCATTATTCAATGATCTGACATGTGTAGAAGCCTCAGGTGAAGCAATTGATATTGCAAGGACCAGAGTTGATTCGGGAATCAAATTTTATAACGAACTATTTGAATCCGTTTCATTGCCCGAAGTATACGACAACATCATACTTGCTCATACACTAGAGCATTTGGACGACCCAGTTAAAGTATTGAGACGGATTAATGATGAATGGCTAAGCAAGACAGGCCGATTTTTTTTAGTTTGCCCAAATGCAAATGCTCCGTCTCGACAGATCGCAGTTAAAATGGGCCTTATTACTCACAATACCGCGATAACATCGGCAGAAAAGGAACATGGTCACAACATAACCTACACTTTAGACACTCTAGAACGAGATGTAAGAGCGGCAGGTTTAAAAGTAGTTTTGCGTTCTGGGATTTTTTTTAAGTCTCTGGCCAACTTCCAATGGGACAGATTGTTGCAGACTGATATAATCAGCAAAGAATATTTAGATGGATGCTATGAGCTAGGGCAACACTATCCTGATTTATGTTCGAGTATCTTTATCTTGTGTGAAAAAGGAGAGCAAGGCGGTGTTGACGGATTGTAGAAATACTAAAGATATAGTATATCTCTAATGCGTCTTGGATTCATGGTTGAATTCTACTGATTGCGGTGTGAATACGTTCAATATCAGCCACGTTCATTTGAGCGCTCAGAGGCAAGCAGAGTATCTCTCTTGAGGTCTTCTCGGCCACTGGGCAAGGGGATGAAGGAGCAGCAATTAAACCGATCTGATGTAAGCTCGGGTAAAAATAGCGGCGAGGAAAAACCCCCAGTTCTTCCAGTTTTTTCACTGTAGCTAGAAGTAGTGCCTCGGATTCGAATCGCACAGGGAAGTAGGAAGAGTTCCACTGAGTAGAATCCCTTAAGGTCATCCCAAAACGAACGCCTGCAAGATCGTTAATTCCATTGTGATAAGCATCACAAACTGCTTGGCGGTGTCGCATGATTTCATCGAAATATGGAAGGACGCACAAACCCATCGCTGCATGCAGTTCGCTCATTTTCGCATTGATCCCAACTCCATGATAAGCCTCTTGCCCATCATGACCAAAGCGCCTCATCCACTCAACTTTTTCTGCCACGGCAGAATCCTGACACACGACAAATCCTCCTTCTACGGAATGAAATAGCTTGGTTGCATGAAGGCTGACCATTGAAGCATCGCCATAACTAAGAATACTTTCTCCACGGTAACGAACACCATAAGCATGGGCGGCATCATAGATCAGAGCGAGTCCGTGCTTTCGTGCGACTTTTTCCAGTCCTTCACAATCACAGGGGTTGCCATAGGCATGAGTGGCGAGAATCGCCTCGGTGGACGGAGTAATGGCCGCCTCCACGGCTGCTGGATCCAGCGTTAGGAATTCGGGCTCAATGTCGGCAAAGCGGATGGTGCAGCCCTCCCATGCTGGGCAGGAGGCGGTAGCTACATAGGAAAATGGCGTCGTGATGATCTCTCCCTTGAGGCCCATGGCCTTTATGAGGATCTGTAAGCCCAAGCCACCGTTAGCCACCATATTTACCGGCACTGCTAGTCCCAGCGTTTCCTTAATCAACTTTTCAAGCTCAATCACCAACGGACCCTGATTGGTCAATTGCCGCCGCTCCCAAATTCCTTTCAAATAACCAACATACTCCTCTAGGGGAGGAAAGAACGGCTCAGTAACATGAATGGGCTTGTCCATATGACTATTCTTGAGTGACACGACGTAGGTAATCGCCATATCCCGACTTATCATATTTTTCTGCCAATTTCAGCAATTGCTCGCGGTCGATGAAATTAGAGTAATAAGCCACCTCTTCGATGCATCCGATCTTTGTATCCTGCCTCTCTTCAATCACACGAACGAATGTTGATGCCTCGTTTAGTGAAGCGAAGGTGCCAGTGTCAAACCATGCAATGCCACGGTTAAACACTCCAACATGAAGTCTTCCCTGCTTCAGATAGGCTTGGTTCACGGCCGTAATTTCATATTCACCTCGTTCAGACAAACCTACTCCTTCTGCGATAGCCACTACATCATTATCATAGAAATAGAGACCGGGAACCGCGTAGTTGGATTTCGGCTGAGCTGGTTTCTCCTCAATGGAGAGAACCTTGCGGTTCTTGTCAAACTCGACAACTCCATAGCGCTCGGGGTCATGAACCGGAGCGGCAAAAATGGTTGCTCCTTCTGGGTTGGTATAATTGCGGACCAACTGACCAAATCCAGCTCCATAGAAAATGTTATCGCCGAGGATCAATGCGACCTTGTCTTTACCAATGAAATCCTTGCCGATTACAAATGCCTGAGCCAAGCCTTTCGGTTCTGGCTGCGCAGCATAATGAAACTCGCAACCCAAGCTGGAGCCATCACCGAGTAGTTTCTCAAAGGCCCACTGGTCCTCCTGAGTCGTAATAATTAATATTTCTCTGATACCAGCCAACATCAGTACCGAAAGCGGATAATAAATCATCGGCTTATCATAGACTGGCATCAATTGCTTAGATATCGCCAAGGTGATTGGATGCAATCGAGATCCAGTACCTCCAGCAAGTATGATTCCCTTCATTGATAGATGCTTAAACGTAAGTTAGATAATACCGCAACAGAATTATGGCGAATCCATATCATAAATTATCCAGAAGACCCAGAATCGAATTTAATTAATTCCGAGCTCAGCCAAGCCCAAGGCGCCCAAGCTGATGACTTCCATCAAGGATACGCCGGACCCAAGCTTCGTTATTGAGATACCATTCCACGGTCATTCGGAACCCAGATATAGGATCCTGCTTCGGTTCCCAGCCAAGTTCTCCTTTGATTTTTGAGGCATCTATTGCATACCGCAAATCATGTCCTGGCCGGTCATCGACAAAAACGATTTGTTCCATATATGACTTCCCATCTTCACGAGGTCTCAGCTCATCGAGTAATTCGCAAAGCAGTTTCACCAGATCGATGTTTCTGCGTTCATTATTTCCACCTACATTATAGGTTTCGCCAATCGCGCCCTTGCGAATGACTTGATGTAAGGCTTCGACATGATCTCCCACATAAAGCCAATCACGGATATTCAAACCCTTGCCGTAGACAGGGATCGCCTCATTGCGAAGGGCTTTGAGGATAACGACAGGAATGAGTTTTTCAGGAAACTGATATGGACCGTAATTGTTGGAGCAGTTGGTAATGATGACGGGGAGTCCGTAAGTGCACGACCAAGCTCTCGCCAAGTGATCTGAAGCCGCTTTGCTGGCTGAGTAGGGCGAATGTGGGTCATAGGGCGTGCTTTCGGAGAAAAGACCTTCGGCGCCCAAGCTTCCATATACCTCGTCTGTGGAGACATGCAAAAAGCGGAACCGCTCTTTCGCAGCATCATCTAGGGACTCAAAATAGGAGCGTGCCGCCTGTAACAGGTTGAATGTACCAATCACATTGGTATGTATGAAGGCAGCTGGGCCATCAATTGATCGGTCAACGTGACTTTCAGCCGCCAAATGCATCACCCAATCCGGGCCAAAATCAGCGATACATTGTGAAACTCCAGCTGCATCGCAAATGTCCAGATGAGCAAATTGATAATTTGGATGATCTACCACATCCCTCAGTGAGTCAGAATTACCGGCATAAGTCAGGGCATCTAGGTTCAGTACTCGATGCCCTGACTCTTGAATCAGCATGCGAACTAAATTGCTGCCTATGAATCCGCAACCTCCAGTAATTAGAACTTTCATTATCTTGATTATATGTCGAATGCTAACGTGGTATACGAGCATTTAAACAGGTGACCCTGTCTAGCTGTTTTAGCTAAGTGTAAAAATCTAGCCTATTTAATGTTATTTTTGGGCAATTTCAAGAGCATCATTTCGTTTGATTTCTAGATTACAGACTTTAATAAAGATGCATGATAGGCATTGGACGTAAAATCAAAGATTTGAGTCAAAGGGTAAAGGCCATCGGTAAACCTAAGATTTTTTGTATCGGATGCAACAAAACTGGCACGACATCACTGAAGATAGCCCTTGAAGAATTGGGGGTTATTGTAGGGCGCAAGCGGTATGCGGAAAATCTTCTGGAGGATTGGGCTCGTCGGGACTTTTCAAAAATTATTCGTTATTGTCGCACAGCTCAGGCATTTCAAGATGTTCCTTTCAGTTTGCCAGATACTTTTAAAGCCGTAGATCAGGCTTTTCCCGGAAGTAAGTTTATTTTGACAGTTAGAGATTCGCCAGAGCAGTGGTATTCATCATTGGTTAGATTTCACGGTAAAATATGGGCAAACGGGCGAACTCCGCCTACTCGAGAAGATCTACAGAACGCGACATATATCTATAAAGGGCATCCTTGGCGAGCTAACCAATTAATCTTCGGCACTCCTGAGCACGATCCTTATCACAAAACAACACTTTTGAAGTTTTATGAAAATCATAATGCTTCAGTGAAAGAATATTTTTCAGAGAGGAGCGATGATTTGTTAGTTTTAAATATATCAGTGGAAACAGATTATCAGCGCCTGTGCTCTTTTATCGACATCCCACCCATACGGAATGCATTTCCGTGGGAGAATAAAACACAGTGACTTTCTGCTGTCCCTGATTGAGCGCTATTCGTTATTAACTCTCGGGCAATATATCATCTAACAGACGTTGGATGCCTTTTTCGGCTTGTCTGGATTGAGGGTAAATGGAGCGGGCTTTGAGGAACCAAGTGAGGGCGGAGCCGGTTTGTTTTGGATTCCGATTTTCAAATTGGCGGGCTTTGTCGAGAGCAAGGGTGAAGTCGGCAACTTTTGGAGTGAGGAGTTCGAGTTCACGGCCGAGTTTTGGATCGTCAGGGAATTGCTCACGGATGTCTGCGAGTTGCTCCCATGCGCTATAGTTTTGGCCGACGCGGGAGAACTCGGTTGCCTTACCGAGAGCGGTCTCGATGGCTAACAGGTTTTGCATGATTTGTTTGAATGCATCTTCGCGTGTGGCATCGCCTTGGATGGCGGGTGCAAATTCGTATTGGCGTTTGGCGATCTCGCGATAGTTGCCTTCGGAAAGGAGGCGGTCGAAATCGTTGCGAGCAGTGACAATAGCCCCGGAGTTATTTACGAGGGTGCGGAATTCTGATAGCTTCGGATTGGTTGGCCAGATTTCAGCAGCCTTTTTAATTTTTTCCTCGGCCTTTTCAGATTCTCGTTTGAGGACGTGGTTTTTGGCATCTTCGATGGCAAGATCGGAAGCAAGGGTGTAACCAGAAATCAGAGAGTCGACTTTGGATGAAGGGAAATCCTTCGCGGCGGCTTTGAGTTGATCTGAGAGGACTTTGCCGCGGACGTAATCGCGAGCTTGGAGGGCTCCGTAGAGTTCGTGAAGATCACGGACATACAATGCCACACGGCGTTTTTTCTCTAGGGGTAGAGTGGCGACGGGATTGAGATATTCTCCGAGGGCGTATGCTTCCATGAGGCGCTGGGAGGCGGAATGAAGTTCATTTTGTGCAAGGAGATGGTTAAACGCCTCGATGTATTTATCGACCTCGCGTATGGCTTCGTTGGAGAGTGAATCGAGAGATGAAACGGTTGGAGATACGCCGAGTGATTCAGAGAAAAGTTTCGAAACATCGGAATTTTTGTCGATGTGTAAAGTGGTGTTTCCGTCTTTCCAGATTTGGTTGTAGAAGCGAGCACCCATAAGTACGTGTTCGTAGCGGCGCTGCGCAAACCACTGGATCATGTTGACTTGATACTGGGTTTTCGTGCGGATGGTTTGCGCTTCTGACTTGATGATGTTTGTCTTTTTCAGCGCTTCGATTTCAGCAATGCGGCGTAGGGTATCTTGATACTTTAAAGAGTTTGATCCGGTGCCGGCACTCTGAGTTGGAGTGTTGTTTCCACCACCTTGTCCACCTTGTCCGGCGGGTCTGCTCTGATTGAGGGTGGGATCTTTCTCATTTCTAGCAACCCAGTCGGCTTCTTGAATGATGGATTTTTTTTCTTTTTCGATGGAGGAGTTGAGGTCGGTGAGTTGCTTGTTGTCATTTTTGGCAAGTAAGGCCATGTAGACTGCTTCTGCGAGGGTAGAACATAGGTTGGCATCTCCAGGATAGGAGGAGGCACGGGGTAACATTGAGAATGCTTCTTTGAGATTTGGGGGTTTTCCCCGAAGGGGCGAAATGGCTTGTAGGATATCCGCGATGGTTTTGCGGTATGCTTTTGCTTCAGCATCGCTTTCAGGTGGTTGATTGAGATATTTCTCAAAACGTGCTTTGAGGAGGCGGTTGTCTCCAAGGGGAATCGTCACACCGCCGACCGTGATGGTCTCAGCGGAGGGATCTAGCATGGGAATCTCTTGTCCATAAGGGGACGAGGGATTGTTTTTTTGCTGAGCTGGGCCTGAATCGGTTGGAGGTTGTTGAGTTTGAGGCTGCGTAGGTTGGGTTGGCGGAGTGTAGACCTGAGAAAAAAGCGGTATGGATGCCGCAAATGAGAGGATGGTTGTTAGAGTTCTCATGGTGATGATTTTTTTGGTTTTTTTACGAATCAGAGGCGTTTGATGGCTGTGGCTACGGCAATTCCGCCATCTTTGATTTCGATTTTAAAAGCGTAACTTTGTTCGCGGTCGATGTTGAGATTGTTAAATTTATCAGGAATTTGGATGGGTAGAATTTCTTCACCACTTGGTGTCTTAACCCGAATACTGATGATCTGGCCGTCGGATGGAGTCCAACGGAGTTTCTCATCAATTTTCCCTTCAACAAAAAACTCGTCTCCGCGGAAAGCATTGGCATCATCGACGAAAGCTTTAACGTCGAGAGGGAAGGCATCTGTGAAGGATTCGGATTTTTTTCCGAGGAGGAATTTACCAGCAAAGACGACAGCGATGACAGCGACGCCGATACCGACGAGGAGGATGGGATTGATACTGGAACTTGCGCGGCGAGCCATTTTTTTAAAGGGAGTTCAGACAATATGTCTTAGTAATGGGATAATTAAAGTATTTTTGACTGGTCTGAAAAGCTTAATCCCATTGTGGGCGGCGAGTTCCGATCCATGCGAGACCGAGAGCTGCCAAAATGTGGATGGTGAGAGTGAAAAGGCATGTATACTGATTGGATAGAGAAGTATCGACAACGGATTTTACAGCGCCGTGGACTTGAGATTGGAGAGCCTCAACTGAGCCTGACCATGACCAGTAGGCGGAGATGAAAGGACGTGTGAAGGCTTCGATGTGCTCAGGTAGGGCAAGGACGGCGCCGGAGAGGGGAAGTTGGAAGCCGACTAGGTAAATGGAAAGCAGGGAGGCTTGTTCGGCGGTGCGCATCAATGCGGAGATGGCGAGGCAGATGGAAGTCATGGAAGCGTTGATCAGGAGCAAGAAGATGGCATGCTCGATAAATTCTCCTCGGAATGGCCCGAATATGTTTACGAAAAACGCCATCCATAGAGATTGTGCGATGATAAGACAAGATAGGAAGGCGATCTTTGAGAAGAGGTAAGCCATGGGTCGTAAGCCACCGAATTTTTCTTTTTCGTATATTTGGCGTTCGCCAGCAATTTCACGAGCGGAGTTGTTAGATCCCATGAGTGCCAAGAGGACGACCTGAAACATAATGATTCCAGAAATGGCGGATCCAACTTTTGCCTGATCCGCTCTAACCGTTTGTATTTCCTTGATTTCTTGGACGATATTGTTTTGCCTCATGTCAGAGAAGCGCCGGATATTTCCTGATGCTTTTTCACTGAACAAGGTGACGAGAACAGGGAAGCAAATTAGGATGGCCAGTTGCAGAAAGACTTGGCCACGATCTCGGAAGAAAATGCGCCAACGGCGAGAAAGTAGGGTAGCGAACTGGGATAGAAATCCTGGGATTTGAGTTTCTCTGATATGGCTGGAATCGGATTCGCTTTTGTCGTCATCGGACTTGGGTGATACGACAGCAGAGGCGCCGAGATCGCCGCTTTCGATGAGTCGCTGGCGGTTTTTTTCTAACATTTTGTAATAAGAATCTCGGTGCTTGTTCCATGAACTCTGCCAACGTTCTGATGGTTGTTTGGTCAGTCTCGGGTAAACTTCCTCGGTATCGTTGACCGAGAAATAATGGTTGAGCTGCTCAGGTGGTCCGTGGAAAGCGACTTTTCCTTCGTGGAGAACGAGGATGGAATCGTAAAGCTCGAGGTGGGCGAGTGAGTGAGTGACGGAGAGAACGATGCGGCCGTCTTTGCGTGAGAGATCGTGAAGAAGTCTAACAATTTCTCGTTCCGAGCGCGGATCGAGTCCCGAGGTGACTTCGTCGCAGAGAAGAATTTTCGGATCGGATACGAGTTCCATAGCGAGACCGAGCCTGCGCTTTTGTCCGCCGGAAAGAACCTTAACCAGGCGATCACTAATTGGGCTGAGGCCAGTTTCATCGAGCACGCGATCGATCCTATGATCAAGTTCCTCGGTGTTTCTGGATTTCACGCGCAGGCGGGTGGCTGCCTCGACAGATTCGTCAACGGTTAGAGGATCGTAAGCGATGGAGAACTGCGGGACATAACCGATTTCCGATGGTGAAAAATCACCGTCTTCGGAAAGGTTCCGCCCATCCCAGATCAGGGATCCATCGGATTCCGGGTTGAGACCGGCGATGGTTTTCATGAGGGTCGTTTTACCGCAACCTGAAGGACCGACGATGGCCATAAAGTGACCTTTGGGAATTTTGATAGAAACGTGGTCGACGAGATTTACATCTACGCCGTCTTTACGGATGGTGAAACAGACATCTTTAAGTTCTAGCACGGTGAGAAAGGTTAGCTTTTAGTAACGGTCATTGGCAATTGTTCTATCGTTTAGGGAAATTGTGTGGGATACTCAAGCTAGATCGCCAGAGTTTTCGAGAGGGATAATTTTGATGGTCTTAGGTTTGTTGGTGTTGATGTTGCTGATGAGAGTGTTTTTTGGGGTGTTAGAGGGGGAAGGTGAGGCATCAGCATCGAGTGCGTTGCGCAGGGCTCCCTCGACGAGTTGACCGCAGTGGATTTTCATGGGAGGAAGAGTGCCGAGATCGCCGGCGAGGTCTTGGGCGCTGAGGTGGCGGGCTTCTTCGGCGGTTTTTCCTTTAAGAAGTTGGGTGGCGATGGATGCCACAGCGATAGCAGTTTGGCAGCCAAAAGCTTGGAAAGAAGCGCGATCGATGACTTTTTTGCCGTCTTTTTCGGAAAATTTCAGCCACATCCGCATCATGTCGCCGCAGTCGGGTGAACCGACCGTGCCGACAGAATCCGCATCGGTCATCTCCCCTTGGTTTTGAGGGTTGGCCAGCGCGTCATCGATTTTCTTCTCGAAATCATCCATGGCGGAAGGTTGGGGGCGCGGAAAAGAAATTTCCAGAGTAAATCCATCAGTGAGGTAGGGTCATTTTGATAAAATGACCGTCGGGTGAATAAATGGGCGCGGGGTGGTGGTCATTTTGTCAAAATGACCCTACCAAACGACTCAAGCGGCTTTCCTTAGCAACGCGATCATCACGCCTTGGATGATGAGTTCATCGGTGGGGATGAGATCGGGGAATTTGGGGTTTTCTGCTTGTAGGTAGGTTTTGCCTTTTTGGGAAATGAAGCGTTTGAGGGTGGTTTCACCATCGATGAGAGCGGCGACGATATCGCCGTTGCGGGCTTCGCGTTTTTCGAGGATGACGGTATCGCCGTCGCATATATGAGCGTCGATCATAGATTCGCCGCGGACACGGAGGGCGAATGTTTCGTTTTTACCGCGACCGCCGAGTGAGGTGATGTCGATGGAGAGACAGCCTTCGGGTTCTGGGGCGGTGCTATCGCCATAACCGGCAGCGATGCGTCCGTAGATGGGGATGTCGCGGATTTCCTCACGGTCTAGCTCCTCAGGGAAAATCACGGCGCGTGCTTTGCCAGGGACGCGTTGGATCACGCCTTTTTTCTCAAGCGCACGGAGGTGGCTCATGGCTGCGGTTTGGCTGGCGAAACCAAAGTAGTGCTGGAGCTCCCGGGTGCTCGGCATCAAGCCAGTGGTGCGGCTGGACTTGTGGAGATATTCGAGGATTTCCTTTTGTCTTGAGGTGAGTTTAGTAGTCATAACTTTTTGAACACTGTTCTTGAGAACAAATGTTGCGGAGAAATGGCATTAGGTAAAGGAAAATTTTCGGATGAAAAAAATGAAGAGGAACCACAATGTGGTTCTCTTATAGAATAATCACTCGACCTCCACAGTCAGGTTAATTTCCACCGATACATTCAGCGGAAGCGCTGCGGCGCCGAGGGCGGTGCGGGAATGTTTGCCTTTTTCGCCGAAGATTTCGACGAGAAGTTCCGAAGCGCCGTTGACGACTTGTGGGTGGCCGTAGAAATCGGGGTCGGAGTTGACGAAGCCGTTGAGTGAAACGATTTGTTTGACCTTATCGAGCGAGCCGATGGCTTCTTTGATCACGGCGAGGCGGTTGAGGACGATGATGCGTGCGCCTTCGACTGCATCTTCGATGGAGCAAACGGAAGGGACTTTACCTAGGATTTTTCTATCGCCATCGATGGGAAGTCCGCCAGAGAGGAAAAGTAAATTTCCGCTGCGGACGTAGTTCACGTAAGCGGCGACGGGGGTAGGGACTTCTGGAAGTTTGAGGCCGAGAGATTCGATTTTGGCGAGGATGTTGTCTTGCATGATGTTATAGAGGTGAGATTTGGAGCCCTGGAGTTGGAGTTTAAAGTTTAGGGTTTAAAATTTAACCATTCGCTGACGCGTACCGCGGCTCTGCGGTGGGTGCCAGGTTCGCCGAGTTGGGAGCTGACTTGAAGGAGCTGGGCAACGAGAGCCGCACGCTTCTGGTCGTTGCTTAAAATATCTTGTATCCAGCGACTGACTTCGGTTGGTGAGGCGTCTGCTTGAATGAATTCTTCGACGACTTTTTTGCCGGCGAGGATGTTTACCAGACCGATGTATTTGATTTTCACTAACAGTTTTCCGAGGAAATAGGTGAGCCACGCCATTTTATAAACGAGGCAGTAGGGGAGGCCGAAGGTAGCTGCCTCCAAGGTGGCGGTTCCGCTGGCGATGACGCCGCAGGCGGCGGTTTGCATGAGGTGGTGGCTGCCGCCGGTGCGGAGTTCGATCCAATCGGTGGCGGCTGCATCGTCGATCATGGCGCGCATGGTCGTGGCAAGTTTTGGGGTGGCTGCGGGGACGACGAAAACGAGATCGCTGCGCCATGCTCGGAGGAGTTTGGCGGACGCTATCATCATCGGGAAAAGTTTCGCGATCTCGCGTTCGCGGCTGCCGGGGAAAAGCCCGACCAAATTTTCCTGCCTTGGCGCAGAGGTTTTTTCGAGCGCGAGTTCATCGACCAACGGATGACCCACGTGCGTGGTTTTGAGTCCGGCGTTTTCGAAGATGGGTTTTTCAAAAGGAAAGAGGCAGAGCATCTCGTCGAGGAGTTCGACCATTTTTGGGATGCGTTTTTTATTCCAAGCCCAGACTTGGGGGCTGATGTAATAAACTTGGCGGGTGTTTGGAAGTGCCTCGCGAAGGGCTTTGGCAAAGCGGAGGTTGAATCCAGGGTAATCGACCAATAGTAACACATCTGGCTTCAGGGATTTCGCCTCGTTGAGCATTTCATGGAAACGCGCTTTGAACCAACTGTAGCGTTTGAGGACTTCGATCACACCCATGACCGCGGCGTCTTCCACCCAGTTCTTGACCTTACCGCTGCTTAGCGCATGCATTTCAGGGCCACCTGCTCCGAAAATTTCGATATTGGGATTGATTGCCTGTAATTCTCTCAACAGGCCAGAGGCATGAGCGTCTCCACTCATTTCTCCCGCTATGGCATAAATCCGCTTCACGGGAAAAACCTACCCAATGAAGCGCACCGGCATCAACCTCCAATGCAAGTGCGTAAAGAGTTGGTGACAAAAACCCTTCAAACGTGCTTGAATACATGTAACATAAGACATGAAATTCATCTTTTTACTCATCTTTGTCGGCGTCTCGTATGTGGCTGGCTATTTGCTTGAGCCTTCTTTACGCATGCAGCTGACTGGTAAGTCTGTGGATTTTGAGAGGCCTGACGTAGATACGAAGAAAAAACCGTCAGACTCCGCAGAGGATAAAATTCCTTTTGAGTTGAATCCAGTACTTCCCGCAACTCCGCCACCCGTGGTTCCTGTCACTCCGCCACCCGTGGTTCCGACAAATCCCGAAACCTTGCCGACCGATCCTCCAATCACTCCAGCGACGCCGACAAATCCCGAAACCTTGCCGACCGATCCTCCAATCACTCCAGCGACACCGACCAATCCTGAAGTCACACCGAGCCAACCCGAGACTCCGGTATCCAATCCAGATGTGCCTGTGCAAAATGCGG
>Ga0315903_10001478_pt1 | contig 35652 bp, 26 predicted proteins | sample LakEriMetagenome_7_FD_203524 | JGI IMG/M metagenome (GOLD analysis project Ga0315903, IMG submission 203524) | Freshwater fungal communities from buoy surface, Lake Erie, Ohio, United States - Buoy 2 MA119 | ecosystem: Environmental > Aquatic > Freshwater > Lake | place: USA: Lake Erie, Ohio...
AAACAGGAAAATTTTTGGAAGTAGCCCGACGACGCCTGTTTCGCAATGAATTCCCGGGGTTTTCATAACATCCGACGCGTCGGAGACGATGGCTCGGTTGGCATCGCAACCGCCGATTTGCTCAAATCGAAGGCGTCACTTGCCCACCCGCTGGGCCGATTCGGGTTCATCTCGCTGTTCGTTTCGGGGTGTTTCGATGCGTCTGGTCTCTTCCGCGCATTTCCGTCTGTTCCCCAGATTTTTCCTGGGCATGTTGGCCCTCGGGTTGGTCAATCCCCTGGCCATCCCGGCGGCCCCGCCGGTCATCCCCCATGCCCAGGACAAACCCCCCGGACCTGCCCTCTCGCCCCAGGAATCGTTGGCGCACATGCGGGTTCCGCAGGGCTTTCAGGTCGAACTCGTCGCCCACGAGCCCGATCTGGTCAATCCGGTTGCGATGTGCTTCGACGAACGGGGCCGCATCTGGGTCTGCGAAAGCCTCGAGTACCCCCGCCGGTCCGCCGGTGAGGGACGCGATCGCATCAAAATCTTCGAAGACACCAATGGCGATGGCACTGCCGACAAAATGACCGTGTTTGCCGAGGGGTTGAACATTCCCTCGGCCATCGCCGTCGGTCACGGCGGGGTCTGGGTCGCCAATTCCCCCGACATTCTCTTCCTGAAGGACACTGACGGCGACGACCGGGCCGACACCCGCGAGGTCATCGTCACCGGCTTCGGTCGCACCGACACCCACGAACTTCCCAACTCGTTCACCTGGGGACCAGATGGCTGGCTGTATGGACTGAACGGCGTCTTCAACCAGAGTCGTGTCTCACACCAGGGACGCGAGCATGTCTTCAACGCGGCGATGTTCCGGCTGCATCCCCGCACCCACGCATTCGAACTGTGGGCCGAGGGAACCAGCAACCCCTGGGGCATCGCCCTCAATGAACGGGGCAGCGCCTTTGTCTCGGCGTGTGTGATCGACCATCTCTGGCACATCGTGCAGGGTGGCTATTACCACCGGCAGGCGGGGGCCTATCCGCCACACACCTGGAAGATCGAGTCGATCGTCCAGCACAAGCACCAGAAGGCGGCATACTGCGGCCTCACCTGGTTCGACAGCGATGTCTATCCAGCGGAGTACCGCGGACGACTCTATATGGGGAACATTCATGGCAACTGCGTGAACGTCGATTCGTTGAAGCGCACAGGATCGACCTACTTCGCCACCGGCGAGCCCGACTTTCTCTCGACCGACGACGCCTGGTTCATGCCGGTCTCGCAGAAGGTCGCTCCCGACGGCTGCCTGTACGTGCTCGACTGGTACGACCAGTACCACTGCTATCAGGACGCCAACCGCGATCCTGACGGGATCGAGAGGGCGAAGGGGCGGCTGTATCGGGTGAGGTATGGACAGTCGCCGAGAGCCCCCAGGTTTGATCTGTCCCGTGAGACAGACGAGCAGCTCATCGCCCGGCTTGGCTCCCCCAACGTCTACTTCCGCGAAACGGCCCAGCGACTGCTGGTTGAACGGAACACTCCGGCTTCGCGCAACACCCTGGCCCAACTGGTGCAGAGCCCCAATACCTCATTCCGCCAGCGGATGCACGCCCTGTGGGCGCTCGCGTCGAATGGTCTGGAGCCGAAGGTTCATCTCGCCCTGCTGTTCCATACCGATGAGGCGGTGCGGGCGCATGCGGTGCGTTGTGCGGGGAATTCGAAGTCGCTCGATCCTGCCGTGGCCCGCCGGGTGGCGGAACTCGCGCAGGATCCCTCTCCCGAGGTTCGGCTGCAGGTGGCCTCGGCGGTGCCGCGCATCGAAATAATCGACCGGCTTGATGTTTTGTTGACGGTGCTGGAGCAGCCCACCGACGATCCCCTGTTGCCGCGCGTCGCCTGGCGGCAGATGCTCCCCGAGATCGCCGGCCGGGGGGAAGAGTTCGTCACCCGCTGGCAGCAGGCCTTGAAGATGCCCGCCCCTGTGCGGGACGAACTGGCCCCGCGGTCGCTCGACGTGCTGTTGACGCGGCTCGCCTCCCGGGAAGGGGGACAGGCTTTACCCCCGGCGGCCATCGCGAAGTTCCTCGCACCACTGCGTGACGGGGCCCCCACCGCGTTCCGGGATTGTCTGCGGCGCATCGCCGCGCGGATTGAATCGGGCGAGTTGCCCAAGTCGGCCCTTCCCGGGCTGAAGAGCGAACTCGAACCGACCCTCGCGCCGCTGCTGGCGAATGCCGCCGCGCATCCCGGCGGTCTCGATGCCGCGTTGCTGGTGACCGCCTGGGGTGATCCCCGGGGAGTGCAGGTCGCCCGGCAGAATTTCGCCACCCGCGGACTGGCTCCCGAACTGCGTCTGCGGGCCTTGCAGGCCCTGGTCGCCAGCCGCGATGCGGGGCTGCTCGACACGGTCGCCAAAGCCCTGTCCGAACCAGCCGTCGTTGGTCCCCGGCCTGATCCCAAGGCGCAGGAAGCGGCCCGCGAGTTCCCGGGCCAGGTCCTCGCGGCGCTGGGCCGTCTGGACGACCCTCGCGTGGCGGAAGTGGTCTTGCAGGCGTGGGAGAAACTTCCCCCCGAGGTCCAGCCGCGCGCGGTTGAACTGCTCGCGGGACGAGTGGCCTGGGCCCGGCAGTTGCTGAACGCGATGGGGAACAGGCAGGTCCCGCCGACCCTAATGAATCAGACTCAGGCCCGCAATCTGCTGGCCCTGCGCGATGCCGAACTGACCGAGCTCGTCGCCCGTCACTGGGGCCGTATCCGCGACGGACGCAACCCGCAGCGCGATGCGGTGATTGCCGAATTCCGGGCCGAGTTCCGCAAGAATCCGGGCGATCCAGTCCGCGGGCAGGCGGCTTACGCCAAAGTCTGCGGTCAATGCCACAAGCTGTTTGGCGAAGGGGCCGAGGTGGGGCCCGACCTCACCGACAATGGCCGGTCGACCTACGACCAACTCCTCTCCAACGTGTTCGATCCCTCACTGGTCATCGGGGCCGCCTACCAGGCCCGCACGGTGCTCACCACCGGGGGCCGGGCGGTGACCGGGCTGGTCGTTGAAGACTCGCCTGAGCACATCATCCTGAAGGTGCAGGGGGGCAAGCTCGAGACCATTCCCCGCACCGAGATCGATGAGGAAAAGCAGAGCGAGCAGTCCCTCATGCCCGAGGATGTCGAGAAATCGCTCTCCCGACAGGAACTGCTCGACCTGTTCGCCTACATCACACTCGATCGCCCGCCGACCGATCCCGAGGCCAGGTCGATCCGCGGGCTGCGTGATGCCACGGCCCGTGACGCCACCGAACCGGCGCTGTTCGGCAGCATCCTGGTGGAGACCGCCCCCGGGTTTGTGACCCACAAAGTGGGGGAACGTGGTCTGGGTTTGCTCCGCTCGCACTGGAATCGCGAACGGGTATTGCGCACTCATCCGGTTGACAAGGAGACCCCTTGCGAATTGACCCGCACTGTGCAGATTCCGACCGAGGGCAAGCCCCGGCTCAAGCTGGAGGTCGCGCACGACCGGGCGGGGGACTGGCGCCTGGTGATCCTCGGGAATGGAGAACCGCTCCACGACCAGATCATCGGTCCGGAGACGGCGCAGGGGGGCTGGGTCAATCTCGAGATTGATCTGCGGAAGTTCGCCGGTCAGAGCGTGACACTGGTGCTGCAGAACGCCGCGAACAACTGGTCGAACGAATTCGGCTACTGGCGCGAAGTGGAGTTCGTCATCGACTGAGCGGCGGTGTTTCCGGCAGGCTCGGTTGAGGGCAGCGGAGTGATCCAACCCGTTTGGCCACGTACCAGATGCGGAACGTGCGGGCCGAGTTCGCGCAGGAAACGCTCGGGATCCGCCAGCGTGACAAGCCAGACTCGGTCTTGCCAGGCGGCGGGAAACTCCCGGTTGTTGAGGAACGGCATCCAAGGGAGACTCCACCACGTCCGGCTGGCGGGAATCTGGAACGGGACAGCCGCACGCAGTCGCAGTTCGCAGGCATCCCCAGGCGAACCGAGGGGAGCCGTCAGGGTTGCTTCCTGCAGGGCGTCATACATCAAAGCGACCTGGGTCCAGCCGCAGTCCCCCAGCAACCGGTCCGGCAAGAGCCAGAGCCTGCCCCGCCGGGCCACCCAGATCTGTCGCAGCAGGTGCATTCCGAAGGTCAGCCAGAGCCCCGCAATCAGTCCTTCAAACATCGCCAGTTCGGCCAGATCCAGTACCAGTCGCAGCATGCCCACTTCGAGCAATGCCAGGCCCACCACGACCAGTCGCCAGACTTGTCCGCCGTAATTCAGCCAGGCCCAACGGCCCGGGGCCCGGCGGAAAGAGTCGTCCCGAGAGAGTTGCGTCGGCCAATCGGCCGGCTCGCACTGCGGCAAGCCTTTTCGCGACAGCCACGACAAGCAGGCCAGGAATACGAACCAGGCCAAGAGTGCGAGGAGGAAATACGCCCCCCACCAGTCGCTCAGATAGGGGCGGTTCCAACGAATCCACTCCAGCTCTTGCAGCAGGGGCAACGCCAGGAACGGCACCAGCAACCACGCGAACAGGTTGACCAGCAGGCTTCGGAAGGGTTGGGGGACCAGCAGCACCCGACGGTTCGATTGCTGGGCAATTGCCAGGAGTTGTTGGTTGCGTGCGAGCTCAGCGGTGGAGTCGCCCCGTCCTTCGTGGGGTCGAGTCGACAGCAATCCCATCCCCCGAGCGGCCAGGTGCGGTGCCCGTTCCGCGAGGGCCTCCAGGGTGACCAGCTCATTCGCGGGGCGCAGCCGAAAACACTCGTGGGTCAGTCCCGATTGCACCACCAGTTCACGACGGGGGAGCAGCCAGGACAACAGCCAGAGCGGCAATCCGGGGCGGGCCACCACCGTCATCTGGCCCCGCGCAACCAGCAACAATTCGCGCCGGTCCGGTCCCAGCGAAACCCAGGACCTACCGCGGAGCACTTCTTCCAGCCGCACGTAGGGAATCTGCACCTGGCAGGGACCCAGGTGCCAGATCAGACGGTCTTCGGTCAGCACCAGTGTCTCAGCCACCCTCCGCCAGAGAATGCGAACAAATCCTTCCCCCAACCACAGGAGGGCCGCCAGCCACGGGATTACCAGCAGGACCAGATCGCGGACTTCCAGCAAGAGCAGCAGCCCCCCCATCCCAACCAGCAACAGACCCGCCGCCTGGCGCAGCATCCACAGCCAGTCGGCGTGCGGGGCAGACAGAGGAATGCGCTCCATGCCGGGCTCCAGTGGTCGCCGCAGATCAAACCACGCATCCGCACGGGAGACTCCGCTGCAGCGCGCCTGGGAAAAGGCCGTCCAGGCCAGGCCTGTCAGCAGCGCCAGCCAGAACCCAAATACCACCTGGCCGGTGATCCACCGCAGCCACAGCCGCGAGAATCGCTTGCCGAACAGTTCGGGCTCAATCCGGGGGTTGGGGAAGTGGTCGACCGGATCCCACCACTCGGTCGGCACCAGGGCCAATACACAGATCCCCAGCAGCGCCAGCGAACCGGCTCCCAGCACCAGCCGCAGGGTCAGATCGCCTGACGACTCGCGACCCGGTCGACCCGCAGTCGCTTTCCCCAGCCGCGGTACCGATACCCCACTCGGTGTGCCGGGAGCTGAATCTCTGGCTGTCCCTCGCTCTCCCTCCTCAGCAGCAGCCGGCATGGGAGAGCGTCCTCCAGCGGAAGGAAATTATTTGGCCGGGGCCGCGGCGGCTGCCGGCATCTCGGGCTTCGGACCCAGATCGTAAATCCGCAGGGTCTTGTCGAACAATGCCACCGCCACCCGCAGTCCATCCGGGTGCAGCGTCATGTCGTAGGCGACCCCGGGCAGTTTCACGTCGGCGAACGACTTTTCTTCGTCAAACTTCCAGAACCACAACGCCCCGCCGTTACCGCCCCCCGCCGCCACCAGAAACGGCTCGGTCGGATGGAACCGCAGTCCGTAGACACTCCCCTGGAAGTTCTCCTTGGGTTTCATCACCCGCAGTTGCTTGCCCATCTCGAAGTCGAACAGTACGACCGCGGGAATTCCCACCCCGGCGAAGGCGTTGCTCACCTCGGTGATGCCCCCCACCGCCAGCAGCTTGCCATCGGGCGAAAAGTCAATCGCCCGAATGCCCCCCACGTCGGCCTGGAACCCCCCGTCGTACTTCCAGAGCACCTTGGCATCCAGATCGCGCACGAGGTTCCACGAGCCCACGTCCCATTGCTTCAGTACCCCCACCAGGTCTCCCGACACCAGGAATTTCCCCGAGGGATGAAACGCGACGTTGTACACATGCCGTTCGTGACCGGGCAGCTCCTTGACCAGCGACCCGTCGGCGGCCGACCAGACGCGTACCATGTTGTCATTGCCGCCGGTCGCGACCAGCGTGCCATCGGGGCTGACCGCCACGGCCCGCAGGTACCCCTTGTGGGCGGGAATCGCCCGCACCACCTTCGGTGTCGTGTCGAGGTCCGACCACCAGGTCAGTTTTCCTTCATGTCCCCCGGCGATCGCCTGATTCAACTGCGGAATGAGCTGCAGGGTTCCCACCCAGCTCGAATGCCCCGGCTGGTGCAGCGTCGGGCCGCCAATGATGTCCCAGCGGTGCAGGTTGTTGTCTTGCGCCCCGGCGAATACCTGCGTCCCCTGGGCGTCGAACTTGCAGGCGAGATAGGGGCGGTCGTGCGTCGCGGTGTTCAGCAGGCGCGCCCCCACCGGGTCGGGCTTGATCGGCCCCTTCTCCAACAAGGCCACCCGTTCCTGGGCGATCTTCAACTGCGCCTGCACCGCACCAACTGCCGCGTCGGCGGCTCCCTTCGCGTCGGTCGCCGGCTTCACGGCCGCTTCGGCCGGTGGGACCTTGGCGTCGGCCTCCGCCTTGGCGGCGTCGGCGGCTTTCTTTTTTTCCACCGCCTCGGCAAACGCCTTCTCCGCCGCGGCCTTGGCCTGCTCGGCGGCGGTCAACGCCGCCGTCGCATCGGTCGCCGCCTTGTCGGCCGCCTGCTGGGCCGCCTTGGCGTCTGCCAGGCCCTTCATCACCGCCTCGAGCTGTGCCTGCCGCTCGGCCACGCTCTTCGCGGCCACATCGACCTGAGCCGTCCAGCGCACCAGATCCTTCCGGGCAAAGACCAGCGCCGGGTGCTCTGCGGCCGCCGGCGTCGCTGGGGCTGCCGCAGCCGGGGCCTGTTCCTGGGCCGCCACGGTGCCGGCGAAGACTCCGCCCCACACCAGCAGCACCCCGCAGACTTCCCGGGTCAGGTTCTTCACACGCCGCAATTGACAAGGCACACACATGGCAGACCGACCCGAACTTCATTCCCGAAAATCCGGGTTCGCCTGCGCAGGGCGTGACCCGGGCCAAATCAAATCCGCAAGGGACCGCCTACGCCAACACTTCCGAGATCGCCTCGGTCTTCGGATCGGCTTTGTTGAAGGGGCGCCCCTCATGCCAGAACGCCTTCGAAGAATCGAGTCCCACCGCCTTGTAATAGGTGTGGAACAGGTGTCCGCCATTCACCTCGCGGTCGATCACGGCCGTGCCGTTCTCGTTGGTCTTGCCCACCACCGCTCCTCCCTTGATACCGCACCCGGCCACCACGACCGACCAAGCCTTGCTCCAGTGGTCACGACCCACCAGGTGATTGATTCGCGGCGTCCGGCCGAACTCGCTCATCACGATCACCAGCGTGTTCGCCAGCCGGCCCCGCTCGGCCAGGTCCTGGATGAACATGGCGAACGGCCTGTCAAATTCGCCCAGTTGCTCGATGTGGAAGTTGAAGTTCTCACTGTGCGTGTCGTAGTTGGTGTGCGTCACCTTCGTGAAGGTCACGCCCGACTCGACCAGTTGCCGGGCCATCAGGCAGTGCTGGGCGAACTCCCCCTTGCCGTACCGCTCTTTGTCGGCTTCGGTGATCTTCGTGAAATCGAACACGTCTTTCTTGGCCAGCAGTTGGGCGGTCTGCTCGAACGAGCCGTTGTACGCCTCGGTCTCGGCCTTCGCCCGCCCCTGGACAAACCGGCCCGAAAGCTTCGCCCTCAACTCGCGCCGCCGGCGGTCGTGTTCCTCGGCCAGGCCATCCGGCAGCTTCAGGTTCGCCGGGGGATTCGTCCCGCTCAGGTTGATCGGGGCGAACTGCGGCCCCAGGAACGACGGCTCGGAAGTCGCGCCGCCGCCATTGATCGTCAGGTAGCCCGGCAACGGATTACTGGGTGCGGTCAACTGCTGCGCGAAGGCCGAGCCCAGGCTGGGGTACTGGAAGCCCGGTGTCTCGCGGTGGCCGTACTGCATGATGTACGCCCCCTTGCCATGATCATCCTCGGCGGTGTTCACGCCACGAATCACGGCAAGATGATGCGCCTGCTGGGCTGTGTAGGGCAGCAGTTCACAAAAGTGCGTCCCTGGCACCGAGGTGGGGATGGTCAAAAAGGGGCCGCCCGTGTCGGTTCCCGGCTTCGGATCCCACGTTTCCAGTTGGCTCACCCCTCCCGCCAGGAAGAAGACCACCACCTGTTTCTGCTGACCGGCCAGTGCTTCGGCACCGCTGGCCGCGGTCATTCCGGTGAAGCCCACCGCTCCCATGGCCCCCACCCCCGTCTGCAGAAAGCCCCGGCGGGAAAAGTGGGCGGCCGATCCGCAGGCACGACGATCTCGCATGGCAGAACTCCGGGAGACGGAAGGAGCAGGTGATGGACTGAAATTCGGGTCGATGTCGGGTTGGTCGCACCGCGGTTCTGGTTGTCCCCTGACCGGGGAAAACCAGGCCCGGTGGGCCGGTCATCAGTGGTTGAAGCGGAACTCGGCCGAAGAGACCGTGCCCCACACCAGTTCGTACATCAGAGCGGGGCGGGCCTCGGCGGGAGCACCGGCGAGGAAGGCCTGGACGTCGGCCAGGTCTTCGGCGGTGGGGAGCCGGGTGAGCGTGCTGAGGAACAGTTCTTCGGCAATCGCGGGAATGTTGTCGGCCGGCAGCTTCAGCATGCGGTCCACCGTGTTCGCCGCCTTGTGCCGCACCATCTGGGTGATCGCCGGATCATTCGCCAGGAACAGCGTCTGGTCGGCGGTCGCTTCGAAAGTCACGGGGGGCTTGCCCGGCTCACCGCCAAACAACTGCACGAACCGCTGCTCGTAACCCACCAACTTGTCGTACAGCGTCTGCTCATTCGCCATGTCTCCCAGGGCCAGCCGATGGGCGTCGACTTCGCCCGTCGCCTGCATTGTCGCCCAGGCGAATTGCGCGGGAGACAGTGTCTTCAGAATCGCCCGGGCGAAGATCGCGTCGGGAGGATTCACGTCGGGCTTTGCCGACCGGCTGGAACGCTGGTACGTCTCACTCAACACGATCTCGCGAATCAGCCACTTCAGGTCGAGCTTGTGGGCCGCGAACTGCTCGGTCAGGTGCGCCAAGAGCAGCGGATGCGACGGGGGATTTCCCGAATGGTCGAGGTCGAGCGGATGCACAATGCCCCGGCCCAGCAGCATCGCCCAGACCCGGTTCACCGTCGTCCGGCAGAATCGCCGGTTCTCGCCCGAGGCCAGAAACTCGGCGAACTTCGCCCGCCGGCTGAACCGGGGGACCGGACGGATTTCCTTGTCTTTGTCGTCGGGCTTCACCGCGTAGGCGTCTTCCGGCTTGTCGAACTTTGGCTCGCTGATCAGGCTTGCCTCGATGAACCGCGGCAGTGTGCTGCGCGGCCCCTTCGAGATCTTGTCGCGGACCTCAAAGACCGACTCGTACGTCACCTCGCCGTCCGCTTTCTCGGCGAAGACCACCTTCTTCTCTTTGTCGGTCATCACGAAACTGCGGACGAAGAAGGCCGAGACGCCGTAGTAGTGATCCTGCTTGAAGTCATCAATCTGCGGATGGTCGTGGCACTGGGTGCATTCGAAATTCTGCCCCAGGAAAAGCTTCGCCACGTCCTTGGTGATCACGTGCTGGTCGCCGTCGCGGTCGAGGTAGAACCGGGCGGGACCGCGGTTCGCCGCGTCGGAGCCATCGTTGCTGAGGATCTCGCGGACCAGTTGGTCATATGGCTTGTTCGCCGCGAAGCTCTCGCGGAGGAACTTCTCCCATTCCGGAATAGGGACATTCTTCTGCGGCAGACGGCGCATCAGCGCGACGTCGAACTGCCGTTGCATGTGCCGGGCGTACTCGGGACTCGCCAGCAAACGGTCAACCAATTGCTCGCGCTTTTGTGGATTGCCGTCGACCAGAAACGCCCGGGCGACCGCCGAGCTGGGAATGGTGCCCGTCAGGTCGAGAGTGACCCGCCGCAGGAACTCGGCATCGTCGGCCAGAGGGGCGGCGAGCTCGGCGTAGTTGGGGGTCTGCAGGGCGATCAACCGGTCGATCTGCACCCGTAACGGTTCTTCGTCGGCCTGGGCAATTAAGGCCAGCCCCGACCAGATCGCCAGCAGCAGGCCAGCCAGGTGCATCCCCGTCGCGATCGGCCGAGCACTGCGCCAGTTGCGGCTGTCGGAATTTTGCACCGAAGATCGAAGACAGTGTTCGGTCGCAGGCGGACACGGTGTCGTGGCGGGGGGGTGGATTCCCGGGAATGGGGAACCAGCGGCAGCCGACGGCAGCGGGCAGGGATCAGCCATGGGGGGCAAACTCCCGGAAAGACGGCGGGCGACGGCCGGGGCGGGTGAGGCAGTGGCCGGGATGGATGTGGGTGGCCAGATCCGCAGAATCAGGCCGGCACAGGTGGGACGCAACTGTAGAACCATCCAACGCCATCGGATGATGGGTAGGCAGGCTTTGATGCAAGCGGAATTGTGGCGAATTGACCGGGGGCAATCAAGGGGGAAGAGGCCTGTCAGGCAGGCTGCGGAGGCTGCAGGGACGAGTGCGATGGCTGTGCCGGGCGGGGTGATACGGGAGACAACGGCCACGGACAGTTGCTCCGGTCGCAGCGGCTTGCGCGATCGCACCGACCAAGACCCCTCGCACCAACGACAGGGCGGTATACTTCCGCCATCGGTTGTCTCTCTGGCCATCCGGCGCAGCCGGCGGCTTCAACCGGGGCCAGGAACTTCCCGACAACTGAAAAACAACAACGGACAAGTCACACACGGAGCAGGCAGCATGCGGATTCGAATGATGGGGGGCGTGATGGGTTTGGTGTTGGCGGCGCTGGTCTGGGGGGCGTTCGCCCCGACCACAGGGGGGGGTGGCTTTGGGCCGGGCTCTCTCGCGCAGGCGCAGGACGAAGCCCAGCCGACGAAGGTGCCGGTGTTGGTCCTCTGGCGCGGCTCGGTCGACGACGAAAACCTTTTGGGAGAGCCCCCGGCGGTGATTGGCACTCAGCAAGAGCTGTCGGACCTCTGGCACAACTGGAAGCTGGCGGGAGAGATTCCGCAGATCGATTTCCAAGAAGTCCTGGTGGTGGTGCAGACCACCCGGGGAGGCCGTCTCAACCTGCAGGTCCGCCACACGAACGGCGCCCTCGACCTGCTCGCCCTCGCCACCCGCGACCTGCGCCCCGGCTTCCGCTACGTGATCGGGGTGATTCCCCGCGCGGGCTTGAAGACGATTGGCGACCAGGACCTGCCGGCGGTTCCCGAGGGGAAATAGGTGGTCGACGTGGGTCTGAAGACTGGGGGTTGGAGACGGGTTCGGCCCCCCCCCGTCTTCGGAGATCGACGTCGGATGTCGGTCGGATGCTGATTGAGGGACGCCGCTGGCCAGACCCGGGCAGCGGTCGGTCATGAGACGCACCGGCGTTGACTCCCCGCAGCGAAGTGACCTGGCAGCGCCATTGTCTCAAAAGCTGGTTGGTCCGGATGGACTGAGGTCCATTTGGCTCCCAGTCTCTGGACTGGAAATTGGTGGGGGTAGGCTTGCCCGCGCTTCGCTCTCCCTCGAAGATGCGGGTCAATTTCTCACGCGAGGAACCTCGGAGCTCTCCTTTCCGGAGTGGCGAGGTGGCTCGTGGTTGCGCTTCGTCGTGGTTGGTTTTCTGGTTCTTTTGCGGCACTGAGACCTGGTTCCATGGCACTGCACCTTGCTCCCCGACCCGAAGGTCGGTTTTTGCTCGTTTCGGAAGTGATCGACCGCCTCAAGGCCCGCTTTCCCTGGTGTGAGGCCGATTCGGTCTCTGGTCCCAAAGACGCGCAGGCGTTTCACACCCATCTGAGGCATGCCCATGCCGACGAGGAATTGTGCCAGCGGGTTCTCGACGCGGTTCCCCAGGCGCTGCGCATCACCATTGCCGATGCCTCGATCGGAACCGAGGCCCTGCAGCTGCTGCTGATGCCGGATCTGCCGCTGCGCGTCCAGAACGAGACCCTCGAGAACGAGTTGCAGATTCGCCCCCTGATCGAACGGAGCGCCCGCACGCTCGAATACATCATCTGCTGATTCCCCTCTTGGGCCCTGCCGGTTGCGTTTGGTCCCTTGCCCCGCAAGGCCGGGGGCCAGGGGAACGATTCCGGGGAACTGGCAGTCCACTTTCTTCCGTTCGGTTCTCTGAGAGGGCAATGACTGCGAGATGCGGCGGTCCGCATTCGGCGCCACGGCAGTGGATCGGTTGCCGCATTGTCGGACTTGCACCCTCGCCTCTCGGTTCTTCTCTGGCCCCCACGCGATGCCCACGCTGATCGACCTGGCCCATCCCATCCATCCCGGAACCGCCCCCTGGCCGGGGACGCCGTCCGTCGAGACCCGGTTTCTCGACCGGGCGGCGGCGACCCGTTCCGACGAACGGCACTCGAACTCGACCCGGTTCGCGATGAACATTCATTGCGGCACCCATCTCGACGCGCCGTTTCACTTCTTCGACACCGGCCGGACGGTCGACCAGATTCCGCTGTCGCAGACGTTTGGTCCCGCCACCCTGGTGCGGCTGCCGCACCGGGGAGCCGGTCAGGCGGTGACGGTGGATGATCTGCGGCTCCACGAGACCAGCCTGCGCAAGACCCGCAAGCTGATCGTTCAGACCGGCTGGAGCGCCCGCTGGCTGCAGCACGATTTTTTCGAGGCCCACCCCGACATCTCGGTCGAGGCGGCGCGATTCTGCGTGGCCTGCGGCATCGAACTGGTGGGAGTCGAGACTCCGTCGGTGGATCACGCTCCGCACGACACGCATCTGGAGCTGCTGGGGAACAATGTGGTGATTGTCGAGTGCCTGCGGGGGCTCGAACAGGTCCCGCACGATGAGTTTCTGTTCGCCGCGATTCCCCTCAATCTCGCCGGCCGCGATGGGTCTCCCGTCCGGGCAGTGGCCATCGTGGAGTGAACGAATGCCCGCCCTGTTTGAACTTCCCCTGCGGGTGACCGCCGACGACATCGACCCCCTCGGTCACGTCAACAACATCCAGTACCTGAAGTGGATGCAGTCGGCCGCTCTGGCGCATTCAGCCGCGCAGGGCTGGCCTCATGAGGAATACGTCCGCCTGGGGGCGGGCTGGGTCGTCCGGACGCACACGATCGAATACCTGCAGCCCGCCTACGAGGGAGACGAGGTGGTCGTGATCACCTGGGTGGCCGACATGAAGAAGGTGACCTCACTGCGGCGGTATCACATTGAACGCCGTCGGCCCCGGGAGGATGGCAGCGGCCTGGCGGTCTCGCTGCTGGCCCGGGCAGCGACCGACTGGGCGTTTGTGGATTACACCAGCAAACTCCCCCGCCGCATCGCCCCCGAAGTCAGCCGCAGCTTCGAAATCGTTCCGCACGACACGCCTCCGCAGCCCTGAGCCCCGCCGGGGGCAACGAGCACGGAGGCCATACGTCGGGCAGCGCAGCGCTCTCTTCCCCCTCGGCTCGGGCCAAACCGGTGGAACCCCGCGGGCCGTTTGTCGGGAGGGTGGTGCCGCGGAAGTATTTTCCTGTCGAGGAGCACATCGCGGAGCCGAGGTGGCCCGATGGGCGGGGGCCGTATGTCACGCTGTGGCGAGACTGGATTTTCGGATTGGCGGCATGCTACGCTGAACACTTGGTGTCTGGTTTGAGAACTGTGGTTCTGGAGGGGACACGGGGCGGTTGGCCCGCGTGTCTGTCTGGTGTTCTGAATGGCGACGGTGGGGCCCGATTTCGAGAAGCAACCGCTGATTCCGGTCATTGCGCAGGATCACGCCAGCGGCGTGGTGCTGATGATGGCGTGGATGAATGCCGAGGCGTATGCCGAGACCCTGGCGACGCGGCGGGTGGTCTACTACAGCCGGAGCCGAAAGAAGCTGTGGCGCAAGGGGGAAGAAAGCGGCAACGTGCAGCAGCTGCACGAGCTGTATTTCGACTGCGACGCCGACACCCTGCTGGTGAAGGTGACGCAGATTGGCGGCGCCGCCTGTCACGAGGGATACCAGAGTTGTTTCTTCCGGAAGCTGTCGGCTGACGGAACGTCGTTTGAAACGGTGGGGGAACGGGTGTTCGATCCTGCCGTGGTCTACAAGAAGTCGTGAGTGATGTCTGAACAAAAGCTGAAGCTGGGAATTCCCGCGGGGAGTCTGCAGGAGGCGACGGGGGAGCTGTTCCGCCGGGCCGGTTATCAGATCAAGTTTTCGTCGCGGTCGTACTATCCCGAGATCGACGATCCCGAGGTTGAGTGCCTGCTGATCCGCGCGCAGGAGATGGCCCGCTACGTCGAGCAGGGGGTGCTCGACGCGGGAATCACCGGGCACGACTGGGTGGTCGAGAACAATTCGGATGTGCACGAAGTGTGCGAGCTGATGTTCTCGAAGGTCAGCCGGCGGCCCGTGCGGTGGGTGCTGTGTGTGCCGAACGATTCCCCCGTGCAGTCGGTGCAGGACCTGCAGGGGAAGCGGGTGGCGACCGAGGTCGTCGGTCTGACCCGGGCGTTCTTCGCGAAGCACGGGGTGACGGCCCAGATTGAATTTTCGTGGGGGGCCACCGAAGTGAAGCCCCCCAAGCTGGCCGATGCCATTGTCGAGGTCACCGAAACCGGCAGTTCGCTGCGGGCGAACAACCTGCGGATCGTGGCCGAAGTGCTGCAGAGCACAACCCGCTTCATCGCCAACCAGGCCGCCTGGAAGGACTCCTGGAAGCGCGGGAAGATCGAGAACATGGCCCTCATGCTGCGGTCGTGTCTGGCTGCCGAGGGGAAGGTCGGGCTGATGATGAACGTGCGGCGGGCCGACCTGCAGAAGGTACTCGACCAACTGCCGGCGTTGCAGAAGCCCACGGTCGCCTCGCTGTCGGATCCCGACTGGGTCGACGTCAACACGATTGTGGACGAGTCGTTCGTGCGTGTCGTCGTGCCCCGGCTGAAGGCCGCCGGTGCCAAGGGAATTGTCGAGTACCAGATCACCAAGATCATTGATTGAGCTGGGGTGATCGCGCGGACGGATCGACTGCGCGGCCGAACCGTTACTCTGGGAAAGAGGGGATGTTGTGGACGACCTGTTCGAGGACCCCGACTTCCAGCGGTTTGAGCGGGCGTGGCGGTCGGTCGCCATCGAACGGTCGAGCACTTATTCGCTGTTCACCTTCGGCGAGACGGAGCTTCCCTATTTCCTGGTGCTGCGTCCCGCCCGCGACGACGACCCGGTCACCATCGCGCGGGGCGAGGTGAAGATCGCCCGCCCCTTGATCATCACCCCCGACAACGCCACTCCCGAGTTCCGCGACTTTTTCGAGTCGGATGAAGATGCCGGGCTGGTCGAGCGGTTCCTCATGGCGCGGGCCGCCCGCTTCTCGCATCTCAAGTTCACCAATCGTCGCGGCGAAGCCCGCATCGTGACCGATTGCGTGGAAGAGGCGGTCGACAAGCTGCGGCAGCGGCTGGACAGCGAAGAAGACGAGCGGACCGGCATCCTCGTCGCGCCCCGTGGACTGAGCGGGTTCGTTGTCTTTCGCTACGCCGCCGAGCGGGTGATCGCCAGCGCCCCCGACAACATCCAGGAATTGCGCGAGCGGGGCTTTCTGCCGGGCTGACACCTCACGCGGCAGTCACTCCGCACCCGGGGGCCGATCCTTCGGCGAAACTGCGCTGGTCGCGTCCGGTGGTTTCCCGTGTTCTCCTGTCGAATCTTCCCACGTGGGAGTGAATCCCGAGCGGTCGCGCGACTCGGGGTATCCTTCGGCGCCAATCAGCGGCACGAACCGGCACTCACAGACGTGGTCGATCTGGGGCTGACCGTGCTGTTTGCGGATCGTCTGCAGCACCTGGAAGTCTTTCCCCACCGGAATCACCAGCCGGCCCCCTTCCCGCAGTTGCTCGAACAGGGTCTGGGGAAACTCGGGAGCCCCGGCAGTGACGATGATGCCGTCGTACGGACCGCGTTCAGGGACACCCAGAGTGCCGTCGCCCACCACCAGCTCGACATTCGGGCAGCCGAGCCGCTGCAGCACGTCTCCCGCCCGGCGGGAGAGTTCGGGGATGCGTTCGATGCTGACCACATTGCGGCAGAGAGCGGAGAGAATCGCCGCCTGGTAGCCGCTCCCAGTGCCGATTTCCAGAACGGTCTCGGTGCCGGTCAGCCGCAGTTCGGACGTCATCAGGGCCACCATGTACGGCTGGCTGATGGTCTGCCCCGCCTCGATCGGGAGGGCCGAGTTGTCGTACGCCTGGCCGACCAGGCCGGCCGGGACGAACCACTCCCGGGGAACGTCTCCCATCACCCGCAGAACCGCTTCGTCCTGGATCCCCTCGCGGCGCAACAGGTGAATCAGTTGCGTCCGGGTACTGGCGGGGGAGGGAAGGCCGGGCATGGGGAGACCCCTCTGATTGTATTGCGCGTCAGGGATCGCTTTTCCAGTCGATCAGTTGCAGTTCGACGTTTTCCTGCCCCCGGAACCGGTTGATGACCGGCGCGAAGCTGATCGACAGGGGACCGGGGGCGGCGGCGATCTCGGCCGCCCAGTCTCCCTTGCCAAACGCCACCGCCCGCAGCGTCTTGCCGAAATGCTTGAGCCGCACCTGCAGGTGCCGGTCTCCCTCTCCCATGGTGCGGGGCGGTTCGGCCAGTTCGACACGCGTGCTGACGAACACCGGGCGGGGATTCGAACGTCCGAATGGACCGAGCCGGTCGAGTTCCAGCACCGCCTTCACATTCAGATCGGCGAGGCGGATCTCGGCATCGATCTGCAGGTCGAGATCTTCGGCGCGGGGGCTGAACGACCGGGCCTCGGCGGCGAATGCCTGGCGGAATTCGTCGATTCGCACGGCCTCGATGCGCAGCCCCGCCGCCGCCTGATGACCACCGAATTTCAGCAGGTACGGGGCACAGGCCGAAAGCCCGGCATGCAGGTCATAACCGGCGAACGAACGGGCCGAGCCTTGTCCGATGCCATCCTGCACATTCAGGGCGATCATTACGGTCGGCTTGGCGAAGTGCTCGGCGATCCGGCTGGCGACGATGCCGATGATGCCCGAGTGCCACTCGTGGTGGGCCAGGACCAGCACCGGGTCGTCTTGCCACTCCGGATGCTGCAGCACCAGCTCTTTGGCCTGCTTGTGGATCTTCCGTTCGACCTGCTGCCGGGTCTTGTTCTGTTCGTCGAGATGCCGGGCCAGCATGACCGCTCGCTCGGTGCTGTCGGTGGTCAGCAGTTCGACCGCCAGGCGGGCCTGTCCCAGACGTCCTGCCGCGTTGATCCGCGGGGCGAGGCCAAAACCGATGTCTTCCGAGTCGAACAGCGACTTCTCGGCCAGACCGGTCTCCTGGAACAGCGCCCGCAGCCCGAGACTCGCCCGATCGCGCAGGGCCGTGAGGCCGTAGCGGACCAGTACGCGGTTCTCGTCGACGAGCGGGACCACATCGGCCACCGTGCCGATGGCCGCGAGGCCAATGGCCGACAGCAGAAAATCGCGGAGATGCGGGGGCGACTTCTTGCCATCTCCCAGGCGGGCGCAGATGGCCCAGGCGAGCTTGAAGGCGACCCCCACGCCGCACAGTTCGCCAAAGGGGTATTCGGTCCCCGGGAGGCGGGGATGCACCAGGACGGCGGCATCGGGGAGCGTCTCGGCCAGCTCGTGGTGATCGGTGATGATCAGTTCGAGCCCCAGTGCGCGGGCGTGGGCCGCCTCGGCGACGCTGCTGATCCCGCAGTCGACGGAGATCACCAGGCAGGCGGGGTCGGCGGCATGGATTCGGGTGAGGGCCTCGCAGTTGATGCCATAGCCCTCTTCAAACCGGTGGGGAATGTAGTAGTCGACCGTCCCCCCGGCCCGCTTCAGGCAGTGCCACAGCAGTGCGGTGGAGGTAATGCCGTCGACGTCGTAGTCGCCGTAGATCACGATCTTGCGCCCCGCCTGCAGGGCGGCGATCACGCGGTCGGCGGCGGCCGGGATGCCGGGCAGCAACTCGGGATCGTGCAACTCGGTCAGCCGCGAGTCAAGGAACGACCGGGCCGCGTCGGCCCCCTGGTAACCGCGGGCCGCCAACACCTGGGCCAGGACGGGGGAAACCTGCAGTTGCCCGGCCAGTTCGCGAATGCGGGTGGTGTCGTGCGGGGGAAAACGCCAATTGCGGGGCACGCAACACCCTCCTGGAGTGCGTCGGCAGGGGATCCGGTCGCGAGACGCGGGCTGCGGGTCAGAATGAGAGTGGATCGGAAAGAAAAACGGTCGGGAAACAGCAGTTGGGGGCCCGGTGCTCCCATCGGACCGGGTCAAGCCTGGTCTTTCAGCTTGTTGACGCGGGCCTGCGTGGTCGCGATTTCCTGTTCGAGACGCCGCACTTCGTCGGGATCATCCAGTTGCTTCTTCGCGCCGGAGAGCTGCAGCCGCAACTGGGCCAGTTTTTTCTGGTCGAGATCGAGTTGCTTCTTTTGCTTCTTGTCGAGCGTCATGCGGAAACCGCCAGAAGAGAGTCGGGCCGAAGAGGATCGGAGAACGGGGACCCGGGGCGGAAAGATTCCCGCGACGAAGTCCCTCCACGCGTTCGATTATCGGGGGGCGGGAGTACCGGTCAAGGAAGTGGGGGGGACTGTTTTTGAACGCGACAACCCGATACTCTGAAATTCTGTGAACCTCCCGGGAATACGGCGCGGGGTTCGCGCATCACATCGGTGGCACACAGAGAGCTCTTGGCATGCCGTCGGGATCGGTCGACATGAACGGGCTGGTGGATCGGTTTTACGCCGAACTCTACCGGTACGCGCTGCGGCTGAGCGGGTCTGCCAGCGAGGCGGAAGATCTGGTTCAGGAAGCGTTCCTCACGGCTCAGGCCAAAGGGTCGCAGATCCGGGACCTGGCCGAGGCGCGAGCCTGGTTGTACACGGTGCTGCGGAATGTCTATCTGGCGCAGCTGCGGTCTCCGGGTCGGCAGCGGGCCCGCCCGTTGGACCAGGTCCCCGAGCCCTGGTCGGAGGGAGTTCCGCGCGACCTGAACCTCGACTTCGACGGCGAAGCGTTGCAGCGGGCGCTGCAGGAGCTGTCTGAGGAGTTTCGAACTCCGCTCGTGCTGTACTACTTTGGCGATCTCTCGTACCGGGAGATCGCCGCGCAACTGCAGGTGCCGTTGGGCACGGTGATGAGTCGTCTGGCGCGGGCCAAGGGGTGGCTCCGCGATCGGCTGACCGTCGCCGAACCAGCTCCCCTGGCGTCCCTACCTCCCGGAGCCGCACCGTGAATCGTGCCGACGTCCATCCCGCCGACCACCCCGAACCCGAGTGCGAAGAGATTCTGCGGGTGCTGGATCTGGCCCGCCCGGGAGAGTGCGACGCGGTAGCCGTGGCTCGGGCGGAGGGGCACCTGGTGAATTGCGCCCGATGCCGCGAGGTGGTGGCGGCCCGGCAACGGTTCGACCGGCAGGTCGCCCGGCTGTTTCAGGAAACCGAGATCCCGGAGGCGGGGCTGGCACAACTGCGGCTCAAGCTGGCCGCCGCCCGTGCCCAGAGCGACCCCCGTCCCCTGCAAAACACCGGTTTCCCGCGTGACAACACTGCGGCTGCACGGGTCTCTTTCCCCGCATCGACCCTACGGGTGAACGCCTCCTCTCTGGGGGAACCCGCCGCCAGCGCAGGTTCGAGAGCGGTCAACTCGCGGCGGACCTGGCTCAAACGAATTGCGGCTGTGGTGGCACTGGTGCTGCTGGCCTGCGTTCCGGTCTGGTGGTCGGCGCTGCCGCAGACCAGTTTCAGTCGGTTGGTGGGGGCCCTCACCCAGATGGATTGGTCCCAGCTCGATTGGAAGTTCACCCGGTTGGCCCCTCTGCAACGGCTGCAAAACGGCGCCGAGCCCCGGCTGCCTGATGAGATCGAGACCAGCCAGATTGCCCTGGGGCCGGGAACCCTGGAAGTCGACCGGGTCAAGGCGGCGGTCTTCCTCTTCCAATTCACCCGCCGCGGCGCCAATCAGGTCCAGGCGGCCCTGGCGGTTATTCCGGTCAAGCAGGTGCGGGATGCAAACGCCCGCCAACGCTTCCTTGGGGTCCCTCCACTTGTCGAGGGTGACCTCTGTGCGGCTACCTGGGTCGAGGGAGACCTCGCTTACGTCTGCTGCGTGAAGGGCAACCGGAGCGATTTGCAGAAGCTGGCCCGCCCCCGTCCGGCGGCATAATCCGCCCAGGCAAATCGGGTCCCCGGTACCGTTCGCCCGAAAACGCTGCCCCTCGAACCACGGCATCTCGCGGGACGGCGCTCCGCTTCAAAAGCGCTTTGGACTGACATTGTGCCGTCTTGCCGCTCCAGCCCAACCCGGATCCGAAACTTCCGGATCTCCGCCAGAGCCAAAGACTCAAGGATGATGGGACGCCGCAGACCAAGTCTGCGAACTTCGATATTTTTTCCCTGGCTTGCCCAGACTGCGCAGGCAAAATCTCTCAACTTGTCGGCAGAGTTGGCCGATAAGCCACAAACTCCCCGTGGGCATCTTTGGGTGTGTGGGATGCCGTCGGACGCAGGAGGCCCAACGTGATGGATTTTCCCGATGTCCCGCGCCGCTGCTCCACAACCGCACCCGGCTGGCCTGAAAACCCGGTCGCGCCGGTCCAGATTCTGGCTGGCCGTTGTGATCTGCGGAGCCGTGCTGGGGTCAGGCAGCCTGGTTCGCGCCGCAGCCGGAGGCGAGCGAGACGACACCTCCCGCCGTCTGGAGTTGCTGGAGTCACAGCTTCGGCAGGTGACGCGCGACAATCGGCGGCTGTCCGAAGAACTGGAAGTACTGCGCCAAACCCAATCCGATTCGCACCGTCCGGTCGCACCCGGGGCTGCCATCGTCCCGGCGTCGGGTGGGGATGAGGCCGAACTGCCCGCCGAGCCCCCTCCCTTGCAACCGGGCATCCCGGAACCGGACGGTTTCACTGCCGACGGAACGGCCCCTGCCACGGACTGGCCGTCGCTCGGCACAGCCGTCCCGCAGTCGTCGGCCAGTGGGCTGCGGCACCCTGGGCTGGTTTCCCTCCCCGAGTGGTCTCACGGTTGGCATGTGGGGTACGACCGCGGGTTTGTGATCGCCCCGGCCAATGACGAGCACTCCCCGTTCTCCTTGAAGATCAACAATCAGACCATGTTCCGGTACGCCGGCTTCCTGCGGGAGGTCGAGACCTGGACCGACAGCGCGGGCGAGCTGCATTCCGTCAACAGTTTCAGCAATTTCCAGATCCCCCGCGGCCGGTTGTCATTCTCGGGAGGGGCGTTGGTCCCGGATCTGACCTATCAGCTCATCATCGACTATAACACCGTTACCAGCACTCCTATTGGCTTCCGGGCCTATCTGCTCTCTTACGAATTCAACGATGCGTTGACGGTGCATGTGGGACAGAACAAAGTCCCCGGCACGCGCGAATGGCTCACCTCCGCCTTCCAGGTGCAGGGGCCCGACCGTTCGCTGGCGACCACGTTCTTCCGCCCCAGTCTCAGCCAGGGAATCTGGATCACCGGCCGCGTGGCCGACGATTTTCATTACCACGCGATGCTGTCGAACGGGTTCAATACCTCGAACCTCCCCGCGCGCGATTTGAATGTGTATCCCTGCTGGTCGGGTTCGCTCTGGTGGGAACCCTGGGGGGACTTCGGCAAAGACATGTCGGACCTGCAGTGGCATGAGCAGCCGGCAATCCGCATTGGAACCAGCCAGACCTTCGCGCATGACCGGGGTTCTCAGGCCAACTCGGGAGCCCCCGAGAATTCACTGCTGCGCCTGTCGGATGGAACGGTCATCACCGAAACGGGAGCGCTGGCCCCGGGGGTCACACTGTCGGATTACACCGTACTCCTCTCGGCGTTCGACCTGGGTTGGAAATATCGGGGGCTGAGCCTGCTGGGAGAGTTGTACCTGCAGGCCCTGGGGAGCCTCGGAGGCAATGGCCCTTTGCCAATCTCGTCAACCGAGGCGGTGGGGGGCTATCTGCAGGGGGGTGTCTTTGTTGTGCCGCGCGAGTTCGAACTGTACGGCCGGGGCTCGGTGGTGGCGGGAGACTACGGCACGGGAGGCGAATATGCCGGGGGCTTCAACTGGTTTGTGCTGCCTGGCAAAGACAACCTGCGGGTGACGACCGATCTCGCCTACATCCTGCGCTCACCGGCCGATCAGAACCGCACCAACTACAACGCGGGATACACCGGCTGGCTGCTGCGGTCCCAGGTGAGCATGTCGTTCTGAAATGCGTCTTTTCTCATGTTGGATCGTGGGACGAACGCAGGCGGTTCCGATGAGCCTTCCCTGAAAAGCCACGGGCCAGGTCCGGAGAAGATTCCGGCCTGGACCGTGAGAAACATCAGCCAATTCGCGGCGCGGCGTGCAAGTGCGGTTGGATCAGAAGTCGATCTTGGCCCGCAATCCGAGGACCAGCGCCGTGTCGATGTCGCGGGCGTTGGGGGGCAGGGTATTGCCGCGGGCCGGTCCCAGCACCTGCAGATCGGGAGTCACGCGGAACCAGGGGGTGACGGCGACGTTGTAGAACATTTCGACCCCCTGATCGTTTCCGAGATTCAGCAGGCGCGGGGCGAGGTTGTGCACGGGGTCGGAATAGCCCACGTAGAAGTAACCCAGGCCGAAGGTGTCGAGCGGTCGCGAAACCAGCGGGCTCGATCCGCCGAACCCGACATAGGACGACCAGCGGATGGGGCTGGGGCCATTGTCGGCCAGGCCGATGTTGCCGAACAGTCCCCACGAGCGGGCGGGATTGTTGGAGTCAACCCACAAAGCCTGATCGGCGAGGTAGAAGATCGACCACGAACCACTGGCGGTCCCGGTTGAGACCCCGAAGGCCCCGGTGTTGGGGTTGAACCATGGGGTGGGGGTGAGGTCGTTGTAGGAACCGGTGCTGTAGCTCCCCCCGATCCCCTGGTGCCCGGGCAGACCGAACAGTTCGACGGGGCGGTTGACCGAGGTCAACAGGGTGACCCCATTGTCGAGGAAGTTGTCGAATCCGGTGGTGTTGGGAGTGTTCTGGGTGTCGAGCACCATGAACGAGAGGACCGGCTGCATGTTCTCCAGCACGGCAAACCCCGCCCCCAGACTCGAATAGGGGGTGGTGCGGGCCAGCACGACCGGGAAGGTCAGGCTGGCGTTCATGAAGGCGTCGACCCCCCGTCCCGAGGCATAGGGCTGCTTCAGCTCATCGAACAGGTTGAGCTTCCCGCCGAAGACCACGAAGTTCTCCGACATCGCCTGGGTGAATTTCACCCCGGTCAGCGCGGTGGCGGTCCCGGTCGGCTTGGGGAAGAGCATTCCCACGTTGGCTGGCATGATCGCGCCGGTCGCGTTGTTGATCGTATCTCCCCAGCGTGTTTCGCCGTGCAGGGTCAGAAACGAGCCCGCCCACAGCCCCGCTTTCTGTCCGTCGACATTGAGGTAATAGTCACCCCGGCCGGCGTATTCGAAGGTTTCGTTGATCCCCCCGCTGGCGACCCCCTGGTAGAAGTTGGTGCTTGAGACATCGAGGGCGATGCCGTTGAGGGCCAGCCCATCCCGCAGGCCCAGCCAGTTGCCGGTCAGCTTGGGACGCTCGAACAACGAACCGGCGAACGGTGAGGCGGGGGGCAGTTCATACGCCAGGCTGGATCCCGGTGGGCAGGCCGGAAGCGTAGCCCCCGGGAACGGGTCCGCCACGGGGGCCGCCATCGAAAAGTCATCGGCGAGAGGGGCTGCGGGCAGATCGGCCCCCTCGATGACCGGGACCGGGATCTCTTCCTGGGCACCCGCAAGCGTGGCGCACAACGAGAAACCCGGGGTCAGCATCAGGCTGGCCAACAGCAGTGACTTGGGCAGGGGAAACCGGGGCATGAACTCCTCCTTGAGTCCGGCGGACAGATCGAAAGCTGAAGAATGTGTGAACTCAAAACGTGGACCGAATCCAGCCAGGAATCAGAAGCGGTAGCCGACGCCGGCATTGACGAAGAACCGGGCGGCGTCGTCGGTCAGGCCCCAACCGAGGCGGTAACCGATTTCAAGATCGCGCGTCAGCAGGTAATGAAGCCCCGGGCTGATGTACTGCGCCTGGGTATTACGTTCCTTGTGAGAGCTGAAGACACCGAAATATTCGAGGTGACTGTTGAGACGCTCGGTGACTGGCACCTTCAGCACGACCGAGGGAGCCCAGATGTTGTGCGTGTCGTGTTCGACCGTGTCGTAGCCGTAACGCAGGGCGGCGTCGAGTTTCATGCCCCGTTCGAGCGTCCAGCCGAACACATAGGTTCCCACGAAACCGGTCGCGGTGTCGGGCCCGCTGGTGGGAACCTGGGCCGCGGCGATGAACGCGCTTTCGGGAATCCAACCCTGCTGCCGATTCACCCGGAACTTCAGTCCCAGGTTGAGCTGCGATTCCCGTTCGACACGCGGGTCTTCAAAGTCCTCCGCACCCGACTCGGATGAGACCGTGTTCCCGGCTCCCCCCACCTCGTAGTTCCAGCCCAGCCGTGCTTCGAGCCACTCGGTGATCCCCAACCGCACCAGTGACTCGGGAAAGCTGTGCGTGTCGAAGGTGTCCCGGTTGTCGATGAAGGTATACGCCGATTCGAAAATCACCCGTCCCACCGGCGTCGTCGTGGTGGCGGGGGTGAACGAGTCGCGGTCGGTTTCGATCTCATCCTCGCCGGCTTCGTCGGCTCCCTCCGCCGCCAGACTCTCTTGCGATTCCGCGGAGAACAGATCGTACCGGGTCCCCGGCTCGGGGAAGAGCACCGACTCCTGGGCGCTGACCGCCGCGCCCGAGCAAGCCGCCGCCAGTGTCAACACACCTGATCCGATGCCGGCGGACCAGCGTCGGAACAGGTGTCCCCGTGGAGTGCGCAACAGACCCATAACCGTTCCCTTGAAGACCATCAGCGACAATCCCTGTCACCCAACAGCGTCTTTCCCACCGGATGCTTGCCAGCGAGAAGCCTGCTGGGGATTTCGTCTGCACAGAGCGTGGCGCTTTGGGTGATGTGGCTTCGTTGGGGCATGCGCGGAAGATTGCTGTGTTTCCGGCAAACGGCGCGGACTTTTCCGTCCGGATTCGGCAAAAACAGCCGGGGCGACCCCTTCCCGATGTCGAACCACAGCCGATGGGGTACACGCTTCCCAGGCTGGCCCTGGACTTGGACTGACAGACGCACCGTCACGTGGTCTTGCGCTGGCAAGCGCCCCTCAGGCCGATGCGAACCGGCGGACCCGGGCGAAGGTCTGCGACGGAAGTTCTCCGTAGGTGGCCTTATACTCGCCCGCAAATCTCCCAAATTGCCAGATACCCAATCGACTCAGCAATTCGGTCACCGTCTGGGCGGGATGCCGCGGGTCACGCAGATGCTGCCGCGCCAGCCGCAGTTGGCGCAGCTTGAGATACCGGGCCGGGCCCAGCCCCAGCGTCTCCCGGCAGACCAGCCGCAGCGTCCGCTCGGCAATCCCCATCCGTTCGGCCAGCATCGGAGGGGTGAGAGATTCATGGGCCGAGTTCTGCAGTTCGGCAAACAGGCGGTTCACAATCTCCCGCCGGTCCAGCAATGGGCGACCCCGCGACGTCTTGGCCGGGGAGGGGCTGGTCTCGAACAGCCGGCGGAGGGCCTGCCGCAAGTCGGATTCCGCCTGCTGTTGGGCTGCGGGATGGGCCAGCCGTGACGGGGTGACCGTCTGGATCTGGTCATATTCCTCGGCCAACCGGGCCAGGTGCGCGAGGTGCTCGGGGTCGAAGGGACGGACCGCGCTGGTCTGAAGCCAGGCGGTTCGGTCAGACGGCTCGCCCGGGCAACTCTCCTGCAGCATCTCGGCGGGAAACGACAGCGAGCACCAGGCGTGCGGTGCGGTGTGCAGCAGATGAAACTCGGCTCCCGAGGGCAACAGCATCGCGTTCGCGCCGTTGAAGCGCGTGCCATTCGCGGCGGCCTGGGAAGGATGCGAAAGCGGCAGGAAGAGGATTGGATTCCCGACCTGGGATTCCCCCCGGCAAATATTTCCGCCCCCCGCCTGCCCCAACTGCAACAGCAGCGATCCGAGCGGGTGCTGACTCATCGTCCACAGGTGCCGGACCGGGCGGAACATGCAGAGCTCGACCCGGGCGTGCTGCACGGCATCGCCGTAGTCATCGAGATCTGTGAATTGGAGGCGCATGGTGGGCTGGAATCTGGGAATCGACGGCCAGCCAGACCGCGCTGAAAGGTGTTTCTCTGGAGATAGCCAACTGGCGAAATGCTGTCCAGAGTCTGCTATAGTCCCCGCTTTGATCGACTCTGTCGAGGGATTCGCATCCAGAGTCTTGGTTTCTGTCTCCAGGAGGTGACACATGCAGAAAACGGCCCGGTTTCTTCCCCAAACAATGCTCACCCTGGTGGCGGGGGCATGGCTTGGTTATCTGGCGGCGCACCTGCCCGCTCGTCAGGTCACCGCGAATGATTCGACCGGCAGTCCCCCGTTGACAGCCGCCGGCGGCCCCGCTGCGGCCGTCTCGGTCGAGACCGCCTGCGACGGTCCCGCGCAGACCGCCGCCGCAACCATCGCCGCCCACAACCAGTTGGTGGCCGCCACCGCCGCCCAGACTGGCCGCAAGCCGAATATCTGCATCATTTGGGGTGATGACGTTGGTCAATCGAACATCAGCGCCTACACGATGGGACTGATGGGCTACCGCACCCCCAACATCGACCGCATCGCGCGGGAGGGCATCATCTTTACCGACTACTACGCCGAACAAAGCTGCACGGCGGGTCGGGCCAGCTTCATCACGGGACAGCATGGTCTGCGCACCGGGATGACCAAGGTCGGCCTGCCCGGTGCGACCCTCGGCCTGCAGAAGGCTGATCCCACGATCGCTGAACTGCTGAAACCGCTGGGCTACGCCACCGGCCAGTTCGGGAAGAATCATCTGGGTGACCGGAATGAGTTCCTGCCGACGGTGCACGGCTTCGACGAATTCTACGGCAACCTGTACCACCTCAACGCCGAAGAAGAGCCCGAGCACCGCGACTATCCGAAGGATCCCGCCTTCCGGGCCAAGTACGGTCCGCGTGGTGTGCTCGACTGCAAGGCGAGCGAGACCGACGATCCCACCGAGGATCCCCGGTTTGGCCGGGTGGGGAAGCAGGTCATCAAGGACACCGGCCCGCTGACCCGCAAACGGATGGAGACCATCGACGACGACATCGCCGGTCGGGCGGCCGACTTCATCGGCCGGCAGTCGAAGGCGGCCAAGCCGTTCTTCGTCTGGGTCAACTTCACCCACATGCACTTCCGCACGCACGCCAAGCCCGAAAGCCTTGGGCAGTCGGGCCGGTGGATGAGTGAATACGCCGACGTGATGATCGACCATGACAAAAACGTCGGCACCGTGCTGAAGGCGCTCGATGACGCCGGCGTGGCCGACAACACCTTTGTGATGTACAGCACCGACAACGGGCCCCACATGAACTCGTGGCCCGATGCCGCCATGACCCCTTTTCGTAACGAGAAGAACAGCAACTGGGAGGGGGCGTATCGCGTTCCGTGCATGATCCGCTGGCCCGGCAAGATCAAGGCGGGGACCGTCTCGAATGACCTCGTCGGTCACCATGACTGGCTCCCCACGCTGGTCGCCCTCGCCGGTGATGCCGAGATCAAGGACAAGCTGCTCAAGGGGCATCCGATCGGCGAGCAAACCTACAAGGTGCACCTCGACGGCTACAATCTTGTCCCCTATCTCACGGGGGAAGTCAAAAAATCTCCCCGCGAGTCGTTTGTCTACTGCAACGACGACCAGCAGGTCACCGCGCTGCGGTACGACAACTGGAAGCTGGTCTTCATGGAGCAGCGCGCCCCCGGCACGCTGCGGGTCTGGGCCGAACCGTTCGTCACTCTCCGGGTTCCGAAGATGTTCAACCTGCGCATCGACCCGTATGAACGGGCCGATGTGACCTCGAACACCTACTATGACTGGCTGCTTGACCATGCCTTCCTGGCGGTTCCCGCGCAGGATTACGTCGGGAAATTCCTGATGTCGTTCAAGGATTACCCGCAACGCCAGAAGGCGGCGAGTTTCAACCTCGATGATGTCCTGGAAACCCTGAAACAGTCGAACCACAAGTAACCGGCGGGTGGCTGTGGGGAGGCACGGGCGAGAGCCACTGTTCCCTCCCCACATTCCACACGACTTTCATCGCAGTTGTCTCGGGGGCCAACCAGCTCGAAGTCCGGGGCGGGCAGGTGTCCTTCCCGGGCGGCTGAGCTGTTCGCCCGCCTTGCTTTGCGGCATTTCGTACTCGACAATTCAGACGTCGTCGAACTGCCGATCGCGGTCTTCAAATCGCAGTCAACACACGACTGGCCGCGTTCCGGCCTGTTCACCCTCTGCTCTCAAATCTCCGCGAGGTCTTCATGTTGTTCTCTTGCCGTTCCCTCAGATGGGCCCTGGTTCTTGGCCTGTGCCTGACCGCGGTTGGTTCCGCCGCGGAATTCTCTGAGATGCTCGGACGGGTTCCCGGCGACGCCAATGTGCTGGTGATGATCGACGCCGACCGGCTTTTCGACAGTTCGCTGGCCCGCGAGCAGGGCTGGAAGAAGAAGCTCGCCACCCAGCAGGAGCTGCATCCGGTGCTGCTGCCGGTGGGGGCGAAGAAGCTGGTCCGGGCCATTGAAGTCGACATGCACTCGGGGACGCAGACCAAGGAACTGACCCTGCTCGATTTCCCCAAAGGCCCCAGCCTGCAGAAGATTGCCGACAAGCAGCAGGGATACATCGAGAAGGTCGCGAATGCCGATGTCGCCTGGCTCCCCCAGGGGGCCTATGGCACCCGCCTCGGACAGGACCTCTACGGGTTTCTGTTCCCCGCCAACCGCCAGGAATTGTCGGCCTGGCTGCGGGCCCGCAGCGGCAAGATCTCGACCTATCTGCTGCAGGCCTCGACCGGCATGAAGCAGAGCGGTTCGCAGATCGTGCTGGCGATGGACCTCGAAGATGCCGTCCCCATGTCGCAACTCGCCGACAAGCTCAAGGCGCTCAAAAGCATCAGCGAATCACAGGTCGACATCCCGGCGATCTCCAAGGTGATGGGGAGCCTGCGGGGAGCTCGCCTGGGGGTCACGATCGGTGCCCAGGCCCAGGGAACCCTCACCATCGATTTCGAAGAAAACGTCGCTCCGCTGAAGTCGGTCGCCCAGGCGCTCGTGCTGGAGGTGCTGTCCAACCGTGGGCTCTCGATCGATGAAATCGAGTCGTGGACCACCAAGGTCGACGGGAAGTCGATCGTCATGTCCGGTCTTCTCGGCGAGAGTGGCCTGATGCGCCTCTCAAGCCTCGCCGAACTTCCCAGCCAGCTCATTGAAGACCCCGAAGCCCAGACCGACTCGACCAATCCCCAGCTCTACGCCACCCAGGCCCACTTCAAGTCGGTCGAGAAACTCGTTGGCGATCTGTTCAAGAAAGAATGGACCACCTTCGGCCAGTACGCGAAATGGGCCGAGAGCTACGCCCGCAAGATCGACCGCCTCCCCCTGCTGAACGTCGACGAAGAGATGCAGCAATACAGTGCCGGGGTGGCCGACCTGTTGCGCCAGGGAGCCGAGTCGTTCCGGGGCGTGGGTATCCGCTCCTACGGCCGGCAGTCGCAGGTGTGGAACAGCAACTACGTGAATTACGACTACTACGGCAATCGCTACTACGGCACCTACGACGCCGGCGAACAGGCCCGCCGCGCCATTGGGGGCGAAGAACGGATGCAGGGAGCTCTCGACTCGGCCACCCTGCGCCGCGAAGTCGAACAGCGCACGGGCGACATTCGCAAGAAGATGGTCGCCAAGTACAAGGTCGAGTTCTAACCACGGTCGGCCTTCGGCCGCACATCCGGTCTGCCGTGAGGGGCACAGTCCTCTGTCCCCCTCACGGTTCTGGCTGCCGGCTGGCTTCTTTCCGGCGTCTCTCTTCTCCCGTGCGTTTCCAGGAGTCTTCCGTGATGCCCGCGTGGAACCGCCCGGCCATCGGCTGCCTGCTCGCACTGTTGGCGTTCATTCCCGGTGCCGGTGAGGCCCAGCCTCCCGTCGGGGGAACTGCGCCCACCCCCGCGACCGCCGCGCCCCTCACCGAAGCGGCGGTGGTCGCCCGGGTCGAGCAGGCGATTGACCGTGGCCTCAAGCATCTGGCCGCCCGCCAGCTCCCCGATGGCAGTTGGCACAACAACCAGGCGGTCAACGGCCTCGCGATTCTGTCGTTCCTCGGGCGGGGGCATGTCCCCGGACGGGGCCAGTATGCCGAATTGCTCGAAAACGCCAAACGCGCCCTGTTGCGCGGACAAAACGAACAGGGGATGTTCGGCGCGACCATGTACGAACATGGGCTCGCCACCCTCGCCTGTGCCGAGCTTTACGGCATGGATCCCGACCCCCTCGTCGAGCAGAAACTCCGCAAGGCGGTGAAACTGATTCTGGGAGCGCAGTCCCCAGCCGGGGGCTGGCGCTACAACCCCACTCCCAATGACCAGGACCTCTCCGTCACCGTGGTGCAGGTGGTGGCGCTGCGGGCCGCCAGCAATGCCGAGATCGAGGTCCCCGAGCAGATCATCGAGAAGGCGGTGGGGTACATTCGCAGTTCGGCGGTCCCCAACGGAGGTTACGGCTACCAGGGGCAGGGGGGGGCCACCGCCCAGACTGCCGCTGCCGGGATTGTCTCGCTGCAGTTGCTGGGACGGGGGGACGATCCCTCGATTCCCAAGGCGCTTGAGGTGTTAAACAGGGTGCCGGTGGAATGGAAAACCGGACCGGCCAACTACTTCTATTACTTCCATTACTACGCGATCCAGGCGCAATACCAGACCGGCGGCGAGTCGTGGAATGCCTGGCATCCCCGCATCCGTGAACTGCTGCTCGCCCGGCAGAATCCCGACGGCAGTTGGGATGTCCCCGAAGGAACGGCCGAACAAGCCAATACCGTCGGCCCCAACAAGGTCTACTGGACCGCGATGAGCGCGCTGATCCTCGAGGTCTACATGCACTACCTGCCGGCGTATCAGCGGTAGCAGCCCGCCCTCGCGCGGTTCCGGCATCCCGCCTTGTCCCCCCGGGAAAGCAGTCCCGCCGCGATTCAAACGGTTTGATCTGGCGGTGACGCGCGGCAGACAGCACAATCAGGCCGTTGTCTCGTCCTGCAGGGAACGTTCCGCGCCATGCTCACCTGGTGCCCTTCCAATACGGCCGTCGACGCGGGAGTTGGTTCCCGCCGCGAGTGGCTGCGCGCCGGTTGGCTCGGACTCGGCTCGCTCGGTCTGGCCGACCTGCTGGGGGCTCGCGCCGTGGCCGAGACACCAGGAATTGTTCGCCCCCGCAAATCGGTCGTCTTCCTGTTCTGTTCCGGCGGACCCAGCCAGATCGAGACGTTCGACCCCAAGCCGAATGCGGCCCCCGAGGTCCGCAGCCAGACCGGCTGGCTGCAGTCGAACGTGCCGGGAATGGAGTTTGGCGGGACGTTTCCCGGGCTCGCCCAGCGGGCCGACCGGCTGGCCGTCGTCCACTCCTTCGCCCACAAGACCGGCGACCATGTGCAGGCGATCGAGCAGGTCTTCCAGTCGGGCCGCCGCGGCGGCAGTTCTCTCGGCTGTATGGTGTCGCGGCTGCGGGGCTCGACCCATCCGGCCACCGGGCTGCCCACCAGCGTTCACCTCGCGGCCGACGAGGTCGATCCGCAGTACTCGAACGAGAAGCAGCGCATGCTCTCGGCCGACTCCCCGGCGGGGCTGGGCCCGGCCTACGCCCCGTTTCGGCCCGAGGGGAAAGGGGAACTCAACCAAAGCCTGCAGTTGCAGTTGCCCGTCAACCGGGTGGACGACCGCCGGGCTCTGCGCTCGGCCTTCGACCGCCTGCGGCGCGAGTCGGATGCCCGTGGGTTGATGACCGGCCTCGACCGGTTCGAACAGCAGGCGTTCGACCTGATTCTGGGTGAGGGACGCCGGGCGTTTGACCTCTCGACGGAAGACCCCGCACTGATCGCCCGCTACGACACGTCTGGTTTCTCGACCGGGTTCAAGAAGTTCCGCCCCTCCGCCCTGGGGCGGCAGTTGCTGTTGGCCCGGCGGTTGTGCGAACGGGGCTGCGGTTTTGTCACCATCCAGAACCCCGGCTGGGACATGCACGCCGACGGGAACAATCCCGGCATTGTGACCGGCATGGAGATGCTGGGACGGCCGATCGATCACGCCGTCTCGGTGTTCCTCGATGATCTGGCCGAGCGCGGGCTGGCGAACGACGTGCTGCTGGTGATCACGGGAGACTTCGGCCGCACGCCGCGTGTGAACAAATCGGGGGGCCGCGACCACTGGCCGCAATTGAGCACCTTGGCCTTCGCGGGGGGCGGGTTGCGGATGGGACAGGTGGTGGGGCGTTCGACCGCGAAGGGAGACGCCCCGGCGTCCTCTCCCATCTCGCTCGATCACCTGCTGGCGACGGTCATGCACTCGCTGTTCGACCTCTCGCAACTGCGGCTGCAACCGGGTGTGCCCCGGGAAATCTCCCGCGCTCTCGAAGCGGCCGCCCCGATTGACGAATTGGTGGGGTGAAGTTCCAACCGCACGCCCTGCGGTTCACCAGCACGTCGGAATCGAAACCCTGAACGGCCCTTCGTTCAATTATCCACCCCCGTCGTTTCACACGCGTTGAAGGCGGAAAGCCTACTCGACGATGGGCTCGCATCGGGTGGCCTGCTGCACGGGCCAGGGGGCACCGGGCGACAGCGCCAGCCCTCTGCATCAGGAGCCATTCAGGCCAAAAAATCCAGCGGTGCGGGAGCGCGGACCTCCGTGTCCGCTCCAATGGGCATTCATCCGAAAACACCCGCACCGATGGGCAGAGTACCAACCAGGATCGGTTTGGCCCTCCGTCCGCTGGGCGTCCCTCCGAACACACCGTCCGCCTGGGCCCAGTGACAAGATGGCGGGAGCGCGGACCTCCGTGTCCGCTCCGTTGGGCAATCGTCCGAAAACACCCGCACCGATGGGCAGAGAACAACCATGGATCGGCCCAGCCCCACACCAAGCCCCGGCCGTTCGGCCCAACGATTTGTGAAGCGCCACGAGCAGACGATGGGGACGGCCCCAGGACCTCAGGGCCACCGCGCACGGGCCGCCGGTAACCGGCCCAAAGGGCCAGCCATTCCCCCAGCCCGGCCCAGCGGGCCGGGAAACGGGCCCCAACGAAATTTTCCGGCCCAACGGGCCAACAATTCCTCTCATGGCCCACGCGGTTCGAGGAACGGTGGGCCCTGTGGGCCGGATGACGGCCCGTTCGGGCCCGGTTGAAGAGACCGGGGCCAGCCTTTGTCGAAACTCCACACGCGACCGGCTGGCCACAATTCCACCAAATTGACATAACCCTCATCCAGACATCGATTTGCAACAATTCCCGCAAACTCGCCCAACAGAGGGTGGCCCCTCCTGCTATTCGATCCGCCGACGGCTTGGCTTGCGGCCCTCGGGCCAGGAGGTGTGTTATGCCAATTTGACCCGCACTGGTGGGAAGTATACAAAAACGAAATTGTTCGCAGTCACGCTTCAACAACGATTTCGTGGAGTCAGAGAGATGGGAATGTGGGGGGATGGCGCATTCGAAGAAGGGTTCTTCGAAAGGACCGGACTCAATCACCCCGGCAGACTTTTGGGTTTTCTCGCCATAGGTGGCTGCTTGGTGGTGGCTCAGAGCTGCCTGCAACATGGGGATCTGCTTCCAGCCTTGCTGGCGGTGGGGCTGGCCATGGGCGTGTTTGTCTTCATTCGTCTGGTGGGAAAGCGGGCCGCCCGAGTCGATTACCGGGCATTGGGGTTTATCTTGTTCCAAGTGGGCATAGCCTCAGTGATTCAGGCTTGACGCCGCAATTCCTAACCGGGCTAATCGGGGGAAGCGGTGAGAGACCGGGGCCAGCCATTGTCGAAACCCCACACGCGACTGGCTGGCCACAATTCCACCAAACTGACATAACCCTCATCCGGACATCGATTTGCAACAATTCCCGCAAACTCGCCCAACAGAGGATGGCCCCTTCTGCACGCAGCGACGCGGGAGCGCGGACCTCCGTGTCCGCCCGTTGGGCATTGATCCGAAAACCCCCGCACCGACGGGCAGAGAACAACCATGGACCGGCCCAGCCCCCATCTTCGCTGGGTGTCCCTCCGAGTACACCATCCGCCCGGGCCCAGTGACAGGATGACGGGAGCGCGGACCTCCGTGTCCGCTCCGCAGCACATTCATCGTGAAACACCCGCACCAAGGGGCAGAGAACAACCATGGATCGGCCCAGCCCCAAACCAACCCCCGGCCGTCCGGCCGAACGGTTTGTGAAGGGCCACGGGCAAACACCCAACCGGCCCAAAGGGCCAGCCATTCTCCCAGCCCGGCCCAGCGGGCCGGGAACGACCCCCAACGACATGTGCCGGCCCAACGGGCCAACAATTCTTCTCGATGCCCCCGCGGTTCGAGGAACGGTTGGCCCGTTGGGCCGGACGGTGTGTTGGTGGGATGGCCCGACTGCAACGCGAGTCCGATGCCCGCGGAATGATGGCGGGCCTCGACCGCTTCGAGCAGCAGGCGTTCGAGTTGATTCTGGGTGAAGGACGGCGGGCGTTCGACCTCTCGACCGAAGATCCGGACCTCGTCGCCCGCTACGACACGGGCCACTACCAGACCGGGTTCAAAAAGTTCCGTCCTTCGGCCCTGGGGAAGCAGTTGCTGTTGGCCCGGCGGTTGTGTGAACGGGGCTGTGGCTTCGTCACCATCCAGAACCCCGGCTGGGACATGCATGCCGACGGCAACAATCCGGGGATCATGACGGGCATGGAAATGCTGGGGCGGCCGGTCGATCACGCCGTCTCGGTCTTCCTCGATGATCTGGCCGAGCGCGGCCTGGCGAACGACGTGTTGCTGGTGATCACCGGCGATTTTGGACGAACGCCGCGGATGAACAAGGCGGGAGGCCGCGACCACTGGCCGCAGTTGAGCACGCTGGCGTTCGCGGGGGGAGGTTTGAGGATGGGGCAGGTGGTGGGACGGTCGACCGCGAAGGGAGACGCCCCCGCCACCACGCCCATCTCGCTCGACCAGGTCCTGGCGACGGTGATGCACTCGCTGTTCGATCTCTCGCAACTCCGCCTCCAGCCCGGCGTCCCCCGAGAGATCTCCCGCGCCCTCGAAGCGGCCGCACCGATTTCCGAATTGGTGGGATAATTTCAAACGTCTTGCCGGCGGAAAGATAGGGGTAGGGAGAGCCGGATGGTTACGGCTCCCCCTCCCTCCAAACCGGACTGGCAGATTTCCCGCATCCGGCTTTCCAGTTGATGGTCTTACCTGTGACAGGATTGAACGGCCTGTGCATGGGCTGCTTGCAGGTTATAGAGCCCAAGTTCGACAAAGAACCGATTCGGCCAG
>Ga0315903_10001479_pt1 | contig 35652 bp, 34 predicted proteins | sample LakEriMetagenome_7_FD_203524 | JGI IMG/M metagenome (GOLD analysis project Ga0315903, IMG submission 203524) | Freshwater fungal communities from buoy surface, Lake Erie, Ohio, United States - Buoy 2 MA119 | ecosystem: Environmental > Aquatic > Freshwater > Lake | place: USA: Lake Erie, Ohio...
AGCAAAATTTTCGGCTTGATCTGTTTCGTGGCTGCGCTTGCCTTTTCTGTCCACTTCTTGAAACAAGAAAAAATCTACATCACTGTGCTGCTCCAAAAAGTTTTTCATGCCTTCGTTGTTTTTGGTCACATGTTCTTTGGGTGAGGTCACCATTTTTCCTCCATCATAGAAAAAATCCACTTCTGCGCCTAACCCACCATAACCCACATTCCAAATCATCAAGGAAACCGTGCTGTCGCTTATCGTTTTTGGCAAGGCGTAAGACTGGTTTTGAGGAGAAATAACTTCCACCTTTTCGAGCGGCTCGGGTTTAAACTTGGTCACCCAACCCAAAAAGAGCATTCCGCCAACATAAAGAACGGCAGCTAACACTAATACTAGAAGAATTACACCCAACTGTTTCATTTTTTAAAATTTGATGCAAGATAATTTCTACATTTGAAATCATACAATCTTATTTCATTTTTTAAATCATACGGTTATGAATCATTTTGAATGGAGTTGGCAACAAGAAGGTGAGACATTTTACGCGCAAGGCTGGAGCCCGCCACAAGTTAAGGGTGTAGTTTGCATTGTTCACGGATTTAACGAGCACAGTTCGCGCTATGCCGATTCGGCTAAGCGTTTCTGTGAAGCGGGCTATGCCGTGTTAACCTATGATGAATTTGGACACGGCAAAACCACCGGCAAACGCGGCCATGCGCCAAGCTATGAGGCGTTTTTAGATTCGGTAAAATTGATATTAGATGAAGCGGATACTCGTTTTCCGGGCATCAAAAAATTCCTTTGGGGACATAGCATGGGTGGGGGAATTGTGACCAACTATGTGTTGCGCAGACAACCTAACCTTGCCGGAGCTATAGCCACCGGCCCGTTGTTTAAATTGGGTTTTGAACCACCGGCTTTCAAAGTATTTTTAGCCAAAATGATGGTCAATATTTATCCTGCATTTACCGAAAGTGCGGCCTTAAATTCTGAAGCTATTTCGAGAGATAGAAACGAAGTGCGCAAATACAACGAAGACCCTTATAATCACGGCAAAATAACCGCAGGCACTTTTCTTGGATTTTTTCAAGCCGGAAAATGGGCATTGGAACATGCATCCAAACTAAAAGTGCCGATGCTTATAATGCACGGCACAGCCGACCAATTGACCTCCTTTGAGGGCACTAAAGAATTTGCTGCAAATGCACCAAAAAACTTGATGACCTTAAAACTTTGGGAAGGCTTCTACCACGAGTTACACAACGAACCCGAGCCGGACAGAAGCGAGGTTTTAGCTTACATGACTAGTTGGCTAAACGCACATTAATGCGCCAACGAATTATTGCTTTTCTACTGGCAGTCATCATGATTGGCGCTGTGCTTATGGCATTTCGCATGCCTATTCTGCGTTCGTTTTCAACGGTACTAATGGCCGAAGATAAATTGGAGAAAGTGGAGGCTATGGCTGTGTTATCGGGCGGAGGTTACGACCGCGGCAACGAAGCAGTGAATATTTACCGAGCCGGATGGACGAGCAAAATCATCTGCACCGGAGGAAATCCTGAACTTAACTTTCGCATCATCGGAATTGATACGTTAGAGAGTGACTTAACGGCTATCAATTTGCAGCGACACGCAGTGCCGGACAGTGCCATTGTACTCATTCGGAAAGGCACGAGCACGCTTGAGGAGTCAGATATTATTTTGGCTTACTGCAAGCAACAAAACATTAAAAAAATTATCGTATTGTCATCAAAGATTCACTGTCGCAGAGTGCGGTCGGTGTTTGCTGAAAAATTTGAAAATGCCAATATTCAAATCATTTATCGCGGAGCGAAAAGTTCTATTTACGATGAACTAAATTGGTGGGAAAAAGAAGAAGGACTAATCGCCATCAATAACGAATGGGTGAAGACGTTTTACTATTGGTTGAAATATTGAAAAAAAACCGGTTGTCAACTGGCGAACCACTCAACAACCGGCCTTGAAAATTATGCTTTAAATAATGATTGTAGTTTCATCGCTACGCCCATATCGCCTTTCACTTTGATTTTTCCCATCATGAAAGCGCCCATTGGGTTCAATGTTCCGTTAATCAACGATTTCAAATCGTCAATAGAAACGGCAATGGTACAATCTACTTCTTGATCATCAGTAGAAACTACATTGCTAGCGCCAGTGCCATCAATAACGATTTTGTTGTCGCCAAAATCAAATTTCAATGTTTTACCAAGTGTTGGTGCTCCGGCAGCAGCGCCTTGAATTGCAATTAAGATGGATTCGAATGCCATTTGTTGTTTAGGTTTATATTGGTTAAAAAGATGTTTTGAAAAGCAAGTATAAATAAATGTTTTACTGATTTTATTATTTCAACTGTATAATCTTTCCTGGCTCAACGCCACCGTTTGTTCGTCCGACAATTTCACCTTGTTCGTTGAGCGTGAAAACATAAACCAACGAGCGGTCTTTTACGCCAAACGCTTTTATGTATTCATCCAAAGGACCATAATAAGTCGCTACGTTATTGTGCTTATAGCTGGGCACGCCCGAGCGCATACCTGAGTCGATAAATCCGCTCAACCATTTCCACATCGAAGAAATCATCGGCAATTCATAAAACACATAACCTTCGCCTTGAAACTGCTTGGCATACACTTCATACCAAGCATCCGCTTGCGACTGCGCTTTGCGCTCAAAGGCTATCACGAGAAATGCTTTCTTTCCCTTCACCGCATCCGGCAAAGTAATTTTGTTGCCGGCTAAGGTTTCCGCAGTGAGCGAAGGAAATTTTGTTCGAGGAGAGTTTTGCATAGCTAAAAGAAACATTGAAATGAAAATAATAGCAAAGCTACTCAGTTTAGTATTGGTATTCATATACTTATAACATAATAACAGAGCGAAGGTTTTCATCGCTGATCTATCCAGCGGCCTTCTCGTTCAAAAAGATGATATGTTTTATAATAATCAGCCATGTCTGATACCGCTTCTCGAAACGTAAACTGAGGAACGTAGCCCAATTCTTTCTCAGCTTTTTGCGAAGTATAAAACAAGGGGTTCGCTCCGGCTCGCACGGCATCTCTGCTCAGCAACATAGGTTGATTGAAAAGCCTGGCAGACCATTCGCTAAAAAATGCAGCCGTATGAGCTACTGAGTATGGAATTTCAAGTTTCGGTTTATTGATTTTCTGCTCCGGAAATTTTTCCTGCAATACCTCGGCAATCATACTCACCATGTCTAGCAAATAGCGGTTTTCCTCCTTCTTGCCCGACAAAATATACTGCGAACCGGCTACTGCTTTTTCCATCGCCAACGCATGACCACGAGCTACATCCATTACATGAGCCAGCGGCATGCCCGAACCGCGCAACACAGCCGGCATTTTGTTTTTTGCGATAGATAACAAATACAAGCCCGTTCCTATCAAATGGTCGTAAGGGCCAAACATAGTGCCGGGCATCAAGGACACTACATTCATTTGGTATTTTGCAAAATAATCATTCACCAACTCTTGCGCAGCAAGTTTTGAGTCATGATAACCAATACCAATTTTTTCTTCCCATTTTGTGGATGGGTTAGCTTTTGCTTCAGCTATAAAATCAAGCGTTTGTTGCGCATTTACAAAACTGTGCTGCCGAGGAAAATTGGCGTATGGACTGCTGTTAGCTATATCACCTATACTGCCTACAGGATTGGGTACTCCGAGCGCGTTAACCGTGCTGGTGTAACACATTTTCTCAAATGTAGCGGCATTCAAACAGGCCTCCAACACATTTCTTGTACCTTCTACATTCACCAACCATTGCAAACGCTTTTGACGAGGATCAAATGTCGTAGAACCGATAACATGAAACACTAATTGCACGCCATCCATCGCTGCAATTACATCCTCGGTGTTTAGCACATTGCCCGCAAGAAAATCTAATCCTGCTATATCGCTAAGCGAATCAATTGGCGAACCTTTCAAATAAAATACTCGAATATGCTGCGGTTGCACTGCTCGCTCTTTCACCAAATAGTGAATAAGTGCAGACCCTAAATGACCGGTTCCTCCGGTGATAAGGATTTTTTTATTTTGAAGCTGGAGCATAATTGGAATATAATGAATACTAAAGTATTAAATCTATTCGCTTTAGAGTTGAAGGGTATGCAATATTTCTTTTGATTTTCGGCTACATTCGCCACGAAAATAAACCCCGCATGGCAACGTATCGGGGTAAAACCTTTTTTATGAGTATCGAACAAATACTAAATGCTTATGGCAATACCGAGCAAGTAAAACAACTGCTTCATTTGTTGAATGAACCGAACAAAGACAATCGTGATGTTCACGTTTCAGGATTAGTGGGCTCTATGGATGCATTTATTGCAGCAGCTGTGTTTAAAAACTCCCAGCTTAATCATGTCTTTATTTTGAGTGACAAAGAAGAAGCCGCCTATTTTCAGAATAATTTGAAAAACATATTGCTGCATAAGGATGTATTCTTTTTCCCCGATTCGTTTAAACGCCCACAAGATTTTTTAGAGCTCAACAATAACAACGTCATGCTGCGCACCGAAGCCATCAATCGCTTAAGTAATAGCAACGCGAAGGCAGAACTATTGGTGACTTATCCTGAAGCGCTTATCGAAAAAGTGGTGAAAGCCGAAGTACTCAATGAGCAAATGTTGCGCTTGCAAGTCAATGAAAAACTAGATGTTGATTTTATGATTGACTTGTTGGTTGGCTTTGAGTTTGAACGTGTAGATTTTGTGTATGAACCCGGTCAGTTTAGCATTAGAGGAGACATTGTAGATGTGTATTCTTACGGCAATGAATATCCCTACCGCATCGAACTATTTGGCGATGAAATAGAAAGTATACGCACCTTCGATCCGCTGACACAATTGAGCGTAAAAAAAATTGCAACGGTCAACATTGTACCGAACATTCAAACTCATTTCACCAACGATAAAAAGACATCGGTATTATCGGTTTTTCCGGTAAACACTGCAGTTTGGGTGAAAGACACACAGTTACTTTTAGAGGTAATGAATGTGGCTTTAGAAAAAGCCGCCAAAGCGCAACCTGAAGTCATTAAACAAAAATTGGAACACCCGAATCATCCTTTACTCGATGGCGAAGTGGAGAATGTGTTTTTGTCAAGCGCAGATTTCATGAAAGGAGTAGCCAATATTCCGATTATAGAATTTGGCTCGCGCAGCTATTTTAAATCAGTGAATAAAATTGCTTTCAAAGCTAAACCACAACCTTCGTTCAATAAAAATTTTGAACTGCTGATTCAAGACCTTCATCAGAAGAATGAAGAACAATTCAAGGCTCTGATTTTTGCTGAAAACGTGAAACAAGTCGAGCGGTTTTACGCCATTTTTGAAGACTTAAAAGCAAAAGTAGAATGGACACCGGTGCACATCGGTATTCATCAAGGTTTTGTGGATGATGAATTAAAATTATTAATCTACACTGACCATCAAATCTTTAATCGCTATCATAAATATAATCTTCGTCAAGGATTTTCGAGCGACAAAGTGATGCTCATGAAAACACTGCGCGAATTGAAGCCCGGAGATTTTGTGACGCATATTGATCATGGTGTGGGTGTGTTTTCGGGACTCGAAAAAATTGAATCGGGTGGTCAGCTCCAAGAAGCGGTTCGGTTGATTTATGCCGGCAATGATATTTTGTATGTCGGCATTCAATCCTTACATAAGATTTCGAAGTACGTAGGCAAAGAAGGTGATGCTCCGCGCGTGAACAAACTCGGCACAGAAACTTGGGCAAACCTCAAAAAGAAAACCAAGAAGCGCATTAAAGAATTGGCGTTTGACTTAATTCAATTATATGCCAAACGAAAAGCCGCCAAAGGGTTTCAATTTTCACCCGATGGCTATATGCAAAATGAGTTGGAAGCGAGTTTTATGTATGAAGACACTCCCGACCAAGCCAAGGCTGTAGAAGACGTGAAGCGCGATATGCAAGCCGAATATCCTATGGATAGATTGGTGTGTGGCGATGTAGGATTTGGAAAAACGGAAGTGGCTATTCGGGCAGCTTTCAAAGCGGCTTGTGATGGCAAGCAAGTAGCCGTGTTAGTGCCTACTACCATTTTGGCTATGCAGCATTATAAAACGTTCAAAGAGCGATTGAGCGAATTCCCGATTGAAGTAGATTACATCAACCGATTTAAAACGGCAAAAGAAAAAAAGGAAACGTTGCAGCGATTGGAAGAAGGGAAAACGAACATCATTGTTGGTACACATGGCTTGGTGGGCAAGTCGGTCAAGTTTAAAAACTTGGGCTTGATGGTGATTGATGAAGAGCAAAAATTTGGGGTGGGGGTAAAAGAAACATTGAAGACCTTGCGTGAAAATGTTGATTCGCTTACACTCACCGCCACACCTATTCCGCGCACGTTGCAGTTTAGCATGATGGGCGCAAGAGATTTGAGTATTATCAATACACCTCCGCCCAATCGCCAACCGATAACTACGGAAGTGAATGCCCTCGATCCGGCATTGATCAAAGAAGCCATCGAATATGAAATCTACAGAGGCGGACAAGTTTTCTTTGTGCACAATCGAGTGAAAGACATTGTAGAAGTAGCCGAGATGTTGCGCAAAATTGTGCCGCATGTTGACATTGGTGTGGCGCACGGCCAAATGGAAGGCGACAAACTTGAAGAAGTGCTACTAAAATTCGTCAATCGAGAGTTTGATGTGTTGCTTTCTACCAACATTATAGAAAGTGGCATTGACATTCCTAATGCCAATACGATTATCATCAACAATGCCCACCAGTTTGGGATGAGCGATTTGCACCAACTTCGAGGACGAGTTGGCCGAAGCAATAAACATGCGTTTTGCTATTTATTTTCGCCACCGCTCAGCACACTTACTAATGAAGCTCGTCAACGCCTCAAAACGCTCGAAGAATTTTCGGACCTCGGCAGTGGTTTTCAAATCGCCATGCGCGATATGGATATCCGCGGAGCGGGCAATGTGCTGGGCGCAGAACAAAGCGGCTTTATAGCTGAAATTGGTTATGATGTTTATCACAAAATTTTGGATGAAGCTATTCGTGAATTGAAGCAAACACAGTTTGCAGATTTGTATAAAGACGAATTGGAGCGCAAAGTGGATTATGTACGCGATTGTGCTATTGAGTCGGATTTAGAAATGCTTATACCGAGCGATTACGTATGCAACACGGCCGAACGGATGATTTTATACAGAGATTTGAACGAATTGAAAAATGAGGAAGCCTTGGCAAAATTTGAGGAGCAATTGCATGACCGATTTGGTGAAGTGCCGAAGCAAGTGTACGAACTCTTTAATGCCATGCGGTTAAAATGGATTGCCACCCAACTGGGCATGGAGCAGATAATTTTGAAAGGAAAATTGTTGCGCTGCTACTTTGTGTCGAATCAAGAGTCGAGTTTCTATAGCTCTGCGGTGTTCAGTAAAATAATTGAGTATGTACAAAAACATCGCGATGGCGTTTATCTCCGCGAAACCGAAAAATATTTGGTACTAAATATTGAATCGGTAAAAAGTATGAAACAAGCGGAAGAACGATTAGAGGATGTCGAACGATTTGTGAATGCTAGAGCGGCATCTGTTTCGTAACATTTGTTCCGTGTTTGTTTATTGTTTTTTGTAAAATTGTATCTGAACACAATACTAATGAATATGAAAAAAACTGTTTTACATCTCCCTTGCCGCATTATGCATTTTTAGTTCGTGCAATCAAACACAGAGACGGTACTATTGGCCGTTACACCTGCCGATCAAGAACTTTTACAAAAAGCACAAGATTTATTTAAACCAGTTGCCACTCGTGTAGAGAACCCTGCGAACCCAATTACCAATAAAAAAGTGGCCTTAGGTAAATTGCTTTACTACGATACGCGCTTAAGCAAAACGGGGAATAATAGTTGCAACTCATGTCACAATTTAAGCACCTTTGGTGTAGATAACTTACCGACATCAAAAGGTGACAATGGAGGTTTTGGTGGCAGAAATTCGCCTACCGTGTTAAATGCTGCGTATCACACTACCCAGTTTTGGGACGGACGCGCTGCCGATGTGGAAGAGCAAGCCGGTGGACCGATTTTGAACCCCGTAGAAATGGCCATTCCGAGCAAAGAGTTTTTGATGGATAGGTTGAAAGGAATTACTGAATATAAAGATATGTTTACAGCAGCATACCCGGAAGAAAGCAACCCTTTTTTCTATGAAAATGTGCAAAAAGCTATTGCTGCATTTGAACGCACATTGACTATTCCTTCTTCGTTTGACAAATACCTGAAAGGCGATGTTCACGCGCTGAGCAGCGATGCTAGAACAGGCCTAAAACATTTATGGACGTTGGTTGTGCCTCATGTCATTCAGGTGTAGCTCTTGGAGGTAATTCCTTCCAAAAGTTTGGGGTGTATGGCGACTATCGCACTTTTGTGAAAACAACTTCTACTGATTCTGTGCGCAAGGACTTGACAAAAAAAGAAGAAGACAAAGATCAATTCAAAGTACTCGGTTTGCGCAATGTAGCAATGACTCATCCTTACCTTCATGATGGCTGTGTGAGCGATTTGGCAGAGGTGGTAAAAATCATGGGTAAATCACAACTTAATCGCGATTTAAGTGAAGCTCAAGTAAAAGCAATTGTCGCTTTTCTTAATTCTTTGACCGGTGAAGTTCCCGCTGATGCAAAAGTAGTGCCTGCAGTTCTGGCGAGTTAGTAGTATTCATCACTTTACTCTCTCGCTCAACCACCCACCTACCAAGCCGCCTAAGCCATTTGCCAAAGCATCGAAAAGGTCGAAATGGCGATCGGTGGTGAGCCACTCCTGTAATACTTCTACAGCAAATCCATAAGCCACGCAAATCAATACAATTTTGAGTGCTACTTGTTGATGCAGAAATCTAACTATTTGTTGCTTTTCCCATCCCCAATAAAGCAACACAGCAAGCAAGAAATAAACCCCGAAGTGAACTATTTTATCAAACTCCCAAATGGAAACACTTGGCAAATCACGCCCGGGCATCAGGCATATGCCCAAAATAAAAGCCGCCCAAAATATGGACGGCCAGTTGTATTTTAAAAAATTGGTCAAGGTAAATGAATTATAAACCAATGTGCTTTTGATAGGCTTCTGAATCCATCAATTCGTTTAGTTCAGCTGCATTACTGATTTGTACTTTCACCATCCAGCCTGCGCCATAGGCATCTGTATTTACACTTTCAGGAGCATCATTCAACGCACCGTTAAACTCTACAATCTTTGCACTAATAGGCATAAACAAATCTGACACTGTTTTCACCGCTTCAACTGTGCCGAAAACCGCATCTTTAGCCACGGTTTCACCTACAGTGTTAATGTCGACATACACAATGTCACCTAATTCTTTTTGTGCGAAATCAGTGATGCCGATAGTAGCGTTGTTGCCATCTACTAAAACCCATTCGTGCTCTTTGCTATACTTTAAATTGCTTGGAAAATTCATATTATTTATTGTTTTTAAGTGTCAGCGAAAATAAAAAACTAGCTTGTTTTGTGTAAACTATTTTTTGTCACAGCAGGTGCATTAGCCGTGTATTTTGTTTTCAAATCGTTTTTCGAGTTCGTCCTTGCTGAAAGTTACCACCGTGTGATGTCCTGCAGGTGTGGAATAAGGGTTTTCGCAGGCAAACAATTCATCTATCAAGGTTTTCATTTCTTCCACGGAAAGTGTTTTGCCGTTTTTGATGCCGGTGCTTTGCGCGATGGCTTTGGCTAGGTTATCTCGCTTCGCTAATTTATTAACAGAAGCATTCATTTTATACTGCTCAATCAATTCTTCAATCATCTGAATTTCGTTGCCTTGCACAATATCTGCTGGAAAACCATGCACCACAAAACTGTCTTTGCCAAACTCTTGAATATCAAAACCGAGTTGGTTGATTTCAGGCAATATTTCGCGCAGAATCTGGTTGTCGGCCACACTCAACGATAGGTTTTGCGGAAATAGTTGCCGCTGACTATCGTGCTTGGTTTTTTCCAACAGCTTCACGTAGCGCTCGAACAAAATACGCTCGTGGGCGGCTTGTTGATCTATCAAAATAAAACCCGATTTCACTTGCGAAACAATGTAGCGTTTCAACAATTGATGTGGCGGTACGGCTTCGCGCAACACTTCGTTCTCTGAAGAACTAAACCCAATGTAGTTAGTGCCGACAGATTTCTGTGTTTCAAAATTTAGCGGTTTCACTTCGTTCTTACCCACCGTGTCAAAAGCCGAGGCCCAATTTTTTTGATTGTTGGATTCACGCTCGTTGTAAGTTTGAAAATTGGAAGGCGGGGCAAATTTTTTAGCGTCTTTGGTTTGCGTGGCGTGCTGAGTGATTTCTAACCAAGTGCGCGGCTGTTGGTCAAACGCACCTCCATTGTGCAAATGGTCTTCTTGGTTGAAATCTAAAGTAGGCGAAATGCTATAAGCGCCCAACGCATGTTTAGTGCCTAAATTGACAAAGGTGTACACCAATTTTTCGTCTTCAAATTTAATCTCATGCTTGGCCGGATGCACGTTCACATCAATTTTTGCCGGGTCAATGTCTAAAAACAAAACAAAAAACGGGAAATGATCTTTCGTAATCATCTGCTCGTAAGCCATCGAAACCGCATGATTTAGATAAGGCGATTTGATAAAGCGATTATTGACAAAAATAAATTGCTCACCCCGTGTTTTTTTCGAAAACTCCGGTTTGCCCACAAAGCCATACACATGCAATGCGTAACTTTTTTCCTCTACCGGCACAATCTTTTCGGCATAGTTGTCGCCAAAAAGCTGGGTAATGCGTTGCTTTAAGTTCCCCGGCTTGAGGTGATACATTTCGTAATCGTTATTAAACAACTGAAAGCCGATTTTGGGATGCGCCAAAGACACTCGGTGAAACTCATCAATGATATATTTCAACTCTACAGTGTCGCTCTTCAAAAAATTTCTGCGAGCCGGCACGTTAAAAAACAAGTTTTTTACCGTAATCGAAGTGCCTTCGGGCGTTTGGCAGGGCTCTTGTTTTTGCACCTTCATGCCTTCAATTTCAAGCTCCACACCCACCGCTTCGGTGTGCATTCTCGTTTTTAGTTCCACTTGAGCAATGGCCGCAATAGAAGCCAAAGCTTCACCTCGGAAACCCATCGTGCGGATATTGAATAAATCATCAGCTGTGCGAATTTTTGAGGTGGCATGTTTTTCAAAACACATACGCGCATCGGTTTCGCTCATTCCGCAGCCGTTGTCAATCACCTGCAAGTGACTTTTGCCGGCTTGTTTAACGATAAGTTTTATTTGCGTAGCCCCCGAGTCAATCGCATTTTCCAGCAATTCCTTAACAGCCGAAGCCGGTCGTTGAATCACCTCTCCGGCTGCTATTTGGTTGGCAATGTTATCAGGTAAAAGGCGTATTATGTCCACTCTAAAAAATAAGGGAACAAACTTAATCAAATGCATTAGAACTTAAAGCCGAATACAACTAGTCGGAGCATCTCATTTATCCATCACTTTCCGTTAAGTTTTGCCAAACGCAGCATCAGGTGAAGGGGAAATAGCTCAAGTCTGAAAATTTATCGCATTTTGCTTAACAAATTTTGATTTTTAACAATAGGGAACTCACTTACTTTTGGCGTCCGCAAAAACAGAACTATGGAAATAATATCCACCAATAGCAGTGTAGATATCACTGCGCTAAATGAAAAAATAGGCCGCGAAAGCGCTTTCGTAGATGTGCTCAACATGGAGCTAGGCAAAGCGATTGTCGGTCAAAAATACATGACCGAAAGACTGATGTTAGCCTTGCTATCGAACGGCCACATTTTGTTGGAAGGTGTGCCGGGCTTGGCAAAAACACTGGCGATAAAATCATTGGCGAGTGCCGTTCATGCCAAATTTTCGCGCATTCAGTTTACACCAGATTTGTTACCTGCCGATTTGATTGGTACGCAAATTTACAACCAAAAAGACAACGATTTTCACATCAAAAAAGGCCCGGTGTTTGCCAATTTTATTTTGGCCGATGAGATTAACCGTGCACCTGCCAAGGTGCAATCTGCTTTGCTTGAAGCCATGCAAGAACGCCAAGTAACCATTGGTGAAAATACCTTTAAACTTGAAGAGCCGTTTTTGGTGTTGGCCACACAAAACCCGATTGAACAAGAAGGAACTTACCCATTGCCAGAGGCGCAAGTAGACCGTTTTATGCTCAAAGTAGTGGTAACCTACCCCAAGAAAGAAGAAGAGCAAATGATTATTCGTCAGAATATGCAGTTTGAAAGCCATCCGATTAATCAAGTAGTGAAAGCGGAAGAAATTTTGGCGGCACGCAAAACCGTTCGCGAAGTGTACATGGATGAAAAGATTGAAAAATACATCCTCGACATTGTTTTTGCTAGTCGCAAACCGGAAGATTACAAACTCAACAAATTAAAGCCATTCATCAACTACGGTGGTTCGCCTCGCGCCAGCATCAACTTAGCGCTAGCCGCTAAAGCTTACGCATTTATCAAACGAAGAGGTTATGTTATACCGGAAGACGTTCGCGCGATTTGTTATGATGTGATGCGCCATCGTATTGGCTTGACCTACGAAGCCGAAGCTGAAAACATGACTTCAGAAGAAATTATTAGTGAGATTTTGAACGCGGTGGAAGTGCCATAGGTAAAGCTAAAAAGTTTTTAAGCTCAAATTTCAAATACAATATATACGAAACTAAAGGAACACGCCACTAACAAACGCGTCACCAACCAACCTAATGATCACGCAAGAAGAAAAGCGGAAAAAACTCCGTAGGATAGAAATCAAAACTCGAAAACTGAGCAATCAGATTTTTTCGGGTAGCTATCATTCAGCGTTTAAAGGAAGAGGTATTTCGTTTAGCGAAGTGAGAGAGTATCAATATGGTGATGATGTGCGGTTGATAGATTGGAACGTAACAGCACGAAATCGAAAACCGTTTATAAAGGTTTTTGAAGAAGAGCGTGAGTTGACGGTGATGCTGATGATAGACGTCAGTCAAAGTTCGTTTTTCGGCACACAAAACGATTTTAAAAACCACTTGATTGCAGAGATAAGTGGCGTGTTAGCATTTTCTGCCATAACGAATAACGATAAAGTAGGTGTACTTTTTTTCAGCGACCACATCGAAAAATTTATTCCGCCAAAAAAAGGTAAATCACACATTCTGCGTATAATTTCCGAGATCTATGATTTTCATCCCCAAGGGAAAGGCACCAACTTGCCTGAAGCGCTGAAATATTTTAGTAGCATGGTGAAGAAGAAAAGCATTGTGTTCTTACTTTCTGATTTTATGAGCCAAGCTAATGCCGAAGAGATGCGCAAAGCAGTGAACATTGTGGCGAGACAACACGATTTGATTGGCTTGCACATATATGATGAACGCGAAGTTCGCCTGCCGAATGTAGGATTAATTCATGTGCTAGATTCTGAAACCGGCAAAGAACAATGGGTAGACACTTCCAACAAGCAATTGCGGATGGCTTACGAAAAAAAGTTTGTCGAAAACCAACGCCAAACACGTGAACTATTTGCCAAAAGCGGAGCGCAACTCGAGAGCATAGACACCGAAGCCAACTATGCTGTTTCATTGATGAATATGTTTAAACGTAGAGGAGCTAAACGATGAAACGAGCTATTAAAAATTATTTCATTCGCTTGGTTACCACCATCATTTTTTTTGTGGGTGGTGTGCAATTTTCCACAGCACAAAATGTGATAGCTACGCTCAAAGCCGATAGCAGCACCATTTTGATTGGCGACAAATTAAACGTAAAATTCACCATAAACTTTCCTGCCGGCACACAAATTTCATTACCGAAAATCAAAGATTCCATAGGCACCATGGATGTGGTTTCGGTGAGCGAAATTACTAAAGCCGAAAAAGTTTGGTCACAAGTTATTGCTGTTTCCGCTTATGACAGTGGCGACTATCGCTTGGGGCCGGTGGCGTTTGTCGCAAAAGATGCGAGTGGCAAGATAGATACCATAGTTTCTACGTACGAATTTATTCGCGTAAACACGCTTGATGTAGACACTACGCAACCGTTCAAAGTCATCAAGGCGCCTATGGACATGCCTTGGGCTTGGGATGAGTTTAGTAATTATATCTACCCATTAGCTTTTTTAATCATGCTCATCATAGCCGGCATCATTATGTATCGTGAGCAGAAGCGCAAGAAAAAATCGGCTCCTGATCGGTTTGTGCCCAAAGACCCTGCTCACGTATGGGCCCGCAAGGAGTTGAAGAAACTCGAAGAAGAAAAGTTGTGGCAAAAAGATGAGCATAAGCAATATTACACTCGCCTCACTGACATACTGCGTTTGTATTTAGAGTATCGCTATCGCTGGTTGGCGTTGGAAGAAACCACAGAGGAAATTGCTGCTCGTTTGGAGCTTTATCCCATTAATGATATCGCCAAAAAATTATTACTCGACACGTTGCGCAATGGCGACTTGGTGAAATTTGCGAAGATGGCTCCGATGCCGGACGTAAATACCAAAGCCATGCAAAACGCATTAGAATTTATTGAAATAACTAAACCTGCCGAAGAGCAGACTTCAACCACGAAAAACAATGTTTAACGGCTGGTCACATATTGTTTTTGCAGACAAGTGGGTGTTGTATCTCCTGCCGGTGTTGCTGTTGTTGGCATTAGCTTGGTGGTATTTTTTGTCTGCTAAAAATTTCCCAACCATCAAATTTTCTGACACCAATGCCTTCCAAAAATTTGGCACTCCGCTGAAAGCCATACTCAAAAAAACAAGTTGGGTATTGCGCTTTTTGGCTTTGGCATCACTCATTGTTGCTCTAGCTCGTCCGCAAACTTCTTTTGAAGAAGAAAAAGTGACTACCGAAGGTATAGATATTGTGATAGCTATTGACGTTTCTACCTCTATGCTCGCCAAAGATTTTAAGCCCAATCGCCTAGAAGCCGCTAAAGCCGAAGCCGGCAATTTTATTGATGGTCGCGCGCATGATCGCATGGGGCTAGTGGTTTTTGCCGGAGAAAGTTTTACGCAATGTCCGGTCACCATTGACCATAACATTATCAAAAATCAATTGAAGGAAATTAAGAATGGTTTACTGGAAGACGGTACAGCTATTGGCATGGGATTGGCCACTTCAGTGCAACGATTGAAAGAGAGCGAAGCAAAAAGCAAAGTAGTTATCTTGATGACTGATGGGGTAAACAACAAAGGATTGATTGACCCGATGACGGCTTCTGACATTGCCATGCAATTTGGTGTTCGTGTTTACACCATTGGTGTAGGTACCAACGGCAAAGCGATGACACCTGTGGCGATGACTATGGACGGGCAATTGATGTTCGATTATGCAGATGTGCAGATTGATGAAAAACTATTGAAAGAAATTGCTCAAAAAACAGGCGGGCAATATTTCCGCGCCACGGACAACAAACGCTTAAAAGATATATACGCTCAGATTGATAAACTAGAAAGAACAAAGATTGAAGTGAGCGCCTATGAACGCAAAACAGAAAAGTTTCATGCGTTTACTTTGATAGCGGCATTACTCGTTGGATTAGATATTTTATTGCGTTACCTGTTTTTAAGAAGTTTACCCTAGGCCATGTTTCGATTTGAACACATAGAGTATTTATGGATGTTGGTAGCCATCGTGCCGTTCACGTTGCTGTTCGCCTTTTATCGTCATTGGGTAACAGAGAGTTTAGCCAAACTCGGTAAGCCGGAGATGATGCGTGAATTGTCACCGGAAAGAAGCTCTGGCAAAATTTGGCTTAAATTCTTCTTACTGCAATTTGCTTTTGTATTTATTGTTTTGGGGTTTGCCAATCCACAGATTGGCACTCGACAAGAGAAAGTAAAACGCCAAGGTATTGATGTGGTTGTAGCAATGGACGTGTCTAATTCGATGATGAGCGAAGACATCAAACCAAGTCGTTTGGCACGTGCTAAAAACTTTGTGTCGCACTTTATGGATGAGCTGCGCAATGACCGTTTCGGGATGATTGTTTTTGCCGGGAAAGCGTATTTACAAATGCCACTCACCGTTGACTATAGTGCCGGCAGAATGTATCTCAAAACCATCAGTCCTCGCCTAGTACCTACGCAAGGAACAAACATAGCCGAAGCTATTGACTTAGCGCGTAAAAGTTTTGTGAAAGAAGATACTAAACATAAAGCACTCATTATTATCACCGATGGCGAAGATAATGAAGGCGGCACTGATGAAGCCATTGAAGCAGCTGTAAAAGAAGGCGTAAAAATTTTCACTATTGGTGTGGGCACTGATAATGGCGGCCCAATTCCTGTTGGGTCTGACTACAAGCGTGAAGAAGACGGCAGCATTGTTCTTTCAAAAATGAACCCGACTATGTTGCGCGACATTGCTGAAAAAGGCAAAGGTAAATATATGCTACTCGGCAGCGGCAAAGATGAAGTGCAAACCATCATGAAAGAGCTCGGCAGAATGGGAACAAAAGATTTTGAAGAATATATTTTTACCGATTTTGATGATCAGTACCAATGGTGTTTAGCTATAGCTTCCATCTTGTTACTGATAGAATGGATGTTGAGTGAACGAAAATTTTATGGTTTAAAACGATGGGCATGAAAACAGTAAATTATCGTTTAACTGCATGGGCTATTCTACTACTAGGGAATGTTACTATTCTTTTAGCCCAGAAAACAATTCCGTTTTCTTCAAAACCCGAGAAGAACGATACGCGTTTGGGCAATCAAGAATTTTCGAAGGGAAATTATGCCGATGCCGAAGCGCAGTACAAAAAAGCCTTGGACCGAAAAAACAACATGCCGGAAGCCGCATTCAATTTGGGTGATGCTGTGTATAAACAAAAGCGCTACGAAGAAACCGAAAAGCAATTTCAGCTTTGCGCACAAAACAACGTTGATCCAATTATCAAAGCTAAATCTTACCACAATTTGGGCAACACTTATCTGGAACAAGAAAAATGGAAAGAAGCTGTGGATGCGTATAAAAATGCGTTAAAGAACAATGCGAATGATGCAGAGACAAAATACAATTTGGCTTACGCCAATGCGAAACTAAAAGCGCAACAAAACGGAGGAGACGGCAAAGACAACAAAAATCAAGACAAAAAAGAGCAAGAGAACAAAGACCAAAAACAGAACGAAAACAAAGACAATAAAGGCGACAAAAAAGAGGAGCAAAAAAATGAACAAAAAGACCAGAAGGGAGATCAAAAAAAGCAAGGTGAGCAACCTCGCTTGAGTAAAGAAGAGGCCGAAAAATTGTTGCAAGCCATAGAGAACGAAGAGCAAAAAACGAATCAAAAAATGCAGCAAAAAACATTGAAAGGTCAAGTGATAAAAGTGGAGAAAGATTGGTAGGCTTGCTAAAAATATTTAAGGAATAGAAAAGGACTTGACTTCTCTATCTACCATATTTTATATTGCACACAGTTATGAAAAAAATGGCCATGCTATTTTTACAATTCTTCAAATCAGCAAATGGGCGAAATGCTTCGTTAACTTTTGCGGTGTTGTGTGCTGCTGTGCTGAGCTTTGGCCAAGTGCGCTTTTATGCCTCTGCACCAAAATCAGTACCTGTAAATAGTGCATTCCAACTCAGCTTTACCGTAGAAAATTCCTCAGCCAAACAAATCAAACTACCATCGCTCAAAGATTTTAAAGTTGTAGGCGGACCAAATACTTCCTCGAGCATGCAATGGGTAAATGGCGTGACCACCCAAAGCGTCACGTATACGTATGTGCTTGCACCCACAAAAGAAGGTATGTTTAAACTTGGGAAAGCAGCTGTGGAGATTGAAGGTGTGACGATGGAAAGCAATGAGTTGAACATAGAAGTGACTAAGGCTGTAGCGCAACAGCAGCAACAGGCACAACGTCAACCTTGGGATCCATTTGCCGATGATCCATTTTTCGGAGGCGGCCGTCAACGCCAACCCGAGCCACAAGTGAGCCAAGAGGAGCTGCAAAAACAAGTAAAAGCAGACGTGTTTGTCAAGCTTTTAGTATCTAAAAATAGTGTATACAAAGGCGAAATGGTGACCGCCACTTATCGTCTTTATTTTCGCCAAAACTTGAATGGATTTAATGTGACCAAAGCTCCAGCATTTGATGGTTTTTGGAATCAAGAAGTAGAACTTGATCCTAAACGCAAACAAGAAGTTGAAACCATCAACGGCAAACAGTATTATGCGGTAGATATTTTGAAATACAACTTGTATCCGCAACGCGATGGAAATTTAACCGTACCGACTGCTGAGGTTTCGACTGTGGCACAAGTGGCAGTAAAAGGTCGCTCACGAAATATCTTTGATGATTTTTTTGGTGGGCGAGCTGTTGAAGTGCCGCTCACACTTAAAACAAATTCAGCTACTGTTCAAGTAAAAGATTTGCCAATAGCCGGAAAACCTGATGGCTTTTATGGCGCTGTGGGTAAATATAGCTTTGAATCTAAACTGTCTAACAGCGAAGCTAAAACAGATGAGCCGGTTACCTACACGGTCAAAATTAGTGGCACCGGTAACCTCAAGTTTATTGAACTCCCGGAGTTAAACTGGCCCGAAGAATTTGAGGTGTATGACCCTAAATTAAAAGAAAGCATAACGAACGGTGGGGCAGGATTAACGGGAAGTAAACAAGCGGATTATTTAATCATTCCTCGCATGCCGGGTGATTACAAAATTGAAGCCAACCATTTCTCGTATTTCGATCCAAATGCCGGAAAATATTTCACCATCAACTCTCCCGAGTTTACTGTAAAAGTAACGGGAGAACCAAGTAAAACTGTTGCGGAGACTCCGGCTGATGACAATAAGAAGGAAGTGAAGGCTTTGGGTAAAGACATTCGTTTTATAAAAACCAAAACACCCGATTTCTCGACCAATTACTTTGCCTTCGGATCATGGCCTTTTGCCGCATTGTACACTTCGCCAATTTTGCTTTTTATAGGATTGATAGCCTTAAAAAGACGTCACGAAAACTTGGAGCTGGATGTAGTGGGCACCAAACGAAGAAAAGCATTGAAACTTGCGCGCAAGCGATTGCAAGTGGCCGAAAAACACATTGCACCAAAGAATAAAAAAGAGTTTTACACTGAATTGTCGCAAGCCATTTGGGGCTACTTGAGCCATAAGTTATCGATTGATATGGCTGAACTGTCAAAAGACAATGTGGAAGAAAAACTAGCCGCTAAAAATATTCAGCTTGATAAAATAAGTCGACTAAAGCAGTTGATTAGCACTTGTGAATTGGCTTTGTATGCGCCTGTGGGCGAAGGCGATGCTATGAAACAAAATTACGAATTGGCCTTGAACATTATTGTTGACCTAGAAGATGAAATAAAGTGATGAATCGCTCGTTTCCCTTAGCAAATTCATACGGCTATACGCACATGCTTAAGCATTACTCCCTTCTGTTTATTGGTTTGTTTCTGTCATTCTCCGTTTGGGCGGTTAGTGCTGATGTGCTCTACCAAGAAGCCGGCACACTCTATCAAGCCGGAAAATATGATGAGGCTATCAAGAAATATGAAAAAATTGTAGTAGAAGGTCATCGCGAAGCGGCTGTTTATTACAATCTCGGCAATGCTTACTACAAAGAAAATCAATTGGGCAAAGCGATTTTGAACTACGAACGTGCCAAGCTTGTGGCTCCGCAAGATGAAGACGTGCAACACAACCTTCAGTTGGCGCAACAAAAGACTTTAGATAAGATTCAAGAAGTGCCGCAGCTGGCAGTCATCACTTATTGGCAAAATTTTTTACAACTATTTTCTTCTTCTAGTTGGGGCAATTTTGCGTTAGTATTTCTTTGGCTAGCTTTTGTCTTTGGTGCAATTTATTTGTTTGTCAATAAGATGAAATGGCTATCGGTTGTTACTGTTTTATTGACAGCAATATCATTAGGAATTTTAACCCTAGCCTACACCGAGTACAGCAAAGAAAATTGTTCTGAATTTGCTGTATTAATGAGCAAAAGTGTAGTGATAAAAAGTGCGCCAAACGAAAAAGGCGATGTGCTTTTTCAACTTCATGAGGGCACCAAAATAAGATTGGTGGATGAGGTGGGTGAATGGCGAAAAATCAAATTAGCCGATGGTAAAGTGGGTTGGGTGCAAGTCAATCACCTCCAACGGATATAAGACAAATCAGGCGAATTGCTTCTTCGAGTTTTTTTGTTAGAACAGATGTTTACTTTTATAGGTAAATATTTAATCATTTTAAAAATTAAGACTATGAGCGTTGTAAAAGAATTTAAAGAATTTGCCATGAAAGGCAATGTAGTTGACCTTGCTGTGGGTGTGGTCATCGGTGGAGCCTTTGGTGGCATCGTTGGTTCATTGGTAGGCGATATTATCATGCCGGTAATCGGGGTATTGACAGGAGGAGTTGATTTTTCGGGCCTAGCCGTTAAAGTAGGTGAAGCCAACATAGCTTATGGCAAGTTTATACAGGCTGTTTTTTCATTTATAATTATCGCTTTTGCTTTATTTATGATTATCAAAGCCATGAACTCCGCTAAAAAAGAAGAAGCGGCTGCTCCTGCGCCACCGGCTGAACCATCTGCCCAAGAAAAACTTTTGATGGAGATTAGAGATGCATTAAAGAAATAATCTATTTCTATAGAAGTATAAAAGCCTGTTGCGATTCTCTGCGATGGGCTTTTTTTATTGTCTTTGCTTGTGTATGAAGGCTAGAAAGTCTAAGCAGTTAAAAATTTAGTAGTTTCTTAATCTCGAATTGTCATTTTTGCAGCTCATTTTTTCTACTTGAACAACTCTCCACACAATACCCAAAATTGGTTTTTACTTGTTTTGCTCACTCTAATCTGGGGCACGAGTTACATTTTGATTAAAAAAAGTTTGATTGCTTTTTCACCTATTGAAGTGGTGTTGCTCCGCATTACTGTTTCGTTTGTAGCGGCCATCCCTTTTTTGATTAAAGCGGTGCGCGTGGTGCCCCACGAGAAATATTTTACCATTCTGCAAATCGGTGTATTTGGCACCGCCATACCGGCTTTACTTTTTGCCATCGCCATGACCAAAACCGGCAGTGCCGTAAACGGTATATTAAATTCCCTTTCCCCGCTCTGGACTTTATTGATTGGCTATTTCTTATTCAACATGGTGATTACCACACGTAAAGTCAGTGGTGTATTGATTGGTTTTGGCGGTGCGCTACTATTGGTGGTGGGCAAAACGAGCAATCTAGCCGACACGGATTGGCTCTATGCATCTTTACCGCTCGCTGCCACTTTTTGCTATGGCCTGAGCAGCAATTTGACTAAACAAAAATTGCAAAATCAAAATCCGCTCTATACGACCAGCTTAGCAATGGCCATCATCGGCATTCCGGCTATTATTGGTTTACTATTTACCAATGCACCACAAATTGTGCTAAGTGGCACGGCTTGGATAAGTGTGGGCAGTATTGTTTTTTTAGCGGTGTTCGGCACATTCATCGCTTGGATGCTTTTCTACCGTTTGGTTCAGCGCACCGATGCTCTTTTTGCGGCTAGTGTTACCTATCTCATTCCTTTAGTAGCCATTCTTTGGGGTTTGCTGGATGGCGAACATTTGTCGCCCATTCAATTTGGCGGCATGATGTTAATTTTACTAGGTGTTTATTTCACCACCACACAAAAAAGTAAGCCTTATCAACTTTTAGCACGGCTCGTTTGTTTCATCACTAAAACAAAACGATTATGAGCGAGCGTTTAAAAAATAAGATAGCTATCATTCGCAAAACTGCGGCTAATCTTGCTGCCAGTAGCGAGTATCAATGGGGACACATGGGCGCGTGCAACTGCGGACACCTCGCGCAGCAAATCACCTTCAAATCAAAAGCTGAAATACATAACCGAGCTATGACCGGCCTTGGCGATTGGAACGACCAATTGAACGACTATTGTCCTGATAGTGGTTTGCCATTTGATCAAATTGTGGATGAGATGATGCAAGTGGGTTTCTCGAAGCGAGAGCTGATGTGCCTCGAATATTTGAATGACAAGACAATAACCAACTTACTGCCGAAAGACGTTTATCTGGTGCGCAACCGTAAAGAAGATGTAGTGACTTACTTACAACTTTGGGCAGATATGCTTGAACAGCAACTACAGTCGAGAGTATCGGAAGTAGAGGCATAAAGGTTAAGGCCATTATGTCATGCTGCACTTACTAAATTTAGCTACATTAGCTAAATGATGAAAAACAAAACAGTAATCGTGACGGGCGGAAATGCCGGCATTGGCTACGAAACCGCTTTAGGCATTGCCAAATTGGGGGCAACTACTTATATAATTAGCCGCGATGAGACCAAAGCAAAAGCAGCAGTCGAGCAATTAAAGGCCGAAAGCCACAATTTAGCCATTGATTATTTTATCGCTGATTTTTCTAGTCAGAAATCAGTACGTCAGGTAGCTGAAAGAATCAAACAAAAACTAACAGTTATTGACGTGTTGGTGAACAATGCCGGTGGAGTTTATCCGAGCTTTGCGCTGAGCGAAGATGGCTTGGAAATGACCATTGCCACCAATCATTTTGGCCCATTCTTGTTGACCAATTTACTGTTGCCGCTTATCGAAAAGTCGAGTGAAGGGAGAATTGTGAATGTGTCTTCTCGTTCGCACTATCGCGGCAAAATAGATTTTGAAAGTTTTACGAAAGAGAAAGGTTACTTTGTGATGAAAGCTTACGAACAATCTAAGTTGGCAAACGTGCTGTTTACCTCTGTTTTGGCAGAAAGATTAAAATCCAAAAACATTACCGTGAACAGTTTACATCCGGGCGTGGTGAAAACCGACATCGGCAAAAAAGGAACGCCCGCTTACATCCGTTGGTTTTGGAGTATGTTCACTTTCCTTGGCGGCATTTCAGTAGAGGATGGGGCTAAAACATCTATCTATTTAGCTTCATCCAATGAAGTAAAAAATGTGACAGGCAAACACTTTGACCTTTGCCAAGTAAAAGAAGAATCTGCTTTGGCTAAAGATAAAAATTTGGCTCAAAAGCTATGGGCAGAAACAGAGCGATTAATCTCTCAATCGGTTTAAGCTTTTCAATAAATTCTCGTCTTTGCGGATAGCAAAAATGGCTAGCAAAAGAAAGACCACTGCCACAATCGGTAGCGCATTCCAAGCAGTGAACACCACATCGCCCAAAAAGATTTTAGTCTGGAACTTAAAGTAGGCAAAAGCCAAAGCCGATACCGCAGCGACAATCGAAAACCAACAGAATAATTGTTGCAAACCTCGCCATTTGAATAGGAAAATCGCAATCAAAGCAAAACCTGCCGCTTTGCCGGCAATGATGGCATTAAAGAAAACGATGTATGGTTGGTCAAAAATTCTTACCGTATGCGTGAGTTGCCAGCCGCTTAATTTGTCGCTGTAATTGGCGGCTTCCAATTGCAATAAAGGCAAGCCTAAAAACAAACCTATTGCACTGATGGCCAATAGTAAATAGACAGTTTGAATACGTTGTATCATAGAATGCTGATTGAAAAATTATTTTTGACGTTGCAAACCTAAATTTTTTTGAGAACATGGAGGCATTTATAATTGACGCAGTGCGCACACCTATCGGCAAGTTTGGCGGCACGTTGAGCACCGTTCGCCCGGATGATTTGGCAGCTTTAACGATAAAAAAACTGTTAGCACGTTTACCATGGTTGGCGGCAGAAGACATTGAAGAAGTAGTGTTAGGAGCCGCCAATCAAAGCGGAGAGGATAATCGAAACGTAGCGCGAATGGCGGCTCTTTTGGCGGGCTTGCCCAACAAGGTGAGCGGTGTGACGGTGAACCGTCTTTGTGCTTCGGGTTTACAAGCCATTGCCGATTCTGCCCGAGCCATTAAAGTGGGTGATGGGTCTGTTTACATTGCCGGAGGCGTAGAAAGCATGAGCAGAGCGCCTTATGTGTTAGCCAAAGCTGCCTCTTCTTTTGATCGTCAACAACAGTTTTATGACACCACAATGGGTTGGCGTTTTACAAACAAGGCTTTCCCTAAAGAAATAATTTACTCGATGGGCGAAACGGCAGAGAATGTTGCCGTAAAATGGAACATCAGTCGCTTGGAGCAAGACACTTTTGCCGCGCAATCGCAAGCGAAATATCAAGCAGCACACGATGCCGGAAAATTTAAAGATGAAATAGTGCCGATAGAAATTGACAAAGGTAAAGGACAAACTTATTTGTTCGACAAAGACGAACATCCTCGCCTTTCGTCTGTTGAAGACTTAGCCAAATTGAAACCGGCTTTCATCAAAGATGGCACCGTGACAGCCGGAAACGCTTCGGGCATCAACGATGGCGCAGCAGCTACTTTGGTCGTGAGCGCAAACATGGTAAAAAAACATAACCTAAAACCATTGGCGCGAATAGTGAGCGTAGGTGCTTCGGGCGTAGAACCGGCTTATATGGGCATCGGGCCGGTGACGGCTGTACGTAAAGCGCTTCAACGAGCAGGCTTGAGTGTGAACGACATCGGTTTGGTAGAACTCAACGAGGCCTTTGCTTCACAATCGTTGGCTTGTGTTCGCGACTTGGGTTTTAACCCCGACATCGTGAACGTAAACGGTGGTGCCATTGCGCTCGGCCATCCGCTGGGTTGCTCCGGTGCGCGAATTTCGGCTACCTTGCTGCACGAAATGAAGCGTAGAAACGATGTGCGCTATAGCGTAGCCACCATGTGTGTGGGCGTAGGTCAAGGTCTAGCTGTGGTGTATGAAAAAGTATAACGATAGAATGAATTAATTATGAAAAACCTCAACATCACCGACCCTATTTTTGTTCCGCGCAACGATTATAATTTCCTCGAGCGGTTTGCACTTTCGCTTATCCGCGATGAGCGCGATTTGCCGTTTATAAAACTCTGTGCCTACATTTTGTTTATCGTCATTCCGGTTTCCATTGTTCAATTTTTCTATTTCAGTTGGTGGTTTGCCGTTCCTTTTTTGTTGTTCAACATTGCCACAGGCTTAGGGCCGTTTATTTTAATGTTGCATAACACTTCACACCGCAAACTTTTCAAACAAGAATATAATTTCCTAAATAATTTAATCCCTTGGGGGTTGGGACCGTTTTATGGCGAAACGCCCGAAACCTATTTTGGTCATCACATCATGATGCACCATGCCGAAAATAATTTGATTGATGATTTAAGCTGCACGATGAACTATCAACGCGACCGCTTTATTGATTTTATGAAATACTTCTGGTTGTTCTTTTTCTTTGGTATGAGCGATTTAGGCTATTATTTCAAACGCAAGAATCGTTGGAAGTTTCTGCGCAAAATCATGTTTGGCGAGATTGGTTTTTTTGCGATGTGTATTCTGCTTTGGCAGGTAAACTGGCAAGCTACGCTGATGGTATTTTTAGTGCCATTCTTTATTGCTCGTTTTGGCATGATGGCCGGCAACTGGGCGCAACATGCTTTTTTACACGCACCCACTCCAGCTAATTGCTACGTCAACAGTTTGACTTGCATTAATGCTGCTTACAACAAAACTTGTTTTAATGATGGTTACCACATTGGTCATCATCTGCGCCCCAATATGCACTGGACAGAAATGCCTATCGAGTTTCAAGAAAACATTGAAAAGTATAAAGCCAACAATGCCGTGGTGTTTGAAGGCACCGACTTCTTTGTAGTTTGGTTTATGCTCATGATTAAAAACTATGATTACTTGGCTAATCACTTTGTAGACATCAACGAGCAGTTTAAAACGAAGGAAGAAGTTATCGCTTTCTTAAAAGTGCGCGTAGCCAAAATTGAGGTGCAGCGCGTGCATCCTAACGTGAATGTAATTTTCAACGGCATCCATTAATGCGCTATTTTATTCACTTAGCCTATCATGGGCAAAACTACTCGGGCTGGCAGGTGCAAGCCAATGCGCCCAGCGTGCAGCAAACCATCAATGAAGCCTTGCAAAAATTATTGCGCGAACCCATAAAATCTATGGGATGCGGGCGCACGGATGCAGGCGTACATGCGAAGGATTTTTACATGCACTTAGACATTGAGCAAACCTTCGATATTCCTCATTTAATTTTTCGATTGAATGCTTTGCTGCCCGAGAGCATTGTGATTTATAACATTCTGCCGCTTCACGAAAAAGCGCACACTCGCTTTGACGCAACCGAGCGGACCTATGAATATTATGTCTATTTTGACAAAACACCTTTCCTCAAAAACTTTGCCTACTACCAAGGGTTCTATGCGGTAGATTGGGACAAGGTAGTAGAGGCTACTTCGTTTCTCAAAACCATTGAAGATTTTTCTTCGCTTTGCTTACCCAGCGAAGATTTCAAAACCAATATCTGTCACATCAAAGAAGCCAAATGGGACGTATTGCCCTCGCATCATTCCATCCTCAAACCTCTTGAAGAACCGATGGATGTAGCACCACTCATGTTTCCGCACACACCGACAAAAGGCGAAGTATTTCGGTTTACAGTGACAAGCAATCGCTTTTTGCGCGGCATGATTCGCAAAATTGTAGGCACTACGCTGATGATCGGCAAAGGCAAACTCGACCTAGCTGAGTTTAAAGAAACCGTGGCTGAAAAGCGTGACTTTAAGTTGCACTACTTAGCTCCGCCCAATGGATTGTTTTTGTCAAAGATTAAATATCCTTATTTGTAGGAACACAACATTTATTCTGCAAGCTTGTTACATTTGGCGCGTTCATGGCCTCACCCAAATCTTCTCTTTTCGATTTTCAATTATTGCAGCGCATTGTCGGCTTGACTAAGCCTTACCGTTTGGTTTATTATACCTCAATGGCTTTGAGTATGCTATTGGCGATAACTTCTATCGGTCGTCCTTTTTTAATTATCTACGCCACCGACCACTACATCACCAGAGGAAATTTTAACCTAGAAGGCTTGAAGTTTATCGCTATCTTGATGCTTATACTTTTGTTGGTGGATGCCGGTTTTCGCTACACGTTCAATTACATCACTGCATGGCTCGGACAAAGTATTGTAAAAGATGTTCGCGTGAAAGTGTATGAACACATTATTAATGCTCGCTTGCAGTATTTTGACAACACGCCCATTGGTACTTCGACCACCCGAACCATCACTGACATTGAAGCTATCAACGATACGTTTAGCGAAGGTTTGATTAGCATCATTGCTGATTTGCTAACTATTATCACAGTGATTATTGCTATGTTTTATGTCAATTGGAAAGTGGCTTTGGCGAGTTTGATGGTGTTGCCGCTGTTGCTGTGGTTCACAAGGTGGTTTCAAGAAGGCGTGAAGAAATCATTTCAAGACGAGCGTTTTCACATTGGTCGATTAAACGCTTTTTTGCAAGAGCATATCAGCGGTATGCGCATCATTCAGATTTTTAACGTAGAAGAAAAAGAACGTAAAAAATTTGAAGCCATCAACACCGAGCTCCGCGATGCGAATGTGCGCGGTATTTGGTATTACTCTTTGTTTTTCCCGGCTGTAGAAGTTTGTTTGGCTATTGCCGTGGGCTTGATGGTGTGGATGGCTTCGCACGAAGTGTTGAAGGATATAATAGCGCATCAAAACGCTGCAGACCGTGTGGTGGGTGTAGGTATTATTTCCGGTTTTTTGTTGTTCATCAACATGCTCTTTCGCCCCTTGCGGTTTATTGCCGATAAGGTAAATGTAATTCAACGCGGTTTGGTGGCTTCTGACCGTGTGTTTAAGTTACTCGACACTGACGAGCGCATCAGCAACCGTGGTCAACATGCTCCAGAAAAAATAAAAGGCGCCATCGAGTTTGACCATGTTTGGTTTGGATATGATGCGCAGCATCCGGTGTTGAAAGACTTGTCGTTTAGCTTAGCGGCCGGTGAAACGCTCGCTATTGTTGGCGCTACGGGTTCGGGCAAAACGTCTACCATTGCCATACTTGGTCGCTTCTATGATATTCAGCAAGGCAGCATAAAGATTGATGGCGTAAACATTATAGACTATGAGCTAAACGCTTTGCGCTCCAAGATGGCGGTGGTGCTGCAAGATGTGTTTCTCTTTGCGGGCAGTGTGCACGAAAACATTACACTTCGCCATCCCGGCATTTCGCGCGAGCAAGTTATTCATGCGGCTAAGCTGGTGGGCGCTCATTCGTTTATCGAACGCCTGCCGGGCGGTTATGATCATGAAGTAATGGAGCGCGGAGCTACTTTATCTATGGGACAGCGTCAGCTCATTTCGTTTGTGCGCGCCTTGGTCTACAATCCCAGCATTTTGATTTTAGATGAAGCTACTTCGAGCATCGACTCCGAAAGCGAAGCACTCATCCAAAACGCTATTGAGAAGTTGGTGAAAGACAGAACGTCTATTGTTATTGCGCATCGTTTGTCTACTATTCGCCATGCCCATAAGATTGCCGTGCTAGACAAAGGCGAACTCAAAGAATTTGGTTCGCACGATGAATTGATAGCCCTCGATGGGTATTACAAGCGACTGTACGATATGCAGTTTATGAAATAGCAAAGCCGCTTCATTTTCTTTTTGTTTCTCTATCTTTAGCATTCAATCCACGTTATGCTATCGCGCAAAAATTTTATTTACACCTCCGCTTTAGGCGTTTTACCACTTTCCTTTGCCCCATCTTTGTTGCGATGCTCTTCGCCCGTGACTTCGCAAGACGAAAACTTTTGGCAACAAATCCGTTCGCAGTTTATTATAAGCAAAGACCTCATCAACCTCAACAATGGTGGCGTTAGTCCGCAACCTTTGCCGGTGCAAAAAGCACACGAAGAGAATTTAAAATTATGCAACAATGGCCCATCGTTCTACATGTGGCGACAACTCGACAAACAGCGCGAACCTTTGCGCCAACGTTTGGCCAATACCTTCGGCTGCGCACCCACCGAGTTGGCCATAAATAGAAATACCACAGAGGGACTAAACACTATTATTGCCGGATTGCCGCTGAAGGCTGGCGATGAAGTAGTGTTGAGCAAATACGATTACCCTAACATGATGAACGCTTGGAAACAACGCGCCACTCGCGATGGCATCGTGCTGAAATGGGTTGATTTCCAACTGCCCGAAGAAGACGAAAACACAGTTGTGGCTAAATTCAAAGCGGCCATAACTTCTCGCACTAAACTCGTTCACATAACGCATATTTTAAACTGGACGGGGCAAATCCTCCCCGCCAAAAAGATTGCTGCCATGGCGCGCCAAGCCGGAGCAGAAGTGCTACTCGATGCTTCTCATTCGTTTGTGCATATAGATTATAAACTCAGCGATTTGGACGTTGACTATGCAGCCGCTTCGCTGCACAAATGGCTCTGCGCACCGTTCGGCACGGGCATAATGTATATCCGAAAAGAAAAGATTGCTAAAGTGTGGCCGGCTTTCTCGGCTCCTTTACCCGAGGATGACAACATCGGCAAGTTTGAATGCATCGGCACTCGTTCTTTTGCTGCGGAAATGGCTGCGGCTGCGGCTTTAGATTTTCACGAAAACATTGGCATGAATCGCAAAACGGAACGACTTCGTTTCCTCAAAAACTATTGGTGCAACGCCATCAAAGATCTGCCGAAGGTAAAGCTATACACCTCGCTGCGCGATGAGTTTAGTGCCGGCATCGCCACCTTTGGCATAGCGGGCAAAGATGCCGGTGAAATCGAAAATTATTTACTGAAACAATACAACATTCACACATCGGTAGTGAAACACGAAGCTCTAAATGGCGTACGCATTTCGCCCAACGTTTACACCTCCACCAGAGAGTTAGATTTACTCATCAAAGGCATTAAAGAATTCGCTGCTTCATGATTACGCTGCTGAACCGCTTACTGCTTTTCTTACAAAAAAACCGCTGGCTCAACTTGGTGTTAGTACTAGCCTATATAGTGTTCATTTTGCACGGGCACGATACTTTTGTGCAACTGTCTGTGGTGGTGATGAATAAACTTTCCTTACCAATCTACAATCAGCGGGTGATGCAGTTGATGATGACCGTAGGTGTTTTCTTTTTGCTGAACACGCTCTATACGCTTTGGCAAAACCCTACACAATGGCGCACCAAGTTAGCGTTTTTGCTTTTCTGTTTTGCGGCCTTGGCGGTGCATGTGGCTATGCTGTTCGAAATGAATATCGAAATCATTCATGTGGCCGAATACGTTGTGTTGGTGCTATTGCTCTTTCCTTTTTCGCGGAGCATCGGAACCTCGCTGGTCTACGCGCTGCCCATTATGATAGCTGATGAATTGAACCAATACCTTGTGCTTTATCCCAACTACAACAAATACTTTGAGTTGAGCGATATTGTGCTCGACCTTTTGGGGGCAGGCACATTTATGCTTTTGCTCCACATTGGCGGCTTAAGCCGTCAAAAAGATAACCGACCTTGGCTCAAAAAACCAGCTGTGGTTTTGCTGCTCACCATTATCACCTCAGCTACGCTAGGTTTGTTGACCAAGCTTTTTGTTTTTACCCCAGACGAGGTTCAAGCACATACCGTTTTTGTTTTTAACCGATTGGAGCAACCCGAACTTTTTTGGCAAGTGCATAGCTTCACGGGTGCGAAGTATCACGTGCTGCTGCCCTACGAGGGCATCGCCCTCGTCTTCTTGGTTTGTGCACTACTCATAGCCTATGAAAAATTAGTATTGCTGCCCAACAAATAGTTCGACACATTCGCTTGGTAGCAGGCAATTTTTATTTTTGCGGTCAGTCCGCTAGGGCAAAAAACGAAGGATAGAAGATGTTTAGTCAGTTAGATAATATAAAAGGGAAGTTTATTGAATTGGGGAAAACCCTAAGCGACCCGGCCACGATGGGCGACATGAAGCGCTACACGCAGCTAAACAAGGAGTATCGCGAGTTGGAGAAGGTGGTGAATGCATACGATGAATATCGCATGATTTTGGGGAACATAGAGAACAACAAGAACATTCTCGAAACGGAAAAGGACGAAGAGTTTCGCGACATGGCGAAGGGCGACTTGGTGCAGCAGGAGGCCGAGAAAGAGCGCATGGAGTTTGAGTTGAAGCAGTTGCTGGTGCCGAAAGAGCCGGAAGATGAGCGCAATGTGTTGATAGAGATACGCGCAGGCACCGGAGGCGATGAGGCGAGTTTGTTTGTGGGCGACTTGGCGCGGATGTACACACGCTATTGTGAGACCATAGGTTGGAAGGTGGTGATTGCGGACTCGAACGAAGGCACAGCGGGAGGATTTAAAGAAATTGCACTGGAAGTGACAGGCGAAAACGTGTATGGCAAATTGAAGTTTGAGAGCGGTGTGCACCGCGTGCAGCGCGTGCCGGCCACGGAGGCGAAGGGCAGAGTACACACCTCGGCTGTGACGGTGGCAGTGATGCCCGAAGCGGACGAAGTGGAAGTGGTGATTAACGATGCGGATATTCATATGGATGTGTTTCGCGCCTCAGGTGCGGGTGGTCAGCACGTGAACCGTACGGAAAGTGCGGTGAGGTTAACGCACATTCCGACCGGCACGGTGGTGGCCTGCCAACAAGAGCGCTCGCAGCACAAGAACCGCGACCACGCGATGAAGATGCTCAAAACAAAAATCTACGAAGCGGCTGTGCGCAAACACGAAGATGCTATTGCAGCACGCAGAAAGACCTTGGTGAGCACCGGAGACCGCTCGGCTAAAATTAGAACCTACAACTTCCCACAAGGGCGCATCACCGACCATCGCATTAACCTCAGCGTTTATAACCTCGATGCGTACATGGCGGGCGACATTAGCGAAATGATTGATGCTTTGGCAGTGGCCGAACAATCTGAAAAACTAAAAGAGAGCGGGATAGCTTAGTCGGTTAACTCGCCATTTTAACTCAATGCTACTTTATCATACTCCCCTACTTTGGTGATGTCCATGATGAGTTTACCTGAAGCATCTAGATAAAACGAGCGCTTAAACTTAGCGCCAAAAACAAATTGGTCAGCGATGTAAGATTGGCGGCTATAAATAGTTTGAGAAAATACATCATCAAAACCTTTGAGCGTCACAAACACTTCTACATCCATTTTTTGTATCTCCTCTGCGGTTCTTTCAAAGAGCGCACTTTCCTCATCAATCGGATGATTTATAATCCAACTGGTGGGAAACATAGCCACCTTGTCTATCTCTAATATTACTTGCTAAAACTTTCGGGTAAAACTGCCAGTTTCATCTTCTTCCACCCAACTGATACTTATCCGCGCTTCCATTTCCATCAAACTAGAATTGAGTTTGTTCGCCACCATAAACTGCAAACCGGTGATGTTTTAAAGGGAGCGATGATGATGTTTTTGCTGTATTTTATTTTTGCCGTGGCGTGTGAAAAGCGACCGTACAATGTGCCGGTGCAGAGCACAAAAGCCATCAAACCTAAAAAAGCTTCTATAGCTGCCAATGAACTCGCCAACCGCCCAACGGGATGAATGCCACCATAGCCTACGGTCGTAAAAGTTTGACAACTAAAGAAAAAGCAGCTGATAAATTTGTCTAATTCGGTCGTACCCACAATGCCGTGCAGATTTTCTGCGCCTTGCCAGTAATAAATTAAACCAAATGTGATGTTATCTAGCAAGTAAAACCCGACCACTGCCAGCCAATAGTGTGTCCAAGAAGTGGTAATCAACCAATGATACAAGAAGAAATTACCAAACAGACGATCTGCTTTTCGCTCCATGTTATAGCTGCCGTCCGCATTAATGGTTCGTTGTCTGCCGCGTTGACCGGTATGGTCCAAACAGATGTCTTCGCCTTTGCGCATGTAGTTAATTGCGTTCTTTATTCTGATCATAGTGTGCTGTTGTTGAAAAACTCGGTGAAACTAAGCGTTTGAAACCATACTTTTGAACTTGTGAAAACGATCTATAAAATAGCGGAAATTGTGACGGCAACGGGCGGCACTTTGTTGACCAAGCCGAAAAAGGATGGGGGCATTAGTGAACTCTTAGTTGATTCCAGAAAAATAAACCACCCCGAGCAAAGTCTGTTTTTTGCGCTGCCAGGCCAAAAGCTAGATGGGCATGACTACATCGAAGAGTTGTATCAAAAAGGAGTTCGGTATTTTGTCGTAACGAAAGAAATTACCACAACGCTCTTCCCCGAGGCAGGATTTGTGGTAGTGAAAGATGCCATAACTGCGCTACAAAAGTTAGCCGGTTTTCATCGCAGTAAATTTAAACTACCTGTGATTGCCATCACAGGCAGCAATGGCAAAACGATTGTGAAAGAATGGCTCTATCAACTGCTGCACGAAGACGAAAACATTGTGCGCAGCCCAAAGAGTTTTAACTCACAAATAGGTGTGCCGCTTTCGCTTTGGCAGATAAACGACACGAACACCTTAGGGATTTTTGAAGCAGGTATTTCGCAACCCAACGAAATGAGCCATCTCGAAAAAATCATACAACCCAACATTGGTATTTTCACCAACATCACTGAAGCACACAGCGAAGGTTTCCTAGGCGACCGCCACAAGGCGCGTGAAAAACTCAACCTTTTTCTGAATGTTGATGTATTGATTTACTGTAAAGATTATCCTGAAATCAACTTGGGTGTGGCGCAAACCATTGCTTTGCGCAAAGAGCGCGATGAAGCCAATGGTACCACATCGGGTTTGTTTTCGTGGAGCATGAGTGCCGAAGCTGATTTGCAAATCACGAGCGTCATACAAAAAGATAATCGGTCAATCATTTCTGCGCTCTATCGCTTGCGTGAAGTGGAAGTTGAAATTCCTTTCACCGACCGCGCTAGTGTAGAAAACGTTATTCATTGTTGGTGTGTGCTGCTTTACCTAAATAAAGACATGGACATTATTCGCCAGCGCATAAAAAGCCTTTCTCGAATCGCTATGCGATTAGAAATGAAAGATGCTATTCATCAATGTTCGCTCATTAACGATAGCTATAATTCTGATATTGCTTCTTTAAAAATTGCCATTGATTTTCTCAACCAGCAAAATCAACATCCAAAGAAAACAGTTATTCTCTCCGACATTTTGCAAAGCGGACGCAGTGAGTTTGAACTCTACGAAGAAGTAGCGCGGCTCATCACCCAATCGAAAGTGAATCGATTGATTGGCATCGGTACAAGCCTCGTGCGCAACAAAAAGATTTTTGAAAAGAATGAAACGCTAGAACTGGAGTGCTATGAAACCACTGAGCAATTTATCCGCCAACTCAACACCGATTCGTTTTATAATGAAGCTATCTTGCTCAAAGGCGCACGCAAGTTTCGATTTGAAATCATTAGCCGTTTCCTCGAAAAGAAAGTGCATGAAACCGTGTTAGAAATCAACCTTAACGCTATTGCGCACAACTTGAAAGTGTTTCAAGCGCAACTAAAACCAACCACCAAAATCATGGCGATGGTCAAAGCTTTCAGCTATGGCAGCGGCAGTTTTGAAATAGCCAATTGCTTACAGTTTAATCGAGTAGATTACTTGGCGGTGGCGTACACCGATGAAGGCGTAGAGCTACGCAAAAACGGAATCACCTTGCCGATAATGGTGATGAATCCCGAACTGCATAGTTTTGAAACCATGATTCAAAATCAACTCGAGCCGGATATTTACTCCATTCAGTTGTTAGAAAAATTTCTCGAAACCGTTTCGCTTTTGCGTTCTCCGAGCGATGAACTTTATCCTATCCATCTCGAACTAGAAACCGGCATGAACCGCCTAGGCTTTGACGAAATTCAGTTAGATGATTTATTAAAACAATTGTCATCCACCCATTCGTTGCGCATCGCTTCTATCTTCTCTCATCTGGTGGCGAGTGAAGACACTTCACAAGATGAATTTACGCAACAGCAGATTGCCTTGTTTGAAAAACTAAGTAGCAGAATAACCGCTACACTAAATTACAAACCACTTCGTCACATTTTAAATAGCTACGGCATTTTGCGTCACACTAATGCACAGTTTGACATGGTTCGCTTAGGCATTGGATTGTATGGAATAGGTAGCGAAAAACTGATGCCTGTTTCTACCCTCAAAACAACGATCTCTCAAATCAAGCAAGTGAAAAAAGGCGACAGTGTAGGTTATGGTCGCATCGGCAAAGTGAGTAAAAACAAAACTATTGCCACGGTGGGTATCGGCTATGCTGATGGCTTAAGCAGACGCCTATCTAACGGCAAAGGCGCCCTTTGGGTCAACGGCAAACTGGCTCCGATTATCGGCAATATTTGTATGGACATGACTATGTTAGATATTACTGACATCGCGGCTCAAGAAGGCGATGAAGTGATTGTGTTTGGCGCACAACCCAACATTGAAACCATTGCTAAAGCAGCCGATACTATTCCTTACGAAATACTGACCGGCATCTCTGCCCGCGTGAAGCGAGTATATTTTCAGGAGTAAATTATACCGTTTTCAGTAAAGTACGAAAAGCAGTGTATTTTCCAGGGAAGAGGCTTAATCCATCTTGCTGCAAGCGAGTAGCATGATTTTCTTTATAGTCAAAATAATCACTCATAGAATTGGCGAAATACTGAATTGCATACGTGATGCCGTCCGTAGTGTTTTCTTCCAAAACTCGATAAATTTTATTGTCCGTAAAACAACCCGTTTCCATCACTTGCGGAATGTGTTCTTCTTTCATCCAACGCAACCAAAGGTCGTGAACATCCAAATCTATCTTAATCGTTACATTATAAACTATCA